>Ga0256839_1004897_pt1 | contig 12726 bp, 6 predicted proteins | sample 354166metaG_FD_185968 | JGI IMG/M metagenome (GOLD analysis project Ga0256839, IMG submission 185968) | Hydrothermal vent microbial communities from Mid Atlantic Ridge, Atlantic Ocean - 354-166 | ecosystem: Environmental > Aquatic > Marine > Hydrothermal vents | place: Atlantic Ocean: Mid...
GTATCGAGCGGTCGCAGTTGGTGCTCTCCACCACGCACACGCATACCGGCCCGGCCCTGGAAGGGATGCTCACCAATCACCTGATCCGCCCCCCCACGCCCCAGGAGGCGGCCGCCCGAGCCCGCTACACCAAGCGGGTGGAAGAGGCCATCGTGCAGGCGATCGCCCAGGCGGTCGAGGCGCTTCGTCCGGCCCGCTGGGAGCTGGCCCACACTCACGCCACGTTTGCCGTCAACCGCCGCATCGTCGAAAACGGCCGCTGGGTTCGCAACGGCGTGAACCGCAACGGGCCGGTGGATCACTCGGTGCCGGTGCTGGCCGTGCGCGACGGTATGGGGAAACTGTTGGGCGTGGTGTTCGGCTATGCTTGCCACGCCACCACGCTTGGCCCCAAGGACAATTTTCTCTGCGGCGACTGGCCCGGCTATGCCTGCCAGTTCCTGGAAGAGCGTCACCCGGGAGCGGTGGCCCTATGCGTGATCGGTTGCGGGGCGGACGCCAACCCGCATCCCCGGCCCGGGCTGCAACTGGCCCAGGCCCACGGACGCACCCTGGCCGACCAGGTGGATCGCCAGCTTGGCCGCCGCGGAGGCTGGACCGCCTTACCGCCGGAGGTGATGAGCAGCTTTGGTTTTGCCGGGCTGCCGTTTGATCGGCCCAGCCGCCAGGAGCTGCTCAAGCGGCTCAAATCCCCCGATGTGCGTACCGCCCGGCACGCCGCGGCCATGCTCCAGGTGTGGGCCCGCAAAGGCCGCCTGCCGGAGACCTATCCTTGTCCGGTGCACGTGTGGCGGGTGGGGCCGCTTATCTGGGTGTTCCTGGGCGGGGAGGTGGTGGTGGACTACGCTCTGCGGCTCAAAAAAGAACTGCCCGGGGTGCCCTGGATCAGCGCTTACTGCGACGACGTGTTCGCCTACGTGGCCAGCCGCCGCGTGATCGCCGAAGGGGGCTACGAGGCCGACTACTCCATGCTCAACTACAACCAGCCGGGCCCCTGGCTCCCGGAAGTGGAAGACGTACTGGTGCGGCGGGTGCACCAGTTGCTCAAACCCAGCCGGGAAAACGAGCCCACCCCGCAGCAACAAGCCCTGAACACCTTCCGCTTGCCCCCGGACCTGGAGCTCCAACTGGCCGCGGCCGAGCCGCTGGTGGAAGACCCGGTGTGTTTGGCCTTCGACGCCCAATTGCGGCTCTGGGTGCTGGAGATGCGCGACTATCCCACCGGCGTGGACGGTCGCCCGGGCGGGCGCGTGAAGATCCTTACCGACACCGACGGCGATGGCCGCTACGACCGTGCGGTGGTGTTCCTGGATAATCTCTCTTATCCCTCGGGCCTGCTCCCCTGGGGCCGCGGGGCGTTTGTGGTCGATGCCCCCGAGCTTTTCTTCGCCGAGGACACCGACGGGGACGGGCGAGCCGACCGCCGCCAGGTGCTCTTTCGCGGCTTCCAGGACCACAACCCCCAGCACCAGGCAAGCAGCCTCCAGCTCGGGCTGGACAACTGGATCTATGCCGGCTTCGGTCCGCCGCGGCAGCGTGTGACCGTGTTGGCCACGGGCCGCCAGGTGCAAGCCGGGCAGGACGATTTTCGCTTTTCGCCCGATGGAAAGCAGTTTCAACTGGTCACTGGCCGCACGCAATATGGCCGCACGCAAAGCGACTGGGGCCAATGGTTCGGCTCCACCAACCCCAACCCCTTCTGGCACTTCATCATGCCGCGGCGTTACCTGGAGCGCAACCCGGCGGTGGCCATTACCCAGGTGCGGCGTTCGATTACCCAGCCGCCGAGCCTGCCGCCGGTCTATCCCCGCAGCCGCACCGAGGACCGCTTCAACGACCTGTTTGCCCTCAATCGTTTCACCTCCGCCTGCGGGGCGCACGTCTATGGCGACGTGGCCCTGGGGCCAGGCTACCAGGGAAACATCTTCGCCTGCGAGCCGGTGCACAACCTGGTGCATCGGGCCGTGCTGGTGCCACAGGGGGTGACGTACCAGGCCCGCCGCGTACCGCAAGAACAAAACAGCGAATTCCTGGCCTCCACCGATCTGTGGTCGCGGCCCGTGTGGATCACCACCGGCCCGGACGGTGCGCTGTGGGTGGCCGACATGTACCGCCGCTATATCGAGCACCCACAGTGGATTCCCGACGGCTGGTTGGCCCAGATCGACGTGCGGGCCGGGGAGGGCCTGGGGCGCATCTATCGCATCGTCCCCCGGGGCAAAACGCTGCGGATGCCCCGCCCGCCGGCCAAGCTCCAGCCGGAAGAGCTGGTGGAGGAACTGGCCAGCACCAATCGCTGGCGGCGCCTCATGGCCCAGTGGTTGCTGGTCCAAGGAGGCCACCGCCTGGTGGCCCCCGGGGTGAAAAAACTCCTCCGCACGGCCAAGCTGCCGCAGGGGCGACTGCACGCCCTGTGGACGCTCCAGGGATTGGGCGCCCTGGACCCGGACGACCTGGCCGCGGCCCTGCACGATGCTCACCCCGAGGTGGTGCGCCACGCCGTGCGGCTGAGCGAACCGTACCTGGACCGGGAAGCGAAGCTGTTTGGCCGCGTGGTGGAGCTGGCCGCCAGCCCGCACCCGGGCGTGGTGTTCCAGGTGGCTTTTTCGTTGGGCGAGTCGCAGCAGGCGGAAGCCGCCGCGGCGCTGGTGCAAATCGCCCGCCAGCACTCCGGCGATGTGTGGATCCGCCAGGCGGTGTTTACCTCACTCAGGCCCCATGCGGCCGAAGTGGCCCGGCTGCTGTTGCACCAGGGGGAAGAAAAAACGCAAGCTCTGCTGGAAGCGGCGCTGGACACCCTGGGGCGTTCCGGCCGTGCCGACTCGCTGGCTCGCCTGGTGGGTGAGGTGGCCCAGCCCCAGTTTCCCGTCCCGCAAGAGCTGTGGCGTGTAGTGGCCCTGGTGCGGCTTTTGCCTGCCATCCAGCGTCGCAGGCCGGTGTGGCAGCAGGTGCTTGGGCACGAACGGGGCCGGCTGCAAGAGCAACTGGATCGCTTCCTGGCCCGGGTGCTCCGCCTGGCTGCCGACGCGCAGCAGCCGCTCTCGGTGCGGCAAAAGGCCCTGGGGCTGCTGGGGCTTTTGCCCACGCAGCGGCCCCGGCAGCGGGAGCTGCTGCTGGAGCTGCTTCAACCGCAGCAGCCGCCCGGGTTGCAGCAAGCGGCCCTGGAGGCCCTGGCCCGACTGGAACCCAAGGAGTTCCCCCGCCTGGTCTTCCAGCGTTGGGGTCAGCTAACGCCCAGACTGCACGAGCTGGCCTTGCAGCGGCTGCTTCAGCGCCGGGAGTGGACCCTTGCGTTGCTGGATGCCCGGGCCAAAGGCACATTGGGCACGCTGCGGCTTTCGGCCCAGGCACGCGATGCGTTGCTGCGGCACCCGCAGGCGGAGATTCGCCGCCGGGCCGCGGAGTTGTTCGCCCATCCCGATCGCAGGGAACTGGCCCAACTGCTTGCCCGCTACGGCCGCCGCGTGGCCCAGGGGGGCAATCCGCTTCAGGGGGCCGTGGTGTTCCAGCGGGTGTGCGCCACCTGCCACCAGTACCGGGGCCTGGGACGCTCGCTGGGGCCGAAGCTCGATCAGCTCAGCGGCCCGAAGCGCTCGGCCGAGTTCCTGCTGGAGTCGATCCTGGACCCCAACGCCGCGGTGGAGAGCAAGTTCGTGGGCTACTCGCTGCTGCTGGCCGATGGCCGCGTGCTGCAAGGGCTCATCGTGGAAGAAAACGCCACGGCCATCCAACTGGCCGATGCCCAGGGCAAGCTCCACACGGTGCTGCGGGCCGATGTGGAGCAGTTGGCCGCCACGGGCAAATCGTTCATGCCCGAGGGGCTGCACCGCGACCTGACCCCCGAACAGATGGCCCATCTGATCGCCTTCCTGCGGCTGGACCTGCTGCCGCCGGAACAGCGCCTGAAGCGGCTTCCCTCCTGGGTGGCTTCCGTGGCCGAAGAGCCGGGAGGCCGCTGGCACCTGGCCCAAGAAAAACCTTCGGCCCAGGTGCAACTGGGCACGGCTACGCTTCCGGCGCTGCAGCTTCAGGGACCGGCTGTGCTCCAGGCTCCCGGGGCTTCCCAAGCCGCAAAACGCCTAGTCTGGGCCGTGTTGCTGGTCCAGCCGCAGCAGGTCGGGAAAGTCCCGCTGGAGCTGGAGCTGGTTGAGCCCAAGCAAGGCCGGCTCAAACTCACTCTAGGAGCAGCCGGCTCGGTGCAAAGCACGGCCGACGGGCGGGCCGTAGCCGTGGCTTTCCCGGTGGTGGAAACAGGTGGCATGCGACTGGGCGTGTTGCTTGTGGTGCAGCAGCTTGGGCAAAAGCCCCGCTTGCCGGGGAAAGTGACCTTGAGGGCCGCTTCCGGCTCGGGCGTGCAGTTGGTGGTGGTTCAGGGCGAGGGGGTCCAGGGCCAGTAGCTGGGCACCGAGCCGCCGAAGCGATACTCCAGGCCTAGCCCCAGCGATACCAGGTGCATGGTTTCCAGGCCGTGCCCGCCGCCCAGCACCATGTGGTTGCGCAGTTGCATGCTCAGGCTCAAGTGATCGTCCCAGCGGTATTCCATGCCCAGGCCCAAGGGGAACTGCCAGACGGTCTGGTCCCGCGGCACCCCGGCCTCGTCGGCAAAGGAGAACGTGGCCCCGCCCACTCCCAGAAGCAGCGACCAGCGCCAGTGCTGGGACTGGAACACCGTGCGCCGCGCGGCCAGGTCGAACAGGATCACGTCGGCCCGGGGGAGTTTCACTCCGGTATAAGTGGCCACATCCGGCTGGCTCCAGGCCCAGCGCAGCTCCCAAGTCCAGTAAGGCTTCCAGCGGCGCGAGAGCGAGAACTCCCACAAGGCATCGGTTTCCAGGCGAAGCTCTCGGCCCACGATGTTGTCCCCCCAGAGGGCGGCGGCGCGGAACGAGGCTTCCCAGGGGCGCTGTTCCCAAGGCTCGCTCACCACGGGCCAGGCCACCAGCTGGTGCCGCAGGGCTTGTCCCAGCGTTTGCACCACCGCGCCGCTTGGGGGGATCCAGTGCCCCGGCTCCCAGAACCAGCGCGGGGCCCAGTCCCGGGGGGCGTCGGCCCGGGGAGATTGCAAACGCAACTGAAAGGGGGCAAGCGGTTCCTGGGGTCTTCCCTTTTCGGGCAGCGCCAGCGGCGGAAGCGTGCTTTCTCCCGGCCTCACCAGGCGAGAAAACGCCCCTGGCTGGGCGGCAATCGTTCCGGGGAACACCAGCCCCCCCAGCGCGCCCAGGGCCAGCACCAGACCCCGCACGGCCCAGCCCGGCAAAACCCGTTCGGCGGCAAGGGGCATTGGAGGGGGGCCCTCGGAGTGGGTGTTCCCGTTCAGATCAGCAGCGTTTCCAGCAGCAAGCGCAGCTTGCGCACCTCAGCGTCGTGGTCGATGCTGCCGTCCGGCTCGGGCTTGATGTCGATGCACAGTGCCCGGCGGTAGCCGGTGCTTTCCAGCTGGCCGATCAAGCGGCTGTAATCCACTTCCCCCTGGCCCACCTGCACTTGCAGCTTTTCTTTGCTCGTATCCCGCAGCCGCACGTGCGCCACAAAGGGGAGCAGCTTCTTGTAATCCCGGCCCGAGGGGCCGCAAATGTAGTGGCTGGGATCAAGCGTCACGGCCAGGCCCTTGACATGCTGGCATAGCACGGCGGCCGTGTCGGGATCTTCGCTCATGCGGCCGGTTTCGGTGGTGATGCTCACCACCACACCCTCCAGCGTGGCCAGTTTCACCAAGGCCTTGAGCCGTTCCACCTCTTGATTGAACGGGGTGCCCAGCTCGGCCGAACGCACCGTAAGGGATACCACCTTGGTGGCCTTGGCCAGCATGCAGCAGGCATGGAACCGCTCGTAGAACTGGCGATCAAACCCCTCGAAGTCCAGATAGTAGGCCACCGGGGTCACACGGTAGGTGTGCTGGCAGCGGTAAGCCACCCGCTGCGGCTCGCGGACCACCTGGTCCGGGTCCAGGTGGGCTCCGGGGCCTACGACCAGCTCGGCGTAGCTGAACTCCAGGTCCAGCATCTTTTCCAGGGCCTGTTCCAGCGACAGGTGGGGAAAACAAGCGCTTGAGGCGGCGATGAACACGGTGGCACTCCTCCACTTGCTAGCAGTCCAGCCGGTGCTTGCAGCTGCGCGGCCGCCCGGGGCGGCCCAGACAGGCAATCCGTCGAGTGATCTCTAGGGGGGAGCCCTTTTAAGCACTCGGCCCCGGCAAGACAACACCAGATGCCAGGTTCGGCTTCGGCCCAAGTGGCCAAAGCCGATGACCGGGTTGAGCCGCCTGCCGACTGGTCACGTTCCAGCCAAAGCGTTAGCTTGGACGGGCAGCCGAAGTGGGCTTGGAGTCGATCCTTGCTGCCCTGGCACGGAGGATGCCGGTCGTGGCCGTCACCGAGCACGAGATCACCTTCCGCGTCCGCTACCCGGAGACTGATCCCGGCGGGTATGTGCACCACGCCCAGTATTTTGTTTACTTCGAGATGGGCCGCACGGAGTTGTTGCGGGCCAACGGGCACACCTACCGCGACATGGAGGCCGCCGGGGTGTTCGTCGTGGTGGTGCGGGCGGAGTGCCGCTTCCATCGCCCGGCCCGGTACGACGACCTGCTGCGGCTGCGCACCCGGGTGCTGAAAGTAACGGCAGCCACCATCGAGCACGAATATCACCTTTACCGGGACGAGGAGCTGCTGGCCGAAGCGCGGATTCTGCTTTGCTGCGTGGACCGCCAAGGCCACCCCCAACGGGTGCCCAAGTGGATGCTGCCGTGAGGGGGCCGCGTGTACGACGTCTCTGCCAGCATCTGCCGGCAGAAGATAGCGATCCGCAAATCGCTGTTTGGTGTTCGAGTCGGCGTTTGTTCTTACCCGGCCATCCGCGTGCGTGAGCACGCGGTTGTTTTGCCGCTGGCGCTGGTTCTTGCAGCCGCAAGCCGTGGGCGCAAGCACACGGAGAGCACGGCAATCATGCGCCACTTTCTTATCGTCTCCGGGAGCTGACGCTCCCGGCTCGCCAACCGGCGACTAAAGTCGGCGGCTCGCCACGCATCCACGCCTCCCGCGGCTGGCCGGGCTCGCTGCCGGCTACCACTTCAGCCCGAACACCTCCCCGCCCCGGGGACGATCCAACCCGCCCTTGAGATTGTCCGGCTTGGTTTTTTTCCTCTTTTTGGCGGCGGTTTCCAAGGCTTGTTCTTCGGCGGCTTCTTTTTCGGCGCGGGCCTTGGCCTGGGCTTCTTCCTGGGCGCGAGCTTCGAGGGTTTTGCGGCTCAAGCTGATGCGGCGTGCCTCCGGGTCCACGGCAATGACTTCCACTTCCACTTCGTCCCCTTCCCGAAAGTGGTCCGAAACCCGCCACACGCGGCGGTGCGAGATTTCGGAGATGTGCACCAGCCCCTCCACGCCCGGCTCCAGCTCCACGAACGCTCCAAAGTCCATCACCCGGGTGACCCGACCCCGCACCACCGACTGCACCGGGTAGCGCGTGGCCACCTCGTCCCAAGGGTTGGGCAGCAGGTCCCGCATCGAAAGCGTCACCTTGCCCGAGCCTGGGTCCACTTCTTCCACTTTCACCTGGACCTGGTCGCCCTCGGAGACCAGCTGCTTGGGATGGCTGATCCTGGCCCAGCTCATGCGGCTGATAGGCACTAGGCCGTCCACACCGCCCAAATCCACAAACACACCAAAGGGCTGCACGCGGACCACCTTGCCGGTGCGGACCTGGCCGGGAGCCAGCTCGGCCAGGAGTTTTTCGCGGGCTTCGGCCCGCTGCTGCTCCAGCACGGCCCGGTGGCTCAGCACCAGGTTGCGCCGCTGCGGGTTGGCCTCGATCACGCGGCACAGCAACCGCTGGCCCAGGTAAGGGCCCAGATCCTCCACGCGTTGCAGGGCCACCTGGCTGATGGGGATGAAACCGCGGATGTGGCCCACCTTGCATTCCAACCCGCCCTTGTTCTGGCCGGTGATGGTGGCCTCGACGATGGTGCCGGCTTGCAGATCGTCCCAGTTTTCCACCTCGGCCCCGGCCGCAGGCAGCCGCAGGGTGTAAAGCCCTTCCTCCTGGTCGAAGCCGGTGACGAGCACTTCCACCGTCTGGCCCACCTGCGGCGGTTCCTTGTCCGGCGGGAACTGCTTCAAGGGCACCGCGCCTTGGTGGCGGCGCCCCAGGTCCACAAACACGTCTTCGGCCGAGATGGAGATGATCCGCCCGCGCTGGCGGCCCTTGAGGTCCGCCTCGGCCAGCTCGCCGCCGGCGGTCTGCACCAGCTCGGGATTGAGCGACTGTCCGGCCAGGGCGGCTTCGATTTCTTGTTCCAGGTCATCGGGCAGCTCGACCTGCACCTGCTCCAGCGGCACGGCGGGCGTTTCCGGCTCGGGGGCTTCCTCCGAGGGGGACTCTTGCTGGGGCTGCGCCCGGCGCCGCCCTCGCCGCGAGGCGGGAGACTCCAGGTGCTGCACGGTTTGCCGGGGCCGGGTGCGAGGCGGCAGGGGGGTATCTTCGGTAACGGTTTCCGGCTCCTCGGGAGGTGCTTCTTCTGGAGGGGGGGCCACGGGATGCACGGGCCGAGGGCGAGCCAGCCCCGCCTTCAAGTCGGCCGCCTGGTAGCCCACCCGGATCGAACGCCGCCGCCGGGGCGGCTGCTCCTGCGGGGAGTCGGGGTGGGGGGACTCGGTCGCAGCCGGCGGCGCAGGACTCTGCCCGGAGGAGTCGGGGCCGCTGGGCCGCGGTTCCGGGGTGCCGCTGTCCCCGGCATCCGCGGCTGCGGCGGTGTTTTCCTCCCCTGGGGTTTTCTCGGGGCTTGTTTCTGCCGCCGGGGAAGCCGCCTGCGGCTCGGGACTGGTTTCCGGCTGCCCCTGGGAAGCAGCTTCCGCTTGCCGGGAAGAGGCTTCCGTCCCGGAAGAAGTCTCGGGCAAGGGGGATTCCTGCTCGGGCTGAGGTTGGGACTGCTGGCTCATCAACGGGTCCTCAAGCGCACCTGCCAAACGACAAACCACAAGGGGTACTTTCTTCCAGAATCGGCCATCGCCCGGCCTCGTCTCCGGCGGAAACAGCAGTGTACCATCCCACGCCCCGGCCGGGTAGGCGCTGCCGGGGCAGGTGCGCTGCGCTTTCCTCACCGGTACGCTCCGGAGGCCACCCTCGGGCAAGCGGCGGCTCAGCCTGGGCAAGCCACAGGGCGGCACGCACGCCCCCGCAGGTGATCCTCCGCCGCGTGGTCGATTTCCACTTCCACCAGTTCCCGCAGCGGGTATTCCCCCGGCAAGACCACCGGCACGTAGCGGCAGGCCGTGCCGCGTAGCGGGGCCGTGCCGCCCTCGGGGGGTGGGTCGTCCCGGCTCTCGCACAGCACCTGCAACCGGCAGCCCACCAGGCTTTCAAAGTACCGGCGGCGCAGCTCCCGTTCCAACTGAAGCAACTGCCGCACCCGCTGCTGGCGCACCGGCGGGGGCACCTGGTCGGGCATTTGGGCCGCGGGCGTACCGGGCCGCGGGCTGAAGGGAAACACGTGCAGCTTCCAGAAGCCCACCTCCTCCAACAGCTCGCAGGTGGCCTGAAAGTCCTCCTCCGTCTCGCCGGGGAAACCGACGATCACGTCGGTGGTCAGCCCGGGGTGGGGGAGCATCTCGCGGGCCAGCAGGCAGCGGTCCCGCAGCCGCCGGGCCCCCCAGCGTCGCCGCATCCGACGCAGCACCCGGTCCGAGCCGCTTTGCACGCAGATGTGCAAGTGGGGGCAGATGCGGTCCGGGGCCTGGGCCATCAGCTCCAGCAGTCGCTGGCTCACCTCGGTGGCCTCGATGCTGGAGAGCCGCAGGCGGAACTCCCCGGGCAGCTCCAACAACTGCTCCACCAGCTCCGGCAGCCGCACCCACTGCCGCCGCGGCAGCCCCCGGCAGCGATCCACCCCGTAGTGCCCCAGGTGAATCCCGGTAAGCACGATCTCCCGGTACCCTGCGGCCGCCAAGCGCTGCACTTCCTGGCAGATGTCTTCCGGAGGGCGGCTGACCAACTGGGGGCGCACCTGCGGAATGATACAGAACGTGCACCGCAGCAGGCAGCCGTCCTGCACCTTCACGTAGGCCCGATGCCGCTGGCCAAAGTGGCTGATCCCCGTGGGCAGATCCACCACACCGAAGCGACCCAGCAGGTCGGGCAGCTCCCGCTTGTCGGTAATCACCTCGGCCACGCCGGGCAGGCGGCGGACTTCCTCCGGGCAGCGGGTGGCATAGCAGCCCATGACGATAATCCGCGCACCGGGATTCTGGCGGGCCAGGCGGCGGATCACCTGGCGGCTCTTGGCGTCGCCTTCCTGGGTGACCGTGCAGGTGTTGACGATGCACAGTTGAGCCACCTCTCCCGGGGCGGCCTCGCGGTAGCCGATCCCCAGCAGGGCCTGGCGGACGTACTGGGTTTCGTACTGGTTGACCTTGCAGCCCAAGGTCACGGTTCGTAGCAGGGCCATGATATTTTCGCCGGTTGTGGGTTGTGTGCTGGGGGAGCCGGACCACCGGAAACCTCGTGACGGCAGCCAGCCGGGGGCGCCCCGGATCGGGGTGCGGTCCCGGCCGCCGGACGACCGCAAAAAGAGCTTGGTGCGTGTATTTTTCATCTTATCGGTCCGGGGAGCCGGGGAAACCACGTATCGGGGCGGAAGTTTTGCGGTTGTTCCGAGCCGGCGGGATCCATAGCCCTTTGGGCTCCTGGGCGGGATAGCGGGCCGTTGCAAGAAAAAGATGCCCTGGGCAAGAAACCGGCGGAAGGAAGCGGATGGCCATAACCTGTTGGGAAATAAAAACTTGCACTCTTCACTCCAAGTGCCGCCTTGCTCGCCCCCCCGGGTGGGAAAAAGACCTTTCCCGGGGAGCTTACGTGGTATAATCGTTAAGAGGCCCCTAGCCGACCGGGATGGGCCATCCCGGTGGGCTTTTTGCGTTGGGGGGAAGTATTTTCTCCCCGTTCCCGGGGCGGTATAACCAAGAACTTGCCTCCGGAAGAAAAGGCACGACCTGAACGACCAGGGCCTCCGGCCGGAGGCCCTCCAAGCAACCCATGACCGAACGGACCATTTCCGTCGTCGATGCCCGCAGCCTGCTGCGGTTGTTTGGCCCTCGGGACAAGCATCTGCGAGCCATCCGCCAGGCATTGGGAGTCCGCATCTCGGCCCGCGACGGCCAGATCCGCATCAGTGGCAGTGCCGAGGCGGTGGACCAGGCCACGCAGGTTCTGGAGCAGTTGCAGCAGGAGCTGCATCGGACGGGGAAGTTGTCGGCCGAGCAGGTGGCCGGGGCCATTGCCCAGGCCGGAAGCGGTACCGCCCCGGAGCAGAGCGTGGAAATCTCGGTGATGCACCCCGGGCGCATCGTGCGGCCGATGACGCCGGGGCAGCGGCGGTTCGTGGAGGCGATCCGCAAGCACGACATCGTCTTTTGCATCGGCCCGGCCGGAACCGGCAAAACTTACCTGGCCGTGGCCATGGCTGTCACCTCGCTGAAAAACTCGCTAGTGCGCAAGATCGTGCTGGTGCGCCCGGCAGTGGAGGCGGGGGAGAACCTGGGCTATCTGCCCGGCGACATGCACGCCAAGATCAACCCCTACCTGCGGCCGCTGCTGGACGCGTTGCGGGAGATGATGGACTACGACCAGATCCGCCGCTACATGGACCAGGACCTGATCGAGGTGATCCCGCTGGCTTACATGCGGGGCCGCACGCTCAACGAGGCTTTTATCATCCTGGACGAGGCGCAAAACGCCACCGTGGCGCAGATGAAGATGTTTTTGACCCGGATGGGCCGAGGGGCCAAGATGGTCATCTCGGGAGACGTGACGCAGACGGACCTTCCTTCGGGGAAGCCCAGCGGGCTGCGCGACGCGCTGGACCGGCTGCAAGGGATTCCGGGCATTGCCCAGGTGCGGATGCAGGCCGAGGACATCGTCCGCAATCCGCTGGTCAACCAGATCGTGAAGGCTTACGAGCAACCTCCTTTGTCCCAGGAGCGACAAAGCGACTCCCAAGGGCGCGGTGTTCCCGCGCAGCGGAGCCAGGAACAGGAAGCGTCCTGAGCCGCTGGGCAGGAGGCGAGCCTTGCTCCCGCTCGAGCAAGGGAAGCCGCCGCGACGAGAACTGATGTCTCAGCCCACTTCCTCCAAGCAAGCGCGATCGGCCCGGGTCGCCGCATTGGGCTCCGCCTCGCAAGGGTGGTGGCCCCGCTTGGGCCAGACGCTGCGGTTGGGCCGCTTCTGGCTGCGAACCATCCCCGCTCTGCTGGCCGCCGTGGTGGTGTGGTGGGGATTGCGGCCCTGGTATCCCCCCTTGCCCCATCGCCTGGGCGAGGTGCCTTCGCACGACCTGGTGGCCCGCGTCCGCTTCTCCGTCTCCGATCCCCGCGGCACCGAACAAGCCCGCAACCTGGCCCGGCAAAGCACCCCCCGGGCCTACCGCAACCAGGCCCAGCCGCTGGTGCATCTGCGGCAGGAGTTGCTGCACAAGCTACGGCAACTGGCCGACGCCAACAGTTGGGAGGAAGTGCCGGTCACGCTCTGGAACGAGTTCCAATTGCACCCGCAGGCCAAGCCGCAGGAGGCGCCGACCCGGGAACAGCAAGAGGAACGCTTCGAGCAGTTCCGCCAGCAGTTGCTCCAGGCGGCCCAAAAAGCCGGCTCGCTGGAAAAAGCCCTGGCCGCAGCCCTGCAGCCGCTGGAACGACAAGGATTGCTGCACAGCCTGCAACACCAGGGGGCCAACCGCAGCGA
>Ga0256839_1004898_pt1 | contig 12725 bp, 10 predicted proteins | sample 354166metaG_FD_185968 | JGI IMG/M metagenome (GOLD analysis project Ga0256839, IMG submission 185968) | Hydrothermal vent microbial communities from Mid Atlantic Ridge, Atlantic Ocean - 354-166 | ecosystem: Environmental > Aquatic > Marine > Hydrothermal vents | place: Atlantic Ocean: Mid...
CAAGGCCAAGTATAGCCAAATTTTCAACTATCCGACTTTGAATTGGGCTGACATCGGAGCCATAGGCTGGTTGGTTGACGGAGCTGCCATTATGAATCAAGTCATGCTGACGCGCACTTCTTACGGGCCTTATGCCCGGGCCATGGTGCGGATTTGCAAAGAGGAGAGCTTTCATCAACGCCAGGGCTACGAGCTGTTGTTGGCTATGTGCCGGGGATCTGAAGAGCAAAAAGCCATGGCTCAGGACGCCATGAATCGCTGGTGGTGGCCGGCCTTGATGATGTTTGGCCCCAGTGACAAGGATTCCGTGCACACTCAGCAGTCTATGGCCTGGAAGATCAAGCGCAAAACCAATGACGAATTGCGACAGCAATTTGTGGATGTAACGGTGCCCCAGGCAGAATACTTGGGCTTGAAGGTTCCTGATCCCGATCTGAGGTGGAATGAGGAGCACGGGCATTACGACTTTGGCGAGATTGACTGGGATGAGTTCTGGCGCGTCGTCCGGGGAAATGGCCCCTGCAATAGGGAGCGCATGAAAGCCCGGCGCAAGGCCCACGAAGAGGGTGCCTGGGTGAGAGAAGCTGCTATGGCTTATGCGCGGAAAAAGGCCTCAGCCGAAATGGTTCCTTCGGCTTGATGCTTTTCAAAAACTAAGATGGAAACTTTAAAAGCTTAGACTCATGAAAGATTGGCCACTTTGGGAAGTGTTTATCAGAAGCAAAAACGGCCTGAGCCACAAGCACGTCGGTAGCTTGCACGCCACCGATGCGGCGATGGCTTTGGAAAATGCCCGCGATGTCTATACCCGTCGCAATGAAGGTGCCAGCATTTGGGTCGTGGAGTCGAAGTACATCACGGCTTCCGATCCGGAGCAGGCCGATGCCTTTTTCGGACCGGCTGAAGACAAAATTTACCGGCACCCTACTTTTTACGACATTCCCAAGGACGTAAAGAACATCTAAAATGGACAAAAACCAAGCTCTTTTCGAATACGCCCTTCGTCTGGGAGATTCGGCTCTTATCCACGGACAACGCCTGGCGGAGTGGTGTGGGCACGGGCCTGAATTGGAGCAGGACATTGCCCTGACCAACATTTCCTTAGACCAGATCGGCCAGGCCCGCAATTGGTTGGCTTTGGCGGGAAAGCTCGAAGGCAAGGGCCGAGATGAAGATCAACTGGCTTTTCTGCGCGATGTCGAAGCTTTTCGCAATGTGCAATTGGTGGAGTACCCCAACGAAGATTGGGCCTATACGCTGGTGAAGTCTTATTTGTTTGATAGTTTTAATGAGTTGCTGTATCGCCGTTTGGCGGAAAGTAGCTATGAAGCCTTTGCTGCCATCGCTGCCAAGTCTCTGAAAGAGATCGTCTATCACAAGCGCTTCAGCTCCGAATGGGTCTTGCGCCTGGGAGATGGTACAGAGCTCAGCCATCGCAGAGCGCAAACGGCACTTGATGACCTTTGGCCCTATACCGGTGAGCTGTGTGAAATGACGGAAGTGGATGAAGTTTTACTCGCAGAAGGTATCGTGCCCGATCTCAAGGAGTTGGAAGCAAACTGGAGAGCCGAGATGCGGGATTTGCTGAATGAGGCTACCTTGCAAATTCCCGAAAACGATCACGTGCATACCGGCAGCCGTCAAGGCATTCACACGGAATACCTGGGACACATCCTGACTGAAATGCAGTTTTTGCAAAGGGCTTATCCGGGCCTGGAGTGGTAAAACGGCTTGCTTTGGCAAGCGCCTGTCTTTATTGCTTATTCAAGGCTTCATGGGCTAGCTCTCGCATCTCCGTTTGCATGGCAGCACCTTCCTTGCGCACCAAAACGCGTCCTTTTTCATCTAAAAAAAGGAGAGTTGGCAACACTTTCACTTCAAAAATCGTGGCCAGGTTGGTGCCGTTTCCCTTTTCGACGTCCACCCGATAGCTGATGAAGTGTTCGTTAAAATAAGCTGCCAGTTCCTCGTCGGTGAAGACTTGCTCTTCCATTAGCCGACAAGGAGCGCACCAGCTGGCGTACATGTCGATAAAAACCAATTTGCCCTCCAAAGCTGCCTGATCCAGTACCGGGCTGAGCAGTTGCGATTCCATAAAATCAAAAGCATAAGGAGAACTTTCGATTTCGCTCTCTTTTTTTTGTGCGCTTCTTTTTCCCGTGTGGCAGGCGAGAACCACAAAGAGTAGCACGAACAGCGTTGTTGAGGTGGCAGCTTTCATCTTTTGAGAACTTCTTACTGTTGTATCCCCATTGGATTTGAGGGTATTAAACTGCTGGCAAAGATAGGCATTTAACTGAGCATTTCTTCGTAAATTCTCGTCGTTTTTTGTGCCATGGCGGTTTTGGTGAAGTGCAAAACCCGTTGCTTTCCGTTTTTGATCAACTTTTTTGTGAGCTCCTTGTCTTGGATGAGCCGTTCTACTTGTAGGGCGAGCTCTGTTGCGTTTCCGATGGTTGCCAACAGTCCGTTTTTCTCGTGTTGAATGATTTCCGGTATTCCTCCGGCAGCAGTGCTGACAATGGGGATGCCACAGTACATGGCGTCCAACAAGGAGCTACCCAGGCCTTCGGTTTTGCTGGTGAAGAGAAAGATGTCGAGCTCCGGCAGCAACAAGTTGATATCTTGTCTAAAACCCATGAGGTGAAAGCGTTTGCGATAAGGCGAACCAGCGATGAGTTGTTCTATTTCTTCCTTACAGCCTCCGTCATGGCCAAAGAGAAGAAAGTGGGCCGGTATTCCTTTTTGGAGCAGAAACTCCGCTGCCTTGATAAAAGTGGGGTAGTCTTTGTGGGGGGCTAAAGCAGCTACTTTACCAAAGAGGAATGAGCTTTTGTCTATGTGTAGCTCTTTGCGCAACAGGCCTCCTTTTTTTTCCCTTTCCGAAAGAGGGTAGGGCTGCCTTTCGGCAAATCGTTGAAAATCTATTCCGTCATGAACGACGCACAATTTTTCCTTTTTTTTAATTTTAGGCTCAATGATTTTTTGGATGGCTTTAGAGACGCAGATGATTTTTTTTACCGAAGGGTGGTTGTATTTTTTTAGAGAGAGGGGGTTTTTCCCGATGGGGAAATCAACTCTTCGGCTTACGACAAGAGGCGTGTTGATGAGTTTTAGCTGTTGTGCCAGCCAGGCTATGGTGTGGCTGTGGCTGTCGTGTGTATGTAGCAATTGGGGTTTGGCCTTTCGGCAAACTTTGGTCAGTTGGACAACAGCGGCGAATCTTCCGCCGGAAAAAGTTTCATGGGGTATTCGATTTGTTTTGCAATAAGCGTGTAAGGCAGAGTTTTTTTTGCAAAAAACCGTGGAGTTTATACCTGAGTTCATCAACTCTTCCTGTAGGTAGCTGAGCTGTTGTTCTCCTCCTCGCCAGGATTCTGCGGAAGACACTTGCAGGATTTTCATGAACTTGTTTTTTTTCTGTCTTCTTGCAGCTGCCGAAGCCATTGTTCTTTGCGTTTGACCAGGAAGGCATCTCGTCGGCTGAGTTTTAAACCCAGTTTGCCGTCGAGAAATCCTCTTTTCAATACAAAAGTGCGTAGGAAACGGGCCGCTGGACCACAGTACAACTTGAAAAGGCTTGTTTTGCGGCCCTCCTCCAGCATTTGTAAAGCGCTGAGGTGTGCGTACTTCTCTATGCGTTGAAGATGTTCTTCTTCGGTTCGGTAGGAGTAGTGAAAGAGTTTGCCCTTGAGGCGTTCTGTTTTTGTGCCTTTCGGCAAATGCAGGCGCTCGTGTACAAAGGCACCTTCCCAGTGGCTGTGTGCTCTGTTGAAAAGTCGTAATTTCCAATCGGGATACCAGCCGCTGTGTTTAACCCACTGCCCGCAGTAGTTTGTGATGCGGTCTAAGGCGTAAACCGTATGCTCACGAGGTTTTAGCGATTGAAGATTCTTTTCCAGCTCTTCAGATAACACTTCATCGGCATCAATGGATAAAATCCAGTCGTGCTTGGCCTGTTGGTTAGCTCTGTTTTTGGTTTGTGCATACCCCTCCCATTTCAGGTGAATAACTCTGGCTCCCAGCTTTTGAGCAATGGCAGGGGTCTCGTCATGGCTTCCGCTATCGGCTACCAGCACTTCATCGGCTATGCGCAGCAGGGGCTTGAGGCAAGCTTCGATGTTTTGGGCTTCGTTTTTTGCTACCACGACGGCAGAAAAGGGCATGGTGTTTGTTTTTTTGATTTCTTCTTGTTTGATATTGCTTGTTTTTTTACCTCTTTCCATAGGCGATAAAAAAGGGATTGCGCAGCGATGTTTTGTTGTATTGCAAAGGTCGCTGTGTTTTCCATTCCAAAACAGAGCCGCCGGCTTCTTCGAGAATGATTTGCGCGGCAGCTGTATCCCATTCCATGGTGGGAGCCAGTCGGGGGTAAATTTCGGCTTTGCCTTCGGCGATGAGCAGGAATTTGAGGGAACTACCTGCAGCCAGTCTTTTCACTTTGGGGAATTGGGCGATAAAAGTTTGTGTTTCTTCATTCAGGTGTGAGCGGGAGCAGACGACCCTTACCGGTTTTTGATCGGGCCGAAAAGAAGCGGCTTCCAGGCGTTGCTTTTTACCCGTCGGGCTTTGTCGCCAAGCGCCATGGCCCTTTGCTGCCCAATAGGTTTGGCCATTGACGGGTAGATGTACAACGCCCAAGATGGCTTGTCGATTTCGAATCAAAGCGATGTTGACGGTAAATTCTCCATTGCGCTTGATAAACTCTTTGGTGCCGTCCAGGGGATCCACCAGCCAAAAGAGGGGAAGTCCTTTGCGCTTTTCATAGGCAAAAAGTGCATTTTCTCCCTCGGAAGAAGATTCTTCGGAAAGAACGGGGTATGAATCCTGTAGAGCCTGCAATTCGTGTAGGATGCACTCATGAGCCTGTCGGTCGGCCAGGGTGAGTGGAGAGGCATCGGCTTTTTGCTGCACTTCCCACAGGGTGGGTTTCTCGTAGATTTCAAGTATCCTGCGACCGGCTTTCTCGGCCGTTTTTATTACCGCCGGCAGCAGGTTTTCGATTTGGGCTTCTTTCATGTAGCAAAGGTAAGCATAAAGAGCAGCCCTTATACCTCTTTGGCTAAGAGTACTTAGGAGCAGGTTCTGATCTTTGATTCCGTGATGGGTATATTCCGTATCTTTACGCTATGAACCCATTTGATAGAGCAGCGGAGCGCAGGCCCTTGACCGATTGGTTGCCCATTACCCGTAAGGAGGTAGCCTTGCGAGGCTGGGAGGAATTGGACGTAGTGCTCTTTAGCGGAGATGCTTATGTAGATCACCCCTCCTTTGGCGCTGCTGTCATCGGGCGCATCATTGAATCCGAAGGTTTTCGCGTAGCCATTGTGCCCCAGCCCAATTGGAAAGACGATTGGCGGGATTTCAAGAAAATGGGGCGTCCTCGCTTGTTTTTTGGCGTTACCTCGGGGAATATGGACTCCATGGTGAACCACTACACGGCCAATCGCCGTCGGCGTTCTACCGATGGTTATACGCCGGGAGGGCAGGCGGGTTTTCGTCCGGATTACGCAGTGAATGTCTATACTCGCATTTTGAAAAAGCTCTATCCGGATACTCCTGTGGTATTGGGCGGCATAGAAGCCTCTTTGAGGAGGGTAACCCATTACGACTATTGGGCAGACAAACTTTTCCCCAATATTTTGAGTAGTTCAGGTGCGGATCTTTTGCTCTACGGTATGGCAGAACAGGCCTTGCGCGAGCTGTTGCGCCTGCTGGACAGAGGCGTGCCTTTTTCCTCTTTGCACGCTATCCCGCAAACGGCTTTTTTGACTGAGCCTTTCGGCAAAATACCGAAAAACAAGCGTTGGGAGCAGGTGGAAATCCACAGCCACGAGCGTTGCCTGGAAGACAAATTGGCTTTTGCGTCCAATTTTAAAATCATAGAGCAGGAGTCCAATAAAGTACATGCCCGCAGAATCATCCAGCAGATAGGAGATCGCACCTTGGTCATCAACCCGCCTTTTCCACCCATGGAGGAAGCCGAAATCGATGCTTCTTTTGACTTGCCGTATGCTCGGGCACCCCATCCCAAATACAACAAAAGAGGAGCCATCCCTGCTTGGGAGATGATCAAGTTTTCCATCAATTTGCACAGGGGTTGCTTTGGGGGTTGTAGTTTTTGCACCATCAGTGCTCATCAGGGTAAATTCATTGCCAGTCGCTCGGAAAAATCCATCCTCAAAGAAGTGGAGGCTGTAACCCGCATGCCCGATTTTAAAGGCGTCATCAGCGATTTGGGTGGCCCCTCGGCCAACATGTATCAGATGAAGGGCAAGGACCTCTCCATTTGTGAGCGCTGTGTAGCACCTTCCTGCATCCATCCGGTGGTGTGTAGCAACCTGGACACCTCCCATGCAGCTATGACCCGTGTGTACAAAAAGGTCAGGGCACACCCTAAGGTCAAGAAAGCTTTTGTGGGTAGCGGCATTCGCTACGATTTACTCACCCGCTCTTACAACAAGCAGGCCGACGATTCCATCGATGAATACCTGGAAAACTTGGTCGAGCACCACGTTTCCGGACGCCTGAAAGTGGCTCCGGAACACACGGCCGACGAGACGCTTAAAATCATGCGCAAACCGCCTTTTCGGCATTTTCACGCTTTCAAGAAAAAATACGACCGCATCAATCAAAAATGCGGCTTGAAGCAACCGCTCATTCCTTATTTTATTTCCAGCCATCCGGGCTGTAGGGAAGCCGATATGGCCGAGTTGGCAGCAGAGACCAAAGAAATGGGCTTTCGCCTGGAGCAGGTGCAGGATTTCACCCCCACACCTATGACCGTGGCTACGGTTATCTATTACAGCGGCTATCATCCTTACACGCTTAAACCGGTCTTTACGCCCAAGAGTAAGGAAGACAAAAAAAGGCAACATCAGTACTTTTTCTGGTATAAAAGGGAATACCGCTCCAAAATTCTCAAACGTCTCAGACAGCTCAAGCGGGCTGATCTCATCGATAAGTTGTTGGGCCGCCAAGGCCAATCATCGGTAAAGAAACAAGCTAAAAAGCCTGCTGCTGAGCGTTGAAAAATTTGCCGAAAGGCAGAAATCAAAGAGCTTTTTCGCGCAACCTTTTTGCCTTTTTTGGCGTTACTTATAGGGTTTCAAAGGAAACCGTATGAAACAACTCATGGGGACGTTTTTGGAATCGACAGGAAAGTGAGTTGTATAGTAAGCATGCCGGAGCACGATATCTCACTCCGTCAACAAATGGATATCGCACCAATTTTACATGGCAACACTAGCTTTGCCATGGCTGCCTAAGACGAGGTCTTAGAAGCCATTGTGCGGTGCGCTTGACGCCTGATACACAGCGTATCGCGCATCAGAACCCCTCAGGCTGTGTTTTCCGGCCTGCTCCGACCGGAAAACGAGACTTTAAGGAGCTAAGGCGGCGGTTGCGGTCTGTTCCGATACCCACCCGTCGCCCGACAAATCAAATCGGAACTAAGCATGTAGAAAGCTGTGCAACGCTTTCTCTGGACGCGGGTTCGACTCCCGCCGTCTCCACCATAAAAGAGCCGCCTGTGGGCGGCTTTTTGTTTAGGGGCACCCCGCAATTTGCCAGCATGTCGGAGAATATCCAACTGGGATTAAAAGAAAACCGGAAGCAGTTTCTTTTGCTTTTGCTCATCAATGCCTTTGTCGGAGGTATGGTCGGTTTGGAGCGCTCTGTCTTGCCGGAAGTGGCAGAGCGCGAGTTTGGCTTGGTGGCCAAGACAGCCATTCTATCCTTTTTGATTGTTTTCGGCTTGAGCAAGGCCATATCCAATTATTTCGCCGGCACATTGGCCGATCGCTATGGTCGAAAAAGACTGCTGGTTCTCGGTTGGCTGGTGGCTTTGCCCATCCCTTTTATGTTGATGTTTGCTACTCATTGGAATCAAATTGTTTTGGCCAATTTGTTTTTGGGCATCAATCAGGGGCTTTGTTGGAGCAGTACGGTCATCATGAAAATCGATTTGGTGGGGACCAGGCAGCGGGGGTTTGCTATGGGTTTGAATGAATTTTCAGGCTATCTGGCTGTAGCGGCTATAGCCTTCCTCACGGCTTGGATAGCCGACGAATACGGCTTGAGACCTTACGTCTTTTATCCGGGGGTGTTGTTGGTGCTTTTGGGATTGTTGTTTAGCGTTTTTTTTGTTCGCGACACCCGTTCTCACGTCATTTTAGAGAGTGACCAAAGTGCTTTACCTGTTTTGGAGCATGTTTTCCGGGCTACCACTTGGAAGGATAAGGTGCTGAGCACGGTAACCCAGGCGGGTTTGGTGAACAACCTCAACGACAGCATGGTCTGGGGCCTTTTGCCCTTACTGTTGTTGAACAAGCAGTTTTCCTTGGAAGAAACAGGCTTAATTACAGCAGTTTATCCGGCTGTGTGGGGTTTTGGTCAGTTGTTTACCGGAAGAATGGCAGATCGATATCCCAAAAAGGACTTGTTGTTTCTGGGTATGTTGTTGCAGGCTGTTGTTTTATTCCTCTTGGTTTTTGCCGTGCATCTTTACCAATATGTGATTCTATCAGCTTTGCTGGGCTGGGGGACGGCTATGGTTTATCCGACTTTTCTGGCAACCATAGCGGATCATACCCATCCGTCAATACGAGCCGAGAGTATAGGGGTTTTCAGATTGTGGCGGGATTTGGGCTATGCTTTGGGTGCTGTCCTGACGGGTTTGTTGGCGGATTTTTGGGGCATTTCCGTTTCCGTTGTTTCGATAGGTTTGATTACGCTGTTTTCCGCTTTGCTGATCGCAAAGCGCATGCCGTAACCTATGCCAGCCGTGTTTTGGTTAGGCGTTGCATTCGTTACAACCGGTAGGACCATCAAGGCCATCACGCCCATTGCGATTTCTCCCTGTCTCAGCTTGGATTAGGGTTCTGTCTTCCCCAGTTCTACGGCCCGTTTTAGGGCAGCTTGAGCGGCGTGTTGGATGCTTTGTTTGGTTTGCCTTTCGGCAAAAGATTGGAGAGCCGCTTCTGTTGTCCCGCCTTTGGAAGCTACGCGGCGTATCCATTCGCTGCAGGAGTAAGTGTTTTTTCCGAAGAGTTCTATGGTGCCGCGGAAAGTTTGGCTGACGAGCAGTTCTGCTTCCGATTCCGAGAAGCCCATGTCGCGTGCTGCCTGCATCAGTGCTTCCATGAAATAAAGCACATAAGCCGGGCCACTGCCGGAGATGGCTGTAGCGGCATCCAGTGCATCTTCTCTCTCTGTATAAATGGATTTGCCGGTGGTGTTGATGAGGTTTTGTACCAGCACCAATTCGATTCGGGTAACCTCATCGGTGGAGGTGAACACCGTCATGCCCATACCGATTTGTGCGGGTAGGTTGGGCATGGCTCGTATGATTTTGCGGACGCCCAGGCCTTTGCGTATGCTGGAGATTTTGACTCCGGCCATGATGCTCAAAAAAACCTGTTGCTCATGGCAAAAAGGTTTTATACTGTTGAATAGAGCGGGGACGTCTTGTGGTTTTACGGCCAGGATGACCAGATCGGCTAGGGGAAGACATTCCGCCGGATCGTGATGTACGGTGCCGATGTTCATTTTTCTCAGCTCAGTGGCTTTTTCGACGGATTTTTCGAGAATCATCATTTTCTCTTCCGTGGCGATGTGGGAGCGCAGAAAGCTGCGGGCGTAGGTTTGCCCCATGTTGCCACCGCCGATGATCAGAATGCGCATGTCTTTTCTTTTTAAGAGGAATTTTTGTTTCGCTTGGTCGCTTTAGTGTATTCATGACGAAATGGTTTGAGAGGCGTTAGCCTCCCAAACTCCTTATTCTCCATTCGTTAACGAGTGGGGAATATTCCAAACCACTTCGGTTTGGGTATGTTTCTGTGGCAAAGATAGTATACTTATGGCGAAGTGGTTTGGGAGGCCTCAGCCTCCCAAACTCTCTACCTTTTGCCCGTTTGCGAGTCGCAGATATTCCAAACCACTTCGGTTTGGGTATAGGTTGCGCTTAGAGGTTTTGGGCCTTGCCGAAAACCGGGCAGGCGATGTGCTCATTTTTCCAACTCACTTTGCTCCGGGTATAAAGCCTTATCTTTGCTTTATGGGAAATACATTTGGTCATATTTTTCGCATAACTACTTTTGGAGAATCACATGGGCCTGCCATAGGCGTAGTTGTCGATGGTTGTCCCTCGGGTATTGAGATTGATTTGGAAGAGATTCAACGGGAGCTGGATCGAAGAAAACCCGGACAGTCGAAGTTGAGCAGTGCGCGAAAAGAAGGCGATGAAGTGGAATTGTTGTCAGGCGTGTTTGAAGGCCGTACTACAGGCACGCCCCTTGCCATGCTCATTAGAAATAGGGATGCCCGAAGCCGAGATTACGACCATTTGGCGAAAGCCTATAGGCCTTCTCATGCGGATTTTACTTACCAAGTGAAATACGGCCACAGAGACTGGAGAGGAGGGGGGCGTTCTTCGGCTCGGGAAACGGCTGCTCGCGTGGCGGCGGGTGCTATAGCCAGGCAGTTCCTTCGGGCAAAAGGAGTGGTGATTCAGGCCTGGGTGAGCCGGGTTGGAGAAGTGTTGTTGGATATTCCTTCGGAGGCCTTGGATTTGACGAAAGTAGAGGAAACGCCGGTGCGTTGTCCGGATTTGCCTACGGCAGAACGCATGCAGGAATTGATTTTGAAGGTGAAAAAAGAAGGAGATACCGTGGGAGGGGTTGTGAGCTGTAAGGTGTCGGGTTGCCCGCCGGGCTGGGGTGAGCCCGTTTTTGATCGCCTACAGGCAGATTTGGCGAAAGCCATGTTGAGTATCAACGCTTGTAAGGGATTTGAATATGGTTCGGGCTTTGGCGCTGCCGGTATGCGTGGTTCTCAGCACAACGATTTGTTCTATACGGAATCGGGAGAAGGCACGGAAGCACCTCTGATAAAAACCCGTACAAATTTTTCAGGTGGAATTCAGGGGGGGATCACCAATGGTATGGATATTGATTTTCGCGTGGCTTTTAAGCCGGTAGCGACGATTTTACGTCCTCAGGAAAGCGTTGATGAACTCGGAAGAAAAGTCGTTTTACAGGGCAAGGGGCGGCACGATCCCTGCGTGGTGCCCCGGGCAGTTCCCATAGTAGAGGCTATGGCAGCGCTTGTTTTGGCTGATCATTGTTTGAGGGCTGCTTCCTGTTGATGCCTTTCTCGGTTTTTTGCTTTTGTTGGCTTATTTTTATTGCTTCACTGTTTTTTTAAGGCTTTTGAGGAATTCGTCAAAGCTGTCGAATTCTCGTCGGTAGCTGAGGCCCAAGCCTGTTTTATTGACTCTGCTACCGGAGATGTCGGGTTCGGTGCGGTGGTAGGCCCGAATTTTGAGGTTGCCTTCGGGGGTGAGGAAGTATTCCACGACGTAATTGCCTGCGAAATAGACGCTGGAAGGGGTTGGCCCGAGATTGTTTTGGCTGTTAAGGTCGAGGTTGCCACCTATGTTGACCGTTAGGCGATCGTTAAAGAGGTAGTTTTTGAGTTGGACTTGAATCTCATTTCCTCTGAGGAAGTTTTGGTCTTGGTAGGTATTGTAGATGATGTTGAAGTCGATGCCGGAGATGAGTCCATCTTCGCGCAGCCACTCGGTAACCAGATTGGTCAAATAATTGGACAACTGTTGGGAGAGCATTTCAGTAACAGTGTTGTAGATGGTATTGAGCTCCTGGCCTTGAAGCGAAAAATTGGCGGGGATAAATTCTCCCATGACGATGAGGCCGAAGACTTGGCGGTTCATCTCGTTGGGGTCTTGTCGAATGATGCGCAATTTGTTTTCGGCATAGGTTTTTAGTTCTCCGTGGAGATTGGGGAAAGCCAGATCAAAGGAAATATCGGGCTTGAGCAATTTGCCGGTGAGAATCATGAATAGATCCACTTCTGTGGGCAGGCGAGCAGCTTGTCGGGTATCGGCATCGACCTGGATGAGGTATTCGGGAATGAAATTGGAGATGGAAGCTGTAAGGCCCAAATACCGGGCTTTGAGGTTGATTTCGGCATTGAAGGGGTCTCCGGTCCAGTGGATGATGCCTCCCTTATCTACGACAAAGGGTTTGTTGACTACGTTGAGCATGGTGAAGAGATATTCACCCGATTCGATGAGATAGTTGCCGAACATTTCGAAGTTTCCATCGCGCCCTACGATGATGCGAATATCTCCACTGCCTCTGCCGCGAAGGATGTCTCCGGCTTGTTCGTCAAAAATGATTTCCATGGAAGCCTCCGGCGTAAGGCGGAAATCCATTTCCATGGCTATGCCTGAGGGGCGTTTTTGTTTGTTGTCTTCGGGGGGTATGAGCAAGGTATTAGGTCGAGTGAAATGGATGTAATCCACAGGCGTGGCGTCGCGGTCATACGATACGGGAATGAAGATGCGGGTGCCGGCCAGCGCTGTGGCGTTGATGTACATGTCGGTTTCCTTAAAGGTGCCGGTAAAAAAGACTTTCCCGCTGCCGATGGCTGTTCCGTAAAACAGGGCATCATCGGTTTTGGGGGTGTTGAGGGCGAGGAATTCATCGGTTTCGAGGCGGACGTCCAGCCCAAAATGTCGAAAGTGGTCGTGGGTAATCCCTCCGTAAGCATAGGCTACATTGCCCAGCTCGTCCAACACTTGAGCGTGGTTTACGCTGAAGATGCTGTCGGTCAGGTCAACAACGCCTTTTTCGACAAAATACCGGGTGTTGATGACCTTGATGGTCGTGGCCACTTCTTGAACAAAGGCTTTTCCCGCGATT
>Ga0256839_1004899_pt1 | contig 12723 bp, 11 predicted proteins | sample 354166metaG_FD_185968 | JGI IMG/M metagenome (GOLD analysis project Ga0256839, IMG submission 185968) | Hydrothermal vent microbial communities from Mid Atlantic Ridge, Atlantic Ocean - 354-166 | ecosystem: Environmental > Aquatic > Marine > Hydrothermal vents | place: Atlantic Ocean: Mid...
TTGTATATCCGTGAGGCGATGATCGCCAAAACCGAACCCGCTGTGATAGATCATTTTGCTGCGCCGTGGGTTGCTGAAAGCCGCTACCAGCTCCGCTCTGATGCCCGCCGCTTTGAAAACTGGGAAAATGCCTATGCCCTGCGCGCGGGGCTTGGGGCGGCGGTGCGCTATGCGTTGGAGATCGGCATTGAGGCCATTCATACGCGGGCTTGGGCGCTGGCCGACAGGCTGCGCGACGGATTGCGGCATATCGAAGGCGTAACCCTGCAAGACGCAGGCGATACCCACTGCGCCATCGTCAGCTTTTCCATGGTTGATGACCCAAGTGATGTGGTGGGGTATGTGCGGTCAAACGGTATAGCCATTGGCACCTCGGCGGCCAACAGCACCTTGCTGGATGCAAAATCCCGTAGCCTGCCCACGCTGCTGCGCGCCGCACCGCATTACTATAATTCGGAGGCCGAGATTGACGAGTTGTTGCGGCTTCTGAAAGCCTATCGCCAAGCCGCACCCTAGCGCTCCTGCCTGCCGGACGATTTTGCGGTGCAAAACGCCGGCGTATTTTTCAGAAAACCGCAGACGATGGATCTGGCGTTAACGATTAGATGTCCTACACTTGTCATACACAAATCCCACCAAAGTCCGACGGGGAAAATACGCTTGGTTTTGAATAGGGGCAAAGGTGTTAACGGCCCATTTGCCGCGCCGTGATTACTTGACTTTTTTGCTCAGGCCTACCATATATATTCAAACGCAAGAGAGGCACCCTGATGTTTATCCAGACCGAATCCACCCCGAATCCTGCCACATTAAAGTTTTTGCCCGGCCAAGCTGTGTTGCAAATGGGCACCGCTGATTTTCCGAGTTTGGAAGCCGCAAAAACCTCGCCATTGGCCAAGCGTTTGTTTGAGGTTGAAGGCGTGGCCGGTGCCTTTTTTGGGCCGGATTTTGTGACAGTTACAAAGACCGATGCGCAGGATTGGACCTATATCAAGCCCGCTATTTTGGGCGCGATTATGGAGCATTATCAATCTGGCGACCCGGTGATGGATGATGAAAGCGGCACGGTTGGCCATGCAGATCACGACGGGCCGGATTCTGGTTTGGTTAAGCAAATCAAAGAGTTGCTTGATACACGTGTCCGGCCTGCTGTGGCCCAGGATGGGGGCGACATCACGTTTCATGGTTTTGATCGCGGGATTGTCTATTTGCATATGCAAGGGGCCTGTGCGGGCTGCCCAAGCTCGACCATGACCCTGAAAAGCGGCATCGAGAACCTGCTGAAGCACTTCATCCCCGAAGTGGTAGAAGTGCGCGCCATCGGCGTCTAGCCTTGCACCCAGAAGACCTCGCCAAGCTGCATGCTTTTTGCTTCACCACCCCGCGCCCATGGCGGGCCGATGAATTTGCCGACCTGCTTAAAAGCCGCGGCACCTTCCTGATTTCGCACACTAATGGCTTTGCTTTGGGCCGAATCGCTGGCCCCGAAGCCGAGCTTTTAACCATTGCCGTGCATCCAGAGGCCCAAAACGCGGGTCATGGTGCCCGTTTGGTGGATGATTTCCTGTGTAATGCCACCACCTTGGGGGCAAAGGACATTTTTCTGGAAGTTGCAGAAAACAACCCCTCTGCCATCGCGCTTTACCTTAAGTTAGGCTTCAAACAAGTGGCTAAACGCAAGGAATACTTCAAGCAAATCAACGGTCCCGCCCTTACGGCGCTGATCTTCAAATACTCGATTTAGCCAAAAAACCGCCGCTCACCGCAAGCTATAGCCCGCCACCTGTGGCAAAATGGTAAAAAAACCATTGACCCTCCCCCCCGTTAGCCGCTTTACTTGTCTATCGTTTCTTCGATCTGAAAATGCGGGATTCTGCTCGCCCATGACAGATCGAAATTTAGTAGTAATGGGAGAATTACATGAAACTGCTCAAAACCCTTATCGCCACAACTGCCCTTGTAGGCGCTGGTGCAATGGCCATGGCTGGCAGCCACGGTGGCGGCGCTAACCCTGCCGTGATCTTTGATCTTGGCGGCAAGTTCGACAAATCCTTCAACGAAATGTCCTACACAGGTGCCGAGCGTTTTACCGCTGACACCGGCATTTCCTACCGTGAGTTCGAGCTGCAATCCGATGCGCAGCGCGAGCAGGCCTTGCGCCGCTTTGCTCAAGCAGGCAACAACCCTGTTGTGGTTGCCGGCTTCTCGAACGCCACCGCCATGGCCACCGTTGCGCCTGATTTCCCTGACACTGATTTTGTAATCATCGACATGGTGGTTGACCTGCCAAACGTGCGTTCGGTTGTGTTTGCCGAGCATGAAGGCTCTTACCTCGTTGGCCTGCTGGCTGGCATGGCATCCGAATCCGGCACCGTGAGCTTTGTGGGTGGCATGGACATTCCGCTGATCCGCAAGTTCCAGTGTGGCTACACACAGGGCGCTAAAGCAGCGAACCCGGACATCACCGTTTTGGCCACGATGACAGGCACTGATGGCTCTGCCTGGAACAACCCTGTGAAGGGTGGCGAGCTGACCATGTCGCAAATCGAAAATGGTTCTGATGTTGTGTTTGCAGCGGCTGGCGGCACAGGCCGCGGCGTGCTGCAAGCGGCAACAGATGCTGACATTTTGGCCATCGGCGTAGATGCCAACCAAAACTACATGCACCCGGGCAATATGCTCACATCTATGCTCAAGCGCGTTGATGTAGCGGTTTATGACGCGTTCAACGACGTGAATAACGGCGAATTCACCGCCGGCATTCAGGTTATGGGTCTTGCCGAAGAAGGTGTGGGCTGGGCGCTAGACGAAAACAATGCTGACCTGATCACCGATGAGATGAAAGCCGCAGTGGAAGCCGCAAGTGCTGCCATTATCGCTGGTGACATCGTGGTGCATGACTACATGTCCGACAATTCCTGCCCCGTAGAATAAGGCAGGCATATGTCTGGTAAAACAGAAGATGCGGGGCGGCTCGATGCAGTCGCCCCTGCTATTGAATTAATCGGTATTTCCAAGGCTTTCGGGCCGGTGCAAGCCAATAAAAACATTTCCATGACCGTGGCCAAAGGCGCGATCCACGGGATTGTGGGCGAAAACGGCGCGGGGAAATCCACCCTGATGTCCATCCTTTACGGGTTTTACAAGGCTGATTCGGGAAGTGTGAAAATTGACGGGGTGCCAACCACAATTAGCGACAGCCATGACGCAATAGCGGCGGGCATTGGCATGGTGCATCAGCATTTTATGCTGGTGGATAATTTCACCGTGTTGGAAAATGTGGTGTTGGGGGCCGAAGAAGGCGCTACGCTGGGCCCGAGCTTGCGCAAGGCGCGCAAAGAGCTAAAGCGGCTGGCCGATGAATATGAGCTGGATGTGGACCCGGATGCCTTGATTCAGGATATTTCCGTGGGCTTCCAGCAGCGGGTAGAAATCCTGAAGGCGCTTTATCGCCAAGCCGAGATTTTGATTCTGGACGAGCCAACCGGCGTGCTGACGCCCGACGAAGCCGACCACCTGTTCCGCATTTTGCGCAACCTGAAAGACCAAGGCAAAACCATTGTGATTATCACGCATAAACTGCGGGAAATCATGGATGTAACCGATTCTGTTTCCGTTATGCGCCGTGGTGAAATGACGAAGACCATTGCCACCAATACCACCTCGCCAGAGGACTTGGCCGAGGCCATGGTCGGGCGGCGGGTGCTGCTTGAGGTGAATAAGAAACCTGTTGAGGTGGGCGAGACCGTGATGCAGGTGATTAACCTGAGCGTAACGGATGCCCACGGCGTAAAACGGCTGAAGAATGTTTCCCTAGAGCTAAAGCGTGGCGAAATTCTGGGCATTGCCGGCGTGGCTGGCAACGGGCAATCAGAGCTGCTGGAAGTGATCGCAGGCATTGGCGCGGCAACATCGGGCGAAGTGTTGATGCACGGAGAGGCGATTGACGTTTCCAAGCACGCCAATGCGGAGCTACGGCGGCACAGAGGCATTAGCCATGTGCCAGAAGACCGCCACCAGCGCGGGCTGGTCATGCCGTTTATGACATGGGAAAACACTGCCTTTGGCTATCATAACGAGCCGGAATATAGCGGCAAGTTTGGCCTCGCCAACCAGAAATACATGAAAAAAGACGCGCGGGAAAAGATGGAGCGCTTTGATATCCGCCCGCCCAACCCACAGCTTGTGGCCAGCCATTTTTCCGGCGGCAACCAGCAAAAAATTGTGCTGGCGCGCGAGATCGAGCGCAACCCCGATGTGCTGCTTATTGGCCAGCCCACGCGCGGCGTGGATATAGGCGCGATCGAGTTTATCCACCAGCAAATCGTGAACCTGCGTGATGCGGGCAAAGCCATTTTGCTGGTCTCGGTGGAGTTGGACGAAATTCAGGCCCTGTCTGACCGGATTTTGGTGATGTTTGACGGGGTTATCCAAGGTGAGCGGATGCCCGAAAGCACCGATGAAGGTGAGCTGGGCTTGCTGATGGCGGGCGTTGATCCGGAGGCGAAACAATGAATAAGAACCTGCCAAAATGGGTTGACCTCGGGCTGATCCCCTTGCTAACGCTGGCGCTGGCCTTTGCGGTTTCAGGCCTTGTGGTGCTGTCTATCGGGCAAGACCCGGTTGAGGTGGTGAGCGTTATGGTAAAGGGCGCGCTGTGCAACCCGGCAACGGACTCATCTTGCTTTTCCGGTATAGGCCACACGCTTTATTTTACCACCAATTTTATATTCACCGGCCTTGCGGTTGCGGTCGCGTTTCATGCGCGGTTGTTTAACATTGGCGGCGAAGGGCAAGCGGGTTTGGCGGGCGTAGGCGTGGCGCTGGTTATGCTTTCCTATAATTGGCCACACTGGTCTATTGCGTTGGTGGTTGGCACTTTGGCAGCCATGGCTTTTGGGGCGGCATGGGCCGCCATTCCGGCCTATTTGCAAGCCAAGCGCGGCAGCCATATTGTGATCACCACCATCATGTTTAACCTGATCGCCACCGCCATCATCGGGTATTTATTGGTTGGCCCGATGCAGGCCGAAGGCTCCCTCCCCGAAAGCGCGTCTTTCCCTAAATCGGCGGCGCTGCCAACTATGTATGACATGTTTGGCTGGTTTGGCCTTGCGTTTGACAAGAACGCGCCTGCAAATATTAGCTTTGTATTGGCTATAATTGCCGCCGTTCTGGTGTGGGTGCTGATCTGGAAAACCCGTCTTGGCTATGAAATGCGGGCCTTTGGCCACTCCGAAAAAGCGGCGGTGTATGCTGGTATTTCCCCGCTCAAAATCACCATGATAGCCATGCTCCTTTCGGGTGCGCTCTCGGGCATGATGGCCGTTAACACGGTGCAGGGCGAGGCCGAGCGGCTGCTGCTTGGCTCAGTTGAGGGTGCGGGATTTATTGGCATTGCGGTGGCGCTTATGGGGCGCTCGCATCCGGTTGGCGTGGTGCTGGCGGCTTTTTTATTCGGGGTGCTGACCCAAGGCGGGGCGGAGCTACAATTTGCGCTTGGAATTCCCGCCGAGATGATCACCGTTATTCAGGCTCTGATTATTATGTTTACGGGGTCGCTTGAAAACATGGTCCGTATCCCGCTTGAAAAAGTATTTATTAGAGCCGGAAAGGGGGTTTCATCATGATGGATTTCCTGACAAACGACCTGTTGCAACTCAGCGATTCTGCTGTGCGCAACGCCATTCCGCTGCTCCTGGCCTGCCTTGCGGGGCTATATTCTGAGCGCGCTGGCATTTTTGACATTGGCCTAGAGGGCAAAATGCTGGTGGCCGCCTTTGCCGCTGGCGCGTTTTCGGCCATTGCCGGCAGCCCTGCCTATGATGGTGGCTGGGAAATGGGCGGCTGGTCTGTCTGGATAGGGCTTGGCGCGGCGATCATCGCCTCGACAATTTTCTCTATGATCCACGCCTTTGCCTCCATCACCTTGCGCGGCAACCAGCTTATTTCCGGTGTGGCTATCAACTTTTTCGCGGCGGGCATTACCGTGCTTATTGGCCAATACTGGTTTCGCATGGGCGGGCAAACCCCGCAACTGCGCGATGGCCAACGCTTTGACCCGATCACCCTTCCTTTCGCCGAGCAGCTAAAAGATGTGCCGGTGCTGGGCGATATATATTATCAGCTCATTTCCGGCCATAATATCATTGTTTACATGGGTTTTGTCATTGTCGCGCTCACGTGGTGGGTGCTTTACCGCACCCGCTTTGGCTTGCGGATGCGGGCCGTGGGCGAAAACCCCGGCGCGGTGGATACCGCTGGTATTTCGGTGGTCAAGCTGCGCTATTCGGCGCTCATCATCACCGGCATACTCTGTGGCCTTGCGGGGGCATATCTCAGCCTTGGCACGGCGGCGGCGGGCTTTGGCAAGGATATGACCGCGGGGCGGGGCTTTATCGCGCTGGCTGCGCTGATTTTTGCCAAGTGGAAGCCGATCACCGCCATGTGGGCGACGCTGCTCTTTGGCATGCTTGAAGCCATCGGCAACAAATACCAAACGCTTGATCTGGGTTTTATTGTGCTGCCGGGGCAGTTCATGCAAGCGCTGCCTTATATCCTGACTGTGGTTATCCTCGCAGGCTTTGTGGGCAAGGCCATTCCGCCCAAGGCAGGCGGCGAACCTTATGTTAAAGAACGATAGCGCGTTGGCGCGGGTGCAAGCCCGCGCTGGCGATGCCCCTGTTTCGCTGGGCCTGATCCTTGGCTCTGGCCTAGGGCATATTGCAGATATGGTTGATGGCGAGGCCTTTGACTATGCCGATCTTAGGGGCTTTCCTGTTAGCGCGGTTTCGGGCCACTCAGCCAAGCTGGTTGTTGGCCAGCTTTGGGGGCAAAGGGTGGCGGTTTTTGGTGGCCGCGCGCATTATTATGAGCGCGGGCAGGCCGACGCCATGCGCGCGCCATTGGAGCTGCTAAAGGCGCTCGGGGCTGAAAGCGTGATCCTGACCAACGCCGCCGGTTCCTTTAGGCCAGATATCCCCCCCGGCGATCTGATGCTGATCTCGGACCATATCAATTTTTCCGGCCTTAATCCGCTTATTGGCGAACCAACCGATGCGCGCTTCGTCAACATGACCAACGCTTATGACGCCCAAATGCGCGCCGCGCTAGAAGCGGCTGCGCAGGCTGAGCGCGTGCCCTTGAAATCAGGCGTCTACAGTTGGTATTCCGGCCCCAGCTTTGAAACCCCTGCTGAAATTAACGCGCTCAAAATATTGGGCACCGATGCCGTGGGCATGTCCACCGTGCCAGAGGTGATTCTGGCGCGCTTTCTCGGCCTAAAAACCGCTGCCATTTCGGTGATCACCAATATGGCGGCGGGGCTGGGCAGTGAAGACATATCCCACGAGCACACTAAAAATATGGCCCCGATTGGCGCGGCCAAGCTCGAAAAAATCCTGCGGCGCTATTGCGAGGCGATGTAGCCTGTTTAGGGTGCATAATTCCAGCGCATTTCAGTATTCACATATTTTCCTTGTCTTAAGCCCAATCCGAGCTTATTCGAGCCTCAGCCTCCGAGTGTTCCGATTTGTCGCAGCTTTTTGGACTGATATATTCAAATATTATATTGTAAACGGAAAGCCTCACTAATCAGGTGGAATCATGCAGATTTATCTTCCCATTGCCGAAGTCTCGGTAAATATGTTCGTATTGCTGGGCCTTGGCGGTTTGGTGGGTATGCTTTCGGGCATTTTCGGTGTTGGCGGCGGGTTTTTAATGACCCCTATCCTGATCATGATCGGTATTCCGCCCGCCGTGGCCGTGGCCACCGAGGCCAACCAGATTGTGGCCTCGTCCTTCTCGGGGGTGCTGGCGCATTTCAAACGCAAAACCGTTGATATAAAAATGGGCCTTATCTTGATGCTGGGTGGCCTTGCGGGCGCTACACTCGGGGTGCAAATATTTAAGTATCTCAAAAGCATCGGGCAGGTAGAGCTGCTGGTCACGCTGTCTTATGTGATCTTTCTTGGCCTTGTGGGCAGCATGATGTTTGTTGAAAGTCTGAATGCCATTCGCCGTGCTGGCAAGCCGGGCGCCCTGCCAAAAAAGAAAAAGCACAATTGGATTCATGGCCTGCCCTTCAAGACACGCTTTCGCACTTCGGGGCTATATATTTCGGTTATTCCGCCAATTCTAGTTGGAGTTGCTGTGGGTATTCTGGCTGCCATCATGGGCGTAGGCGGCGGGTTTATTATGGTGCCCGCCATGATTTATATGCTGGGCATGCCCACCAAAGTGGTGGTTGGCACCTCGCTCTTTCAAATCATATTCGTAACGGCCTACACCACGCTCTCCCACGCCACGCAAAACTTTACGGTTGATGCTATTTTGGCGCTGCTGCTCATTATCGGCGGCGTGATTGGCGCGCAAATTGGCACACGGATCGGGGTTAAGCTTAAGGCCGAGCAGCTTCGGATTTTGCTCGCAGCCATGGTGCTTTTGATGTGTGGTAAGCTTGCGCTTGATCTACTGCTCATGCCGGGCGAGCTTTATTCCATTGGCGCAGGGGGGCATTAACATGTTGCGTATTCTTATAGCCGCGATCACGCTGGCAACCACGCCCCTTTTGGCACAAGAAACCGTGGTTGTGGACCTGAGCCAAAACCGTGTAGACATTACGGCCACCTATTCTGGCTCTGAAATCTTTGTATTTGGCGCTGTTAAACGCGAAGCACCGTTACCGGAGGGAGCAAGCGCACTGGAAGTGGCCATTGTGATTGAGGGGCCGCTGGAAACCGTAACTGTGCGGCGCAAAGAAAAAAAGCTTGGTATTTGGGTAAACACCGACGCGGTGGAAGTGAATGAAGCGCCTAGCTTTTTCAGCATCGCCACCACCAGCCCGCTTTCAGACATGCTGAATGACGGCGACCGCCGCGATTATGCCATCGGGCTTGATTATGCGGTGCGCCCTCAAGGACAAGCCGAAGAAAACATTGAGAGCTTTGCCGAAGCCATTTCCCGTATTCGCCAAGATGACGGGTTATATTCACAGCGCGAAGGCATTGTGAACCTAACCGAGGAAACCCTTTTTGAAGCCAACATTTTGCTGCCAGCAAATATTGTGGAAGGTGACTATACCGTGCGGGTTTACCTGATCCGTGACAAAAACATTGTCTCAGATACCTCGCTCGCGATCACTGTGCGCAAAGCGGGGCTGGAAGTGTGGCTTTATGATATGGCGCATAATACCCCGCTGCTTTACGGGCTTATGTCTTTGCTGGTCGCGCTGGTTGCTGGCTACGGCGCATCTGAAATTTTCCGCCGCTTGAAGCGTGCGTAAGCCATTCATGGCGGGCTAGCGCTTTTGGCTTAGCCCGTCAACCTTTGCGGATAGCTCATCAAGTTTGGCCATAACCTCATCTCGGTATTCATCTGTAACCCTGTTATCTTCCGCATCATTTTCGCCTTCCATCGAGGTCACGATGAGGCCCACCACAAGGTTCACCACTGCAAATGTCGTAACCATAATAAACGGCACAAAAAACGCCCAAGCATAGGGGTGCACCTCCATTACTGGTCGCACAATACCCATAGACCAGCTCTCTAGCGTCATGATTTGAAACAGCGAATAGAGGCTCTCACCTAGGGTGCCAAACCAGTCGGGGAAGGTCTCGCCAAAAAGCTTGGTCGCCATAACGCCGGCAATGTAAAATATAAGCGCCATCAGCACAAAAACAGACATCATGCCAGGGAGGGCCGAGATAAACCCCTCGACCACACGGCGCAGGCTTGGGGCCACAGACACCACCCGCAGCACACGCATTATCCGCATGGCCCGCAGCACCGAAAGCCCGCCAGCGCCGGGAAGCAGCGAGATGCCAACGATGACAAAGTCAAAATTATTCCAGCCGCTCAGGAAAAACCTGTGCCGTTGCACGATGAGTTTCAGGACAATTTCGATGGTAAAAATGCCAAGGCAAATATTGTCTACCATATCGAGCAATGTGCCCGTGCGCGCCATCAGCTCTTTAGACGTTTGCAACCCAAGCACAACCGCATTGACGAGGATAACAACAAGGATGAAATTGCCAAAAGCGCGGGAAGAAATGAAGGAGTTAAGTTGCGTTATCATGTGTTGCCCCAAGTGTTTTACGCAACTTAAGGGAAGAACGGCAAAAAGCCAATATTTTTGCGGCCCTGTTTAAGGCTGACCCGTGATCTGCCACGGCATTGGCTGCTTTACGCGCTTGGTAAGGTGATGAGCAGGCGATAGGTCTTTAGGAATATCGGGCTGGCCGCCCGCCACCAACTGCACCAAAGCATCGGCAATGGCATGTGCATTGCCAAACCCGGTTTTGAAGCCCCCAGTGGCTACAAATGTGGTGCTATCAAGCTGGCCCAACATGGCTTCAGGCTTGGGCGCCCGGGGGCGTAGCCCGGCATGACGCTCAAGCATCGTTGCCTTTTTAAGGGCCGGAACAATAGCAAAGGCCTTGGCGAGAACGGCCTCCAAAAGCGCGTCGGTGCGGGCCGCCGCCGAAAACTTGTTTTCACTGGTTGCACCCACAGCCACCGTGCCATCTGCATGCGGAATAATATATACGCCAGTGCCATAGATCATAGGGCTACCAGCGGGCAAGCCACCCATAAAGAGTGCCGCCTGCCCCTTAACCCCGCGAATTTTATCAGCACCAATAAACGGCGCAAGCAAGGCTTCGCTGCCAATACCTGCCGCAATCACGCTCAGCCCTTTTGGAGATTCTACGGCGTGATTCTCCAAAATCTCTCCACCCAAATGCGTGACCGCCCCTGCCAGCGCTAAACAAGCTAGGCGAGGGTTGATCCGCGCGCTTAGGGTTTCAAAAACCACACCATACGGCGCGGCTGTGGTGGAAATATGGGCGGGCTTAGGCAACACTTGCCAGCTAAATCTCTCTGGCCACAGCCGCTGCGCGCCCATGATCCTACCCTTGGCTTTTTCGGCCTCATATTCATCATCTAGCGGAATATAGCGCCCCACGCGGCCATAGCCACTTGGCAAGCCAGATAGTTGCTCAACCTCCGCCCAATGGGCCGCCCCGCTGAGCAAAGCCTTGAGCTGAAACTGCTTGCGCATATTCCAGTCTTCCGGCACATGCGGGCTAAGCGCACCCACGAGGCCACCGCTTGCCCCTTGGCCAATTTTATCCTTGTCAAACACACGCACATCATGGCCGGCTTTTAGCAGCGCCAAAGCACAGGAAAGGCCATAAACCCCAGCCCCGATCACCGTGATCTTCGCCATTTCCCATTCCCTTTTATCAAAGCACGTATCAGAGATGGACCCTATTGCCGAGGCTGCAAATAGGCAAGCAAACGGCAACCCATGCAGCGCAAAGATTACCGGTTTTCGGCGTGGTTTAGGGCATCATTACGCCGCGAATGGTAAAGTAAAACAGCGCGGCAAGCCCAGCAGCGGCCGGAACAGTAATAACCCAAGCGGCGGCTATTCTTATGGCCATAGAACGTTTTACCAGCTCCTTTTTATACGCTTTACGCAGCCGCTTTTGATACGAATTTTTAAGCCCGCGCGAGGCTTTCATCTCTGCCAATATCGCCCCTTGATCCGAAATATCCGCCGCTTCAAACCGAACCAGAAACGCTTCAACCACCTCGGGAGGCTCCCCTTCATAATGATCACGAATTTCGGCCAATAGGCGGTTGTGGTTTGATTCCAGATATTCCCGCAGGAACCCAACCCCAAACACACCCCCAACCGCGATATGTGTAGAGCTAACAGGCAGCCCAAGCTGCGAGGCAATAATGACCGTTATAGAGGCCGCAAGGGCAACGCAAAAAGCTCGTAACTTGTCCAGTTCCGTTATTTCACTGCCGACCGTTCTAATGAGTTTTGGACCAAAGAGCAGCAAGCCAATAGCAATGCCAAGCGCGCCTATCATCATGATCCACAACGGTATTTCTGCTTTTGTGGCGACTTCGTTATGCGCCAAGGCGTCATTGATCGCGGCCAACGGGCCCACGGCATTGGCCACGTCGTTTGCGCCATGGGCAAAGCTGAGCATGGCCGCGGAAATGATAAGAGGGATTACAAAGAGATCGCCAATACTTTCACGGTCATTTTTGAGCTTTGCGGACGCTCGTTTAACCATGGGTTTCACTAGCAAAAACACCATTACAGCAATCGCAAAACCAATACCGGTGGCCGTGTAAATATCAACTTTCCAAAGCTTTTTTAGGCCTTTCAGTATTAAGTAAACCGAAAATGCCCACATCATAAGCGCAACTAATATTGGCACCATTTTTTGTGCGGCCGCAATTTTATCGGCCCGAAAAATAATTGTGCGCTTAAGCAGGTAAAGAAATCCGGCGGCAATGAGGCCTCCCAGCAGGGGCGAAATCACCCAGCTCGCAGCAATTTTGCCCATGGTATCCCAATTGGCAATGCTCCAACCCGCCGCCGCAATACCCGCGCCCAATACGCCTCCAACAATCGAATGTGTGGTTGAAACAGGTGCGCCAAAATAGGTTGCAAAATTAAGCCAAACCGCCGCGGCCAGTAGAGCCGCCATCATAAGCCAGATAAAAACATTGGGATCAGAGATCAGTGCAGGGTCAATAATCCCTTTTTTGATCGTGCTTACAACATCACCACCAGCTATCAAAGCACCGCCAGCTTCAAAAACCGCCGCTATCGCTATGGCGCCGAGCAAGGTGAGCGCACCTGAGCCAACGGCCGGGCCCACGTTATTGGCGACATCATTTGCGCCAATATTTATCGCC
>Ga0256839_1004900_pt1 | contig 12723 bp, 11 predicted proteins | sample 354166metaG_FD_185968 | JGI IMG/M metagenome (GOLD analysis project Ga0256839, IMG submission 185968) | Hydrothermal vent microbial communities from Mid Atlantic Ridge, Atlantic Ocean - 354-166 | ecosystem: Environmental > Aquatic > Marine > Hydrothermal vents | place: Atlantic Ocean: Mid...
GTCATGGATGGTACAGACCACCCGATTCCCTCTGCGTCCGTTCTTCTATGGTGCCTACCATCCGGACCGGCAGTTCTTCCGCTGGCGCACCCCCGATGACCCCACCCCTCGCAATGGTCATGTGCTTTACGCTAACAGCCAGATAGGCATCGGAGTTGCCTTCCCCATATGGTTGTATACCAGCACCTATCAGACCTCTGCGCATGTAGCGCTTACAGCGGAAACCGAATATCAGAAAAGGCTCTCGGTAAATCCCTCCTTTATCGAGCTACCCGAAGCACAATTTCCCGACACCAAAAACCGGGTTAACCTGCGTGCTTCGGTACTTCTTCGCTATCGCATACAACGCACGTATCGTGATCTGCGTATCAATACGGGAACCGTGCTATCAGCCTCCTTAAGCCACTCCTTTCAGGAGCGCCATTTCCCGGCAGATCGCACCCGGACCATCACCCTCTATCAATACCTCCCCGTATGGCTTCGGAAACACCACAGTCTGCGCGTGCACATCGGGTACCTGGAGCAACGTGCGGCAGGTTATCGTGACTTCCAGCCTTATGCACCCCGGGGCTATGAAAATGCTGTGTTTCCCGATCGCTGGTATTACCGCGTGGGTGCTGAGTACCTGCTTCCACTTGCCTACGTGGACCGGGGCCTCTTCCTCATTCCTGTTTACGTAGAAGCCCTCTATCTATATGGATTCCTTGAACATATGGCCACCCGTGCAGGTGACGAGATCCCCGATCGCCCTCCTTCCTGGCGTACAGCAGCTACATCGACCGGTGGGGGGCTGGGCATCCATCTTCGTCTGCTGTATAACCTTCGCATGAATCTACGCGTAGGAATCGCATATCGTATCCCGGAACACGACTGGAAATGGATCGCTCGGTAGCACCGCTCTTCTTTATGGCAAGCATGCTTACCTTCCTTGCAGGGGGTTGCACCTCGAAGGACACGCTCTATGTAGCCTGCTCCCCGCATGAAGTACGTACCCTGTTACAGGAGCCGGATATGGCTATATACTGGCTCTCCCCTCGCTTTGAAGAAGTAACCTGGGATTCCTCCACCCAGATGCTCTCCTACGTAATGCCACTCCCCGGCGGTCCCATTCCCCAGCAGTTTTCCCTGCAAACGGAGACGGACACCACGCACGTTATATGGCGGTCGGGAACGGGAAGTGCCCTCCCGATGCAACAGATATGGACTATCCAGCCTGAGCAAGCCGGCAGCCGGGTCAGCCTGACCTTTTCTCTTCAGCAGGATAACCCGCTGCTGGCGCTCCCTCTCATGCGTACCCTCCGGGAGATGCGCCAGGAGATGCTGGCACGACTCAAGTCCGCGGCAGAAGAACGGTGTTCTCGTGAGACATCTGTTCCGCAGTAAGGGGATACGTCTGTGAGCAATGGAGCTCAAACCGATGGAGAACCGGGTTATACCACCTCTCCATACACTGGAAGGATGATCCTCCCAGACGAATCTGAAAGTAGCTATTGACCATACGATACCGTCCTCTTCCCCGGTTACTTAATGCGGTACCGGCCTCGATGATCCAGAGCCCGTACTCAGGCAACGGCCTGACCAACGCATGATGCCAGTGCCCCGTCAATATGAGTCGGACATTCAGCTCCTTCGCACGTCCAAGCAGATGCTCTCCTCCCGAAATGGCCGAAGGCTGACCTATCTCAGGAAGTGCTACGGGTGGATGGTGTACGGCAAGCACACGTACACGCTCCGACGGCTGACGTCTGAAAAAGGTCTCCATCGCCTCCAGTGCTTCCGGAAACAGCTTTCCGCTCTTAATCGTGCGTCCATGGGCTGTATGCAGACCAAAAACGGCAAGCTCAGACGCCTCGTAGCTACTGCATAATGCCTGCTGGATATAGCGTCGGTAACGCCGGTAGGGATGGTAGAGGCGTTCTACAGGATGATACCATGCAGGGACATCATGATTGCCCATAATGACAAGGTAAGGTATCTCCAGACGATCCAGAAAACGCCGGGCACGTAAGAACTGCCTTCTGCGCGCACGCTGGGTCAGGTCGCCACTTACTACGACAAGCTGACTTTCGGAAGCATGAAGATCGGCAAGAAGAGCTTCTTCGATAGAGGCATCGCGGAGACGCCCGAAATGCAAATCCGAAATGTGTGCCAGTGTATACGCCATCCTTCTTCTGAACACCTGCTGATGTATTCAAACGGAAAAACGCCTTGCACGGTTCAGCATCGGAACAGAATACCCGTCGGACTGTGGAAAATGAAGATGTTGAAACATACGCCGTCTATGATTCGCCTTTCCGTATGTGCCTTCCTGACCGTTGTGCTATCCGGCCTCTACGCGCCTTCATCCGCACAGCGCCGATATGAAGAGCTGGCTCTCCGGAATGCCCAACCCGAAGCCTACCGGGAAGCCCTTATCCTGCCCGATCACCGGGTACATGTGGTATTCCGCATTCCACACGCACGACTCATCTTTCTCCGTCTCCGCCAACCCGACCAGCAGCTCGTTTTTGAAGCTTCTCTGGACGTAACAGCAGCTATCTACCAGCATGAACAGCGTATAGCCGAACATACATGGACAGGCACGAAAAAAGTATCCACCTTTGAAGCAACACAGGACAAAACACAGGATGTAACCGGAAGTATCCCCCTGCGTCTGGACCCCGGAGCGTATACGCTTCGCCTTACGGTACAGGATAACCATGCACAGACCTCGTGGTCGTTTCCTCCAACGCACCTTGAAATCTCTGCGGATACTTCGCTGGCACCTCCTTTCTTTGTGAAACCGCCGTCTTCCACAGCATACCCTCTGGTACTTCAACCCATCAACCTGAGCGGTCGGGTACCCTTTGGCCAGCCGGCTTATGCTGCACTATGGTTTACGGACCCTGTAGAGCGCATCATCTACCGTGTGGAGCAGCTTCCTGCCCGTCTCCCATCCAGACCGGCCCCTCGCTCGTTCCGCCGGCGAAAGCAACAGCCACCCTCTCCGGAACACCTCTATACCAACGTGCCGGGAACACTCGTTTTTCAGGATACCCTTACCGCCGCGAGCCTTATTCCCTTCGATACTATCCAGGTGTCAGATACTGCCGTCGATGTGATTATCCCACCTCCTGCTTCGCCTTCTCATACGCTGGCCCTGCTCAATCTGCGTTCGGAAACACTGGACGACGGCTATTACCGACTCTCCATAGCCGTACACGAAAAAACAGGACGTGTTCGCACCATCCATCACATCTTTGCTACCCACTGGCGTAACATGTCGCTTTCACTGCGGGACATCGACCTTGCCATCGAAAACCTTCGTTTTCTGGTAGACAAAAAAACGCTGAAGGCACTTAAGAAGGGGTCGCGGGAAGAAAAAGAAGCACGGCTTCGTGCCTTCTGGAAACAACGTGATCCCACACCCGACACGCCCTTTAATGAGCTTATGGCAGAGTACTACCGGCGTATCGATTATGCAGCCTGGACATTCCGAACGGGCAATGCCCCGGTCCCGAATGGATTGGACACAGACCGTGCACGCATTTACATCCGGTATGGCGCTCCGGCTTCGATGGAGCGCACGTTAAAAGAAAAAGGCTCCGGTGTTCGAGAAATCTGGCGCTATCCCGATGGACGCACATTCATCTTCGAAGCTTCCACAAGCCTCGATCCCTTTGTACTGGTAGCTATCCGCGAGAACCCATAAATACCCATGCGTACGACACGTATTGCCCTTACGATGGGAGACATGAACGGTATCGGGCCGGAGATCATCCTGAAGGCTCTACGCCACGAAGCACTCCTGGAGCGTAAGGCGCAGTACGTGATTGTGGGATCATGCGAAGTATTCCGGTACTATGCCGCACACCTTTCTCTCCCCGTAGACGATATCCCGTGTGTTACCGAGCCTCCCGCTTTCGATATGATGTCCCGTATTGTGCTATGGGATATCCATCCTGACCGCGTTCCCACCATTCGTCCGGGACAGGTAGATGCGCAGGCAGGTACATGGGCAATGCAGGCAGTAACCCGGGCCACTTCTCTGTGCCTGGCCCAGCAGGCCTCTGCCATGGTAACAGCTCCTATCTCCAAAGCAGCCATCCGGAAGGCAGGCTACCTTGTACCAGGTCATACGGAGTTCATCGCCTCCCTTACCAACACACCTTCCTACCTGATGACCATGGTTGCCGGAAGCTTACGCGTGGCTCTGGTAACCACGCATATCCCCCTCCGAGAAGTACCTGCTGAACTCACCTACGAGCGCATCCTGGAAAAGGCCGAACTTTTCTACCGAAGCCTTCAACGTGACTTCGGTCTGCACGCTCCTCGCATGGCTGTACTCGGACTGAATCCCCACGCAGGTGAAGGAGGACTACTTGGAGAAGAGGAAGAGCGTCTGCTTAAACCGGCTATCGCAGCACTCCGCGAACGAGCGTGGGATGTCCACGGACCCTTCCCGGCCGATAGCTTCTTTGGTGTTCATCGCAACCATTTTGATGGTGTGCTGGCCATGTACCATGACCAGGGGCTGGGTCCATTCAAAGCCCTGGCCTTTGACCAGGGTGTTAACTACACCGCAGGTCTTCCCATCGTGCGCACTTCTCCCGACCACGGTACCGCTTTTGAAATCGCCGGAAAAGGTGTTGCTTCCGAGAAAAGTATGGTTGAGGCCATCTTGCTGGCTGATCTTATCGCGCGCCATCGTAAGACCGTTTCGTCGTTACCTTCCTGACCTCCATGGATACCCTTCGCAAAGTACCTCCCTATCACGTACTTGCCTCCATCTATGATGTCGTCATGTCCCATGTGAACTACCGGGCATGGGCTACCCATGTGGTCCACCTTATCAAGCAATTCGCCTCCGGAGCCACGCGTGTTCATGAGCTGGGCTGTGGTACGGGCAATTTTACGTTTGCCCTCTACGAGGCAGGTTCGTTTAAACATGTTTCCGGTAGCGACTCCTCCGAAGCCATGATTCAACAAGCCCGGACAAAGGCTCACAGGCACCATCTGCCTCTGAGCTTTTATGTCATGGATTTCCGTCAGCCTCATCTTCATGAACAGGTGGATGTAGCTATTCTTGTATATGATGGCTTAAATTACCTCCTCGACGAGAGTGAAGTCCTGCAAACGTTAACGAACCTTGCCTCCTTTGTTCGACCCGGAGGTGTATTCATCTTTGACACCAGCACGCCGGCTAACTCTCTCAACAATGCAGGCCTTTTTGAAGACATTGGCCGTGTGGGAAATACCCATTATATTCGTCGGAGTGCCTACGATCCGGCAAGCCATTTGCATCGTACCTGGTTTCTTATCGAACAGGATGGGCATCGGTACCTTGAGGAGCATGTGGAGCGCGCTTACACGATGGAAGAAATCATGCAGACAATCGCACAATCCCCGTTTAAGCTGGAAGCAGCTTACCATGAGCTGACCACCCGCCCGGCTTCACCGGATTCCGAACGCATTCACTGGATTCTTCGTTGCCCTGAACCATCTTCTGGCCTATGATCCGCTTTACGAACGTTACCATCAGTTTTCGACTCCCTCGTGGAGATATGCGCCATGTACTTTATGATGCTTCCTTTCAGATCAAGCGCGGAGAATTTGTCTACCTTGTAGGCCCCACAGGCAGTGGCAAAAGCTCCTTATTACGGCTCATCTACATGGATCTGATGCCCACGCGAGGCCTGGTCGAAGTGGGAGAGTATCGCTCCGATCGGATGCGGCAACGAGATATCCCCCTGCTTCGCCGGCAGCTGGGCGTGGTCTTTCAGGATTTTCAACTCTTACCCGATCGTACGGTGTACGAGAATGTTGCCTTTGCTCTTTACGTAACCGGTAGACGACGCCGCGAAATCCGAGGGCGTGTGCTCCATGCCCTGGCCCAGATGGGACTGGGGCATGTACGGAATCGCTATCCCCATGAGTTATCCGGTGGAGAGCAACAGCGCGTGTGTATTGCTCGTGCCATCGTGAACGATCCCTGGGTGCTTCTTGCCGACGAGCCTACCGGCAACCTTGACCCGAGTACGGCCAACGATATTCATGGGCTTCTTGTTCAGCTCCATCGGCAGGGTATGACGGTGCTCATGGCCACACACGACTACCGCCTTGTAAAGCGCTATCCATCACGTACACTGGTTATTGCTGACCGAAAAATTGCCGAAATCACCCCCGAGACTTTGCAAACATTCCTGTAATTTTCTGTTTTTCGCAGGTCTTCGTGTTTGCAGGTCTCTTTCAAGGCGCGTTATATTCTCTCACCTTACCACTGACCTGCATAGAAGCACATGGAACTCTTTGAGCGGATCATAGGCACGCTGGAGTATTACATATGGAATTTTCCTGAACCCGTCCCTTTTGTTGTTCTGGCACTTCTTGGTACGGGTATCTACCTTACCTTCCGACTCAAATTCATCCAGTTACGCAAGCTTGGTCATGGCTTTGCCACGACCGCCGGTCTGTACGATGACCCCGACGATCCCGGTGACGTCCCTCACTTTCAGGCATTAACTACGGCCCTCTCGGCTACGGTAGGTATCGGTAACATTGCCGGTGTAGCCATCGCCATTCACTACGGCGGCCCCGGAGCACTCTTCTGGATGTGGGTTACCGCTTTCCTGGGAATGGCCGTAAAGTATTCGGAAGTAGCGCTGGCCCTTCATTACCGGGATGTAGCCAGTCCCGAACAGCTGCTCAAGAAGTGGGAAGGGACCGTCTCCGGGGGGCCCATGTACTACATCGAACGCGGAATTCCCGAGCGTCTGGGAGCCAACTGGAAGAAAATCGCCAAGCGTCTGGCTCTTTTCTTCGCCACGATGCTCATGATTACCTCCTTCCTCACCGGAAACGGCGTGCAGGCAAATACCGTTGCCGATGTTATGCTTGATAACTTCGGGATACCCGTATGGGTAACGGGACTTATCAGCGCAACTATCGTCGGACTGGTTATTCTGGGTGGTATTACACGTATTGGAGCCGTAACGGGCTTTCTTGCACCTTTTATGGCATTTATCTACGTCACCGGTGCACTGGTTATCCTCTTCTTAAATGCCGATCACCTCGTGGATGCTTTCCGGATGATCTTTCAGGAGGCGTTTAATCCTACAGCAGGCGTAGCCGGTGTAGGAGCTGGAACGTTTCTTATGACCCTGATATGGGGCGTTCGGCGCGGACTTTTCTCCAATGAAGCCGGCCAGGGTTCCGCCCCTATCGCGCACTCCGCTGCACAGACAAGCGAACCCATCTCGGAAGCCGTTGTGGCGCTGCTGGAGCCCTTCATTGATACGCTTGTTATCTGTACGATGACAGGCCTTGTCATCATTACGACCGGCGTGTGGAACGATCGTTTTCCTACAGAGCTCGACCTGAGCTCAGGCGATGTTACCTATCTGGTAGAGACGAAAGAAGGCTTCTTTGAGAAAGTCTCTACCCCCGATTCCATCCGCATCGTCCAGGGAAAACCCGAAGAGGGGAAGCCGCTCTTTGCATGGCGTGACGTGCCGGTCGAAGAGTTCTTCGTGGACCCCGACATGACGCAGCCTTTCACCGGCATGCTCTACCCGACCCGAGGTGTTGCCGTCGATACAAGCGGCCATACCTACCATGCCCTTTACGGCATGGCCGTTGAAAATGGTGCTCCCCTTACCATGCGTGCTTTCCGAAGAGGATTGGGGCGATTTGGAGACTGGGGACACTACATTGTTATCATGAGTGTCATCCTCTTTGCCCTCTCAACAGCTATCTCCTGGAGCTATTATGGAGACCGCTGTGCTAAATATATATGGGGCTCGAAAGCCATTCTGCCCTATAAGGCTGTCTTCGTAACCATGCACTTCCTGGGTGCTGTCTTTGCTCTGACCACGGTGTGGACGGTAGGCGATATCGCCCTGGGCATTGTTATCCTGCCCAACCTCTTTGCCCTCCTTGTTCTCTCACCGGTTGTGGTTAAGCTCACGCGTGACTACTTCACCCGGAAGCCCTGGATAGCGATTTACGAGAAGCGCAAACGCCTGAAGGAACAACAGAAAAAGAAAAACTAGTTCCATGATCCATTTTCGCGTGGTGGACCATCCCCTTCTTCAGCGGGATCTCACGATCCTGCGGAAGAAGGAAACACCGCATGGCGTCTTCCGAAGCGTGCTTTCCAACGCGGCAGCTATCCTGGCCTATGAAGCCATGCGTGATCTTAAAACCGAGTCCATCCCCATAGAGACACCCCTGGAGCCTACCACAGGTTATCGTATTGCCGAGGAGGTAGTCGTTGTACCTATCATACGCGCAGGCCTGGGCATGGTCGATGGCTTTGTACGCTATGTACCCGAAGCTCGCATTGGCCATATCGGCATGTATCGGGATGAACGGACGCACCAGCCCATCGACTACTACATTAACATTCCCGGGGGCCTGGAAACAGCACGTATTTTTGTTGTCGATCCTATGCTGGCTACAGGTGGAAGCGCTTCGGAAGCCATCTCCTTACTCAAGAAACGAGGTGCCCGGCATATTACATTTGTCTGCCTGGTTGCCGCTCCTGAAGGGGTCCAGCATATGCTCCGCACACATCCGGATGTCCCCATTGTAGCCGCTTCACTGGACCGTGAGCTGGACGAAAACGCTTATATTCGTCCAGGACTTGGCGATGCCGGCGACCGCATTTTTGGTACGGAGGGTGAGCATGAGACGTAAGTATGCAGGTTGGTTTCTCATATGGTTTGCCCTAGTCTGGATAACGCCTGTACATGCCGGCACGCAAACGTCGGTAGATTCTGTTCAGGTAACCCTGCCCCGGACACTGCTCAGTCATGTACCCATTACAGTTTCCATTCAGGCAGCCCTTCCTGATACCACACTCCTACTCCAGGGGGGAGAAGAACAGGTTGTTCTGAAGCTAAAGGATGGAAAAGCTCAGGGTACCCTTACGTTTCCATCGTCGGGTACGAAAACATTCACCCTGTACTACGGGGAACAGGTACTCTGGCACAGCCAGCGGCGGGTACTGCCCGGCTGGCTCTCCCTGCTTCCTGCACTGATGGCCATCTTTATCGCCCTGATCTCCCGACAGGTTGTCCCCTCACTCTTCTTGGGTATCTGGATGGGAGCCTGGATAACTTATGCGCTTTCTCTTAAAGGCATCTGGTCCGGACTTTTAGATGTGGTGGATACCTATGTTGTTCATGCCCTCAACGACCCCGGACGCCTGTCCATTATCATCTTCTCCCTGATGATCGGAGGAATGGTGGGTATTGTCTCACGTAACGGGGGCATGAACGGTATCGTCAAGCACGTGGTTCGATGGGCTCGCTCACCTCGCCGTGGGCAAGTAGCTACCGGTCTCCTCGGCGTACTTATCTTTTTTGACGACTATGCCAATACTCTCGTAGTGGGGAATACCATGCGTCCGGTTCTCGACCGGTTACGTGTCTCCCGCGAGAAACTCGCCTACATTGTAGACTCTACAGCAGCACCCATTGCAGCGCTTGCTCTTGTAACGACATGGATCGGTTATGAAGTGAGTCTCATTGGAGATGCCCTGACAGAGATACCAGGCATTCAAGAGTCGGCTTACTCGGTATTTCTGCATTCTATTCCCTTCAGCTTCTATCCCATTCTTGCTGTACTATTTGTGTTTGTCGTGGCTCTCATGGGACGTGATTTTGGTCCTATGTACCGTGCCGAGATACGTGCCCGTACCACAGGACAGGTCTATGCTCCCGGTGCCATGGTGGCCGAATCGGTCGAAGCAGGAGAATTAAAGCCGGTTGAAGGGAAACCACAACGTGCAATGAACGCGCTGGTCCCCGTAGCCGTGCTGGTATTTGGCACGCTGATAGGCCTCTACGTAACCGGCGAAGGAGATACCCTGCGGCAGATCATCGGTAGCGCCGATTCCTACAAAGCCATGCTATGGGGCTCGCTCCTGGGCGTGCTTACGGCGGGGTTACTTTCCATTGCACAGCGCATCCTGACGCTGGGCCAGGTTGTAACGGCATGGTATAATGGCATGAAGGCCATGTTTCTGGCCATTATCATTCTTACCCTTGCATGGGCTCTGTCCGATGTCAATGAAGTGCTCCAGACGGCCAACTATCTTATTTCGGTACTAAGTGAGCAGATCGATCCGGGTTTGCTTCCAGCCATTATATTTGTTCTCTCAGCTGCCAGTGCATTCGCCACGGGGTCAAGCTGGGGCGTTATGGGTATTATGATGCCTCTGGTTATTCCTCTCGCCTGGGGTGTGCTTGTAGCCAATAACCTGACCGATCCCCAGCATCATTATATCCTCTACGCCACCGTAGCCTCGGTTCTAGCCGGAGCTGTATGGGGAGACCATTGCTCTCCCATTTCCGATACCACAATTCTTTCTTCCATGGCCTCCTCCTGTGACCATATCGACCACGTACGTACGCAGCTTCCCTATGCCCTCACAGTGGGCGTTGTGGGTCTGCTATTGGGACTTATTCCTGCAGGATACGGCTTAGCTACCTGGCTTACCCTGCCCCTTGCTTTTCTGGTACTGGTACTGATACTTCGCTTCATAGGTAAACCGGTATAAAAAAAGGGGGATGACCCATGGAAGGCCATCCCCCTTTTGTATGGTCTGTGCGTATAGAGTGGTTTAGAACTCCATGTCGCCCATGCCGGGAGCAGCTGCAGGAGCTTTCTCCTTTTCCGGCTTCTCAGCTACCACCGTTTCGGTGGTCAGCAGGAGACCAGCAACGGAAGCAGCATTCTGCAGCGCAGTACGGGTTACTTTGGTCGGGTCGATGATACCCATTTCAAACAGGTCCCCATACTCTCCCGTCTGGGCATTGAAACCGAAGTTGCCTTCGCCTTCACGTACCCGCTGGACGACAATGGAGCCTTCATAGCCTGCGTTCAGGGCAATCTGACGCAGCGGTGCTTCAAGCGCACGACGGATGATTTCGACACCCGTACGCTGATCGTCGTTCTCAACCTCTACGTTGTCGAGCGCCGAGATGCAGCGGATAAAGGCAACACCACCGCCGGGTACGATGCCCTCTTCAACGGCAGCGCGTGTAGCGTGGAGCGCATCTTCTACACGAGCCTTCTTCTCTTTCATCTCAACTTCGGTGGCCGCACCGATCTTTAGCACGGCGACACCACCGGCGAGCTTGGCCAGGCGCTCCTGCAGTTTCTCACGGTCGTAGTCCGACGTAGTGGTTTCAATCTGCGCCTTAATCTGATTGATACGCAGCTTGATCTGCTCGGGATCGCCAGCGCCACCCACGATGGTGGTCTTGTCCTTATCGATGACGACCCGCTTGGCGCGTCCGAGATGCTCGATGGAGGCGTTCTCCAGGCGATACCCTTTCTCCTCGGAGATGACCGTACCACCCGTCAGGATGGCGATATCCTCAAGCATAGCCTTACGGCGCTCACCAAAGCCCGGAGCCTTCACGGCCGCTACACGGAGCGTACCACGCAGCTTGTTGACCACAAGGGTAGCCAGTGCTTCGCCCTCTACATCCTCAGCAATGATGAGCAGCGGACGACCCATCTGAGCTACCTTCTCCAGAATGGGCAGCAGGTCCTTCATCATGCTGATCTTCTTGTCATGGATGAGGATGAGGGCATCCTCCAGCACAGCCTCCATCTTGTCGGGATTCGTTACAAAGTAAGGAGAGAGATATCCCCGATCGAACTGCATACCTTCGACAACCTCTAGGGTCGTCTCGGTACCCTTGGCCTCCTCAACGGTAATCACACCGTCTTTGCCGACTTTCTCCATGGCATCGGCAATGAGGCTACCAATTTCCTTATCGCTGTTGGCCGAGATGGTGGCTACCTGCGCGATCTCCTGCTTGTTCTCAATCTCACGGCTGATCTCACGCAGATGCTCCACAACAACCTCAACAGCCTTATCGATACCCCGCTTCAGGTCCATAGGACCAGCACCAAAGGTAACGTTGCGCAGACCCGCATTCAAAATAGCCTGAGCCAGAACGGTAGCCGTGGTTGTACCATCACCGGCCACATCGCTGGTCTTGGAGGCTACCTCCTTGACCATCTGAGCACCTACATTCTCAAGCTTGTCCTCAAGCTCAATTTCCTTGGCTACAGTTACACCGTCCTTCGTTACCGTCGGGGCACCAAACTTTTTCTCAATGACTACATTGCGCCCCTTTGGACCCAACGTTACCTTAACGGCATTGGCCAACGCATCAACACCGCGCTTCAGCGCATCACGAGCTTCCAGGTCAAATACGATTAACTTGGCCATGGCTCTTTTCCTCCTGTTTTGTTTTTCCCTTACTTAATGACTACAGAACACCTACACATCAGGCGCTTACCGGCTCCTCTTCCAGAATCCCCAGAATATCGGACTCACGCATGATGAGATACTCCTCACCATCGAGCACAATTTCCGAGCCGGCATACTTACCAAAGATGACAACATCTCCTTCTTTTACGGACATCTCAATGTGCTTTCCGTCTTCAATGCGGCCCGGTCCTACCGCAATGACAGTACCTCGCTGAGGTTTCTCCTTAGCTGTATCGGGAATATAGAGACCACTGGCTGTTTTCTCTTCTGCAGGCTGTGGTTTGACTAAGACGCGATCACCTAAAGGCTTTACCTTCGTCATGGCTTCTCCTCCTGTTTGTGATTGATTGCTACCCAAGAAATGTTAGCACTCTCCTCTTGTGAGTGCTAATACAAAAACGTCTATACCCGGATATGGGTTCCAACTTCGTATGAAAGAAAGTTGAAGA
>Ga0256839_1004901_pt1 | contig 12722 bp, 10 predicted proteins | sample 354166metaG_FD_185968 | JGI IMG/M metagenome (GOLD analysis project Ga0256839, IMG submission 185968) | Hydrothermal vent microbial communities from Mid Atlantic Ridge, Atlantic Ocean - 354-166 | ecosystem: Environmental > Aquatic > Marine > Hydrothermal vents | place: Atlantic Ocean: Mid...
ACGATCGGCGCGCCGTTGGAGTCCACCGCGACGTCCCGGCCCTCGTCCGTGCTGTTGCCGACCCCGTTGAACGTCGTCTCCCACAGGAGGTTTCCGTCCTGATCGTACTTGCGCAGGAACAGGTTGCCGCCCTCGCCGGTGACCGTCGTGCGGCCCGTCACGTAGACCTGGTTCCCTGCCGTGGCGGCACCGCGGGCCCACACATTGCCGTCCGGACTGCCGAAGGTCTTGGTCCACACGGTCGAAAGATCCGGGGTGTACTTGCGCACCCACGCGGAGATCACGCCACCGGTCGAGATCCGCCCGACGGCGATGATGTTCCCCGCCGCGTCCTTGACGATGTCGTAGGCGATGTCCTTGCCGCCGTCGATGTCGAAGGTGGTCTCCGCGATGATCGAGCCCGACGGCTCGCAGTCCACGTTGCACCCGTCGCCGTTCGTCTGGTTGCCGTCGTCGCAGGTCTCCTGCCCGGCCCACACGATGCCGTCCCCGCAAGCCGCGTTCTGACACGCGTTCGTGCAGGCGTCCGTGTCGTCCATGTTGCCGTCGTCGCATTCTTCGCCCGCTTGCACGATGCCGTCCCCGCACGTGGGCAGCGTGCAGGCGTTCGTGCAGCCGTCGTCGTTGACCGTGTTGCCGTCGTCGCAGGCCTCGCCCATTTGCACGATGCCGTCCCCGCACGCCGGCAGCGTGCACATGTTCGTGCAGCCGTCGTCGTCCACCATGTTGCCGTCGTCGCACTCCTCCACCCCGGCCTGCACCACGTTGTCGCCGCACTTGGCCGCTAGGCACGTGGACAGGCACGCGTCCGTGTCGTCCATGTTGCCGTCGTCGCACTCCTCGTCCCCCTCGACGACGCCGTTGCCGCACGAGGGCAGCGCGCAGTCGTTCGTGCACTCGTCGTTGTTGTTCTGGTTGCCGTCGTCGCAGGCCTCGCCCGGCCCCACGATGCCGTCCCCACACGTAAAGATCTTGCAGTTGGAAAGACACGTGTCCGTGTCGTCCATGTTGCCGTCGTCGCACTCCTCCATGCCGGCCCACAAGAAGCCGTCCCCGCAGCTTGCTGCCTCGCACGTGTTGAGGCACTCGTCGTTGTTGCTCATGTTCCCGTCGTCGCAGGCTTCGCCCGGTTCCGGCACGCCGTTGCCGCACACCGCGTCGGGGCTGCGGCAGATCATCCCGTTCGGATCGCAGGCCAGCCCGGGATCGCAGCCGCCGCCCGGCGTGCACGGGCAGCCGAGGGTCCCCACCGGGCAGTCGGGCCCGGTCGTGGACGTCATCGTGCCGGTGGTCGAGGTGCCGGTCGAAAAGGTCCCCACGGTGGTGGCGTCGGTGTCGGTCCCAGTGCCGGTACTGGTGCCGGTGCTGGTCCCCTCCGTCACGTCGTCCCCGCAGGCGGAGACCCCGGCGAGGATCAGGGCCGCCATCACGGGCCGCGAGGGAAACGGACGGACGATCGATCGAAACTTGTTCATGCGCATTGCGAAGCTCCTTATGCTGCCGCGATCAGCTTACGCAACCCCTGGATGGGTCGCAATTGGTATTTCTCCGTCACCGCCGCGGTCGCGCGCCTGCACGGCGAAAACGGCCCGTGATGAACCGCACCGCCTCGGTCGCCCCTCCCACGATGGCGTACCATCGCGCCCGTGCCCGCCCCCGACGACCGGCTGCGCGTGATCACCGAGGCGTTCTCCACCTGCGAGACCATCGACGCCTTCTTGTACGGTTGGCTGCAGGGCCGCTTCCTTCCACCGGCCGAGCAGGCGGTGTTCGACCACTACTACGCCAGCTTTCGCGCGTCCTTCTCACCCCGGCTGCGAGCGCACTACCGCGATCAGACGCGCGAGGTGTGCGCCCTCATCGCGGCGCACGATCGACCGCGGGTGCTGGAGGTGGGCGCCGGATGCGGCACCGAGAGCCTGTGGTTCGCCCTTTCCGGCGCCCGGGTGACCGCCCTCGACGTCCGTGCCGACCGCCTCGCGGTCGCGCGCCGTCGGCGCGATCTCCTGCGCGCCGCATTGGCGGTCCCCCTGCCCGCCGAATTTCGGCTCGATAGCCTCCTCGAACACGACGCGCCGCCGTACGACATCGTGTGGCTGGAACACACGTTCCATCATCTCGAACCCCGCCTGCGGGTGACCGAGGCCATCGCGCGACTCGTTCGTCCCGGCGGGTACGTCGTCGCCTCCGAGGTCAACCCCCTCAATCCGGCTCTACAGCTCCAGATGTTCCTCGAACGGGGCGCGCGGACCATCGACACCTTCATCGACGAGAACGGACGCCCCCACCTCTACGGCGTCGAACGGCTCGTATCCGCGCGCGCGATGCGGCGTCTGTTCGAGCAAGTTGGGTTCGTCACCGAGACGGTGCGGTATTTCCGGCTGTTTCCGAACCACCCGATCTTCGCGCGGCTTGGCCCAATCGAACGGTTCGCGACACGGATACCCCTGCCGCCAATCTTCACCTCCTACAATTTCGTGGCGCGCAAGGCCTCCTCTCGGTAGATGCGGGCCCAAGCCTCCGCCGCCGCCGCGATCGAGAACTCCCCCTCCAGGCGCGCCCGACCGGCGGCCGCACGCGCGACCACGGCCGGGTCGTGCGGGTCGAACGCCTCGAGGGCAGCGGCCCAGGCCTGCGGAGTGTTCTCCACCAACAATCCGTCTTGGCCGGACCGCACCAATTCCGTGACGCCCGGCGCCCGCGATGCAAGGACCGGTGTCCGCGTGTTCCACGCCTCGAGGATCACGTTCGGAAGGCCCTCGTGGTCGGTCGGCAACACCACGAGGTCGGCTCGGGCCATGCGCGCCTGTACGTCCTGGACCTCCCCCAGCCCCACCACCTTCGACGGCGGCGCTACGCGGGCAAGCCGCGCACGAAACGCCGGTGCGTCCGTCCCCTGACCGATGAACGCCACGGGGGCGAGCCGGTCGAGCGTCGCGGGCGAAAGGCGCCCAAGGGCCTCGATGAGCAGGTCGTGACGCTTTTGCGGGTTGCACCGCGCCACGCACAGCACGCCGCGGCGCGGCCCGAACGGCCCGCCGAACAGCGGCTTGCCGTTGACCACGACGTCCACGGTCGCCGGGTCGAACCCGAGGGCCCCGGCCAGGGCGTCGCGACCGGCCGCGCTGTTGAAGACCAGGCGCGTGCCGCGAAACATCCAGCGGTCGAGCCGGCGCTTGAGGCCCAAGGGGCCGGCGGGCTGGACCGTGTTGTGCACGGAGGCGACGACGGGGATCGCCGGGCGTGCGAGGCGGGCCACGTAGACCGACGGCCACAACAGGGCGTGCAACACGTCGTAGCCCGCAAGCAGCGGCCGGAGGGCACGGGCGGCCGCGAGCGCGCCGCGCACGGTCCACGGCCGATCGAGCCGATGCCATGGCACGCCCTCGGGCGGGGCGAGCACGTGCTCGAAGGGGCTCGTGCAGTAGGTGGCAAAGTCGATCGTCACGCCGAGTTCCCGGGCATGGCGCCGGGCGTGGGCCAGCACCTCGACGCACTGCTTCTCCGTGCCGCCCGTCCCCAGGTGCGACAACAGGCGCAGAACCTTGATCGGGCGTGCCGTCGTCATGTCGGGCGAAAATCGACGCGAAGGGCCCGAAGCAGCGAGAAGGCGAGCCACACCGCCGCGAGGATCGCCAGCATCCAAAGGCCCAGGCGGATGTAGAGCACGACGGTGTTGCGCACGTGCATGAGCAGGCACACGGTCAGCAGGGCAAACGCCATGGCACCCCAGGGCGAGACGACCGCCCCCGTCATGACCCGTTCGAGGCGCCCGTGGAACGCGCCGATGACGGCATGCACGACGGCGGCCCCCACGAGCCCGAAGTTGATGTAGGCCTCCGCCACGATCGAAAACCCGAGCGCATTGCCCTTGCGTGCCAGTTCCGGGGCCGTCTCCCAATTGATCCACTGGGACGAGACGAACCCCCAGGTCCGCGGTGTGAAGGTCACGTTCGGCAGCGCACGCGCCACGGCGTGCAGGTACGTCTTGCCCCAGAAGTACGGCTGATCGTCGGGGACGACGGCCAGCGACCGGACGACCGTGTCGAGCGTGTAGCCCATCTCGTCGAGCAACCCCGCCACGGGCCCCGCCTCGTCGAAGTAATACACGAACTCGTCGATGTCCCGCGTCGCGCGTACCACCTTGACGACGGCGAAGACCGCCAGCAGGCCGCCCGCCAACACCACCGCCTTGCGCCACGTAAACGGCCGCACGTAGGCGTGGTGGAACAACAGCACCGGAAACAGCACCATCGAGAACTCGCTGCGGTCGCCCAGGTGCAGCAGCACCAGCAGATCGACCACCAGCAGCACCGCGAACAGCCGGTTGTGGAGCACGCGCCCGCGCCCGATCGCGCCGGCCGCGGTGGCCACCGTGACCCCCACCACCACCACGAGCTTGGCGATGGCGAACACGTACGCCGGGCGGCCCCCGAACTCGGGCGACAACAGCGCACGGCTGCGCATGTAGTCGGAGAGCATCACGTCCCAGAAGCCCACGGCGACGAAGGCCGCGAAGCTCAGCCCCACGCCCAAGGCGGTCAGCGCCGTCCCCAGGTGCGCGATCCGGTCGAGGTCGGCGCGCGACAGGAGCGCGCGACCGTGCCGGGCCGCCGGGCGCAGGCGCACCGGGGCCCGACCCCGAGCCAGCAGGTAACCGAACATCCACGCCAGCAGGCACAGCGCCGACAACGACCAAGCCACGGGAAACAGCGCCGGTCGATACCAGCCGCGCGCCACCCCGCCGAAGGACCCGAAGTGGAAGGCCCAAAAGGCCGTGGGGAACAAGAGGCCGGGCCAACCCACGGACAACAGACCCCGGGCGGCGGCGATCCCGAGGTAGGCCACGCTACCGACGGCGCAGGCGAGGGTCGCCGCCGAGACGGTCCACAGGCCCGTGCGCCCCACCGGCGCCGAGACCGCATCGAACGACAGGGCGAAGAACGAAAGCAGCGTCGCACCGGCGAAGAACAGCCAACCGACAACCTCGTGGTCTCGCCCGCCGCGGGGCACGCTGCGATGGCCGGCCATGGCGTACGATCAGCCTAGCAGCGCGCGGCGCCCGCGTCCTTGCGGTAGACCTGCAACATGCTGTGGCCTGCGACCCCCGCCAGCACGCGGGACAGACCGCCGCGGACGAGACGCATGGCCCGGTTTTGCGACGTGCGGATGGGATCGAGGATGCGCCCGACGGGGCCGAGTTCCTCGTACAGCCCGTGCACGCCGGCGCGCGGCCGCTGCTCGACGAGGACGAACCCCCGCGCCTCGACGTCGCGCCGCACCCGGCCGGGGTCGAGCGCAAACTGGTAGAACCCCTCGGGCCGCCCCTCGTTGCGGGGATAGGTACCGGCCGCGGCACGCAGCTTTCGCAGCGGGGAAAGGTGCGGGAACACCAGGAAGAACACGCCGCCGTCCCGCAGGATCCGCGCCGCCTCGTCCAGGATCGGATCGTATCCCTCGTAGAAGTGCTCGATGACGCCGATGGACCAGTACCCCGCGAAGGCGCCGTCCGGTGCCTCGATGGCGCGCACGTCGCCGGTGCGCACGTCGAGATCCGGCGCCACCCGACGCACCGCGTCCACCGTCCGGGCCGCGCTGTCGATCCCCACGCAGCGATACCCCGCCGCACGCAACGCCGCCACGTGCACCGCCCGGCCGCACCCACCTTCGAGGATCGGCCCGTCGCCGGGCGCGAGGTGCCGGCGGGTGACCGGCACGGTGAAGCTGTGTCCGGGCCGTTCGAGCCGGCGGCGCAGGACGTCGTCGTCGATGGCCCAGCGGGCGTCCCAGAAGTCCGGGGTCGCCTCCTCCTCGGCATAGACCAGGCGGCGGCCCCGTTCGTCGTAGTAGCGGCGCACGGTGCGGTCAGGGTAGCGCACACGGAGGAGGGCGGCCGCGGGGCATGGAGCGCGCTACCATCGTCCCGCCCGTGCCCGGCCCCTCCCTGCGCCGCAACTTCGTCTGGAACCTCGCCGGCGGCGGGGCCTTCGTCGCCGGCCAGTGGGCGATCCTCGTCGCCTTGACCAAGATCGGCGACGAGGCCACGGCCGCGGACAACCTGGGCCGCTTCGCCCTGTCCCTGGTGGTGCTGCAGCCGCTCGTGCAGGTGGCCCACGCCGAGCTGCGGCAGGTCCAGGCCACCGACGCCCGGCGCCGGCGCCCGCCGGGCCTCTACCTCGGCGCCCGTGGGCTCGCCGTGGCGGCCGTCCTCGCCGTGGTGGCCGTCCTCGGCGCCATCTGGGGCCGCCCGGCCGCCGCCACCCACACCCTGTTCGCCCTCGCCCTCGCCAAGGGGTTCGAGTCGTGCAGCGACGTGACGTACGGCCGCTTCGAGCAGCGCGAACGCATGGACCTGGTGGCGCGCTCACAGCTCCTGCGGGCCGTCGTCGGCCTGGCGGCCTTCACGGCGGCCCTTGCCGGCTCGCGCGACGTGACCTGGGCGGGTCTCGCCCTGGCCGGCGCCTGGGGGCTCGTGTTCGCCGCGCACGACCTGCCGCTTTCGCTGCGGCGCGACGGCGCCGACCCGGCCGGCCGGCCGCCCCTCTCCCTGCGCGCCTGCGCCGGCCTGTTGTGGGTCTCGTTCCCCCTCGGGATCACCACCGGCCTGGCCGCCTTGGCGATCAACACCCCGCCCTACGTGATCGAGGCACGCGCGAGCACGGAACTGGTGGGGCGCTACGCCGCGCTCGCCTACTTCGTCTCGGCTCTGCGCATGCCCGCCATCGCCGCCGGGGTCGCCCTCGCCCCCCGCCTGGGCCGGCACCTCGCGCGCGGCAACCTCGTCCGGGCGCGCCGGCTCAGCGCCGCCCTCGTGCTGGCCTGCGCGGCCCCCGGCCTGGCCGGCACCGCCGCCGCGGCCCTCTTCGGCCGCCCCCTGCTCGCCCTGGTCTACCGCCCCAGCTTCGCGGCGTTCGCCCCGGAGCTGACCGTGCTCCTCGCCGCGGCCACCGTGGGGTTCGCCGCATACGGCCTGCGCCTTTCGCTGACCGCGGCGGGCCGATACGCCTCCCAGATCCCGCCCGTGCTCGGGATGCTCGCCGTGACCGCCGCCGTGGCCTGGGTGCTCGTGCCCACCCACGGGGTCCTCGGCGCGGCCGTGGGGTTGCTGTGCGGGCGTCTCGTGCAGTTCTTCGTGTTCGCGCTGACCTACGCCGCCCACCTGGCCGGGCTCGCTCAGCGGGCGCCGGCCCCGGCCGCGCCGCCGGCCGAGTGAACCTCGTCCGCCGACGCCGTCTCGGCCGGGGGCCCCTCGTCCGCCGGCGCCGTCTCGGCCGGGTCCGCCGGCGTCCCGCCGTCGCCCGCCGACTGGGGCGGGCAGGTGCACCCCCACGACGCCGGCAACGCCGGGCAGATCGCCGCCGCCATGCGCAGGTGCCCCGCCTCGTTCGGGTGGATGTGGTCGAAGCTGCGAAGCTCCGGCCGCAGGAACGTCCGGGGCACGCGCCGCGCCTCGTCCACCGCCTCGTCGAGGGCCTGCCGGTACGAGGGCGCCGGATCGTTGCGATGCGCCCGGCGCCACCGCGGGTCGCGCTCGATGGCCCGCGCCACCTCGGCCGGGTCCAGCAGTTCCGCATCGGTCCAGCGCAGCACGTCGCCGTACCACAGGTCCACCGCCACGTCCGGCCGCTCCTCCGGCCGGTACGGAGCCTCGGCCCCCCCGGCTCGCCGCGCGGCGTAGGCCCCGAGGTCCTCGGCGGGCGTCCCGCGCCCCAGGACGAAGTCGGCGATCGCCCGCGTCTTCTCGACGTAGGCCACCGCGTCAAGGGGGCGCGCGAACCGCCGGTCGTGCAGGTCGCCCCACGGCGTGGGCGTCAGCGCCACCACCCGGATCCCGCGCCGGTGCGCCAGCTCGAACAGGCGCCGCGTGTGGTGGTTGTGGTTCGCCGGCCGCCCGACGCTGTTGAGCGTGCCGCCGAGCAGCAGCCAGTACTCCTCGCCCTCGCGTCCAAAGCGCATCCACGGGTTGCGCAGGACCAGCTCGACGAAGCGGCGCTTGAGCGCATAGGCGCCAAGGCCCGTCTTGGCGAGATCCACCACCTCGATCCGCGGGCAGTAGCGCGCAAGCAGATCGGGGTAGCCGTTTCGCGGCCAGGCGGCGATCGACCCTCCGAGGGAGACGACCTTCACCGGGCGGTCTTCATGCCGGAAGCGAACGCGGCGCCGCGCGGCCTCCAGGTCGGGGCCGGGGTCCGTGGCCGCCGCCGCCCCCGCCGGCGAGAGCACCGCCGTCAAGGCGGCGGCGAGCCACCGCCTCCGGTCCGTCGCGCGCGCACGCAACGGCGGGCGAAGCGGGCTACCGGGCGGCGTCTTCGTCTTCACGGCGGGCAAACTCGAGGATAAGATAGGTGATCTCGAACGCACCGTCGCTGGGCGCCACGTCGTCGCCGCCGACGAACTCGAAAGTCCCCTCCCGCCAGCGCATCAACTCGAACAAGCGGTCGGGCACCGTGGCGAACGGGCCGGGGCTCTCCACGGACTCCACCCGCCCCCGCCGCAGGTGCACCACGGCGGCGTCGCCCGACGGGTGCTCCAGGTGCAAGGACCCCGAGCGGCGCTCGGCCTCGAGAAACGACAGGACGGACCCGAGGGAGACGTGCCGCAGGTCCCCGCGCAGCCCGCCGAGGACGTCCGCCGCGCGCGAACGCCACCTGCGCCCCACCACGCCCGTGATCCGCGCCGCGAGTTCGTCGGGCGAGGTGTCCTTCGGCACGTAGTCGTCCACCCCGAGCCGGTAGCCCTTCAGGCGCGACGCCTCGTCGTCGAGCTGGGTCAAGAAGACGACCGGCACCTGGGCCAGGCGGGGCCGCGCGCGCACCATGCGCAAGAGCTGCCAGCCGTCCAGGTCGGGCATCTCCACGTCCGAGACGATGACGTGGGGCAGCCGCTTGAGGGCGAGCGCCACGGCCTCGATGGCCGAGGCGGCCACGCGCACGCGCATCCCCCGCTCCCGCAGGGCATCCGCCACGGCCAGGCGCACGCTCACCGAGTCGTCCACCAGCACCACGTCGAGGCGACCGGTGGCCGCGGGGCTCGCGGCGGCCGCCGGCGGCTCGGCCAGTCGGGCCAGACAGGCCTCGATGCGCTTGCGCCCGGCCTCGGGCAGGCGGCACAGGGTCACCACCTGGCCCCCGGGCGCAGCCCTCGCCGCCGTGCCTTCGGCCCGCACGAACGAACCGTCCGGCAGCTCGATCCGCAGGCGAAGGTCCGTTCCCTCGGGCAAGGGCGAGGGGATCGGGAGCACCACCCGGTGGTGGCGGATGTGATCGTTGTAGGCCACCACGAAGTCCTCGTACGTGGGGAAGCGGACGGCGAACGCCGGCGGCGTCCCGGAACCTCGCTCGGCCATGGACGGGGAGTCTACGGCGTTTCATGCGCCAAGCCCACCGGCGAACGCCCGAGGTGGTACGATGCTGGACGTGGGACCGAGGTCTTTCTCCCCGCGGTGCGGGGCGTCCGGATGGCGCGCGCTGCTGCGTCGCTCGGGCGCCGTCGTGACGACGCTCGCGGCGGTGGCGTCGATCCTGTCCGTCGCGGCGGGCTTTTGGTTCGTCGGCACCCTCCTGCGCGGCCCCGACCCCGGCGGCGCGCTCGGGGCGGGCGGCCTTTGGTTGGCCGTGGCCCTGGTCGTCGGCGTGCCCGTCGCGCTCGCGTTCTGGAAGCACCCGCGCAAGCCCCAGCGCGCGCTGCGGACCCTCGCCTACCTGCCGGTGGTCTGGAACACCGGGCTCGTGCTGGCGGCCCTCCGGCTCGTACCGGACCTTGCGGCCGACGCCCTCGTGGCCCACGGCGCCTACCTCGCCGCGCGCCCCTTCGGGGACACCGCGCCCCAGACGCGGCTGTTGTCGGCGGCCGGCCAGCGCCTGGCGGCGGCGGCCCGCGATCCCGCCCCCGACCCGCCCGACGACACGGCGGCGGCCTCGGTCGGGCTGGTCGTCCCGTTTCGCGCGAGCGGGGCCTCGATCCTCACCGAGGTGACCCTCGAAGGCCCGGCGGGGGCGGTGCAGGGGCGCTACGTGCTGGACACGGGCGCCTCGTACACCACGATCACGGCCGCCCACGCCGCCGCGCTCGGCCTCGACGTCCCCCCGGACGCCCCGCGCCTCGAGTTCCACACCGCCGCGGGCCCGGTCGAGAGCCCGGTCGTGTTCCTGCCGGCCCTTCGTATGGGCGGCGTGCGTCTCAACCGCCTCGCCGTGTCGATCTGCGACGACTGCGCCTCGGGCGGCGCCGACGGTCTGCTGGGCCTGAACGTCCTGCGGCGGTTCCTCATCCAGACGGACTACGTACGAGACCGCATGATCCTCTTGCCCCGCACGGGCGACCCGGCCCGCGACCGCGCCTTCGACATCCAGGCCATGACCGAGGTCGAGCTGGTGGGGCCGGCGGACGTGTGGCTGGGCACGGTCCACTGGGTGCTGCGGGTGCGCAACCGCGCCCCGGTCCCGATCCAGGACGTCGTGCCCGCGGTGCGGTTCCTCGACGGGCCCACCCTGCGAGGCAACCCCATCGCCCGCATCGAGCCGGGCGCCGCGGCCACGACGCTGGTCCAGGGCACGGTCGGCGACGGTGACGCCTCGTTCGTGCTGGAGATCGCCAGGGCGCGATGGTGACGGTCCTCGGCCGTCTCGACCCGATCGGAGACGTCTTCGCCGACCTGGGGGGGCGGCTCGACCCGGCGTGGTTCCTGCTCGCCTTGCTGATCCCCGGGGCGATCGTCGTGCTGTGGTTCGGCAACCGCCAGCTACGCGGCCTGCGGTCGGCGGCCGACCTGGAGCCGTCGGGGCGGCCGGAACTGGCGGACGACGAGGGCGTGCCCGCGGCGCTCGCCCGGATCGTCGCGAGGCTCGAGGGACGGCCGCCGGCGAAGGCGGCCGAGGCCGCCGCGGGGCCGGTGCGGCTGCGCGGCCGCATCGTCGCCGCCAGCGAGACCTTCGGGCCGCCGGGGGGGCCTGCGTGCGTCTACCGCAACCGCGCCGGCGCCCCGCCGCGAGCCGCCGTGGCCGCCGGGGCCATCGTGATCGCGGACGAGACCGGCAAGGTGGGCGTCGAGCAACTCGCGCGCGCGCGCGTGGAGGCCCCCCACGAGCCGGTGCGCCGCGGCCGATCGAGCCTGGCGCTCTACCTGGGCGACGAGGTGGAGGTCTTCGGGGCCTTCCAGCCCGACCGCATCGAGGGGGACGGTCCCCCGACCGAGACGGTCTACGGTAGCCTCGGGGGGGCCGGCCCGGTGCTCGTCCGCGTGATTCGCCGTCCGGTCCGATCCTCCCCCGGCCCGGCTCCTGCCGATTCGTCCCAACCTTCGTCCACACCGTCATGAAACGCACCGATCTGCTGCCCACCCTGCTCGCCGCCGTCCTCGCCGCCCCCGCCTGCAAGAAGGACGGCGCCGCCTCCACGACCCCACCCGCAGAGGAGGGACAGGACGCGGCCGCAACCTCGGCGGACGACGAACCCGAGGATCCACCGCAGGATCCCGATCCGGCCGAGCTGACCGCCGCCTTCGAGACCTACCTGCGCGGCGACCCGCAGGCGGTGGTCGCGTCCCTGGAGCCGGCGATCGCCGGCTGGACCGGCGACGGCAAGATCCGCGCGCGGGCGATGGGCCAGGCGCTGCTCGCCCTGGCCCGGGCGGAGGACGTGGTGGAGCAGGCCCAATCCCACGCCGAGGCGGCCGTCGCAGAGGCCGGCCGACTCCACGACCCGCAGGTGACGGCGCTCGCCCGCGCGGCCGCCGGGGTCTATGCCCTGGGGGTCGAGGACTTCGACACCGCCGTGACCGAGCTGTCGGCGGCCGCCGAGGCCCAGGCGCCCGCCGCGACGCGGGCGCTGGTGTCGATCCTGCTGGGGCAGGCCCTCATCGGCCGAGCCTACGGCCCCGGGGGCGGCTCGAAGCTCCAGAACCCCGAGGATCTCGACCGCGCGAAGGATGCCTATGCCGCCGCGCTCGAGGCCGCCGCGGGCAGCCCCCAGGCCGCCTTGCTCGAAGGGCGGGCCCACGAGGGGCTCGCGGCCGTCGCGAAGTACCAGGGAGACCACGACGCGCTGTGCGAGCACGCCCGCGCGGCCGGCGAGCGCCTGGCGGCCGGCGACGCGACGGACCGCCTCGCCGAAGGCCCTCGCCTGCTGGCCGAGGCGGGCCGCTGCACGGACGGCTGACCGGACCACCGCAGCACCCGTCCCTTCCCGCCAGCCGAGGCTCGGCGGTGCGTCCAGGGCTGGGGCTTACGGGAAGGGGCACAGGGACGCGGACAGGGACGCGGACCGGCACCGGCACGGGCGCCGCGGCGGCTCGGGGCCTCCAGCGCTGGTCGTTACGGGCACGGGGACGGGGACGCGCACCGGCGCCGGCACCGGGCACCGCGGCGGCTCGGGGCCTCCAGCGCTCGTAGTTATGGGGACGGGCACCGGCACCGAAACGGAGACCGCAGCGGCCACGGACCCTCGGTCCACCAGGAGGCCGGCCCCGGCCGCACCCGGGTGTTCGAGAAACCTCCAAGGCCCGCCGGTGGCGCGCGGCGGAGGCCTTGGGGGCCGGCCCGCCCGGCACCACACCCTCGTGGAGCACCGAAGCACCCGAGGACCGCCCGAGGACCGGCCCCCGAGGTGCCGCGCGACAGGACCTGGACCGCCCCGGGTTTTCCAGAGGGTCTTCCAACAGGGAGAATGGAGCCATGCGAAGAAACGTCCGATACAGCGAAGAAGTCCGCGAGCGGGCCATGCGG
>Ga0256839_1004902_pt1 | contig 12716 bp, 19 predicted proteins | sample 354166metaG_FD_185968 | JGI IMG/M metagenome (GOLD analysis project Ga0256839, IMG submission 185968) | Hydrothermal vent microbial communities from Mid Atlantic Ridge, Atlantic Ocean - 354-166 | ecosystem: Environmental > Aquatic > Marine > Hydrothermal vents | place: Atlantic Ocean: Mid...
GATGCAGGGCGTGGAAATCCTCGCGGGAAAAATCGCGATGCTCCATCATGCTGATCGCCAGCGCATCGCCCAGCGCAAGGCTCATGGTGGTCGAGGTCGTGGGCGCCATGCCGACGGCGCAGGCTTCCGGCGCGTCGGGTAGAACCAGCGCGATGTCGGCGTTTTGCAGCAAGGTGCTGTGCCTGTTTTTTGCCACCCCGATCACCGGCACCGAAAACCGCCGTGCATGGGTCAGGATATCGGCCAGTTCCGGGGTCTCGCCGGAATTGGAAAGCACCAACACCACATCGGCGGGCGTGATCATGCCCAGATCGCCGTGGCTGGCCTCCGCCGGATGCACGAATTGCGCCGGCGCACCGGTGGAGGCAAACGTCGCCGCAACCTTGCGCGCCACATGCCCCGATTTGCCCATACCACAGACCACGATCCGCCCTTTGGCCGACAGCAGCACCTCCACCGCCCGCGCGAAATCCGCATCCAGCCCCTCGGCCAGTTGCGCCAGCGCCGCGCTTTCCAGCCGCAGAACCCGCCGTCCGGAATCAACCAGCCTGTTGGATATGGAGGCAACAACCATGTTCCGCCGCCTAATGGGAAAAAATATCGACATCCGGCCAGCCGGCCAGATCAAGCTCGGCACGGCGTGGCAGAAAATCGAAACAGGCCTGCGCCAGTTCCGTGCGCCCCTCGCGCGCCAGCCGTTCGTCCAGAATGGCCATCAGCCGGTGCAGATACAGAACATCCGATGCGGCGTAGTCGATCTGCGCCTGCGTCAGTTCCGCCGCGCCCCAGTCCGAGGATTGCTGCTGCTTGGAAATATCCACTTTCAACAACTCCTGCAGCAGGTTTTTCAGCCCGTGCCGGTCCGTATAGGTGCGCACCAGTTTCGAGGCGATCTTGGTGCAATAGACCGGCGCCGTCAGCACGCCGAAACGGTTCAGCATCACGGCAATATCGAAACGGCCGAAATGGAACAGCTTCAACACCTCCGGATCGGCCAGCATCCGGCACAGGTTCGGGGCCTCCGTCTGGTCCTGCGAGATCTGCACCAGATGGGCATTTCCATCGCCCGAAGAAAGCTGCACAACACACAGACGGTCGCGATGCGGCAGCAGCCCCATGGTTTCGGAATCGATGGCGACAACCGGACCGAGGTCCAGATCATCGGGCAGATCGTTTTGATACAGGTAGTTCGTCATGGCGGTTTTCCAACCTTGTTTTCACCGGTCCCGGCCGTTGTTAACGGGTTTTACCCAGCCTGTCGATGCGGTGCAAACGGTTCAGGTCAAACACCGCCGATTCCGTCATGGCACCCCGCGCACACGGGAAATTCTGTTTCCTTTGTCCGGCGGAAATAGTATGTCTCGGCAAACGCCGGATATTTTCCGCGCCCGACTTTACGAAAGCACCGGATTTCCATGCACCGTCTCTACCATCTGCCCCTGTCGCCGTTTTGCCGCAAAATCCGTCTGGTTCTGGCCGAAAAGAAAATCGACGTGGAACTGGTGGAGGAACGCCCGTGGGAGCGCCGCCTCGATTATCTGCGCCAGAACCCTTCGGGCAAGGTGCCGATGCTGAAAACGGATGGTCTGGTGCTGGCGGAATCCTCCGCGATTTTCGAATATATCGAGGAAACCCACCCGCAACCGCCGCTTTTGCCGGATGACCCCGCCGGTCGCGCCGAGGCCCGCCGCCTCGCCGCCTGGTTCGACGACAAGTTCCATCACGAGGTCACCGCCAACCTGCTGTATGAGCGCGTGAACAAGAAACTGATGAAATCCGGCTATCCCGAAAGCGCGCGGATCAAGGCGGGGACGAAAAACATCAAATACCACCTCGACTACATGGGCTGGCTGCTGGAGCAGCGCCGCTGGCTGGCGGGCGAGCGCATGACCATCGCCGATTTCGCCGCCGCCGCGCAGCTCAGCTGCCTCGACTATATCGGCGATGTGGACTGGTCCCGCAACCAGGCGGTGCGCGACTGGTATGCCAAGATCAAATCCCGTCCTGCCTTCCGCCCTGTTCTGGCCGACCATGTGCCGGGCTTCACCCCGCCCGAGCATTACGCCGATCTGGATTTCTGATGCCGGCGGCCGTGACAGACGGCCTGTTGCCGGCGCTGCACGAAAGGGCGCGGGCCGAGGGATTCGCCGCCCTCGGCGTCTGCGCCCCCGACAGCATCCCGCAAGCGGCGGCACGGCTCGAAGCCTATGTCGAACGGGGCTACCACGGCCAGATGGGCTGGATGGAGGAGCGCCGGAACTGGCGCGGAAACCCTGCCGCCCTCTGGCCCGAGGCCCGGTCCGTCATCATGCTGGCCGACAATTACGGCCCCGCAGGCGATCCCCTCGAACTACTGGAAATGCCCGACCGCGGCAATATTTCCGTCTACGCCCGCAACAGGGATTACCATGATCCGGTCAAGAAACGCATCAAGCGCATCGGCCGCTGGCTGCTGGAACAGGCGGGCGGCGAGATCAAGGTTTTCGTCGATACCGCCCCCGTCATGGAAAAACCGCTGGGGCAGGCGGCAGGGCTTGGCTGGCAGGGCAAACATACCAACCTTGTCAGCCGCAAGATCGGCAGCTGGTTTTTCCTCTCGGCCATTTTTACCACGCTGGACCTGCCGAAATCCGAACCGGAAACCGACCATTGCGGCAGCTGCCGGAACTGTCTCGACATCTGCCCGACGGATGCTTTCGTCGGCCCCTACGAACTCGACGCGCGCAAGTGCATTTCCTATCTGACCATCGAACACAAGGGACCGGTGGACGAGGCCCTGCGCCCGCATCTCGGCAACCGTATCTATGGCTGCGACGACTGCCTCGCCGTTTGCCCGTGGAACAAATTCGCGCAGGTGTCCAAAGACGCCAACTACTGGGCGCGGATCGAACTGCAATGCCCGAAACTGGAACACCTCGTGGCGCTGGATGACGCCGGTTTCCGGCAGGTTTTCCGCGGCTCCCCGATCAAACGCATCGGGCGCGACCGTTTCGTGCGCAATGTCCTCTATGCCATCGGCAATTCCGGCGAGGCCGGCTTGCGTCCCGCCGTGCAACCCTTGCTCGCCGACCCTGATCCGGTGGTGCGCGACGCGGCTGCATGGGCCATGTCGCGGCTCCCCTGAATCAAAAAACCCGGCGCAAAGGCCGGGTTTTTCCGCTTCATTCCACAAAAAGCCTAGTGCAGTTTTGCACCGACCTCCTTGATAGCGTCGTCGATCAGCGCACCGGCTTCTTTTGCTGTCATTTTCGCTGCGATCACATCCTTGGCGGCTGCAATCGAAATTGCCACGGCCTTGTCTTTGATCTCGCGAACAGCGGCGTCTTCAGCCGATTTGATCTGCTCCTCGGCGGCGGCGATGCGGCGCACGATGTTGGCCTCCAGCTCGGCTTTGGCCGCTTCGGCGGCCAGTTCGGCCTCGGCTTTGGCGTGCTTGACGATGTCCTCGGCATGGGCCGCAACTTCTTTGTGCTTGCGCTCGAAAGATGCCAGAATTGTCTGGGCCTCCTCGCGCAGCGCACGGGCTTCGGCGATTTCCTTGCTGATGCCGTCCGCACGGTCATCGAGGATTTTCAGAAGCATCCGCGGCACACGGAAGTAAAGCAGGATGCCGACGAAAATCGAAGCCGAGATCAACACAACGAAGTTGGTGTTGTAGAGGCTGTAGAAAGGATAATCGCCTGCAGCAAACGCCGGGGTTGCGAACAAGGCGGCGAAGAAAAGGGAAATACGTTTGGTCATCGTGCTACCCTTTCAGACGCGCAGCAATGGCTGCCTTGAGTGCTTTTTCATCCGACGCCGACGGCATGATCGCCGCCACGACATCGACCGCCGCTATATTGGCAACTTCCTCGACGCTTTTCAGGGCGTTGTCCTGGATGACCTTGATGCGACCCTCGGATTCCGCTGCCTTTGCGGCGATTTCCGCATCGGCCTTGGCAATGGCTGCCTCGATATCCTTCTTGATAAGGTCTTTTGCCTCGCCCGCAATCCGCTGGGCTTCGGCGCGCGCCTCGGCCAGAGCCGTGTTATAGGCTGCTTCGGCTTCTTCCGCCTTGCGTTTGAACTCGGCGGCCTGGTCTACGTCGTTGGCGATGGCGTTATGTCTGTCCTCGATCACCGAACCGATGCGCGGCAACGCGATACGGCTGACGATGAAATACAGAACAACAAGCGTCACCACCAGCCAGAAAATCTGGTTGGGGAATGTCGCAAAGTCGAGCTGCGGCATGCCGGGCTTGGCGGCCTCGGCTGCGGCTTCGGCGACGGGTGTAACGGCGTCAGCTGACATGTGTCTCTCCGATAGCAGGGCGGGCTACGCCTGTGCGCCGCAGCCCGTTGCAATCCATTTGCGGTCGCGGGAATCGCGACCGGCGTCGGCTTGTGTGCTGATTAAACAGCAAACATCAGCAGCAGAGCAACGAGGAACGAGAAGATCCCCAGCGCTTCCGCAAACGCGATGCCGATAAAGAGGGTTGCCGTCTGTGCGCCGGCGGCTGCCGGGTTGCGCAGGGCGCCGGACAGGAAGTTGCCGGCCACGAGGCCCACACCGATGCCTGCGCCGCCCATGCCAATACTTGCGAGGCCTGCGCCGATCATCTGACCCATTACTGCGATATCGCCTTCCATAGTGATGCTCCTTCTACTGGAATAGCTGTGAATTTAGACCCTAGTGGCTCGGATGCAGAGCATCATTGAGATACACCACGGTCAGGATTGTGAAAACATAGGCCTGAATAACGGCCACAAGAAGTTCAAGGCCGTAGACCCCGACAATTGCGAGTATCGGAAAAACAGCTCCGAGACCCAGAGCGCCGGCAAAGCCCGCGAACACTTTTACAACCGCATGTCCGGCCATCATGTTTCCGCCGAGACGGATGGAGTGGCTGACAGGGCGGACGAAATAGGAAATCAGCTCGATCAGGAACAGCACGGGACGCAAGGCGGCCGGCGCGCTGGAAACCCAGAACAGCTTGATAAACGAAGGCCCGTTCTTGATGAAACCGATAGCGGTTACAGCCAGGAATACAGCAAGAGCCAGAACGCCGGTCACCGCGATCTGGGATGTGACCGTATAGCTGTAGGGGATAAGGCCCAGCAGGTTTGCAAACAGGATGAACAGGAACACGGTCATGATATAGGGGAAATATTTCAGCCCTTCCTTGCCGGTCACATCCACGATCATCTTGTGGATAAATCCATAGGTCATTTCGGCCATCGACTGGCTGCGGCTCGGCACCATGGCGCGACCACGCGCACCGATTACCATCAGCAGGACCACGGAAACAATGACCAGCCCCATCCAGAGTGTGACGTTTGTCGGCGTATACCAGTTGAGCGCGTCGCCACCGAACAGCGGGTGGATCTCGAACTGCTCCATCGGGTGGATGGCGAACCCTTTCGATGCTTCTCCGGCTACTGCTTCAGCTACGGCTTCCGTATGATCTGCCACGATCGACCCTCGTCCATTTGCCCTCGCGGGCGGTTAATCTTCTGTCTCGGCGCTTCCGGCCTCGACCTTCCGGTTCTGGACTTCCTCGGCCGTGCGCATCATGACGCGAATTCCGGCCGCAAAACCCAGCAGTGAAAACAGGATCAGGAAGATCGGGAGCGTCCCGAACAGGCTGTCCAGCCCGTATCCTATTCCCGTGCCCATGGCCATTCCGACCACAAGCTCAATTACCATACGCCAGGCCAGACTGGCCTTTTCGTATTTACTCTCCTCGCGCGGACCCGTGGTCCGCGATGCGCGGGCGGCCTCTATCTTGGCCTCGAGCGCCTTCAGAGCCTCGGGATCAGGGGTATCGGGCATCCAACACTCTCCTTTTCCGTCCGGTGCCCCGCAGATTCTTCCGCAGGCAAGTTTGGCGGCACACTATGTGCGGGAATCGACTGTGTCAAGAAAGGTTTTTGTCACGAGAAAAAGGCGCAACATGCTGATAATAATGTATAAAAATACAACATTGACAGTTTGCGCGCTTTGTCGCGGCACGGGGGCTGCGAAATAAAAATCAACCGTCCGGTTGACCTTCTTCTTGGGGGATTTATAGTCAATCATATGGTTGAAGATCAGGATTCCCGCCTCGACGCCCTGTTTGCGGCGCTGTCGGACAGAACTCGCCGGGCTATATTGCTGGCTCTGCTTGACGGCGATGCGCCCGTCAAAACCCTTGCGGAGCCGTTCGATATGTCGATGGCGGCGGTATCCAAGCATATCCAGATACTCGGAAAGGCCGGTCTGGTAACGCAGCTCAAAATAGGCCGCGAGAAATGGTGCCGGCTGGAACACAACGCGTTCCGGCCTGCAGCCCTGTGGATCGAGTCCTACGGGCAGTTTCTGGACGACAGTTTCGAAATTCTGGAAAAGGCACTGGCCCTGCAGGCCGGGGAAGGCTACCTCGACTTGCCGGACCCTGATCGGGAATAGGTGGCAGGTGCGGCTCCGGGCTTACGCCCTATCGTCATTTGGTATTTATGAGTCTACACCCTAAACGTCCTGCCGCAGGATATCCGTCACAAGAACGTCCGAAACCTCTTTTCCCAGAACCTCCTGTGCCGCTTCACGTAATGACCCGCGCAGGTCTTTCATCGCTTCGCTGCTGGTGAATTGTCCCTCAAATCCGCCGGAGTTCGAATGCAGAAACATGACCCGCAACAGGGCGTCCCGCAACTTCGGCTCCTTGTCGTATACGGTTTCGGCCAACGCTGGGGGCAGTTCGACCGACAGGGACATTACCACCAGAGCCGCAACACGACCATCCCGCACCACCGGCACGACAAATTGCCGGTCGAGCTTTACATATTCCACCGTCGCATGACCTTCTTTAGGCGCCTCTTTCGCCGCCTCTGTTTCGGGACATCCCGTTTCCCCGGCAGGCACACATGCCTCTGCCGTTTCGGGAGGGGGTCGCAAAAACAATCCCGCACCGACGCCTCCGGCCAGACCGGTCAGGATCAGTATTACAGGGAGTAACTTTGCCATCGGGTTATCCTAGAATGGAGAGACAATATCGAATATCTGCTGTCCGTAGCGCGGTTGCTGAAAATCGCTGATTTGCCCGCGCCCGCCATAGGAAATACGCGCGCCCGCGATTTTGTCGTATGTAATCACATTCTGGCGCGAGATATCCTCGGGTCGCACAATGCCGGCGATCTGCAGTTCCCGGAGTTCATAGTTTACGCGCACCTCCTGCAGTCCGCGCACAACCAGATGCCCGTTTTGCAGCACCTCGACGACCGTAGCAGCAATGCGAAGGGTGATTTTTTCGTTGCGCGAGACGCTCCCGTCGCCGGTAAAGCTCGACACAGAGGAAAAATTCGCAGCCGGATCGAGGCTTGTTCCCGGTGGAAACACCCCGTCCAGCGCGTCGGGCAGACCGAGCAAAGCCCCGATACTCATCGTTTCGGAGCCGCTGCGGTTTCGTCCGGACCGGTTCGACAACTGGGCCTTGTCGTCGATTTCGATCACGACTGTCAGAATATCCCCGAGGCTACGTGCTCGCCTGTCGCCGAAGAGCGAGGACGGCCCCGCGCTCCACAGCGAACCGCGACTATAGGCCCGCCGCTGTTCCCGCGGCGCCGGCACAGCCAGAGCGGCACGTTCGCGACTGACCAGAGAGCCGGAGGCGGCCCCCACCTCGCTCAGGGCCGGTTGCATGCCGATATTCTCCACCCGTGTGCAGGCGGAAAACAAAAGCAGAACGGCAAGGGCCAGATATTTCATGATCCGACCTCCACGCTTCCGTCCGGCCGGACCGTGCCGCTTACCGTGAGTCGCGAGTCCAGATTCATTACCCGCACCCGTTCTCCGACACCGGCCCGGTCGAGCGCGCGCCCGTCGGTGGAAATGCTCAGCGCACCATAACGATAGACCATTACAACAATCTGGTTGCGTTCGACGATTGCCGGAGGGCCGACATCGGAAAACCGCACCGGCCGTCCGGGATACAGGTTGACCCTTGCTTCCATTCCGATCACTTCGGCCGGATCGCTGAACGCCCCCGCCGTTGCCTGCTCGATCAGGCCAAGGGCTTCAGCCGTGACGATCTGTTGTGCGCGTAACGGGTTGGTCACGACCACTGTTTGCGCCATTGCGCCGCTACCCAGCGCGAAAACGAGGATAAACCGGAATATCATCGGATCTGCGTCGTCGCCCCCAGCATCTGGTCGGCAGCCGTGATCACTTTGGCATTCAGCTCATAGCCCCGCTGCGCCTCGATCAGCTCCGTCAACTCGCGCACGGCATCCACCGAACTGCTCTCCAGATAGCCCTGCCGGAAAGTTCCCAGCCCGTCGATGCCCGCTTCGCCGATCCGCGCAGCGCCCGAGGCCCCGGTTTCGCGATAGAGGTTCCCCCCCATAGCCTCCAGCCCCTTTTCATTGGTGAATCCGGCCAGGGTCAACCGGCCCAGCAACTGCGCCTCGGGCTGTCCGTCGAAATAGGCATAGATCTCGCCATTTGCATTGATCGTCACATCGCGCGCATCGTCCGGAATGGTCACATCCGGCACAACCGGATAGCCGTCCGAGGTCACCACCTGCCCGTCGCCGGTCAGTTTCAGCGCACCGTCCCGCGTATAGCCGGAGCCGCCGGAGGGCAGCGCCACCTCGATATATCCGCGCCCTTCGATCGCCAGATCGAGCGTGCCGCCGGTCTGCTTCAACGCCCCCTGTTCCACATTCATGGAAATTGCCGAGGGCCGCACCCCCATGCCGAGCTGCACCCCTGCCGGCAAAACCGATCCGTCCTGCGCGCTGACGGTTCCGGCGCGCTGGATCTGCTGGTAGTTCAGATCGGCAAACTCCGCCCGACGCGCGTTGTAACCCGTCGTATTCATATTGGCGAGGTTGTTGGAAATAACCTCCACTCGCATCTGCTGTGCGGCCATGCCGGTCGCGGCGATTTTCAGGGCATTCATCTCGTGTTCCTTTATGTTGTCCGGCCAAGGGTGCGGATGGCGGAGCGGATTTGCTCGTCCTCCCGATCCAGAAGCTTCTGGCCCAGCTCATAGGCCCGTTGCACCTCGATAAGGCGGGTCATTTCGATAATGGCATTGACGTTCGATCCCTCGACAAACCCCTGCTTCACGCGCGAGTCGATTGCCGGAAGCGGTTCCGCATCAAAGCGGAACATCACCCCGTCCTCGCGCAACAGTTGCTGCGGATCATCGACCTCGTAGATGCCGATCCGGGCAACGGGGCGCCCGTTTGCCGAAACCGACCCATCCTCGGCCACGCCGATTTCGGCGGCATCCGGCGGGATGAAAACCGGCGCGCCGCCCGCGTCCAGAACCCGATAGCCGGTGGCCGTCACCAGATCACCCGCCGCATTCGGCGAGAAACTCCCCGCCCGTGTCAGCCGGTTTCCCTGCGGGGTCTCGACCATGAAAAAACCCGGACCGTCGATCGCCAGATCGAACCGCCCGCCGGTGCGGGTCATGGTTCCGCCGGCCTCGTCCGTAAAGCGCACCCGCGCGGTGGCCATTGAAATTCCGCCGCCCGCGCCGTCCAGCGGCTGCAGGTGTTCCGCGAACACCACACCCTCGCGCCGGAAACCGGCGGTAGAGATATTGGCGATATTGTTCGCCACCGTCTGAAGTTCCTTCAGCAACCCGGACTGGCGGGTTATACCGATGTAGCCTGTCGAAACCATATGTGCTCCTCTGGCATTCTTGCCGTTGCGAATCCGTTTTGACGCCAAGGGGTTAAGAAACCCTCAAAATCCGCCCGCGATTTTCACGATTACCGTGTCCCTGAAGAAATTCACCAGCAACTCGCCCGAATACCCCATCGACAGCCAGAAAACCGCGAGGATCGCCCCCAGTTTCGGTACCGAGGTCAACGTCAGTTCCTGAATGGAGGTCAGCGCTTGGAACAGCCCGATTGCCAGCCCCACAAACAGGGCAACCAGCAACACCGGAGTCGAGGCCAGCAGCGCCACCCACAGCCCCTCGCGCAGGAAATCGAGGATTTCCTGCTCCTGCATCAGACGGGCATCCGCAAAATTTCCTGATAGGCCTCGACCACCTTGTCGCGCACGGTCACCGCCGTTTCGATCGCCAGTTGGCTCGCCGCCAGCGCCTGCACGACCGAGGCCGCATCTGCCTTGCCGACCATTCCCGCCGCCGCGGTTTCCTCGCCCGTGCGCATGGTCTGCATGAAATCGGTGGCAATCTGCGCAAACAGGTTGTCGCCCGCGCTTTCCGCCGGTTTCGGACGGGCCACATTCTGGGCGTTTGTGTAAAGTTGCGAGGCAATATGTGCCGTTTTATCCATGGTGTCGCCTTTCTAGCGTCTCAACAGGTCAAGAATGGAAGAGGTCATCTGCCGCGCCTGATCGAACATGCGCAGATTGGCCTCGTAGGATCGCTGCGCTTCGCGCGCGTCCGCGATCTCGATCATCAGGTTCACGTTGGAACCCTCGTAATATCCGTCCCCGCCCGCCATCGGGTGGGCCGGATCGTATATCCGTTCGCGTTCGCTCCGGTCCAGTTGCACGTTTCCGGGCCGGACGGTGCCGTCCAGCACCTGTTCGAACGGCACCAGTTTGCGCCGGTATCCAGGTGTGTCGGCGTTGGCGATATTTTCCGCGCTCAGGCGCAGGCGCGTCGACTGGGCCGACATGCCGCTGACGCTGGCGCTCATGGAGTTGAACAGATCACCCATGCCGCCCCCCTATCGTATCCGGCCCATGCCGGCACGCAGGATATCGAGCGATTTGCTGTATATCCCCAGCGCCAGATCGTGCTGCATCCGCACCTCGGCCGAGCGCACCATCTGGTCCTCGAGCGAGACGGTGTTGCCGTTGGGCGACTCCGCTCCGCGTGCGCTGCTCTCGAATACCTCGAACCGGCCTTCCGCCGCCGCGTAGCTCTCGGCAAACGGCCGGATGTCGCGCGCCTTGAAACCGGGCGTATCGGCGTTGGCGATGTTTCCGGCGATAACCGACTGGCGCGCCGAGGCATGTTCCGCCAGACGGCCGGCCATCTGCAAAATTCCGATGCTGAATTCCATTTCCGGGCTTCTCCCTTGCTGCATGTAAGGTGATTCTTAACCCTTGGTGGTGAACAAAAGGTTATCGACCTGCCGAAAGGAGCGAATCATGTTCACTGACTTCAAACCGCTGGAAAATGCCCTGCGCGAAATCCGGGCCACCCGCCGTTTCGGACGGGTTCTGGCGGTGGAATCCGGCGCTATCCGCCTTTCCGGCCTGTCGCGGCACGGTCATGTGGGCGACCGGATCCGTATCTCGCGCCGTTCCGGCGGCACCGTTGATGGCGAGATCGTCGCCCTGTCCCGCACCTCCGCCCTGACTATGTTATATGGCCCGCCCGAGGGGATCGCGATCGATGACGAGGCAGAACTCCTCCCTCCGCGCGGGATCCGCCCCTCGCAGGCGTGGATCGGGCGGGTGGTGGACGCCTTCGGAAACGCCATGGACGGCGCGCCGCTTTTTAACGGCGACCGTCCCGTTCCGCTGCGCCGGGCTCCCCCTCTCGCCACGCTGCGCCGGACGCTGGGCGGGCGCCTGCAAACCTCGCTGGCGGTATTCAACACGGTGCTGCCGCTGGCACGCGGCCAGCGTATCGGCATCTTTGCCGGCTCGGGCGTCGGCAAATCCTCTCTGCTGGCCGAAATGGCCCGCGGGCTGGAGGCCGACGTCGTGGTTATCGCCCTGATCGGCGAGCGCGGCCGCGAGCTGCGCGACTTCACCGAGCAGGTCCTCGGCGCCGAAGGCATGAAGCGCGCCGTGGTCGTCACCGCCACCTCGGACCAGTCGCCGCTGGTCAAGCGCCGCGCCGCATGGACAGCCATGGCCGTGGCCGAATATTTCCGCGATCAGGGCAAACACGTCCTGCTGCTGATGGACTCCATCACCCGCTTTGCCGAGGCCCACCGCGAGGTTGCCCTGACTGCCGGCGAGGCCCCGAGCCTGCGCGCCTATCCACCCTCGACCGCCAACCTGATCGCCGGTCTGGCCGAGCGCGCCGGCCCCGGCCCCTCCGGTTCCGGCGACATCACCGCGGTTTTCACGGTCCTCGTCGCCGGATCGGATATGGAGGAACCCGTGGCCGACATCACCCGCGGTGTGCTGGACGGCCACGTCATCCTGTCCCGCGACATCGCCGAGCGTGGCCGTTTTCCCGCCGTCGATACCGCCCGCAGCGTCTCGCGCAGCCTGCCAACCATTGCCAGCGACGCGGAAAACGCCCTGCTGGCACGGGCCCGCCGCATCGTCGCCACCTATGAAAAGGCCGAGCCGATGGTGCAGACCGGTCTCTATATCTCCGGCTCCGATCCTGAAATAGACGAGGCAATCACCCTCTGGCCCGCGCTGGACGCGTTCTTCGCCCGCAACATCGCCGAGCCGCCGGAGGACAGCTTCGCCGCACTGGCCGGAATACTGGAGCCGTCAGATCCGGTCCTCGACGCGTGAGGGGCAATCCTCGCGCGGACAGATACGGCAGGAGGTGCCGACCGGCCGCGCCTGCTGCTCCGCGTCCCGCTCCGCCGGAATCACCAGCATGGCCGAACGGTACTCCGGTGTCTCCCCGAAGCTGACCTGCGCGCGTGGCAGGGCGACGGTCAGCGTGACGAACCGCGCCCCTTCCGGCATTTCGATCACTTCGCGCACCGGTTGCCCCGGTTGCGTAAACCCGCGAAACACCGGCCAGAGCGGGCAGGCATTGCCGTGGCGCGGCAACGGAAAGCCGGGC
>Ga0256839_1004903_pt1 | contig 12716 bp, 6 predicted proteins | sample 354166metaG_FD_185968 | JGI IMG/M metagenome (GOLD analysis project Ga0256839, IMG submission 185968) | Hydrothermal vent microbial communities from Mid Atlantic Ridge, Atlantic Ocean - 354-166 | ecosystem: Environmental > Aquatic > Marine > Hydrothermal vents | place: Atlantic Ocean: Mid...
CGTATACCGACGTGTACGTGGTTCCGTTTCGATGGCTCTCCGGACGCTCCGCCAGGTCTAGGTCGTATGCATCATTGTCGAACAGCCAGTCGACCCTCGCCTGGTTTTCAGGACTGAGCTCGGTCACCTGTTCCATCACGTCACTGCCCCCGATTCGATCCTCGAGCTCACCGATCACCCACCAAAGACTCCGAGCGTCGTCGGCCAAGGCTGCTTCTACCTCGGCGAGAGGCAGCGGCGACCGATCTCGACGGGCGACCATGAAGTGCCGTCGGCGACTCTGGGGCCAACCCATTCGATCGGCGCCCAGGACGCCTTCGACGACCTCATAACCGTTGCTGGAGAACAGGTACCGCGCCGTCTCCACAACGCTGGAGTGATCATGGACCACAGAAGGCACGTTTTCGATGATCGCCATCCGAGCCCCGGTTGCCACAGCGAAAGCTGGAACCGTCAAATACAAACCATTGCGACGATCATCACGCCGGCTGCGATTATTCAGGTTGGAGTGTCCCTGACAGGGAGGACCTGCCAACACCAGGTCAACCCCTTGAGCCGCCTCGGCGATAGCCTCTTCTACGATCGTGGGCGGATATGAGAACCGAGCCCGGTCTCCCTTCCCGCGTATCCGATAGTCGAGGAGTGCGTCGACCGAGCTCGTTGACCTCAGCCTCGTCTTGTGATTCGCCGAGTACACGGCAACCGCTTCGCTGTCGGCGTCAACGGCAAATTCGGAAACCATGTTGAGTCCCGCTTCGCGACACAGTTGCCGAACACCGAGTGCGAGCCCACCTGGCCCGCAGAACAGGTCAGCGACCCTCAACACTTCATTGGCTCGCAGCACTGGCTCCGCTACCTCGCCGGCAAGATACGCACGCCACCAAGCTCCTTTGAGGTCTGGCTGCCCCGGATCTGAGATGGGGATACTCGCCTGAATGACGAGGCCTCCGATCTCGATCGTACGAGTCAGCACCCCGCCGTTCACCGCCAGAACCTCGGCTGGGCGGTCGGGCGAATCGCGGAGATCCAATACCAGCTGCTGTTCCGATACCGTCACGATCCCTCCGTGTCATCGATGATGCTGGCTCGTAGTTCTTCGATGAGTTGGCGCGCCTCTGGTTCCTTGTACAGATACGGCACAACGTTGCTCCAGGTACGAGTGAGACCTCGGGCGAGCTCGCGCAACCGTTCGGTCACAAGCCGATCGGCGAGTTGCGCTCTCACCAGTGCTCGGGTCGCGTCGGGGACTCTCCCGGTCTGTACCCGAATGACGTGGCTTCGCCAGAAATCAGTTGACTTCGGCAGCGCGGAAGCCAGCGTGTAGTACCCGCGGCCTCCGACGGCACCGGCCCTCAGATACATCCTGGGGAGAACGGCCTCGGCGCTCGCTTCGCATTCTACGTATTTGAGGTGATTGCCTTTCTTGAACGCTCCCTCCTCGCGCCAGGCGATGAAGTCCCAGAACAGCGCCAACGAGAGATACCTCCAAAAGCCGGGATCGTCGAGGATCTCGATGGGTACACCGTCAAGCGCGTCGAAGACCCGCCCGGCCATCTGCCCCTCCAGGCGATCTCGGTCTGTCTCGTCCCGATGTCGTCTCACCAGATCAACCGCCTGCTCGGCTACGTCTTCAATCGGGCGTAGGTCTATGGAAGGCCCGGCACCTAACCACTGAGTTCGGGCGTCGATGGATGGATCCTCGCCTGCGACCTTCTGGTTGGCGAGCTGCGAACAGGCTGATCGACTCACGTACGGATACCTCATGACTGCTCCCCGTGCATGGCCTTGAGGAAAGCTCGCTGGATACCCACCGCATGCTCGATCATCGCCACCACTCGGGAGGGCTCCGACCGGACGAGGCCGAGGATCGTCTGGCGAACATCAGACGTCGCCTTCGAACCTGCCGCGACCCGCAGGATTCTGCCGAGAAGAGTCCCTTCAACGTCCTCGATACTCAATGATCTGAGTTCTTCTCGCCGGGACGTCTCGAAAATGACCCTCTCCATGAAGCCCTGGGCGAGCTGGAGCTGAAGAGCGACCCCCGCCGCGGAGTTCGCAGAAGCGCTCAGTTCTGCCAACAGATCCGCGTCCACATACAGGACCGGTTTCTCGGCTTGATCGTCGTACGGTTCCAATGGGTCGTGATCGCCCAGGTCGACGTAGGACATCGTCTGCGCCGGGAGGCGGAGGCGCTTCCTCGTTTCAGCATCAAGCGGCACCGGGGTGAACATGCTCCGCCCTGCCTCCGTCGTCACTCTGAAGAAGGAACGAGCCAACCAGGTTCCCTTTCGCCACGGCTTCAGTGGGCGTTGCGGAAGGTCCTTGGTGAGCACGAGGTATGCGTCGATGCGGAACCCATGATGCGGCGCTCTAAGTGCCCTCGGGCGGTCGCTGTCGGAAAGATCGACGACCGGTTCCAAAGCCTCCACATCCGACACCGGCAGCTCAAACACGACGTCGGCCTTCTTCAGATACGGAGTCGTAGCGACGACGAGAATCGACACGTCACAAGGGTCGGCCTCGATGTCCTCACAGGCCTTGACCAGCTGCCCCTTGAACTCACCGATCCGTAGAGGATCGGCCCAGCGGAGCAGAACCCGGCGCTGGAGAAACTCGTGCGGGTCGAGTTCGACTGAGAGGGACGAGTCCGCCAAACACTGCAAATCCCCGAACTCCAAGACCGTGCCCACAAACACGTCTTGGACCGATCCTAAACCGGCGAACGGACGGATCGTCCGGGTCTCCTGACTCACGAGCCTTCACCTGCGTCGTCGACGATCTCACCGTTGGCGAAAAGGCGACCGGACCAGTCGGCTGGGTACGACTCAGACTCGAACCGTAAGAAGACTTCGTCGCCGCGTTTGATCGTGCCCACATACCGAACCCCGTCTTTGCTTTCGTACCCGGGTGGACCTTCCACGTCTAGGGAGCACTCCGTGCGAGCGTGTTCGTCCTCAATGAACTTGTACTGAACCGAGATCTCAACCGTCGCCGCATCGCCCTGGTAATGCTCCGAGAGAGAAAACCCTACGGAACCGGTCACGCGAATCGAACCAGCATCCACGACGATGGGCCAATATTCGACCCTTATCGACAAGAGGCGAGTGTCCGGAAGAGGGGGAGTCGCGAGCCCGCGCCCTCGCATCACCTGCCTCATCAACCGGTCGAAATGGGGCAGGCGCACATCTTCGGGCGGAGGCACCGGCGGCTTGATCTGATTCCTGAAGGTATTCACGTTGGTCCTGATCCGCCTCCGGATGTCCTTGGCGACTTTGGCGGCTTCTTCGTCGATCTCGCCGTCGTCGGCTTCGGTGAGCCAAGCATCGTGTCCCTTCGGCTCGGTCCGACGAAGAAGCTCATCCACCTCGTCCGAGGCGACGAACGCCCCCCGAACATACGGCGGCGTCCGACCTACGTCCAGGTATTCGACCACCATCCGAGGGCTTCGCATCAGGGCCACCAAACTGCGTTGCTCCGTCTGCTCACCGTCGGCCGATTCGACCGGCTCCACGGCGTAGGACCAGCCTTCGGGATCGGCCACCAGACCGAGGGTGCCTGGGTTGGTGAACTCACCGATCTTTCGAAACGGGAATCGACGTTGTTCCTTCTTCTCGTTGTCTTGTGGTGTAGTGGCGATCTGGAAGGCGTTGATGAAGGTCCGCAAGACTGGATCTTGCCGCGGACGTGGGGCCTGGACGCTCCCGTCCGCGGACCGGACGACCACCTCGAACAGGCCGTCTTCGAAGGCAGGCCACCATGATCGGTTGACTGCGACCACCAGGTCGTCGGGCTCCACCGTAGGCTCGACCACAAGGAAGGTCGTCCCTAGCTGGAAGGGGTCTGTGGGAGTGCGGACCGATATGCCCAACAGCTCCGCGAGCTCATCTGCCTGTTCGTTTTCGAACGGTCTGACACCGTCACCATCCCGAGCACCGAGCCGCGCGAAGCCTGTGAAGGACTCTCCGTCCAGCGTGTGCTGGCCCCAGTACGTCATCCCGAGCAGTCGGCGGGTCACACCCGGGTCATCGTCCCGCTGCCGGAAGCAGGTGTAGGCCACGATCGTGCGGATGGCGGACCCACGAATCAGACCCGCCTTACCGTATCCGTACGACCCCCCCGCTCCCCTCATCTTCTCGGTGTACCCGAGACTTACCAGCGCCAGATACATCTTCGAGGAGGCGCCGCTCCACCGGCCGTACATTCCGGTCGTGCCGTGTTCCTCGATGTACAGGAGGGGAACTTGAGGGGTGCCGTCGCCGATGGTGGTCAAACAGTCCCGAGACCGAAGGCCGACCTGGTCCCTTGAGATCCGGGCTGCGCGATCGGCCAGACCTTTGAGATCGAGGTGCGTGATGAAGTCCCGCTGCGAGGCGTCTTCCAGGTTCGCGAACGTGAAGTCGATTTCGAAGGGTGGAGCGTTCTCGTCTTCCTCTTGCAGCTCCCGGGCGGCGTCCCAGGAGTTTTGAATCACCTCTCGCGCCAGGAGGGTCGCACTCGCGGAGGGTGCCCCTTTGGCCATGATCCCAGGGTTCTTCACCTGTTCATGGCGAAACAGCTTCGAGATGTCCCCCGACGACCCACTCACGTTCGGATTGGTCCGTTCCCAAACCCATTGGATTGGTTCCATCGCCACGCTCACCGCCGCTCCCTGGACTCACTCCACACTCGGGCCGCAACAGTAGTGGGCAACGCCACGGACGAGGCGCATTCCGCAGACTCCGACCTCCATGTTCTCAGCGAGAAGCCCCGTCTCCCCCGTGCCCCGAACCTCCGGAGCGGAGGTGGCGACCTCGCTGTCCGCGACCCGTGACCAGAATCCAGATTCGGCGTAACCAACGCTCCGTGAAGCTGATCCTCCGGTCATCTCCGGTGGTTTCCCGGCTCGGGGAGGCGAGCGACTCGCGGACCGTAGGGTCCGGCTGACCGACCACCTGCGGTTCTGCGGACCACAGTTGAGCCTCCTCCAACGAGACGATGCCCCGCGTCCGGATCGGTCCAGGTCGCCACGGCGCGAGACGCCACTCGCGATGCCGGACCTGGATCGCGAGCCCGTTCAACCGCAAGATCCTGCTCACGTCACCAGCGATCTTGTTGAGCTGACGCGGATCAGCCATCGCATCCACTCCCAGACGCCTGAGCACCTCACTGATTGGGCCGCGCCACACTCGGTCCTGTGATCCCTCAAGGGCCTGCCCCGAGCTCCACATGAGCGCGTGAACGGCGCGAACGACGGTCCGGGTGTGGCACTCTGGAGCCGAGTAGAGAGAAAATCGGAAGACTTCCCTTCCATCCGTAGCGTGAATCCGGGCGATCGCCTGCAGGGCAGCGCGCACATCGTCACCCGAATCGCTGAGTGCGTCGCTCACGACCCCGCCGCCACCAGATCCCGGATGATCGGCCCGTCACCAGAAGCCGTGACCACCAGGTGATCCATCGCCCTCGTCATAGCAACGTAGAGCAGCCGCCTGGCGCTCTCCGGATCCTCGTCGTGGGTCTTGAGAGCGTTGGCGCCACACACGAACACTCTGCTGAACTCGAGGCCCTTGAGGCTCTGAGGCGTCGATGAGCGGACCACGCCGTCAACTGAGAGGATCTGGACCTTCGTCTGGCGATTCCTGGTGACCCAGAAATAGGGTAGATCGCGCTCCTTGAAAGCACGGTAGAGGCTCGTCTGAACGGCCGCGGAGCCGTAGATGATCGCCATCGAGTCGAAACCCACACCGGCCCGGTGTTGCTCTTCGACCAAACGCGCCACGTGCTCGGCCTCGGCCCGTTGAGAATCGGCGACATAGACACGCGGACGCTCCCCGCGTCGGCTCGTCGCCTCGGGTGGGACGATGACGTCAGGGTCGTCCGCCATGGCCTCGTCGAAGTCTGCCGTGGAGCCGCCTGTCAGGAATCTCATGGCGAACTCCAGGATCTCCTTGGTGTTCCGATAGTTGACGCGCAGCAGCTTTGTACGGCCCCGTGCCGTCTGCCCAGGAGGATTCCACCGAGCACGACGCCGGTAGATGTTCTGGGCGTTGTCGATCGCAGTCACGAAGTGGTCCCGACCCTCCTTCAGCAGGCCGTAGGCCAGGTTGAGCTGGTCATGGTCGAAATCCTGGGCCTCGTCGACCAACACGACGTCGTAGCGAGGAATCCTCGGGCCGGAGCGCTGGAGCATCTCGACCGCGCGGCGACGCCCCTCCTCCCAGTCTGCGTTCTCCTTCGGGCGGAACGAACGCCCAAGGATCTCGGGAAGAAACGAGTCGATGTTGCGGACCTCGACGTTCGGAAGATCCTCCACGGTGTTACGAAGAGCATACGAGAGGGCTACGTTGTAACAGGTCACGAGGATCCGCCACTGCGGGAAGTTCTCGGCCAAGAACCTCGCCCGGAACATCAACACGAGCGTCTTCCCGCTGCCGGCGACCCCTCGGATCACCCGGTACCCGTCGCCCAGGTGCCGAGCCAGGTTCTCCTGTTGGCGGTCCAGCACCCTGATGACTTCATCGGGCGCAACCTCGGGGGGTTTGAAGACGAGCTGCCCGCCTGATTCATCGAAAGCCCCGGAGATGATCACCTCAGGGCGGATGATCCCCCGAGCCACGCGCTCACCCAGCTCCTCCAACCGCTGCTCGTCACCGAGGATCCGGGAGAAGGCTGCCGGAAGCCCTTCCCGAGTGAAGTCCTCTCGAGTGAAGACCGACGCCGACGGTACGTCGACAGCCAGGCCCTCGAGATCGGTACGCGCAGTGTTGGGAAGGGCGATCGCAGCTTCCACCGGCAGGTCTTCGATCCGGCGCTCAGAGGCGACGCGTCCTTCCAGCTCGGCTACACGATCCAACACCACTCGGGAAACCCCGATCCGATCCAGCGACCGGCGCCGGAAACCCGAGCGCCTCCCGACCTTCGGCGCGTCGACGACCAAGATGCCCCGTGCAGGGTCGAGAACGAGGAGGTAGGGATCACCGTCGTCTCCTTCGAGCCACGCCGTGACCGACTCGTCCAGCAGGTCACGGAACGCCCGCGCCACCATTTGGAGCCGCTCGGGGACGTCACTTCTGCTCGCCAAGTTCTCAGGTATCAGGAACGCCAATCGAGACCTCCTACCCCAACATTCGCCTACCCGCCTCCGTCAACTGCAGACAGTCGTACTCCCTTCCGTCCACGAGTCGCCGAGACCTCAACAAGAGGCCATCGTCGATCATCTCCTGGAACAGCTTCAGTACACCGTCCACGCCGAGGAGAGCGAGCTGTCCGAAAGTCGGATGTTCGACCAGCTTGTTGGACAGCTGGTGAGGACCTGTGGAGTCGCCGGCGAGGCAGCGGGCCAGGTTCCGCTCGGAGAAACCCTGAGGACCGGCGTCGGCGACCAAGGAGAGACAGGCCAGACGGCCAGGAAGCGCTTCGGTCAGGTCCTTGAGGGTGAGCTCGACGTCTGCCCAGGGACGCTCGAGGTCGGGTGTGCACCCGTCGCAGGCACCGCAGGCCTCGAAACCTGGAGCAATGCCGAAGTACTCGAGGATCGCACGGCGCCGACAGCCCGAGGCCCGGGCGAAGTCCTTGGCCCGATCGGACAAAGCGCGGATCGTCCTCCGTCTCGCGACGAGGGACTTCTCCACCGCTGTCCAGTCGGGTTCCAGGCTGGACACCCGTTCCACGTACAAAGCGTATCTCCACGCCACGAAACCGATCACGTCCCGAACGGAGAGCTCCAGCAGAGCCGCTTCCACGTCTTCGATCGGCTCGCCGAGGAGACAGCTCCACGACCGCGCCCGGTACTCGGTGCTTCCCGTCCGTTCGACGAGACGAACGATCCGCTGGAACCACTCGTTCAGGTCCGACGGCTCTTCGTCGAGCTCCCGGGCGAGCAGCTCTGCGTCAGGCGGGATCCACACCCGACCCTCCCATGCCACGTTCCCTCGACGCTGAACCACCCCGGCCTGCTCCAAGTGATGAACGGCCAGCGCGACGGCGTCCTCGGAGCCACCGGCGAGACCGCCGTCCCGGGCGTCACCCGGACCCACGGGAAGGTAGTTCGACCCTGGCTTGAGCGTGCTCCAGAGGCGGCGGAGTTCGTCGACGCCGGGAACGCTGTTCTTCGCAAAGTAGGCGTGGACCGAACAGTCGCGGGGCGTCACCATCAGAACCGCATGGCCGACATCGGGTCCCGTCCCGTCCCGCGAACCCCTAGCCACTCGCCCGGATTCCTGGACGTAGTCCTCCACGGAAGCCGGCATCTCAAGATGGACGATCAGCTCGATGTCGGGCTTGTCGATCCCGAGACCGAACGCCTTCGTGGCGACCACGACATCGAGCTCGTCGTGGCGGAACATGTCCTCGATGTGCAGCCGCTCCTCGGGCTCCATCCCGCCGTGGTACGGGCGCACCGCGTGCCCAGCCGACCTCAGAAGGCCAGCCAACCGAACCGCCTCACGTCGAGTCGGAACGTAAACGATGGCGGGACGGCCTCGGAACCCCTCCACGACGCGTAGGACCTGCAAGTCGCGATCCTCCCTGTCTTCGCACCGTTCCACGAAGAAGCGGATCTCCGGGCGGTCGGGCGCCTCAACAATCTCACCCCCCGGTCCACAACGGAGACCCAGCAGCTCCACGATCTCGGATCGCACACGCTCGGTAGCCGTCGCCGTCACCGCCAGGATCGGGGGCCGAAACCCCGCCCTACCGATCGCCTCAAGCGCGGTGGGAATCGTCGCGTACTCCGGACGGAACGAATGTCCCCACTGGGAGATGCAGTGGGCCTCGTCGACGGCGACCCGCGCGATCGGCACATCCCCCAGAACGGCCCGGAAGTTGGGAGCCCACAGTCGTTCGGGACTGACGTAGAGGAGCCGGTACCGCCCCGCTCGGGCACCCCGGAGGATCTCCATCTGCTCGCTCTGGGGCTGCCCGGTGTGGATCGCCGCCACTGAGGTCACGCCACGTTCACGCAGCCTCTCCACCTGATCGCGCATCAACGCTACCAGGGGACTGATCACCAAGGTCAGACCCGGAGCGAGAAGCGCCGGGAGTTGGAACGTGATCGACTTGCCGTGACCGGTGGGCAGCACCGCGAGGGTGTCCTCACCGCGGAGGAACCGGAGCATCGTCTCCATCTGACCGGCCCGCCAAGTATCGAACCCCAGCACCTTCCTCGCCTGCTCGACCCGCTCCGCGACGACACGCTCATCGGACAGCTCCTCCGCAGTGAGCGTCAGACTCTCGAGTCTGCCCCAACCCTCGACGGTGAGGTCCAGGTCTGCGAGCGCAGCCAGACGCTCCGCCACGTCGGGGATCCCGAGGTGCGCGGCGATCTGCTCGTAGGCCTCCTCCCTCGTACGGGGACGCCGGAAGCTCGGCGGACCGGGGAGGGACCCGAGGATGGTGTCCCGGTAGGGCATCGGCCGTCGGAGCCGGTTGTCCAGCACGACCGTGACACCGACGTCCGTTTCCGAGCGGATCAGCCGACCGACACCCTGTGCGAAGCGGAGCGCTGCCCGGGGGACGAGATAGTGAGCGAAAGGGTCCCGGCCTTGCAGCTCGAGAAGCTGTGACCGAGCCGACACGACCGGATCCGCAGGCGACTCGAAGGGGATCTTCTCGACCACGAGCAGCGACAGGCTCTCACCCGGAACGTCGATCCCCTCCCAGAAGCTCCGCACCGCGAGGAGGCTCGCCTCGGTCTCTGCCCGCATCCGCTCGACGAGTGAAGGAGAGGAGTCTTCGCCTTGGACCAGGAGGGGTAACCCGAGATCCTCCAACACGGGTCTGACTCGGTCAGCTACATACCTCATGCGAGCTGTCGCCGTGAACAGCACGAGGCCCCGACCCCGAGTGAGGGCGAGGAGTCTCGCCACCTCCTCGGTCTCGGCCTTCTGGAACTCTTCCATCAGGCCTCCCCTCGGCGCGGGGAGGTGGTCGGTCAGGACGACGACGTGGTGCTCGCTCAACCGATCGAACGGGGACGGAAGCTGCTTCGCAGTCGCTGCGTCAAGGCCCAGCCGGCCGATCAGGTGGCCGAAGTCTCCTCCGGCCCTCATCGTGGCGGAAGTCAGCACGACCGAGTCGAGGGAGTCCCACAGGTCTCGCAGAGCCGGCGCCACGGTCAGGGGGATGCGCGACAAGGCCCAGTCCCAGGAGTCGTCTTCGACCGTCAACGCAGCAAGGTTGATCCACTGACCCTCCTCAAGGGCCCACACCACACCATCGATCAACTCGGCCGCCTTCCGCAACGCTCTCCCCCGGCTGGAAAGGTCACGTTCGAGCCGCCGCAGGACATGGGTCGGGAGCCCCGATCGCGCACGGCCGAGAACGATCGCGTTCATGGCCTCGGCAACCGAACACAGACCGTCCCGGAGAGTCCGGGCCGCCCGGATCACAGGCCCGTAGGTCGGACGTCGGGTGTCGATCCCTCGAAGGATCCGATACGTTCCACCGAACTCGGAGTAGGTGGAGCGCCCCACACCGAGCCGGGCGCGTACGTACTCAACCAACTCCTCGGAGAAGGCGTCGACGTGCGCCATGGCCTCCTTCACCGCGCCGCGGACCCGGTCGATCACCTTCGCGGACTCGGGCCCTTCGAGGATCGCCGCCACACGGCGCACGAGACTCCACCGAGTATTCCCGCCGACCGCGTCGAGAAGCCGCACCAGCTCCGGTCGAGCCAGCTCCTCACCGAGCGCGTCGGTAGCGGCGTCTTCCAGGTTGTGCGCCTCGTCGACGACGAGACACTGGATGTCGGTGAGGAGCTCCTCCCGCCGAACCGCCACCGCGTGGTTGAGGACCACGATGTCTGCGTCCCCCGCTCCTCGCAGGGCCCGGCGATGGAAACAGAGTTCCTCCAGCTCCGTGACGGGAGGGCCCACCCCATCGGTCACACTCGTTGCATCGCGCAGCGCCGCCAGTTCGGGGAGTCGTCGTTCGACAGCCCACGTCCGAAGGTCGTCCCAGTCGCCGGTCGGCGTCTGGCCGATCCAACCTCCGACGATCGCCATGGCCAGGGCTTCGCTCGGGGTGGTCGGAGGTGAGTCGAAGAGCAGCGCGTCCAGCGCCGACACGTCGATATAGTTCGACGCTCCCTTGACGAGTGTCCAGCGGATCGGTCCGAGTGCACGCTGGAGATCGTCAAGCGCTGTGAGGACTTGATTCTGCAGCACCCTGGTATGAGTGGCGACGCCGATCGTCACCCCCGAAGCACGAGCCCAGGAGACCGCCGGCACGAGGTAGGCAAGGGTTTTCCCGGTCCCAGTAGGTGCTTCCACCACCAACCGGTCGTCATCGGCGAAGGTCTTCGCGACGAGCTTCGCCATCTCTACCTGCTGGGGACGGACCGTCCTGCCCATCGCGATGACAGCACCGCCTTCTTGGAGCGGGGCGACCGCCTCCGCCAGATCAAAGTGCCCAGCGGGCTCAGGCCGAGGCTCCTCCTGGAAGCGGGCGACGACTTCGACGAGTGGTGGAGGATCCTCCACGGCCTCAGCGGCCGTCGCCCACGGATGGCCACCGGTCGAGAGCAGCCAACGCTGGAACCGACGTACAGGCTCGTCCGCTCCGAGCTCCGCGAGGAGGGCCTGGGTTACTCGCGCACACAGCTCGGCGTCTGCGAGAGCACGATGAAGCCGCCCAGGGATGTCGATGCCCAGATGGTCGGCCAGCTGTCTGAGGGAGCGACCAGCCGGCGGTCGCCGCCCGTCGACCGAGACGGGTAAATCACGGCCTGCCCTCGGGAACACCACAACGGCGAGCTCAAGGGAGTCCAAGCGAACCCTGGGAAGTGTCGGCAGACCAAGTCGCTGACAGGCGGCGTCCGCGACGACGAAGTCATATCCGAACCCGTTGTGCGCGACCACCGGGCGTCCATCCACGAACCGAAGGAACTGTTCCAGGACCTCTTCCAGTGCAGCGGCGCCCGTGAAGTCGGGTTCTCGCAAACCGGTCAGCTCCGTGAGTCCTGACAGCAGCGGACGAGTAGGAGCCGCCAGAGTTTGGAAGCGGTCGACCACCGATCCGCCGTCGACGAGGACGGCGCCGATCTCGATGATCTCGTGTTCGCTGACGTTACCACCCACCGGGTTCGTCTCAAGATCAAAGAAGACGGTGGGACGATTGATCACAGCGACGACCTACATGAACGCCCTATGTATCCCGTTTCCCAGCGAATGTCACTGACGATTCGACCCTGCATCCCCCGAGCAGACTATCGGCCTCGAGCTCCCTGTGGATCCAAAACAGCCACCAGCTTCGTGGTGCAGGTCGTCGCCTCAGGGGCCAGCCTGGCCTTCCGAGCGCGGACGACCGGATCACCCTACCGGCAACCGGGTCAGCAACCATCGGGGGCGATCGCCTATGGCAACGCGCCGTTCGATCCAGGCGACCTTTCGGAGCAGAGCGCGCGTCAGATCCATTACCTGGTGCCGGGACCCGATCATGCGCTCGACAGCGGAGCGCCATGAGATCGTCAACTTGAAACGCAGCGCATCGGCGACTGGAATGCTTCGACCGGCAACCTTGCAGAGGACTGACACCTCAAAGGTTCCCATCAGGCCCACCTCGACGGCCGACGCTGGCGCATGTCCACGCCCCTTGGGATGGCGCCGATAGGAGCAGGAGGTCCGCGCTCCGGAGGGGCCACCATGCGACCCTGAGCGGATTCGTAGCAGCAGACTCGAGAGAAGACGCACGGTGGCCGAGATCCTTGATGCCCGCTCGGGAGAGCCGATGGAGCTGCTTGC
>Ga0256839_1004904_pt1 | contig 12714 bp, 11 predicted proteins | sample 354166metaG_FD_185968 | JGI IMG/M metagenome (GOLD analysis project Ga0256839, IMG submission 185968) | Hydrothermal vent microbial communities from Mid Atlantic Ridge, Atlantic Ocean - 354-166 | ecosystem: Environmental > Aquatic > Marine > Hydrothermal vents | place: Atlantic Ocean: Mid...
CGGAGAACAGCTTCACTATCTGTCTAAATTTCTGTTCTGAAATGTGTGAACGTTTTACATACTTGTTTTTGACGACCATACCGTAACTTTAGCATATTTTTGTACCGCTAAAGTTATCTAGACCCATATATAATATATACGCATGATTAACTTCATCTTTTTCACTGTTGGTTATAATGACGTTATATAGTCTACCAGGAGTAAGGATGAACTCGGCATTTAGTGTTTTAGATTGGGCCATATTTTTTACATATTTTTTAGTATTAACCGTCACTAGCGTTGTTCTATCCCAAGTTAAAATTAAATCTACACGTGACTATTTTGTAGGAGCCAACTCCGTACCTATGTTTGCCGCAGCTATCTCTGTGCTTGCTACCTCACAGTCTGCAGCTACTTTTTTGGGTGGGCCGGAATACTCTTATGGAAAAGATTTAACCTTTATAGGGTTTTATATTTCGGCATTTTTGGCCGTGGTGTTTGTGTCAAAGGTGCTTATCCCTAGGTTTTATGCTATTCATGCTGTAACGGTTTATGAACTACTAGAAATACGCTACGGTAAAAAATCTAAAAAACAAGCAGGGGTTATGTTTCTGATTGGTCGGCTTTTTGCCTCTGGTGCAAGACTCTATATAGGCGCACTTGCTATCTCGATGATACTCTTTTTAGACATTAGCCCGGAGCATGTGGCAATATCTATAGCTATCTTGATGCTAGGGGCACTTGCATATGCTTACTATGGAGGGGTAAAATCTGTGATTTTTTCCGATATGATTCAGGCAGTCACCTATATAGGGGCAGGTATCGCAGTACTTATTTACCTCTATGTGAGTTTAGATATAGACTTTTCTACAATGGTGCATACTTTAAAAACAGACAATAAACTCAAACTTCTTGATTTTTCTATATCAGGGGATTTTAGTATATGGGCACTGCTTGGCGGATGGTTGCTGCTGAATATTGCAGCCTATGGTCTAGATCAGGATATGACCCAGCGTGCATTAACCTGTAAAAATGCAAAAGAGGCACAAAAATCCTTGATGATGAGTATCTATATTACTATACCCGTAGCTATTCTTTTTTTGTTGATAGGTTTACTTCTCTACCTTTTTTACCAACATCCTGAGCTTTCAGGGCTAAGTATAGAGGTGGTACAAAAGTTTGAAGGGGAGAAGATAACCATCTTTATGTACTACATCCTTCATGAAATGCCAGAGGGTATGCGTGGGCTGGTAACTGTGGGTGCAGTAGCAGCTGCACTCTCTTCATCTAATTCTGTGTTAGGTGCGATGGCTTCCGTAGCCATACAAGATCTTTATCGTCCATGGAGGGAAAAAGAGGGTATTTGTGATGAGTTACACTTTGTCAAGGCAGGACGTTATGCAGTTTTGTTTTTTGCTGTAGCACTCTCAGCTATGGCGATGCTCAGCTACTACTGGCAACGCTACACGGAACTTCCTTTGCTTAGTTTTGCTTTGGGTGTCATGGCGTTTGCCTACACGGGACTACTTGGTGTATATGCGGATGCTCTATTTACCAAGCGAGGAAGTGCCAGGACAGTACCTCTTGCACTGTTTGGCGGGTTTATGACGGTGTTACTGTTTCAACCTTACGTGCTTGGGGATGCGTTGGATTTTAAGCTAGGTTTTGCATGGCAGATACTCGGTGGAACGGTGGTAGCTTTTATTATAATGCTTTTTGGAAAAAAGCAAAAAGATATCAATTATTATGCTAAGTAATTTAGACTTAAGCTCTGAAAGAAATGGAAATTCTATATTTTCTAGGAGTATGAAAGAAGTAGCATCTATCTCATTAAGCGCAACATCTACATTATCAAATGATTGATATCTATATAGCGTTTTTTGTTCATTATTTTCTCTATATCGATAGCAATGAAGATGATGATAGTTGATAATCGTTTTGGAGTGTATGACTATAGTTTGACATCACAAAGTTCTATGATGTCAAATAACTTAATGTTTATATTTATGCGTTGTGTAGTAAGCAGACAAAGCTTCGATACTTTTATAGAGAGCTTCACCATATTTTGTATCAGCGTTTTGTTTTGCTTTCATGGCTGCTACAATAACAGCATGATGTTTAGTTAAACGTTCAAGATAATCTTTTTGAGATGTCTTGACACGTTGGGTTAAAAAGTAGTCACTAACGGTAGAAATAATTTTTTGTGCATGTTTTTCTTTGTTCATCACCCATCTAGCCATCTGATTTTGTGATTGTGCATCTTTTTTTCCCGCAAGCTCAGCTATAAGTTTCATGGATTTTAAAACCGTAGTAGTATCTTCAAGCATGGCTAATATACGTGCACTATCATCATAAATGCCGCATGGTATTTGACAGTGTGCTTGTAGTGTATTTGGGACAAACAATAACAAGCCTGAAGATGCCAATACCGAACTTAGTAGTATCTTTTTTAATATTGTTTTCATAATTTACTCCATTAGCATATGACTCATTTTAAATTTTACTTTGAGTTATATAGTAGTATAGTTAAAACAATCTAAATAACAGATAAAATTATCTCTTAATTGTAATTTATACTTAGCTTTTTTCCGTAATTACATTACTTTAATGTAAGGTAATCGGTATTTCTACGGTTTTGCCGTCGCGCCATATTTTGAGTGTTATCTTCTCTCCCGATATATAGTTATCCAGTGCGCTGAAAAGGTCTTCGAGGTTTTTGATACTATAGTGATCTATACCTATAATCACGTCTTTATACACAATATTTCCCCAATAGTCCAGCGTAATGGGTCGAAGGTTGGCTTTTTGAGCAGAGGTATTATCTATCACATCTGCAATGACTACACCGCCACGTTTGTATAGTTGTTTATAGTGTAGGTTTAAGCGTCTATCTACCTGTATGCCGATGGTAGGTCTGTGATATTTTCCTGTTTTAATGATAGAAGCAACTACGCGTTTAACGGTATTGATAGGGATAGAGAACCCTATGCCTGCACTGGCACCGCTAGGACTGAGTATCATATTGTTTACTCCAATGACTTGACCTTTGCTGTCTAGCAGGGGACCTCCTGAATTTCCGGGGTTGATTGAGGCATCTGTTTGTATCATATGGTTGATTGCCATACCTTGGTTGACATCCATACTTCTATCAAGTGCGGAGATAATCCCTTTGGTCATAGTCCATTCCAAGCCAAAGGGATTACCGATGGCATAGACACTCTGTCCTACTTGAAGATGGGAGCTTGAACCGATAGTTACAGGGGAGAGCTTCCCTTTGTTACCGTCTATCTTCAATACGGCAATGTCGTAATCCGGGGCAGTGCCAATGAGTTTTGCGGGATATTTTTCTCCATTGCTCAGTGTAACAATAGCTTTGTTTGCATGCTCTATCACATGATAGTTGGTAACAATATACCCTTTTTTGTTCCAGATAAATCCTGAACCTGAACCTCTTGGTATATCATAGGTGCTTCTTCTCCAGTAGTCGTGTACCCGTCTATGTACAGAGATAAAGACCACACTCTTTTTATTTTGTTTAAAAATAGCAATGTTTTGCTGTTCTTGTTTATCTAAAGAGGGCTGTTTTTCTTTGAAGTTAACAAAAGCTATTAGAACAATAACGGCTAAAGATATGACAATAGATTGTTTCAGATATTTTTCAAAATTCATTTGCTCATAATATATTCAAAAGTATAATGATTTATTAACAAAGGAGCATATGTTAAATCATGCTGAAAAAGAGAGAAAAATACATCGGTGTCATGTCCGGTACCTCACTTGATGGTGTGGATGTCGTCTTGTGTGAGATAGATGGGCAATCCTGCACGCTTCTAAAAAGTATAGAGTATCCTTTTCCTTCAGAGTTGAAGTCTGCGCTACTAAGTATGATGGCAGGTGAATGTAGTTTAGAAAAAGTAGGGCGGGCCAATCATAGTCTGGGATTACTTTTTACCGAGGCTGTGGCTTCACTGCTTGTGTCATACAATATAGATGCCTCAACTGTTAGAGCCATAGGGTTGCATGGGCAGACTTTGTGGCATGCTCCTCATGGCGCATACCCTTTTACTATGCAATTAGGCGATCCTAATATATTAGCGGCTAAAACAGGCATAGAAGTAGTCGCGGATTTAAGAGGTAAAGATGTGGCATTAGGCGGGCAGGGTGCACCTTATGCACCGGCTTTTCATGAATTTATATTTTCAAATATAAATGCTTCCGTAGCTGTGGTAAATATCGGTGGTATAGCAAATATTACTATTTTAGGCGATACTCTTATAGGGTACGATATAGGATGTGGTAATGTACTTATGGATTTGTGGATAGATAAACATAAAAATCTACTTTACGATAAAGACGGAGCGTGGGCTAGGTCCGGAGAAGTAGACTATCGTTTGTTAGACGTAATGATCTCAGATACCTATTTTTCTTTAGCACACCCAAAGAGTACAGGGCGGGAGAAATTTAATGAGAGATGGGTAGATGATTGTCTTATAAAAATCGGGGCAAAAAATGATACTTATATGCCCAAAGCCGTAGATGTGCAAAGAACATTACTGGAACTTACCGCATTAAGTATAAGCAATGAAGTCTTGAAGTTTAATATCGATGTGGTGCTGCTTTGTGGCGGTGGAGCGAAAAACGGTTTTTTAGTAGAACGTATCAAAGCATTGATACCAAATGCGGAGGTAGCCATAGCGCAAAATGCAAATGAGATAGAGGCGATGTGTTTTGCATGGCTTGCGTATAAACGCATACACAGAGAAAAGGTAAATTTAAAAGATGTTACAGGTGCCAGCAGCAATACTATTTTAGGAGCGGTTTATGCATAAAGAGTTAACAGGGTGGTTAGAGTGGTTGGGCATAGATAACCCTAAACATGAGGCTTTAGACGGGGATGCAAGTGCCAGAGGGTATTATAGACTCAAAAAACCAGAGTCTATAGTTATGGATGCTTCTTACGATAAGGAGCTTGTACCTAGGCATATAGGTATAGCGATGTTGATGCAACAAAGCAAGGTACGACTACCGCAAATCAAAGCATTTGAACAACATAAAGGATTTATGTTGCTTGAAGATGTGGGAAATAGGCATCTCTTTGATACGATAAAGGATGAGAGTGTTTTTGCTTATTACGAGAAAGCCGTGAGGGAACTTGTAAAGATACAGCAGACTCCCTCACAAGGGCTAGAACCTTATGATGCGATGTTTTTGTTAGAGGAGATGAATCTTATGCCTCAGTGGTATCTTAAGGAGTATTTGGGTAGAAGTGTAGAGTGTGTAGAGGGTCGTATTCTTTTAGGGGTTTTTTCTCTCATTTTAAAAGAGGTACTCTCCCAACCCCAAGAGATCTTTGTGCACCGTGACTATCACTCACGTAATTTGATGATTGACGATAAAGACAACATTGTAGTCATAGATTTTCAAGATGCCAAGTCTGGAGCGTTGACTTATGATTTGGTCTCACTCCTTCGTGATTCCTATGTGGAGTTAGATAGTGAAAAGATGCAAAGACTTGTGTTACTCTTTAAAGAACTAAAAGGTTTAGAGGTAGAGGATGAGACCTTGATGCGTTGGTTTGACTTTACGGGTTTGCAACGACATCTTAAGATACTCGGGATTTTTGCTCGTCTGAGTATAAGAGATGGGAAAGATGGGTATTTGGAGGATATACCATTAACCTTGAAGTATGTTTTGGATGTTTGTGAAAAATATCCCGAGTTGGAGGAGTTGGGTGATATATTAAAATCCGTGTGATTTATTGTGGTTTATTTGGATTGCCTTGTTATTTAACTGTGGCGGTGTTACTCTCCGTGCTTTCCTAGAAAAGTAAGCAAAAGTTATTGTGGCTCTCGAATCGCTATCGCTTTCAAGGGCGTTTGCCACGACATAGGCACGCTTTTGCGTGATTAACGGATGTGTTTCGCATGGATTGCTAATTATTTAGAAGGATATATATGAAAGCTATGATACTCGCTGCGGGGCTTGGTTCTCGTATGAGACCTTTGACGGATGTTACCCCTAAACCGTTGCTCAAAGTAGGTGGCATACCGCTTATCGTACGGCACATCGAAAAACTAGCTCATCAAGGCTTTACGGATATTGTTATAAACATCGCACATTTGGGTTATAAGATACCTGAAGCTTTGGGTGATGGGTCTGACTGGGGTGTACGTATAGCGTATAGCGATGAGCAAGAAGAGGGTGGATTAGAAAGTGCCGGAGGTATAGTAAAGGCCTTGCCTCTACTTACTGATAGTAATAAATATGAGGATACCTTTTTAGTCGTAAACGCAGATGTCTTTACAGACTACGACTTCCAAGACAACAGACACTTAGAAGATGGCGTTTTAGCCCATTTAATCCTCGTACCTAACCCGGAGCATAACTCTGAGGGAGATTTCGCCTTAGACGGCAACCTCGTGCTAGATAATAAGCAATACACTTTTTCTGGTATAGGCTACTACTCACCCAAACTCTTTGAAGAGGTCCCCTATGGCAAGTCTGCTTTGGCTCCTTTACTTCGAAAAGCGATGAGAGAGGGGAAGGTAACGGGTGAACTGTATGAGGGTGAGTGGTTAGATATTGGTACGCCTGAGAGATTGGAGAGATTAAATACGGTGTTGATGAATCGGTCTTAATTTCTCTCTATATATCTTGCCACCCCATCCTCATCATTGGAGTGAGGCAACACCACATCCGCCACAGCTTTTACTTCTTTTAAAGCATTTGAAACAGCCACAGAGGTACCTGCAAGTTTAAACATCCCTATGTCGTTTACCGAGTCGCCAAAGACAGTGACATCTTTGCTGTCACGTTCTAGGTACTCCATCACTTTTGTGAGGGCATGGGCTTTGTCCCCATGGGGGTGTAGTAGGGTGAGGAAGTAGCCTCCACCGTACTTTTCGGGAGAGAGTTTGGCTTCTATGCTCTTGCCAAATGTCTTCTTTAGCTCGTGGTAGAGTGGGCGTAGTTGCTCTTCGTAGCCAAAGTAGACTATCTTTAGGTTTTTCTCCATCGTAGCGTTACTTGGGTTAAACTGCATACGTGGATCATTTTTATATCCTTGAAGGACCTCTTTTTGGTGTCTATTGAGTTTTAGAGGGTAGAGAAATACTTCATGCAGTCTATTTTTATTGACACCTATGATAAAGGGGTCTATCCCGTGATTGGTACCGATATCTACGATGGCGTCACCTATCTCTTTATCCAGTACTTTCATCTCTATGATTTTTTTTTCCGGATTCATGATTACCGTACCGTCAAGCAGAATGAGGGGAGCATTGATATGGATTTTTTTGAGTAACTCTTCAGTTTTTGTATAGCTTCTGGCCGTAGCAATGCCCATAAGAGCACTTTGTGATTTTTGATTCCATATTTGTGCAGAGTAGTCGCTGATACTTAAATTCGAACGTAAAAAGGTATGGTCCAAATCCGTGACGTACATCAGACTCATATTATTTTGTATCTACACGGTTTTGCATATTGCGTGGTTGATGTCTACTTACATCGAAACGACTGGTAAGCGATACAAAAAACTCTTTAAGTGCATATGCCATCGCACCAAATACAGCTTTTGACTCATGATCAATTGCAGGAGTTTGGGCGATTTTAAGAAGTGCTTCCAGCTCCTCTATCGTAAAATCTTTAGAGGCATAAAGTGTTTCGTATTTGGCATTTTCCACCATGGTTTTAAGGTAATCTTTTTGTACAAGTTTTAACATCTCGTCATTCATTTGATTCCCGTTTATACCGTTTTTCATAAGAGGTTTGATGAGTTCATCAAAAAGAATAATCATAGACTCTTTAGAGTAGAGCTCTTTACTGATTTTTTCTACAAGATCAATACGCTCATTTGCCTCAGGAGAATTTTTCAAATTTTCAACATAGGCACGTGTTTCATTATTATCGGTTTCTTGTGCTTGGCTTGATGCAGAGACAAATTGAAGCAGAACAACATTTTTGTAATTTTCTAAAATCTCTGTCATCTCATCTTCACTTAAATTTTTCTCTAGATACTCTTTAAAACGCAGTGAGAGCATCTGCATATCATAGTTATATGCATCGCTTTTATTATCTTCATGACGTTTAAATGCATTTTGCATGGCGGAAAATTGCGACTCTAGAGCTATGAGTTCTTCTTCAGCACGTGAGACAAGCAGATACTGCTCTACCTGTTCGGGTGTTGCAGCAAAACTGAGGTTTATCAATAGTCCTAAGGTCAAAAATATATGTTTTATATCTGTCATAATAGTATCTCCTTGGGCGATACGGGATGGTTTTTCTTTTGAATATTATATCTAAAAAGGTTAACCGACTTTTTGCATTATGTTATTTAGATTCTTCTATTTTTAGAGCGGTTGCCTCTATGATGACGGTGATGATTCCCTCCGAAACGGTTATTGCGGTATCTGCCCCCGCTACCGCGTCTATGGTTACGCCCACTACCGCTATTTTTGTGGTTTTGCATCGCACGTTCTATGAGAAGTTCTATCTCTTCGAGACCTAGACCAATGTTATCTTTGCCTTTGACCGAATCTTCGCTTTGTATTACGGCAGCAAGCAGGTGAGCGATGGTGACGATATCGATATCATGCTGAAGTGTTTTGACAAGTTCGACAGCCTTGTCTGTAATTTTGGTTTGTGTAATTTTGTGTATTAGTGCATCTTTACGGTTGTTTTGGACCTCCATACGTGTAGGAATCACCTGTGTAATCATCTTTGTGCCGACATCTTTTTCTATACGCTTAATGGTACGTAGTTCATTGGGACTGACAAGGGTAATTGCCTCACCGGATTTACCGCCGCGCCCTGTACGACCGATACGGTGTACATAAGATTCTGAATCGAAAGGGATATGGTAGTTAAATACGTGTGTTACGTCATTGACATCTAATCCTCGTGAAGCAACATCTGTTGCAATGAAGATATCGATACCCCCTTGTTTAAAGGCACGTATGGTTATTTCTCTTTGTTTCTGTTCCATATCTCCATGAAGTCCGCTTACTTTAAAACCCTGAGCCGTAAGATGCGCTACAAGTCGGTCTACCTCTTTTTTCATACGACAGAAAATAATACATTTTTTTGGATTTTTATAGTCAATCAGTCTTACCAAAGCATCATCTCTTTCCCTCTCTTGGACTACATAGTAGAGTTGTGTAATTTTGGTGTTGGTTTTTTCTGATTTTGTAATCGAGACGGTTTTAGGGTTTTTTAAAATCTGTTCTGCAAGTTTTCGTATGGCATTTGGCATGGTTGCTGAAAAAAGCAGTGTTTGACGCTCTTTTGGTAAGTAGGTAAAGATCTTTTTAATCTCGTCTAAAAAACCCATATCAAGCATCTCATCGGCTTCATCTAGCACAACAAACCTAGGGGTGATTTTAATCTTTCCGGACATTAGTAAATCCTGTAGACGTCCCGGAGTGGCTACCACTATAGAGGCCTGTCTGATACGCTCTATTTGTTTGCCGTAGGGGGTACCGCCGTAGACAGTGGCAGTTTTGATACCTGAGAGCTTGCCAAAACGAAAAAGCTCGTCACTTACCTGTATGGCAAGTTCTCTAGTGGGGACAATGACTAGACTCTCTATATTTCCGTTAGCCTTCATCATAGACATTATAGGTAGACCAAATGCAGCTGTTTTCCCTGTACCTGTTTGCGCTTGTGCTACCATATCGTGCCCCTTTAGTACAAGAGGAATTGCGTCTCTTTGTATGGGTGAGGGTTCTGTAAATCCGGCCTCTATAATAGCTGCCTGTATAGTATCTTTTAAGTTGAAATCTGAGAATTTCATTGTGATCCTTTGTTAAGGTAAAATGAACAATGTCCATTTTACTACGCTGTCGTTATAAGCACTTTAGTAGCGGATTCAAACGATGCGCTGTTTTTTATGTTAAATTTTTCGGTGTTGAATTGTCTTGGATATATCTATATAAGATATGGTATCAAGAGGTCTAAAACCCTCTTTTGTGCAAATCGATACCAAACCGTCGGTCACACGTTATAGTGCGGAAGAGAGATAAGGATATCTCTAGTTATAAGGAGTTTAGTACTCTCTTGCAGAAAAGTACGCAAGTATAGCCAAGATTCAAGAAAAAAGAGTTGAATTAGGGTCTATATACCTTTATATTGTGAACATTGTGTGTCTCCTTTAGGTATTGGGCGTGTAGTTGTGACATAATGCCTTTTTCGCAGTAAAGAAGATACGCTTTATCTTGCGGTAGCTTTTTAAACTCTGTTTTAAGTTTATAAAACGGTATTTTGATACTTTTACAGCTTGTCTCTATGCACTCATCTTCCGTGCGTATATCTATGACTACCATGTCGTCATTTAGCTCGTGTATCACTTCTATCGCCGTGTTAGTCGTAAGATCCTCTAGTATCTCATCGATATTTATGGTTACGGCATTTTCTACGGCTTGATGCAGTACGGCATAGTCAAAACGCTTGGCTTCACGTTCCATACGTTTGTACGAGCCGTGAGTAACGGGATTTTTAGAGATGACACCACAGTATTCAGGCATATTTTCTGCAAATGCTTTTGTCCCTATTTTTTGTGCCATGTCCATAATCTCAGGTTTATTCATGGTAGCAAGCGGACGTAATACAAGCATAGAGCTTACTTGATCAATGAGGGCTAAATTACGTAGTGTTTGGCTGCTTACTTGTGCTACCGATTCACCCGTAACCAAGGCATCTATCCCCATCTTCTTGGCTATGTTTTCACTTGCTAAGAGCATAAGACGCTTTAGAGTAACTCCCATATAAGTCTCATGGGTAGAAGCAAAAATCTCAGTGAGTACATCATCAAAAGGCACAGAGATAAATTTGACCCTATGAGAAGAGCCAAACTTGCTCCACAAGTAAAGAGCAACCTGTTTTACTCCTATTTCATGAGCCACACCGCCAAGATTAAAGAAGATAAAGTGTGTTTTTATCCCACGTTTCATAGCAAGATAGGAGGCTACGGTAGAGTCAAATCCTCCGGACATCAGTGAGAGAACGTCTCCTTGCGTACCTAGAGGAAAGCCTGAAAGCCCTAAGTATTTTTGGGTGATGATGTTAAGCTGGTTGTTTATAAGTTCGATGCGAATGGTTACTTCTGGGTTGTGTAAATCTACACCCTTACTAGGGTAGGTTGCCAGCATATAGCCACCCACAGTTTGCTCTAGCTCAGTTGAGCGAAAGGCATGACTGCCAGTACGCTTGGCACGTACGACAAAGGTTTTACTCTCTATTGTCTTGTGCGTCACTTCACCTACCTTGACCTTTATTTCATCAAGGGTATGCATGTTGTCAAACTGTAAGGCTTCAAGCACCTGCTCTATTCCCGGTGTGTCCAGCAAGAGTTGGCGTACTTCTACGACATAAGCTATAGGTGTCACTACTTCTATCTTGTCTGAGAACTTCTTTACAGCTATCTCATCAGAAAAACGCCCAAGCATTGCAAGCAAGTTATTATAAAGCTGTCCTACCATTTGACGCTTGGCAGAAGAGCCTTTGACCATGATTTCTGGGAAGAGCTTGAGTATGAATTTTTGTGTTTTTATTTCCACGCGGTGACCTTGTTTTATAATTTTGGAATTATAACATAAGATACAAAACAGGCAAATACCACAATCCTCCGTACCGCTTTTGGTATAGGGTAGTATTCTTGCTTTCTTTGAGTGGGTAGGTTTAGGTCTTTGGTTTTTTTTATTTTATAAGAGTATTTAGTGAAAAGGATTTTATAAGCCAATGGTGTACTATTATCATACCACTTCCAAAATATACCTGTACAGATATCTAAGAACACATGCTTCTGCCTCACAACACCAATGAGGAAATATGCTAATCCACATTTATGCTAAAGGGGTTAAGGATGGTAGGATTTTGATTAATAAGAGGGTATATTTTCAACGCCTGACCCCCTTGTGACCCCCTTGTAGAGTGTAGCGCTCCACATCATGAGAGTAGATCCATGCTTGCAGTTTCTGCCAGGTGATGCGTATATTTTTCTCATATCCTCGATGACGGATATAGTACGCCTGCATTTCTGGCATCTTGACAATCTCAGGAACGATCTCTTCAAAAGAGGAGGTAGAGATACTGGCATAGGGAGAAGAGTGTAGGAGTTTTTGAGAGTATGTTTTATCACCTCCATTACGCCACTCTTTGGGTGTCATGGAGAAGCGTTCTTTGAAGACGCGTGTAAAAGAGGTCTGTGAACTATAGCCGCACATCGAAGCAATGCTTGAGATCGTGGAGTGGCGATTGGTCAAAAGACGTGTCGCTGCTTTTTGGAGCCGGATCGCTTTGATGGTCTCATAGATATTTCTTCCAAATACCTCTTTAAATATTTTGTGCATATGAAATTTACTGATTTCGAAAGTCTCGGCAAGTTCATCCAGACTGATGTCTGTATCGATATGTTTATAGATATAGTGCATCAAGTCATTGGAGATGCTTGTGCGTTTTTGTATGGTCTCTTTTTTCATTTTTCACAACTTTAGATATTTTATACTTAAAAAATGATAACAATAATGACCAAAACTGTATAGAGTAAATCTTTAAAATCATCTATACTGCCCGTAAGATTTACCAAATGTAACACATTGTCTCAAGCAGGTATTTCACTTTGGTAATTTGAATCTATTTTACGAAAAGGATACAATATGGCAAAACAGACCATTACAGTCGCCAGAGGTGACGGAATCGGACCAGAAATCATGGATGCAAGTATCAGAATACTCGATGCTG
>Ga0256839_1004905_pt1 | contig 12713 bp, 11 predicted proteins | sample 354166metaG_FD_185968 | JGI IMG/M metagenome (GOLD analysis project Ga0256839, IMG submission 185968) | Hydrothermal vent microbial communities from Mid Atlantic Ridge, Atlantic Ocean - 354-166 | ecosystem: Environmental > Aquatic > Marine > Hydrothermal vents | place: Atlantic Ocean: Mid...
CCGGCAAACCCGTCAATGCAATTGATAAAAACCCCAAGCCTGACGATGCGGACAACGCGGCTTAAATCACCATCGCAGGCAACATTGGCTTGGCTGATGATATTAATCGCACAAAGCCGGGCGGCTTTGATGGCATCCTCCGGGCTTACATCTTGGCCGACCTTTCCGATGAAGGGTAATTTTCCTTCAGAATCAACAGGGATCTGCCCGGAAATGGAGAGCAAGTTACCGGTTCGTACAAAGGGGACATAATTGGCAACTGGTGCCACGGGGCGCGGTAATTTAATGCCTGACTTTTCCAGATTTTGTTCGATCGTGCGCGTCATGTTTTTCTTTCTTGTAAATATTATCTGACGGGCAGGTTACACTGCCTTACAAAATAAGAAAAGACAGTTTGCAATTATCGTTTGTTACGGCAGATTTTATTGCGATACATATGGCTGTCAGCCAAGTTGATAATGTCTTCCAGGGATTTTCCACTGGATATTTCTGCCACACCAAAACTTGCCCTTACCGGAATAGTGTGACCTTTATAGGAAAATTTTGTGAAATTTAATTGCTGTTGAATGAAATTTGTACGATGCATCCCGCCCTCTAAGTCCGAGTGACTTAAGAGTAAGGCAAATTCATCACCACCCATGCGCGCCGCACAGTCGGTTTGCCTTATTGAAGACAGAAGCATGTCCGCCACATATTGTAATTTGGCATCCCCCGCAGCATGACCATATGTATCATTGACATATTTGAAATTATCCAAATCAATATAAACCAATATAGCTGTTTCATCGTGGCGCTCTGCCGCCGCGACGGCACGTTCGAGCTCATGCAGTATGCCTCTTCTGTTTAGCAGGCCTGTGAGAGTATCTGTTGTCGTTAAAACTTTAAGTTTTTCAATATGAATGTTTTGTTCTGCGATTGTTTGTTCGGCTTCAACAACAAAATCAAGGATTTCAGCAAGAATATCCCAGCTCTTGGTGGAAAGGCTTTTTCCGGATACTTTGAAATTCATCAACAGCTCATTGGTAAGTTTATTGATTTCATTCTCAGGTGCCGGTGTTTGTTGTTTTAACGGCAGCGTAAAATGGTTCATGACTGTCCCTTCGCGCAGATTAAATAATACTTGAATTTATATTAGCAAATGCCGTGCCAATATTTAAGCAATTGATATTAAAGAGTAAAATAATGTTTTTATCTATAGAAGGAAAATTTTACCTGCTGAGTGCTAGGTAATAATGTCACCAAGTATGGTTAATTTCCATTAACCATACGGAGTTATTCAAGGTCTAGATCGGCCCTTTTGGCGCGGGGGAGCTTATTGCAGACTATCTTATAGGCCATAGTAATATAGGCCCGAATATCATCGTCACTCATGGCATCATTATTGGTGATTTGCACCCATTTGGCGCGGGCAAGATAAGGGGCCGGAATAATCCCGGGAAGTTCACATAATATGTGATAGCTATGATCCGAGCATTTGAAACTTACTTTTTGTTCTTCACCCGAACCCCAATGTGAACATATGGCAAATATTTTTCCGCCTATTTTCCAGACAGTGGCGTTACCCCACTGGATGATATTTGTTGTGGATTTTAATTTGCCGCAAAATACATCAAATTCTTCACGTGTCATATAAATGCCTCTTGATAACATGTTCTATATCAGGCCAGTCATGACATCTGTGATGGCTGTGTGCGGACTGTTTTTCCAGTTTATTGAGCTGCTTATCCGCAATAAATTGTATCCGAAGAGTTTCAGGAACATGTTTCGCAACTGATTCATGGTGGTGGCTGATGTCATCAATGAAAATTAATTTTTCATCTGTTTTTTGCCGGATGGCTTTAAGGACGGGGCCTTTGGGGCCGCTGCTTGATATCATAGGATAATTTATGCCCAACTGCGCTAATTTCGTGCGGCGACGATCGGCAAAAGCATGGGGGATATTGGTCAGAATTATAATATCACAATATTCTGATAAATTGCCAAGATGTTCTATAGCCCCTTTAACGACCGGTTGCTTTTCAACGTTATTTTCAAAATAATCCTCAATTAGTCCTTTAAAAAGCTCACTATCAACAGGCTTGTCCGAATCAATATATTTGATATTTCCCTCCAGGTTATAGCTGGAAAAAATGACGTACATTCCCTGAGTCAGCAGATATTGGGACAGCAAATCTGAAAAATGTAAAATAACCTCATCGGCATCCGAAATAATAAGGGGCCGGGATGACGTTAAGGAAAGGTTTTTTAATTGCTCTAGGGCAAATTTCATTTTTCTGGTTTCTTATTCGATTTCGCGTGATAATTCAGGGTGAGTAGGGCGGCGTTTCAGCGCCCGGAAGATGCGACCTTGCTTTAACCAGTTGTTCTGGCGGAATATTATTGGGTTCGCAAAATGCAATCAGTCTTTTCTCATTTTGCAGGAAATAATCCAGTATGCTGCCCAATGTTAGGGGATCAGAGGCTGTTTTCTTTAATTCATCCGGCGTGATACCGGACAGATTAAGATAAGCCGTTAAGATTTCGGGATTTTCCGCCATATGAGTCAAGGCCAATAAACCAAGAATTTCAGCTTGATCATAATTCATGATAAATACCAACTTTTATATAAGAAATTGAGGATTATTTATACACTGGAAACCTTCTGTTAACAGCTTATTCATAAGATACTAATATTTTTGTAGCATAATGTTGCAGTAAGCTATAAACCTACATCAAATTAGGGTGCAGTTCACTAAAGAAATAATCAGGATAGTTGAATGCGAAAAAAAATACTTGTTGTTGAAGACAACGAATTAAATATGAAGCTTTTTTGTGACCTGCTTAATGCGCATGGATATGATACGATCCAGACGCAAGAAGGCATGAAGGCACTTGCCCTTGCGCGCGAGGAAAAGCCAGACCTTATTTTGATGGATATCCAACTTCCAGAAGTTTCTGGACTGGAAGTGACCAAATGGATTAAAGAAGACGAAGATTTGCGGTCTATTCCCATCATTGCCGTTACGGCTTTTGCCATGAAGGGCGATGAAGAGAAAATCCGGGCCGGCGGCTGTGAAGCCTATATTGCAAAACCCATCTCTGTTGGTAACTTTATTGAAACTGTCAAAAAATTTGTAGAATGAGAATGTAAATGACGGCACGCGTACTTGTTGTTGATGACGTAATTCAAAATGTTAAATTGCTGGAGGCAAAATTAACCAGCGAATATTTTGAAGTTTTGACAGCCATGAACGGTGAAGAAGCCCTCAAAGTCATTGATGAAGAACATCCTGATATTATTCTTTTGGATGTTATGATGCCCGGTATGGATGGATTTGAAGTATGCAGGCGCATACGCTCAAATCCTAAAACTGCACATATTCCTGTCATAATGGTCACAGCCCTGGATCAGGCAAAAGACCGCGTGGCGGGTATTGAGGCCGGGGCCGATGATTTTCTAACTAAACCTGTATCAGATTTGCCATTATTTGCGCGCGTTCGATCATTGGCGCGCCTAAAGCTGTTGATGGATGAACTGCGTATGCGCGAAACGACCAGCCAGAATTTCGGTATAAGCATGGGCGAGGATTTAAACCAGAATGTAAATATGCGAAATGCAAAAGTTCTTTTGGTTGAAGATTATTCAAGAGTAGCTGAAAGAATATCCAACTATATGGCAGATATTGCAAAAATTGATGTGGATGATGTGGCATCAGGAGAAATTTCCGCCCCAAACCTTGATCGATATGACCTTTTCATTATAAGCTTAAGCCTCAATGAAACAGATGGTTTTCGGTTATGTTCACAATTACGGTCTTCTGAAATTACGCGAAAAATCCCGATTTTGGTTCTTGTGGAAGAGGGGGATTCCAATCAAATGGTGAAGGCTATGGAGCTTGGTGTTTCAGATTATATTACGCGTCCTGTTGATAAAAATGAACTGGTCGCCCGCGCCAAATCACAAATTCGTCAGAATAGATATGCGAATAGTTTGCGCCGCAACAACCAAAAAAGCATTCAAATGGCCATGATTGATTCCGTTACGGGATTATATAATCGACATTTTCTATCGACCCATTTGGATAATCTTATGGCCAAAGAAAATGATAAGCGCGAAAAAGTGTCTTTGTTGATGATGGATCTTGATAAGTTTAAAGTTGTCAATGATACTTACGGTCATGTATCCGGTGATGAGGTGCTTAAAGAGTTTGCGGACAGGGTGACGAATAATATAAGAAATATTGACCTTGCCGCACGTTTTGGCGGCGAAGAATTTGTCATCGTCATGCCGGAAACTAATTTGGAATATGCCCGTTTTGTGGCAGAACGACTTTGCCGGGCTATCGCAGATGAACCGTTTACCATTTCTGGTTCCGAGACACCCATAAGGGTAACGGTTAGTATAGGCCTTGCCCTTGCGGGTGATAAAAATCTATCCAGCAGCAAACTATTGGTTTCTGCTGATACCGCGTTATATAAAGCAAAAGAAAATGGCCGAAATCAAGTTATGAGTCTGGACTGAGAATGATTTTCTTGAGTATATCCACATAAAAAAACGGTCTGAACCAATTGGCGCAGACCGTTTGATTTTTTAGCCAAAACAAATTATTTAATTTTATGCTCTTTAAATTCCACATGCTTGCGCACAACCGGGTCATATTTACGGAAAGTCATTTTTTCCGTAATATTACGCGGGTTTTTCTTTGTGACATAATAGTAGCCAGTACCAGCCGTGCTGACGAGTTTAATTTTTACAACTGTAGGTTTCGCCATGTTTCTGACTTCCTCATTAAAATTCTAAATACGTGTTGGGAAAATACAGCTATTGGCGTTCAAGTCAAGTAAAAGCATTGGAAAAGACAGATAAAATTATCTTTTTTGCTGGTGCGCTTTATGGCCTTTTTTTGACGGGGGGGCTTTGCGGTGTTTGCCACCTTGCCGCCGCCCGCGAGATGCGGTTTTTTTCCGGTTTCCCTTTGACGTTAACTGCTCATCAATCAATTCACAAAGCAATCCGCCGGTCATTCTGTTTGCCTCTTTAAGGCGCACGGTTACAGCCGCGCCAAGCTGGTATATAAGGCCCGTATATTCCCCTTCCAGCAGATGGCGTTCTTTATCATGACGGAAATAGTCCCCCACCATAGAGGAGACAGGAATAAAGCCATCGCCGCCGCTTTCATCAAAGGCGACAAAAAGCCCCGCCCGGCTGACCCCCGCTATTTTAGCGGAAAACTGCTCGCCCACATGCTGCGCCATATAGGCAGCCACATATCGGTCGGTTGATTCTCTCTCCGCAATCATGGAAATTCGTTCTGTTTTGCTGATATGCGCCGCCGTCTCAACAAGTTTCGCACGGTCCTGTTTGGCAAGGCCATCGGGCCCGAGATTCAAGGCACCAATCAAGGCCCGATGCACCATTAAATCCGCATAGCGGCGGATAGGAGAGGTGAAGTGAGCGTAGCGGGCAAGGGACAAACCAAAATGGCCAAGATTATCTGTGCTATATATGGCTTGGGACTGGGTGCGCAAAATAATGACGTTGATCACTTCTTCGTGGGGACTGCCCACCACTTTGCGTAGAATGTTATTGAATAATTTTGGTTGCTGTACCATACCCTTGGCAAAGGCAAACCCAAGGCTGCCCAGAAATTCACGTAAGTTATTGAGCTTTTCTTCGCTTGGCTGTTCATGAATCCGATATATACAGGGCCAGCCTTTGGATTCCAATTCCTCGGCGGCGGCGACATTGGCCTGTATCATAAATTCCTCGACCAGCTTATGGGCATCAAGGGCCTTTCGAGGATATATGCCAGTGACATTGCCTTTGTCGTCTAATTCAATTTTGCGTTCCGGCATGACAAGATTTAAAGGCTCACGGTATTCTCTACCCTTTTTAAGGCATTCATAAGCGTCATATAACGGGTTTATGACCGTACCCAGCAAGTCAGCCGCCTTATCACTTACCACACCCTCATGGGCATTCTGGAATTCTTCATAGGACAGTCCGGCGGCAGAACGCATCAACCCTCGGACAAATTTATGGCGAATTTTCTTGCCGCGTTTATCGAACCAGATATGAACCGCCAGCGTATAGCGATCTTCGCCCTCTTTTAGCGAGCATAAGCCATTGGACAAGGCCTCAGGCAGCATGGGGACAACGCGGTCTGGAAAATATGTGGAATTTCCTCTTATCCATGCATCTTTTTCAAGAGCTGATCCCGGCGTCACATAATGGGCGACATCGGCAATGGCAATCATCACATGCCAGCCATCCTTGTTTTTGGGATCATTGTCTTTTTCGGCCCAAATGGCATCATCATGATCACGGGCATCCGCCGGATCAACAGTGATCAGCGGAATATGCCGCAAGTCTGTTCTGTTGCCCAGCTCAGGCGGTACAGATTTTTCCGCCTCTATAATGGCTTGATCAGAAAATTCGGTCAGGATTCCTTGAGAATGGATGGCAATAAGGCTAATGGATTTTGGTTCATCCAATGTTCCCAGACATTCTTTTACAACGCCGCGTTTTGGCCCCATATGTCGGCGGGATGTTTTTTTTATTCGCGTATCTATTAGAACGAGTTCGTCATCCTTTGCCCCGTTCCAGTCACATTTGGCAATCAGATATTGATCGCGGTTTTTTTTGTCGGTGGGCTGAACATGGGCAATATTCTCGTCTTCTATAGTGAACACGCCCATGACCAATGCAGATGTTGTTTCGAGCTTGCGGATCACACTGGCAATATAGGCGATCTCTTTGACATCACGGGCGCGATTAAGCCGCACGAGGGCCTGATCCCGAATGCGTAAGTTTGCGCGTTTGTCATTGGCAAAAATTGTAATCGGCGGCGGCTTGTCATCGAATTTCCATTCGGTGGGCCGGGCAATAAGGTCCCCCATATTATCAATGCCCGTAATTTCAACAACCGTAACAGGCGGCAATTCCCCGCCCACATGTATTTGCCGTTTACGGCCCATATCCAAAAGACCGTCTTCGGTCATCTCACGGAGCAGTTGTTTAAAAACGATCCGCTGATCACCGCGAATATGGAAGGCGCGGGCAATATCACGTTTTGTGATCTTTCCAGGATTGTCTTTTACATAGGCAAGAATGTCATCCTTGGTGGGGAAGGGGATGTTTGCGCGGGGTGCCATGCCTAACCTTTGGCCTTTGTTACAGTTTTCTTTGCCGCAGCCTTTTTCTTAGGGGCCGCTTTTTTCTTGGCGGCGGCTTTTTTAGCCGCAGGCTTTTTCGCGGGTTTTTTCTTTCCCTTGGCCTCTCTCGCCTTGATTAATTCTACGGCCTCTTCCAGAGTTACTGATTTGGGGTCCTTGTCTTTTGGAATGGTCGCGTTGGTTTTTTTATGCTTAACGTAAGGGCCATAACGCCCTTCAAAAACATTAACCGGCTCGCCGTCCACAGGATGGTCGCCAAGTTCTTTTATGGGGACCGCCGCCGCGCCTTTTTTCTTTTTGGCTTCCGCAAGCAGTTCTACCGCATGATTAAGCCCCAAGTTGAAAACATCCTCGGGATCTTTCAGGCTGGCAAAAACGCCAGCATGAGAAACATAAGGCCCAAAGCGACCAATGGCGGTTTTAATGATTTTGCCATCTTCCGGGTGATCACCAATTGTGCGCGGCAGGGATAAAAGCTGTAATGCTTTCGCAAGGTCAACAGATTCTGGCGGCATGCCTTTTGGAATAGAGCTTCTTTTGGGCTTTTCTTTTTCCACAGGCTCGCCAAGCTGAACATAAGGCCCAAAGCGGCCTGACCGGGCCGTAACTTCCATCTGGGTTTCTGGATCTATACCTAACAGGCGCGTGCCGTCACCCTCTGGATCATCCCCATTGCTATTATTCATTTTCCGGGTGTAATTACAGTCCGGATAATCAGAGCATCCAATGAAGGCGCCGTACCGGCTTGTTTTCAGGCTTAAAATACCGGTCTCGCATTTTGGGCAGGCGCGCGGCTTTGAGCCATCTTCTTTTTCCGGAAAGATAAAGGGAGCCAAAACCTGATTAAGGTTTTCCAGCACTTCGGATACGCGCAGGTCTTTTGTATCGTTGATGGCCTCATGAAATTCACCCCAAAAATCGGCCAGAACCTTTTTCCAGGGGATTTCACCATTGGAGACTTTATCAAGCAGCCCCTCCAGATTGGCGGTGAAATCAAATTCAACATATTTGCTAAAATAAATCTGTAAAAATGACGTAACCAAACGTCCCTTGTCTTCGGGGATAAAACGATTCTTATCCATGACCACATAATTACGGTCTCTGAGAACAGTCAATACAGAGGCATAGGTCGAGGGCCGGCCAATACCCAGCTCTTCCATCTTTTTAACCAGAGAAGCCTCGGTAAAACGGGGCGGCGGCGCGGTAAAATGCTGATTGGGCGTCACTTTATTCTGATCAACAGTCTCACCTTCAATCAATTTGGGAAGACGGTTATCACTGTCATCGGCATCACTGTCATCGCGGCCTTCCTGATACAGCTTCAGGAAACCATCAAATATTTGCACAGAACCTGTGGCGCGAAGGCCGGTTTTACCATCTTGTGACAGAATATCAGCCGTGGTACGCTCAAATTTCGCTTCCGCCATCTGGCTGGCGACAGTACGTTTCCATATCAGCTCATAAAGCCGCCTTTGGTCATCATCAAGGCGCGCGGCGACATGTTTTGGCAAGCGCTTCATATCCGTGGGACGAACAGCTTCATGGCCTTCCTGCGCATTTTTTGCCTTGGTTTTATAAAGCCGCTGCTTTGCGGGTACATAATTTTGACCATATTCAGACGAGATAACGCTCCGGCAGCCCTCAATAGCCTCCTGAGCAATGGTAACGCCGTCCGTACGCATATAGGTAATCAAACCAACGGTTTCGCCGCCGATGTCAATACCTTCATATAGTTTTTGGGCGCAGCGCATGGTGCGTTGGGCGTTAAAGCCAAGCTTTCTTGCGGCTTCCTGCTGCAATGTTGATGTGGTAAAGGGCGCGGATGGATATCTGTTGGCCGGTTTGCTGTCCACAGTTTTGATGGTGAACTGGCTGTTCTTAATGGCGTCAACCGCTGCTGCTGCCTGCTGCTGGCTGGTTAAGGTAAATTTCTTTGTTTTTTCCCCGTTCAGAAGATAAAGCTGGGTTGAAAAAATGTCTTTTGCCGGTGTGGATAATTGAACATCAATGCTCCAATATTCTTCTGAAATAAATTGTTCAATTTCCAGCTCACGGTCACAAATCAGGCGTAAGGATACGGATTGCACGCGGCCGGCAGACCTTGAGCCGGGCAATTTCCGCCATAAAACCGGCGACAAGTTAAAGCCCACAAGATAATCCAGCGCTCTTCGGGCAAGGTACGCGTCAACAAGGGGTTCATCAATATCGCGGGGCGCATCCATTGCTTTTAGAACAGCGGATTTGGTAATTTCATTGAAAACCACGCGCTTGACAGCGACATTCTTCATGATACCGCGTTTGGCTTTTAATAATTCAAGCACATGCCATGATATGGCTTCTCCCTCACGGTCAGGGTCGGTTGCGAGTATAAGTTCATCAGAATCCCGGGTTGCGTCTGCAATATCCTTTATGCGTTTTTTGCTGTCGCTATCGACCTCCCAAACCATTGAAAAGTCTGCATCAGGATCCACAGAACCATTTTTGGACGGCAAATCGCGCACATGTCCAAAACTGGCGAGAACAATATAATCCTTACCAAGATACTTGTTAATGGTTTTGGCTTTTGCCGGAGATTCTACAACAACGGTTTTCATATATGTATGTTTCTGCAGTTATTAATTATATAAAGCTAATAATCCTAGTTCTAGGGGCTTTTACTCTTTTGTTTAACAAAAAGCTACCCTATTTCCCGGATAACGGATGATTTCCCCCGCCAGTTCCAGTTCGAGCAGTACCGATTGCACTTCTGCAGGACTAAATTTCGTTAACCTGATCAGGTCATCTATCGGCACGGGCGTATGAGATAGCTTGTCACGAATAACCTCTCTTATGCTGCTCTGCTTATCTGAATCGTTAATAATTTGAGAGGCTGCAGAATTTTCAAAAAGATCATATTGTGGTTCGGATATTCTCTGGTCTTCCATCAGGCGTAAAACGTCAAGTATATTTTCTGCATTCTCCACCAATACCGCACCTTGCCGGATTAAGTCATTGGGTCCTTTTGCCCGGGGATCCAAAGGCGAGCCGGGCACCGCAAAAACCTCGCGGCCCTGTTCAAGCGCAAGCCTCGCGGTAATTAACGAGCCGGATTTATAGGTTGCTTCCACAACAAGAAGGCCCTTGGCAAGTCCGGAAATAATGCGGTTTCTTCGCGGGAAATGCCGCGCCTGGGGCTGGGTTCCAAGCGGCATTTCAGACAGAACAAGGCCCGTACTGACAATAGCTTCATAAAGTTTGGTATTTTCGCGGGGATATATAATGTCTGCGCCGCCGGCCATTACGGCAATCGTGCCCGTTTCCAGCGCGCCGTCATGCACGGCTGTATCAATGCCGCGTGCTAACCCGGATGAAATAATATAACCCGCTTGCCCTATGTCACGCGCCAAGGTGGTGGCAAGCCGCGTCCCCACAGCAGAACAATTTCTTGCGCCAACAATGGCAAAATTTTTACTTTCCAACAGGTGAGGGTGGCCAAAGGCCATAAGGACAGGCGGGGCATCCTCCGTTGCCATCAGGTTTTCCGGGTAATATTGATCGCCATAAATGATCAAGTGACCACCTTGATCCATCAGACAATCTATTTCTTTGATAATAGCGGCCTTTTTAGCAGCAACTAAAGGTTTTTTCCGCCCGCCGCTTCGGGCTAATGCAGGTAATGCCTCTAGCGCCGTTATGGCCGTCTTGTATCTGGACAATAAATGACGAAAGGTCACTGGCCCCACATTTTCTGTCCTGATTAATTGAAGCCGGGCGATTTTTTCTTCTTGGCTTAAGTCTTTTTTTTGTGTCATTTATGATTTCTACCCCCAACTTAAATGATTATTTTTTGCCTATCCTTGGCTCTGTACCGGATAATATTCGTTTGATATTCTCAGCATGTCTTATGAAAATCATAATACATAGTATGCCCGCAAAAATTGCAAGTCCCGAATTCCCCAGTATGAAATAACTTATCAAGGGGGACAATGCCGAAGCAACGAGTGCCGATAGAGAAGACATACGAAAAATCAACATCACGCTGCCCCAGATCAAGCAACAGATAAGCCCAAGGGGCCAGTTGATAGCGAGCAGGGTACCCAAGAAGGTTGCCACGCCCTTTCCCCCTTTGAATTTCAGAAAAACAGAATATAGATGGCCCAGAAAAGCGCCGCCGCCCGCAAAATACGCAAGATCAGCTTCGTTGAAAACCAGATAAGCTATTAACACGGCCAAGGCACCTTTTGCGCCGTCCAAAAGCAATGTGGCAAGGGCAAGGGGTTTATTTCCGGTTCTAAGAACATTGGTGGCTCCTATATTCCCCGAGCCAATTTTACGCAGGTCGCCTTGGCCCGCTGCCTGAGTTAAAATGATGCCAAAGGGGAGGGAGCCGAGTATATAGCCGCCCAACAGGCATATCAAAAAATAACCTAGCGGGATATCATTGATTAAAACTGACATATTAAGCCTCGAATATTATTTCTCCTGCCACGACGGTTTTCAGAACACGCCCCTGTACAGGCCGGCCATCAAAGGGGGTGTTTTTAGTAAGAGACACCATAGTTTCGGGGTTTATTCTCTGGGGGGCATTCGGATCAAAAATACAAAAATCCGCAGGATAGCCGGACTTTAGCTGACCCGCCTTGAGCCCGATGATCCGTGCCGGGTTACTGGTCATTTTGGCAAGAAGTTCAAGCAAGGACATAAAACCGTTATGATAGAGTTCCAAAGAAACAGGCAACATGGTTTCAAGGCCGACAACACCGGATTCAGCCAATTCATAGGGAACCCTCTTGCTTTCAGGGTCTTCAGGGTCATGGCCGCTGACGATAACATCAATGGTGCCATCCTTCAGGGCAGACACGACGGCAACCCTGTCTTCTTCTGACCTGAGCGGCGGAGAAATTTTGGTGAATGTACGATATTCCTCGATGGCATATTCATTGAGCGCGAAATGCGCCACAGCAACGCCGGCGGTAACAGCCATTTTGCTTTTCTTCGCGGCTTTCATGACCTCGATACTATCCCGGCAGGTTATCTGCGCCGCGTGATAACGTGTGGAAACTGATTTTAACAGACGGATATCCCGCTCCAGCATTATCGTTTCAGCGGCTGTTGGAATGCCGGGAAGTCCAAGGCGCGTGGCCAGGGCGCCGGCATTCATAACCCCATTTTCGGATAATTCCGGCACGGCCAGATGCTGAATGATCAAGGCATCAAACATGGCGGCATATTTCAATATACGTGACATCAGGGCAGGGTTGGCAATGCTCTTGTTCCCGTCTGTAAAGGCCTTGACCCCAGCTTTGCTCATCAGGCCAATCTCGGCCATTTCTTTTCCTGCGAGCTGTTTGGTAATGGCGGGAAAAGGAATGAAGCTGACTTTGGCTTTTTGGGCGCGGTTTTCTAAAAATTCTACGCGGGCCATATCATCCATAATTTGATCGGTCACCGGCTGAACGCAGACGGTGGTGACGCCGCCCGCTGCGGCCGCATCGCCGGTATTTTCTATGGTGTCTTTATAATCAGCCCCCGGAATACCCACAAATACCCGCATGTCTATCAGACCGGGGCAAAGACAT
>Ga0256839_1004906_pt1 | contig 12711 bp, 9 predicted proteins | sample 354166metaG_FD_185968 | JGI IMG/M metagenome (GOLD analysis project Ga0256839, IMG submission 185968) | Hydrothermal vent microbial communities from Mid Atlantic Ridge, Atlantic Ocean - 354-166 | ecosystem: Environmental > Aquatic > Marine > Hydrothermal vents | place: Atlantic Ocean: Mid...
GGCAAATTGGGAAATTGCCACCCACGGGTTGAAGTGGATTGAATATAAGGATTTCGCCAAAGAAGATGAACGCAAACATCTGGAAGAGGCGATCCGTATTCATACGGAAGTGACCGGCAGCCGCCCCAAAGGTGTTTATACGGGGCGATCTTCAATCAATTCGCTGGATATAGCGATGGAGGAGGGCGGCTTTACCTATTCGGCCGATGCCTATTCCGACGATCTGCCCTATTGGGTTGATGGGCCAAACAAGCCGCATCTGATTGTGCCCTATACGCTTGATGCCAATGATATGCGCTTTGCAACGCCGCAGGGTTTTAATTCCGGCGATCAGTTTTATGCCTATCTAAAAGATAGCTTCGATGTGCTTTATCAGGAAGGCGGTGAGGGTCGCGCGAAAATGATGTCGATTGGCCTGCATTGCAGGCTGGTGGGCAGGCCCGGGCGGGCGGCTGCCCTTGCGCGCTTTCTCGATTACATTCAAGGCTTTGAAAAGGTGTGGGTTTCTCGCCGCCTTGATATTGCCGAACATTGGCATGACCATCACGCACCAGAGTAAACCTGAATAAAACTCCGTTACTTACAAGTTTTCTTTGAAACACCTATTGTGCCAATTTACTGAAATCAATGTTATGGTTCGCCCATAACAGAGCAAATAAATAGCCATAGGAGGAAATGCTGTTTTGAACCCGGTCAGGTTTCACATCAATGGCAGATTGACTAAGGCATTCGTGCGCGCCGATATGACGGTGCTGGAATGGCTTCGTTCAAATCCACAAACATGCGGTTCAAAAGAAGGTTGCGCCGAAGGTGATTGCGGTGCTTGCTCGATCTTGCTGGCCAGACCCGGCAGCGATGCGGGTGATTTTGGTGCGGTTAACAGCTGCATCATGTTGATGGGGCAGATCGAGGGTTGCTCGCTGATTACAGTCGAAGGCCTGTCGCCGAATGAAAGTGAACGCCACCCGGTTCAGGTGGATATGGCTGAAAATGGCTCCTCCCAATGCGGATTTTGTACACCCGGTATCGTGATGTCGCTCGCGGGATTGCTGAACAAAAATGCCAACCCGAATGACGAACAAATTCATGATGCGCTTGCAGGCAATCTTTGCCGCTGCACCGGTTATCGACCGATTGTCGAAGCGGCAAAATCAGCTGCCGATAAAAGCATCAATCAACTGGCCAAACTGGCCGGTGATACCATCGCTTCGGATGACGCATCCAATGTCATTGGCAGCGAGGATTCGGTGTTTTTCAGACCAAAAACACTGGCTGAATTATGCCTCATTCGATCTGAGCACCCCGGTTCTGCCCTGCTTGCCGGCGGCACGGATCTGGGCCTTGGGGTGGCTGAAGCAAAAACCCGTTGGCCGATAGCGATTGTCACCGCTGGCGTTGGTGAAATGCTGCAAATTGATGAATTTGACGATCATATCAGTTTTGGCGGTGCGGTAACCTGGGAACGGGCCTTACCGCATTTGCACCGGCACTATCCCTCATTTGCCAATATGGTGCGCCGCTTTGGTTCCACTCAAGTGCGCAATATGGGAACCATTGCCGGAAATATTGGCAATGCCAGCCCGATTGGCGATGGTCCTCCGGCATTGATTGCGCTGGGTGCAAGTGTGGTTCTTGCAAATGTCGATGGTGAGCGCGAGATATTGTTGGAAGATTTCTGCACCGGCTATCGTCAAACCGTTTTGGCCGATGATGAGCTTATCTCAAAGATCAAATTGCCGCTACCAAAAGCGGCCCAGCAATTCAGGGTCTACAAAATTTCCAAGCGATATGATCAGGATATTTCCACCGTTTGCGGGGCGTTCTCGGTTGAGATCAACGATGATGGTGCAATTGCCAATGCCCATGTGGCTTTTGGTGGTATGGCGGCAACCAGCCAGCGTTGCCCGGGGGCGGAAGCCGCTCTTAATGGCAACCAGCTGGGCATGGATTTGGTTGCGCCCGTATCGTCGGCCATCAACGCACATTTTTCTCCGCTGGATGACTGGCGCGGCAGTGCCAATTACCGGGGCGTGGTGGCAGCAAACCTGTTTGAACGCTTTGTCCGCGATGTGGCGGGTGAAACAGTGGAGGTAATGGCGCTTTGAGTATTCAGCAACAACTTGGCAATCTTACCATGCAGCGGATGCATGTGGGTAAGGGTTATGCCCATGATTCCGCCGTCAAACACGTTGAAGGCAAGGCCATCTATATTGATGATATGCCGGAATTGCCCCGCACCATGCATGCCGCTTTGGTGTTGTCACCTGTTGCCCACGGTACTTTGAATAGCATTGATGCAAGCGAAGCGCTGGCCCTGCCGGGGGTGATTAAAGTAATCACCGCAAAGGATGTACCCGGCCACAATGATGTGGCGCCAATCTTGTCCGGTGAACCGCTGTTTGCCGAAACCACGGTGGAGCATGTCGGCCACATTGTTGCAGCGGTCGCCGCCGATAGTTTTGAAATTGCGGTACAGGCTGCACGGCTGGTCAAGCTTGATATTACCCCGCTTGAACCGGTGCTTGATGTTGAACTTGCACACAAGAACAAATCCTATGCGCTTAATGTTCAGCATTTGATTGAAAAGGATGCGGCAAGCGCCATTGCCGGGGCAGAAAAACAGTTTGAAGGCACCTTTCGTATTGGTGGACAGGATCACTTCTATCTCGAAGGGCAGATCGCCTATGCTCATCCCGGCGAAGATCGTGATGTAACGGTTTATTCATCCACCCAGCACCCGAGCGAGGTGCAGCACCATGTGGCCCATGTGCTGGGCGTTCCTGCCCACGCAGTCGATGTGCAGATACGGCGGATGGGTGGCGGCTTTGGCGGCAAGGAAAGCCACCCGACCATTATTGCGGCGATTGCTGCCATGTTTGCCGATAGCGAAAAGCGCCCCTGTCGGCTGCGGTTGCGCCGCCATGATGATATGATGGCCACCGGCAAGCGCCATGATTACGTGATTAACTGGAAGCTCGGGGTTAAGGCCGATGGCCGGATTGTCGGACTGGATGCTGAATGTCTTGCCAATGCGGGCAATGTGGCCGATCTCACCGGCCCGGTGATCACCCGCACGCTCACCCATCTGGACAATTGCTATTCAATTCCGGCGGCCGATTTCATTGGCCACGCCTGCAAAACCAATACGGTCTCTAATACAGCTTTTCGTGGCTTTGGCGGGCCACAGGGCATTATCGCAATAGAAGGAATAATTGATACGGTTTCACGCAAATTGGGCATGGACCCAAACCATATGCGTGCTGTCAATTATTACGGCCCCGATACGGGCGAGAAAACTCCTTACGATCAGCCGGTGGTTGATAACCGCATTAATGATGTGGTTGACCGGATTTTGCAAACCGCAGAATGGGATAGGCGCCGTAAAGAAATTGACGCCCATAATGCCAAAAATCCGCTGCTGCGTCGCGGCCTGGCGATGATGCCGGTTAAATTCGGCATTTCGTTCAATCTGCCAACCCTTAATCAGGCCGGTGCGCTGGTGCATGTCTATATGGATGGCTCGGTTCATTTGAACCACGGCGGCACTGAAATGGGGCAGGGGCTTTTCACCAAGGTTGCCCAAGTTGTGGCCGAGGTCTTTCAGATTGATGCCGACAAGATCAAGATAACTGCCACAAATACCGGCAAGGTGCCGAACACAAGTGCAACGGCTGCATCGACCGGCTCTGATCTCAATGGCGCGGCGGCTTTCAAGGCAGCCAGCGAAATCAAGGCGCGGATGATTGAGGTTGCGGCTAAACATCTGGATGCAAACCCGGGTGATATTATTTTTGCCGATAATAAGGTCAGCGGTAATGGCAAGTCGATGACATTTGCCGAACTGGCCAATCGCTGCTGGTTCAACCGTGTTTCATTATCAGCCGCAGGCCATTATGCCACGCCGGAAATTCACTGGGATGCGGCAACGCTTAAAGGCCGCCCGTTTTATTATTTCACCTATGGGGCCGCTGTTGCCGAAGTGGCAATTGATACGCTGACCGGCGAAACCCGCTGCCTGCGCGCCGATATTGTGCAGGATTGCGGCAAGCCGATAAACCCGGCCATTGATTTAGGCCAGGTGGAAGGCGCATTTGTGCAGGGCTTGGGCTGGCTTACCTGCGAGGAATTATGGTGGGACAAACAAGGCGCGCTGCGCACTCTTGGTCCGTCGACCTATAAAATTCCAGGTTCCCGCGATGTGCCGGAAATATTCAACGTGGCGATTCTGGATGACAAGCCAAATCATGAAAACACTATCTTTCGCTCTAAGGCCGTCGGCGAACCGCCTCTGATGCTGGCAATCTCCGTATGGCTGGCGTTGCGCGATGCGGTCTCCTCCATATCCGGTGGCAGGCTCGCTGCCAATCTTGATGCACCAGCAACCCCGGAACGGGTGTTGTTTGCCGTGGAAGATATGAAGGCTCGCGTTGCGGCAGGTGATGAGTAAATGAAAATTACTAAATTAAATCAATGCTCTGACGCGGAGTTTGCATCAGCTCTGGCAACTATATTTGAGCATTCCCCCTGGGTGGGAGAGGCGGTTTGCAGTTTGCGGCCTTTTGATACGGTCAATGAATTGCACAAAAATATGTGCAGCGCGGTGGACCAGGCGAGCGATGATTTGCAATTGGCACTGATCAAGGCGCACCCGGATCTGGCGGGCAAGGCGGCTCTTTCCGGTGAGCTGACGCAAGAATCTACTTCTGAACAGGCGGGTGCCGGGCTGGACCGGCTGAACGCTGAAGAATATGAGATCTTTCACCAATTGAATGATCAATATCAGTCGAAATTTGGCTTTCCCTTTATCATCGCGGTCAAGGGCCATGACAAGCATTCGATACTGGAATCCTTTAAGACGCGGATTGAAAACAGCATTGAAGTTGAAAAACAAACCGCACTCGAACAGATTTACCGCATTGCAAAATTCCGGCTGGATGATTTGGTTAGTTAAGTCTCATGTAGGGCACCAACTCATATTGCACGTTGAACGAAGTGAAGCGCAAAATATGAGTAATCAAGAATGCGCAAGCGAACGACCAATTAAAAGGAGTATTTTATGGGAAAACTTTCAACCCACGTATTGGATACGGCCAATGGCTGCCCGGCTGAAGGCATGCGCATCGAGTTTTTCCGCATCGATGGCGAAAACTCTGTTCTTTTAAAAGAGTACGTCACTAATTCTGACGGGCGAACCGACGAATTGCTCATGGGCGGCGATGAAATGGCGGTTGGTGAGTATGAATTGCGGTTTCATACCGCAGATTATTTTTCCAGGCATGGCGATAAATTAGCCAATCCACCCTTTTTAAACACTATTCCGGTGCGCTTTGGCATATTTGATGCTGATCAGGGCTACCATGTGCCGCTGCTGGTCAGCCCGTGGTCCTATTCGACCTACCGCGGCAGTTGATTGCGTTTAATGCCCTGTTGCCGACGCAATGAGCGCAGCAAGTTTAACCCAGATGAGAATAAATTACCTTATTCGAAAATCCACCATTGCAGCCGCGACAGTTAGCGGATATAGCTTGCCGCGTTCAATTTGAGGAAACCTTGTTCTCAAATCTGCTTTGATTAAAGCGCCGAACGGATTGGGGCGTAGCCAAGTGGTAAGGCAGCGGCTTTTGATGCCGCCATGCGCAGGTTCGAACCCTGCCGCCCCAGCCAATCAACAAAGTTAAAATCTAACCGGATTTTTTGACGAACTCGGTCAAAATCACGATCTGCTGACCGCTGATGCGGCCTTCGATGTGCTTTTCATTATCCGCCACCAGCGAGATATTGCGCACCGCCGTGCCGCGTTTGGCCGTAAAACCGGCACCTTTGACATTGAGGTCTTTGATCAATGTCACGCTATCGCCAGCCTGTAGCTGTGCACCATTGGCATCGAGATGCTTAACTGCGTCGTCCTCAGCGCTCTCGGTTGCGCCAGATTTAGCTCCGGATTTTGCCCATGCGAGGGTTTCGTCATCAAGATAGAGCATATCGAGCAGGTTTTGCGCCCAGCTTTCTGCCCTCAGCCGATCTAGCATCCGCCACGCCATAACCTGAACCGCAGGAACCTCGCTCCACATGCTTTCATTCAGGCAGCGCCAATGGTGAATATCAATTTTATCCGGGTTATCAATCTGCTCGCGGCAGGTGGCACAAAGCAAGATATTGTTTTCCGCCTTGGCATCCGTGGTTGGTGAAACCTGAAAGGGAGCAAGGCCTTCGCTGGCGCTGCACAATTCACATTTGTTTTCCGCGCGGGAGGTAAGGCTGGCCTCAAGGCTCATGGTATGCTCACTGATGATATTATAATTGCAAGCCTTTTGCCGCGATAGGCGGTAATTTTCAAGCGGTTTCAACGGCGCATGTGAAAGAATCCTCGATATCTTCCGCTTCCAGTTTCAGGAATGCGCGATGGGCTGCCATCCAATTGACTGTCAGGGTCAAGCGACCAATTCGGCCAGCATATCCAGTAATTAAACCGCGATATAATCGCTGCCGAAATATAATTCAGCGGTCAGCGTTCCGGTAGGGTCAAAGGCGAAATTATCCGCAACGACATCTGCAAGCTCAACGCCTTCAAGTATGACGGTTGCATTGGCACCAAAGCGAACCCGAAGCTCGTCATCGCGGGTGTAAAAATACAGATCCTCAAAAGCCGTAACACTCTCATTATCGGCAAAAACAATCAGATCGCCATTTTCACCAAATTCCATATCGGTAATTGTATCCAGCCCGTCACCGACGCGAAACAGGAACGTATCACTGCCACCATTTCCGGTAAGTTTATCACTCAACGTGCCACCGACAATATAATCGTCACCAGCGCCGCCGATCAGCGTGTCATAGCCATACTTGCCGTTCATATAGACGCCGCTGTCATTGGCATGGGCAACATCATTGCGATTTACGCCTTCGACATTGCCGAATGTGATTTTGTTTTCCGCATAGGGGTCAATTGCAGCATGGGTTGAACCACTGCCGCTGATGACTGTCCAGCCAGAGCCGCCATTGCCGTAGAACGGCACATCAAAATCGAGAACGCTGTTATCAACATCTATGACATTGCCCCGATCCGGGCTGCCATGAAACCCCACATCGCGATTGGTATCGGCGATATGAATATAGTTGTCAGTCTCTGCACTCCATGCGGACGTGATGAACCCGTGGCGGGTGTCATATATTTCCAGATTGGTCAGCGAGTTATTGTTGCTTTCAAAAAGCAGCAGGCCATAGCCATTGCCACCGCCGCCCTTATTGTGGGCGCCGCTAGTATAAAGATCATCAGCCTGCAAGTCGATTGTAGAACCGATAACCAGGCCTTTGCTGCCTATATCAACAACGCTAACCCGTTCAAGGGTTGCGCCGACCGTGCCCACCATGCTGAAAGCAGTGTTGGACAGATAGGCTGGCAGAGTGTTGGTGAAATCATAACTGTTGGCGGTTCCCAAATTATGGGTCACTGTGAAGTCACTGATGTTCAAACCCTCGAACATCTCAATATAATTGAGTTTTACTTTACCCTGATCCATCGCATAGGGAATTTCATGGGTGAAATGAACAATATCGCCTTCAACCCGGTCTACCTGTAAGATGACCTCGCGAAACGGGCGTCGGTCCGCGTCTTCCATGCTGACATTCTGCCAGCCATTTGCATCCAGCCATTCGCGGGTGTTTTGCTGGAACATATAAATGGTATCGCCAGCCACAAGACTGTTTCCGGCAATCTCTATAGAGGTGTCGCCGACATTTACGCCACTGGCTGCGGTTCCAAGATAGGTGCGTGCGCCGCCGGTAACCTGCAACCCGTCACTTACCTGGCCCTCTGGAAAGTCAAATTGAATAATCGTTCCAGCTTCGCTCTCACCTTTGAAACTAATGTTGCCCCGGTCAATGATTATGCTTTCATTGAATGTGTGGGTGCCATTGGTCAAAATAAAAGTTGAACCGTCATTTACAGTGGCGATTAAAGAATTGAGTTCGGCCGCCGTCGTTCCAACTTCTATCACATAGGTGTCAATTGCCAGCGCAACACCCGCAATGGTGAAGTTCTGTGCGCTAAGATCTTCAGGTTTTATGTCTTTGAGCGTAATTTTTTCGCCGTTGGTAAGATTAATAACGGTATCGCCGTCATCATCGACTGCGGCGGCCAGAATTTCACTGACGGTGGCAAAACCTGCATCGCTGAAATCTACCTGATCCTGGCTGACATCAAAGTCTTTGACCTTGTCTTGACCGCTGCCTGTGCCAAATACGACGACATCAGCGCCATCGCCAAGTTTTAATTTGTCATTGCCGCCGCCGCCATTGAGTATAGATCCATCATCTGCAGCCGTTATTGTATCACGGCCTGTGCCGCCAATTACCTGAACGCTGGAATTGTCAGCAATTGTGATTTCGTTCTCAAAACCATCGGCAAGGTTGATAACACCAGAGCCACCAACAAACAGAGTGCCTTTGTCATCAACTTCAGCCTGCAGCGAAGTAATGCCGTTTTCACCGGAAATAATGGTAATCTCGTCGTCGTCGCTTTCTTTCAGCAATGACTTATCAATATTGATGTTTAAAATATCGCCGGAAATGCCAGTGAAATCCAATATCTCGACGCCTTCAATATCGCGGTAGCTATCGGTGTCAAAGGAGTAATCACCAGTCGATGTTATCGCCAGTGTGTCCAGTCCGGATTTCAACTTTATCTTTGCGTTTACCAGATCGACCGCATCAATTGAAATGAAGTCAGAACCCTTAGTCCCCTTGATTTTCACGGCCACACCTGTGCTGTTATTCGTCTCACAAGGCTACCTGAAATGGCTTTATTTTCAATCTGAATTGGAAGTTGGTGTTAATTGCCCGTTCTTAAAAACCGCAAATAACCAACTAAATTTAATTAAAATTTTCATCAGCTGAAAATTACCCAGTCAACTCAGATAGAAGCGTTGAAACCCTAGCAAATTAGCAACAGTCGCCAAACCTGCTCCTATGGGCGCTCCAGACACATGGCGACACCCATTCCGCCGCCAATGCACAAGGTAGCAAGACCTTTTTTAGCATCGCGGCGCTGCATTTCATGCAAAAGCGTCACTAAAATTCGCGCCCCGGAAGCGCCAATCGGGTGACCAATAGCAATTGCCCCGCCATTGACATTGACCTTGCTTTGGTCCCAGCCCATTTCCTGGTTTACCGCGCAAGCCTGTGCGGCAAAGGCCTCATTCGCCTCGATCAAATCGAGGTCTTGCGGACTCCATCCAGCCCGTTCCAGTGCTTTGCGGGAGGCGGGTATCGGCCCTGTTCCCATAATTTCCGGGTCAACACCCGCCGTTGCACGAGAGGCAATACGCGCCAGCGGTGTGATCCCGCGTTTTGCAGCGTTTTCGGCGCTCATAATTACCATAACTGCCGCGCCATCATTAATGCCGGATGCGTTGGCAGCTGTCACCGAGCCATCTTTGGCGAATATCGGGCGCAGTTTTGTCATGCCTTCAATGGTCGCGCCGTGGCGGATATATTCATCCCTGTCGACAACGGTTTCCCCTTTGCGGGTTTTGATAGTGACAGGGGTAATTTCTGCCTCAAAGCGCCCGGCCTTTTGGGCTGCCTCCGCCTTGTTTTGGGATTGAACCGCAAAAGCGTCTTGCACATCGCGGCTTAACTGAAATTTATTGGCAACATTTTCCGCCGTATTGCCCATGTGATAGCCGTTAAAGGCATCCCACAATCCATCGCGAATCATCGTGTCGATCATTTGGTAATCGCCCATCTTCACACCATTGCGCAGGTGCTGGCAATGGGTGGATTGCGACATGGATTCCTGACCACCGGCTATAACAATTTCCGCGTCTCCCCCTTCGATCTGCTGCATGGCAATGGCAACGGCGCGAAGGCCCGAGCCACAAACCTGATTGATGCCCCAGGCGGAAGCCTCAACCGGAATGCCCGCAGCAATTGATGCCTGACGGGCGGGGTTTTGCCCCTGGCCGGCGGTTAAAACCTGACCGAGAATAACCTCATCGACTTCGCGGGCCTCAATTCCTGCTCGCTCTATGGCCGCTTTTATGGCGATTTCACCAAGTTCGTGAGCCTTGAGCGGGGCAAGTGCACCATTAAACGAGCCAACGGGCGTACGCGCAGCACTGACAATAACAATATCCATGTTTCATGATCCTTTGGGTGTGGAAGGCCAACCAACTTATAGTGCGGTTTGGCCTGAATATTATTCAATTGGATTGACCATGTATCATTGGGAGGAATACAACATGGTGCAAGAGATTGATAAACTATCGTCCAGCTGAATAGAAGTCCATTGTCACCTTGAATATTTCCCTCAAAAGAGACAGACAAAACCCGGCGGATGAATTTCGAAAGGAAAAGCAATGACGGCATGTATCGTGGGTTGGGCCCATTCCAAATTTGGCAAACATTCCGATGAAACCGTTGAAAGCCTGATTGTCGGCGTTGTTGGCGAAGCACTTAAAAATGCCGGTTGCGAAGCGGGCGATATTGATGAAATTATTCTGGGCCATTTCAATGCGGGATTTTCCGATCAGGATTTTACCGCAAGCCTGATATTGCAGGCCTCTGATCAGTTTCGCTTTAAGCCGGCCACCCGGGTGGAAAATGCCTGTGCCACTGGTTCGGCGGCCGTTCAACAGGGCATTCGTGCTATTCAAACCGGCGCTAAAAAAGTGCTGGTGGTGGGCGTTGAACAGATGACCACAACGCCCGGGCCGGAGATCGGCCAAAACCTGCTAAAAGCATCCTATCTGCCGGAAGATGGCACAACGCCGGGTGGTTTCGCCGGTGTATTTGGCAATATTGCCCAAGCCTATTTTCAAAAATATGGCGATCAATCCGATGCGCTGGCCCATATCGCCGCCAAGAATCACAAGAATGGGGTTAACAATCCATACGCGCAAATGCGTAAGGATCTGGGCTATGACTTTTGCCGGACTGAAAGTGACAAAAACCCGTTTGTAGCAGGGCCATTAAAGCGTACCGATTGTTCGCTGGTGTCCGATGGGGCAGCCGCTATTGTGTTGGCCGACACCCAAACCGCACTGAAAATGGACAAGGCCGTGGCCTTTCGCGCAACCGCCCACGCGCAGGATTTTCTGCCAATGTCGAAGCGTGATATTCTGCAGTTTGAGGGTTGCTCTGTTGCCTGGCGGCGGGCTTTGGCTGACGCTGGCCTTGCGATTGATGATCTTTCCTTTGTCGAAACCCATGATTGCTTCACCATTGCTGAATTGATTGAATATGAGGCGATGGGGCTGGCAAAACCCGGCGAGGGGGCCGCAATTGCCATTGAAGGCCAAACACAGATGGGCGCACGACTGCCGGTCAACCCATCCGGGGGGCTTAAATCCAAGGGTCACCCAATTGGCGCAACCGGGGTTTCCATGCATGTTTTGACCGCCATGCAATTAACAGGAACCGCCGGAGATATTCAGGTTAAGGGTGCAGAACTTGGCGGTATCTTCAATATGGGCGGTGCGGCGGTTGCCAATTATGTCTCGATCATGGAACGAATTAAATAGAGCGTTGATGCTTTTGCGAGTACAAATCAATACCGAGCTTGGTATATTAAATTGCAATGAACAATAAAGACCGTAAAAATTTTTTTGAATTTTTGCTGCTGGCCAAGCGTAACACCTATGCGTCCGGCGGGCAGGATACACGCGTTTCAATACCGCTTGTTCCTGCCTCGAAGCAGCTGGATTGGAAGTCGGGTAATTGGCTTTATCGCGACATATATTTTGGAATGACCCGATTTTCCGGAATGGAAACGGTGTATTGGCATTCGAATCCGGTCTGGTCGATGGGATATTTTGGAGGCATACGGCCGGAAACCAGCGAGGGGTTGGTTAAACCGGCTTACTCATTCCTTCAAAAAGCATTGGCTCAGGCGAGCCGTGAACATCCTTATCGCGGCCCGCAAAGCTATACTTTGGATAATTGGGTATATCGATCAGTTCTGTATGGTGACGAAAATCAATTTGATGGCACCGAAGAAGTGTGGTGCGATGAACAATCTCTTTATCTCCTGAACTTCGCTGGAGGATTCATTATTTGAATGTTGCACTCTCTTCGTCTGTTGAAAGTATAAGGTAGCCAATGACCAATCCTGTTCTGGTAGAAGTTACCCGCGGGCTTTTGGTGGAAAGTCGACACCGTGGAGCGGTGGCTGTCTTTGATGGTGATGGCCACAAGGTCCTATCCATTGGCGATATTGATCAGCCAATATTTCCCCGTTCTGCGATTAAGGCTCTGCAAGCTTTACCGTTGGTGGAATCAGGCGCCGCCGATCATTTTGGCTTGAATGACAAGGAAATTGCACTTGCCTGTTCTTCTCATTCTGCTGAGGCCGATCACATCAATGCGGTTAATTCAATGCTGGGCAAAATTGATCTTGATGACGGTGCACTTGAATGCGGTTGCCAGCGGCCGATGAACCTGGATGCCAGTCTTGATCTGGCAATAAAAGGGAACAAGCCTTTGGCAACGCATAATAATTGCTCTGGAAAACATGCGGGATTTCTGTGTCTGGCTTGCCATATGGGCGTCGATCACAAGGGCTATATCGGGTCTGAACATAAAGTTCAACGTGAAATAAAAGCGGTAATGGAGGCCATGACCGGCGCGCCCCATGCGCAAGATCAATGCGGTACAGATGGTTGCTCTATCCCCACCTATGCCGTGCCGCTTGCATCTATTGCGGTGGGTTTT
>Ga0256839_1004907_pt1 | contig 12709 bp, 6 predicted proteins | sample 354166metaG_FD_185968 | JGI IMG/M metagenome (GOLD analysis project Ga0256839, IMG submission 185968) | Hydrothermal vent microbial communities from Mid Atlantic Ridge, Atlantic Ocean - 354-166 | ecosystem: Environmental > Aquatic > Marine > Hydrothermal vents | place: Atlantic Ocean: Mid...
AGGGAATAACTGGCCCTGAACATAGCTTCTACATTATTTCGCACGGTGTCGGCTACCGAAAATTCCCGGTTGGCGGAACCCCCCGCTTCAAAAGACAAAATATTAACCCTGTTTTGCACGGGGCTGTAGCCGCCACTAAGGGTAGTAATTAACCGGTTCTCTATGCCCAGTTCGGTGTTCCTTTCCCAGCGAAAACTGACGGCATTAAATACCCTGTTGTGGTAAATGTACTGGAAACGATAGCCCCCATCCTGTTTTTGGCTCAGGCCATTGGGGTTGGCGCTTATATTGCCATTGAACGACAAGGAGTGTATCGTGCGGTTGGTGCGGTAAGAAATATTACCATCGGAATTCAGTTGTAAATTCTCGGTTCCCTGGATAAACGAAAAGCCGAAGTTTACCATACCATCAAGTTTTTGCCAGAATCTTTTTTGAATCTGCTGTAAAGAGACAATCTCTTTCAGGGGGATAGACTGTGAGAAAATACCGAAAACAATAGTAGCATTGCGGGCCGAATCTACTCCGGTAATGCGCCCGAAAAAAGTGGTATGGTCACTCACCACAATTTCAAATGTTTGCCGGGAAGACACCTTACTTACCTTACGCCACTCCACCGAAATGGTGCCCATAGCCACGGTTTTGATATTCAGTTTCCCTTGTTCCAGGCTTTTGATTTCACAAATAGCCCGGTCGCCATTATAAAAAAATACGGTATCGGTTTTTTGGGCAAGGCCCCAAAGGGGAGCCAGTAATACTACCGGGAGAAATAAAACAAAGGGCCCTTTATTCATTGGCAAACAGTTCTTGCGAGGTAAAAATACCAATAAAAAACCTTTTTCCGTCCATGGTTAATGAGGCTTGTCGAAGGCCAGAAACTGCTCCCAGAACTCGGTTTCCGGCACTCCGGCCACCAGGGTTATCGGTTCTTTTTTTATGGGATGCACAAAATATAACCTGCGGGCGTGTAAATGAATGGAACCATCCTTATTGGGTTGTTTGTAGCCGTATTTCACATCACCCCGGATCGGGCAGTCTAGGCTGGCCAACTGCACGCGTATCTGATGTGGCCGGCCGGTTTTGGGGGTTACTTCCACCAGGTGATGCCGGTTGAGGGTGCCGAGGTACCGGTAATTGAGCTCCGCCTTTTTGGCCCCCTCTACCTCCTCGCGATAAGTGGCCGTAAGGTTTTTGGCCGGGTCTTTAACCAGCCAGCTAATAATTTTACCTTTGGCCGGGCGAGGTTTTTGGCGCGTAATGGCCCAGTAGGTTTTTTGCACCTTTTTATCATGAAAAAGCTTATTCATCCGCTCCAGCGCCTTGGAGGTACGGGCCAGCACAACCAGCCCGCTTACCGGCCGGTCGAGGCGGTGTACCACCCCCAGAAAAACATTGCCGGGCTTGTTGTACTTCTTTTTCAGATATTCTTTACCGTATTCTACCAGCGGTTTGTCACCGGTAACATCACCTTGCACCAGCAGGCCGGCCGGTTTATTAATAACCAGCAGGTGATTGTCTTCATAAACAACATTCAGGTGTTGCAGCGTTTTCATGGCCCCCTAAAATTCGGAAATAAAATGGAAATTGATCTCCGGGAAGTTTTCTTCCACCATCTGCAACCATGATTTCGACTCGGCCATAAACACCAGCTTACCGTCTTTGTCGCGGGCAATGTGCCGGTACTTTGAATCAACAAACGCGTTTAACTTTTTCTTGTCGGGGCTTTCAATCCAGCAAGCTTTGTATATTTTCTGGGGCGCAAAATTGCATTTGGCCCCGTACTCATGTTCCAGCCGGTATTTAATCACTTCAAACTGCAGGGCGCCCACGGTACCAACTACCCTGCGCGAGCCCAGTTCGTAGGTAAAAAGCTGGGCTACCCCTTCGTCCATGAGTTGTTTCAGGCCTTTATCCAACTGCTTGCTTTTCATGGCATCTAAGTTAATCACCTCTTTAAATATCTCCGGTGAAAAACTGGGGATACCCTTGTACAAGCCCAGCTCCCTTTCCGCCAGGGTGTCGCCAATTTTCAGGTTGCCGGTGTCGTACAGGCCCACAATATCCCCGGGGTAGGCCACGTCTATAACCTCCTTGTCCTGGGCCATAAAAGCCGTAGCATTGGCAAACTTGAATTCCTTGTTGAGCCGGGTATGCAAATAAGGCTTTTTACGGGTAAACGTACCCGAGCAAACCCGCACAAAAGCTATGCGGTTTCGGTGACGGGGGTCCATATTGGCATGGATTTTAAACACAAAACCCGAAAACCCTTTTTCCTCCGGGTGTACCAGGCGGCTTTCGGTTTCCCGTGGTATGGGTGGCGGGGCGATGTCCAGAAAACAGTCCAGCAGTTCACGCACCCCGAAATTATTCACCGCACTGCCAAAGAACACCGGGGCCACTTCGCCCCTGCGGTAAGCCTCTTCATCAAGAGCGCCATAAATACCATCAATAAACGCCACATCTTCCCGCAGTTGGGCCGCCTCGTTGTCGCCTATCAGGCTTACCAGCTCTTCATTGTGGATGTCCGCAATTTTATAGCCTTCGGACAGGGTGAGCTTGCTGCCCTCAAACAAATGCAGGGCCCTTTCATACAGGCTATATACCCCTTTAAACCGTTTGCCCATGCCAATAGGCCAGCTCAGGGGGTGTACCCTGATGTTCAGTTTCCCTTCAATCTCATCCAGCAAGTCATAAGGGTCGCGGCCTTCGCGGTCGAGCTTATTGATGAACACCAGCACCGGGGTATCCCTGCGCCTGCACACTTCCATCAGCTTTTCGGTTTGTATCTCTACCCCTTTTACACAGTCTATTACCATAATTACACTGTCCACCGCAGTTAGCGTACGGTAGGTGTCTTCGGCAAAATCCTGGTGGCCGGGGGTGTCGAGCAGGTTGATCTTTTTGCCACGGTAGTTGAAGCCCATCACCGAAGTGGCCACCGAAATGCCCCGTTGCTTTTCAATCTCCATAAAGTCCGACCGGGCGTGGTCGGTGATTTTACTTGATTTTACTGCCCCGGCCTTTTGAATAGCCCCCCCAAAGAGGAGCAGCTTTTCGGTCAGGGTAGTTTTGCCGGCATCGGGGTGCGAGATGATGCCAAAAGTTCTGCGTTTAGCGATTTCGTCTGTAAGGGCCACGTTAGCGATTAAATTAGCGCGCAAAAATAAGGGTTCTTAAGTAAATTACCCTTATCGTTGCCTTTATTTGGCCTTAGCAACTACGCGGCACGTGGCAGCCTTTAGCCCTATCATTACGACATACTTTTGCCGGCTTTTCACCATTTCCTGCCAAAGTGTCACAGATATTGGCGGATTTCCCGCTTGGCATAACCCTTGATGTTAACAGGGCACAACATAAAAACAAGAAGAAATCAGTAAGAAATTAAATACAATAAAATGGGAAAAATTATAGGTATCGATTTAGGAACTACCAACTCTTGCGTAGCCGTAATGGAGGGTAATGAGCCGGTGGTTATCCCGAATAGCGAAGGAAGAAGGACGACTCCTTCCATTGTGGCTTTTTTGGATGATGGCAAAGGAGAAAGAAAAGTAGGCGACCCGGCCAAACGCCAGGCAATTACCAACCCGCATAATACCATTAGCTCGGTAAAACGGTTCATGGGTAAAAAATACAGTGAGGTAGGCGAGGAGTTGAAGACCGTAGCCTATACCCTGGAAAAGGGCAATAACGATACGGTGCGGATAAAAATTGGCGACCGCCAGTACACCCCGCAGGAGATCTCGGCCATGATTTTGCAAAAAATGAAGTCAACAGCCGAAGATTATCTGGGTACTACCATTACCGAAGCGGTGATTACCGTGCCGGCCTACTTTAACGATGCCGAGCGGCAAGCCACCAAAGAGGCCGGTCAGATTGCCGGTTTCGATGTCAAAAGAATCATCAATGAGCCTACGGCCGCAGCCCTGGCTTATGGGCTCGACAAAAAGAACCGTGACATGAAAATTGCCGTGTTCGATCTCGGTGGCGGTACGTTTGATATCTCCATTCTGGAGTTGGGCGATGGCGTTTTTGAAGTGAAATCAACCAATGGTGATGTACACCTTGGGGGTGACGATTTCGACCAGGTGATCATTAACTGGCTGGCCGAAGAGTTTCTGAAAGACGAAAATATTGACCTGCGCAAAGACCCGATGGCTTTGCAACGGCTGAAAGAGGCCGCTGAAAAGGCGAAAATTGAGCTGTCAAGCTCTACCAATGCCGAAATCAACCTGCCCTACATTATGCCGGTTGATGGCGTACCCAAGCACCTGGTACGCTCACTGTCACGGGCCAAGTTTGAGCAACTGGCCGATAAGCTTATCCAGCGGTCGATGGAACCGGTAAAAGCAGCCCTCAAAGATGCCGGGTTAAGCACTTCTGATATTGATGAAGTGATCCTGGTAGGCGGCTCTACCCGTATCCCTAAAATCCAGGAAGAGGTAGAAAAATTCTTTGGCAGGAAACCTTCCAAAGGGGTAAACCCCGATGAGGTGGTGGCCATTGGCGCAGCCATTCAGGGTGGCGTGCTTACCGGAGAGGTAAAAGACGTATTGTTGCTGGATGTTACCCCGTTGTCGTTGGGTATTGAAACCATGGGTGGGGTGATGACCAAACTTATTGAGGCCAACACCACCATTCCAACCAAGAAATCGGAAGTGTTTTCAACGGCTGCCGACAACCAGCCTTCGGTAGAAATCCATGTGCTGCAGGGTGAACGGCCGATGGCCAAAGACAACCGCAGCCTCGGCCGGTTCCACTTAGATGGTATCCCGCCCGCCCCGCGTGGCGTACCGCAAATTGAAGTTACCTTCGACATTGATGCCAATGGTATTATGCACGTAACTGCCAAGGATAAGGCAACCAACAAAGAGCAAAACATCCGTATCGAAGCTTCTTCGGGACTTACCGAAGAGGAAATCGAAAAGATGAAGAAGGAAGCCGAGGCCAATGCCGAAACGGACAAGCAGGAGAAGGAGAAAATCGACAAGCTCAATGCGGCCGACTCCATGATCTTCCAGACCGAAAAGCAGTTGAAAGAGTTTGCCGACAAGCTTTCAGACGGCAATAAAACCGCCATCAACGAGGCGCTTGAAAACCTCAGGAAAGCCCATCAGGCACAAGACCTGGCCGGCATTGATGCAGGCCTGGAGGCCATCAACAAAGCCTGGGAGGCTGCTTCGCAGGAGATGTATGCGGCTACCCAGGATGCCCAGGGTGGCGCCCAGGGCGGAGCCGGTGCCGATACTGCCAGCGGAGCCAGCGATAGTGCCGAAGATGTGTCGGACGTAGAGTTTGAAGAGGTAAAAGACGACAAAAAATAAAGTCGGCAGGGGATACGCCCCATCTGTCTGCTCCGGCAGGCATCAAATATAGATTATAGGGTTGCCGTACCAACGGCAGCCCTTTTTTTGTACCCGGCCACAAGCCAGAAACCAACCAACGGCAGGCAGGACAAAGGTTAACCCTGATGAATGCAAAAAATTTTACCCGCGGGTTTGGGCCAAGCTTAAACCTGGGCTCATCTTATGCTTTTGTATAACTTGTTGTTGTACAGCATTTTGTAGTTCGTCAAAATTCATAAGAATTTTCCGGGTTAATGTCCTATCTTTAACCTGTAGAAAATCAGGCTGAGTGTTGTCTGCGGCAAACGAACAAAAAAAGATACGTCCTGCAAAAGCGTTACCCTCTAACCCGGGCCCATGAAGAAAAGTTTTACCTGTTTTGGCGGTATTTTTGCCACAAAAAGCCTGTCAAATCATCCCATAGCACAATCCCTAAATACAAACACATGAAAAAAATCCTCCTTACCCTGCACATTGCCCTGTTTCTTGGTTTTACGGCCTTCCTGCCGGCCCGGGCCATCAACCCCCACGATACCCGCATGATGACCCAGCCGGCCATCAGCAACAACCACATTGCCTTTATCTATGCCGAAGACCTGTGGGTGGCCAATCTTGACGGCAGCAACCCCCGCAGGCTAACCATTGATGAGGGCGTGGAATCAAATCCGGTATTTTCGCCCGATGGCAAGTTTATTGCCTTCAGTGCCCAGTACGATGGCAATACGGATGTCTATATCCTGCCGGTTGAGGGGGGCATCCCCCAGCGCCTTACCTGGCACCCGGGTCGTGACATAGTCAGGGATTTTACCCCGGACGGCAAGCAGGTATTGTTTGCCTCCCAACGGGCTGTGTTTACCAATCGGTTTATGCAGTTATTTACTGTACCGGTAACAGGCGGCTATCCAAAACAACTTGCTATCCCGCATGCCTACCATGCCAACTACGCCCCGGATGGTAAATATCTGGCCTATACGCCCTTGCGCGAAGTCTTTAACCAATGGAAACACTACCGGGGCGGCACCCACAGCCGTATCTGGTTGTATAACTTCAGCAACCATGCCGTGGTGGAAATACCCCAGCCGGAAGGTGGCGCCAATGATACCCGGCCCTTGTGGGTGGGCGATAAAGTATATTTCCGCAGCGACCGCAACGGGGAGTTTAACCTGTTTGCCTATGACGTGACCACCAAAACCATTGACCAGCTAACCCGCTTTACCGATTTTCCCGTGCTTTCCCTGGGGGCCGGCAACAACAAGATAATTTTTGAGCAGGCGGGCTACCTGCATACCTACGACCTGGCTTCCGGCAAGCAACAAAAGTTAACCATTGGCATAGCCACCGATTTACTGGAACTGCGGCCGCGTTATGTGCAGGGAGACCCCTACTATCTCCGCAGTGGGGCCATATCGCCTACCGGGGCCCGGGCGGTAGTTGATTTCCGGGGCGAGATCATTACCCTGCCGGCAGAGAAAGGCGATCCGCGCAATATTACCCAAACCACAGGGGCCCACGAAAAATACCCGGCCTGGTCACCCGATGGCAAGTCAATAGCCTATTTCTCGGATGCCTCCGGGGAATATCAATTATACATCGCCCCGCAAAACGGCAAAGGCACGCCAAAGGTTTACCCGCTCAACGGCCATGGCTTTTATGCCTATCCGGTGTGGTCGCCCGACAGTAAGAAAATTGCTTATGTGGATAACAGCCGCACCCTGTATATTATTGATGTGGCCAGCGGCAACATTATTACGGTAGCTAGTGATGAGCTCTACTTTCCCGGGGTCTTCCGCGAAATGGCGGGCAACTGGTCATTTGATTCCCAGTGGCTGGTATATGACAAGGTCCTTGCCACTAACTTCCGCCAGGTATTTTTGTATTCCCTGGCGCAGGGCAAATCCTATGCCGTATCGGATGGCCTGAGCGATGCGACCCGACCGGTATTCGACCCCAGCGGCAAGTACCTGTACTTCCTGGCCTCTACCGATGCCGGGCCGGTGGTCAACTGGTTCGACCAGTCGAACCAGGATATGGAGATGACCAGTTCAATCTACCTCGTTACCCTGCAACAGGATTTACCCTCGCCTTTGGCCAAAGAAAGCGATGAGGAAGGCCGGCAAGAAGAACCGGCAACAGAAGCCCCGGCCGCCAAAACCAAAAAGGAAGGCAAAAAACCGGCTGCCGAACCGGAAAAAACCGTAACCATCGATATTGACGGACTGGCCAACCGCATTGTGGATATGCCGGTGCCTGCCCGCGATTACCAAAAACTGGGCCTTGGCCAGGAGGGTGAACTGCTTTACCTCGCTGACGGCACCTTATATAAATACAGCCTTAAAGACCGCGAAGAAAAAGACGTGATGGAGCTAAGGCAGTTCCATATTTCAGCCAATGGCAAGAAGATGCTCTATTATCAGGGCAATAGCTTTGGCATCACCGAAACCGGCAAAAAGCCCGCTGCCGGCAAAGGCAAGCTAGCCATTGCGGCCATTGAGGTAAAAATTGACCCGCTGGCCGAGTGGCCCAATATCTTCAACGAAGCCTGGCGCATCAACCGTGATTATTTTTACGACCCCGGCATGCACGGGGCCGACTGGCCGGCTATGCGCGAAAAGTATGCCCAATTCCTGCCGGATTTGTCCTGCCGCGAAGACCTCAACCGGGTCATCCAGTGGATGTGCAGCGAACTGGCCGTAGGCCACCACCGGCTGCGGGGCCGGGGCGACAAACTTAATAAACCCGAAAGCGTAGCCGGAGGCCTGTTGGGCGTGGATTATAGCCTGGCAAACAACCGCTACCGGTTTAAAAAAATCTACGGGGGCTTAAACTGGAACCCGAAACTGCGTTCCCCCCTTACCGAGCCGGGTGTTAATGCCCGTGAAGGCGACTACCTGCTGGCAGTAAACGGCCGGGAACTGACTACGGCAGACAATCTTTACAGTTTTTTTGAAAACACTGCCGGTAAAATTACCGAAATCACCATCGGCCCTAACCCCAACATGAGCGGCTCCCGGGTGGTAAACGTAGTACCGGTAGGTAGCGAATATGCCCTCCGTAACCGCGACTGGGTAGAAGGCAACTTAAAAAAAGTTACCGAAGCCACCAACGGCCAGGTAGCCTATGTGTATGTACCCAACACAGCCGGGCTTGGCCACCAGTATTTTAAGCGTTACTTCTTCCCCCAGGCCAACCGCAAAGCCATTATTATTGATGAACGCTTTAACGGGGGCGGACAACTGGCCGATTATTACATCAACATCCTGATGCGGCCCTACCAGGCCCATTGGAACTTCCGCTATGGCAAGGATTTAAAATCACCCAGTGCTTCTATCCAGGGGCCAAAAGTGATGATTATTGATGAAAATGCCGGTTCGGGCGGGGATATGCTGCCCTGGATGTTTCGTAAATTTAAGGTGGGCACCCTGGTAGGCAAACGTACCTGGGGCGGCCTGGTGGGTATCCTTGGCTTCCCCGAGTTCATTGACGGCGCCTCGGTAACCGCCCCCAACCTCGCCATCTGGACCAAAGACGGCTTTGTGGTAGAAAATGTGGGGGTACCACCCGATGTGGAGGTAGAACAATGGCCGGCCGAGGTAATAAAAGGCCATGACCCGCAGTTGGAAAAAGCCATCGAAATTGTGCTCAACCAATTGCAGGAAAACCCTCCGGAAGAACCGCAGCGCCCGCCATATCCGGTGAAGGTGAAAAATTAACCGTTAACGCAATACTTTAGTGCAGACTAAAATGAAGATGAAAAAACACCCTGCATATTTCCTTATGTTGCTTGTCTGCTGGTTGCTCACTATGGCACCGGTTGCCGGCCAAGACCACATCAAAACCCTCGACAACTATTTTGCCCGGGCCCTCACTGACTGGCAGGTGCCGGGCATGGCTGTAGCTATTGTTAAAGATGGTGAAATAATCTTTGCCAAAGGTTATGGCGTGCAGGAATATGGCCAACAGCAAAAGGTGGATAAGCACACCAATTTTGCCATCGCCTCCAACACCAAAGCGTTTATTTCTGCCGCACTGGCCCGCCTGGTGTGGGAAGGCAAGATAAGCTGGGATGATAACGTGGTAAAGTACCTGCCGTATTTCGCCCTCTATGATGCCTATGCCACCCGGCATGCCACCATCCGCGACTTGTTATCGCACCGGCTGGGGTTGGGCACCTTTAGTGGCGATGTGATCTGGTATAAATCTACGTATAGTGCCGAAGAAGTGGTTAAGCATATCCGCTACATTCCGCAGGCCTATGATTTCCGGGCCGGCTATGGCTACGCTAATGTTATGTTTATTACGGCCGGTGAGGTAATCAAAGCCGTTACCGGTAGGCCCTGGGATGAATTTCTGCATAAACAGTTTTTTGCCCCGCTCAACATGGACCGTACCGTAACCTCGGTGAAGGCTTTGCCGGCTATGAACAATATTGCCAGCCCGCATAAAACCATTGCGGGCCGGATCACCCCCATTCCCTGGGCCAATTGGGACAATATGGGTGCAGCCGGGGGCATTATCTCCAATGTAGATGATATGGCCCGGTGGCTGATCCTGCAAATGAACCATGGCCTTAACGGAGCGGACACTCTGTTTTCTCCGGAGGTACAGGTGGATATGTGGACCCCACACAATAACCACAAGGTAAGCCTGGCCGCCCAAAAGGATATCCCCAGCCGCCATTTCAGCGCCTATGGGCTGGGTTGGGGGATATCGGATTACCAGGGCCGCAAGATGGTTGCCCACGGAGGGGGCTATGATGGCATGTTCTCGCGGGTGACCATGATTCCCGAGGAGCATTTGGGTATTGTGGTGCTCACCAATGCCATGACCGGCATTGCCACCCCCATTACCATGCGGGCTATCGATGAGATTTTGGGCACCGGTAACCGGGACTGGAGCAAGGAGGCCCTGTCACGGGCCACGAAATCGGCCCAACGCAAACAGGAACGGATAAACAGGCGGGTAAAAGCCCGCATATCCGGCACCCGGCCCACCTTACCCTTATCAGCCTTTACCGGGCAGTATGCCGACCCGTTTTATGGCCAGGTGAATATTGTCATGGAAAACGATCACCTCGTCATTGACTTTGTGCCCGCTCCTGACCTGAAGGCTGATTTATCGCATTGGCATTATAATACCTTTAAGCTGGAGTGGCGCGAGGTACATGCCTGGTTCGATTTCGGCACCCTGCAATTTGTATTGAATAATAACCATCAGGTTACGGGCATTGTGTTTGATGTGCCCAACGATGACATATTTTTTGAAGAAATCCATTTACAAAAAATCAACTGACCTGTTTTATATAGTCCAGGGTTACCGTTTCCTCTTTCGATAGCCCCTTTATTTTTCGGGCCGTGCCGGCTTTCTGCCATTTTTTGCGAAACTTGCCTTCTTCCCAGTCGCTGATAATAGCCGGATGAATATAAGAAGAACGACAAACTGCTGGCGTATTGCCCAGATCAGCAGCCACGGTTTTGATTACCTGGTTGAGCACTTTTTTCCGGGCCGGGGCGGTGTCCGGGTCAAGTTGTTTGGCCAGCCGTGAAGCGCACTTCCAGGTGGCCGCCCAGGTGCGGAAATCTTTGGCCGTTACTTTTTGGCCGGCCGCGGTAATGGCATCAAGGTATTCGTTGATGTGGTAGGACTTGATGTCATAATCACGGCCACTGGCATCTTCATAACGGAATAAGTCCTGCTTTTTATCGCGCCCCCCAACCCTGGCCGAGGCCTCAATCAGCAGGGCCAGGTCATCTTCCCATATCCTCCGTTGCCACAGCTTCCCCGATTTGCCGGTAAACTCAAGTATGGCATCCAACTCACCTTCGGCCGTGGCCGAGCGGTCGATGGTGATGTGCCCTTCTTTAAGTGTAGTAAGCCCATAGGATTTGTTTTTGCGGGCGTACTCATCATTGCCTACGCGGATATGGTAGATATCCATCAGCTTTATTACCAGGGCAATAACTTTATTCTTTGGCATCCCGGCAAGTTGCAGGTCGGTTGCCACCTGCTTACGGATGGTGGGCAAAGTGGTAGCAAACTGCCGCATGCCGCTAAACTTGGCCGCAGCACGGGCTTTGGTCCACGCATCATGATAACGGTATTGCAGGCGCCCTTTGGCATCACGGCCGGTAGCCTGTAACTTGGCTTGTGGGTCTGGCGAAATCCAGACACCCGTCCAGGCCGGGGGCAATACCAGCTTGTTGCAACGGTCAATGGTTGCCTGATCGGTGATGGGCTTGCCGGAGGCATCAAAGTAATGCCAGTGCAAAACTTTTTTCCCTTTAACAATCCTGGTTTTTTTCTCTCTGGATATGCCTTTTTTCTCCATAACGGTGGGCGGCACTGCTGTTGATCCGACAAATTAATGAAATATTGGCAGAATACCAGACGGGGGCGTGCCTTCTTGCCCGTTTGCCGGTATAGTGGCCCTCAAAAGCTTGTTCCTGCAATCAGATGGCCAGGCAAATCTTCAACCCGGGCGCAGCCCAGTTGCTCCATTACCTGCAGTAGTTCTGTCTTCAGGATTTCAACTACCTGATGGCCACCTTTGTTGCCCAGGGCAGCCGTACCATACATAAACGGCCGGCCAAGAAAAGTAAAATCAGCGCCCGAGGCCAGCACCCGGGCCATATCCGGGCCGCTGCGCATACCGCCATCCAGCATAATTGTAAGTTTCCCCTTAAACCTATCAACAATAGGCGGCAGGGTTTTAATGCTGGAGGGCCCGGCATCCAACTGGCGCCCCCCGTGGTTGGAAACGATGACCCCGTCAACACCCAGGGCTACGGCCTTTTCGGTATCGGCCACACTGGCCAGGCCTTTGATAACGAGTTTGCCCGGCCATTTATCCTGAATGTATTTAATCCTGTCTTCGTTAAGGCGCCCGGCAAAGGTCTTGTCCACCACGGCTGCCAGTTGTTTCATGTCGAGGTTTTCCGGCATGTATTTTTCCATGGTTTTAAATACCGGCCGGCCATTTTTCAGGGTAGCCAGCAGCCAGGCCGGGTGCTTCAGCATCTCGATGACATTGCGCAGCATCATCCGCGGGGGCATGGCCAGGCCGTTGTACATATCTTTGGGACGATAACCAAAGGCGGGCACATCGGCCAGCAAGACCAAAACCTCACAGCCGTTACCGGTAATCCTTTTCAGCAGGTCATCCAGAATATCCTTTTCGGCCGGATGATACAGTTGAAACCAAAACTTACCATCGGTGATTTTAGCGGCATCTTCGATACTGAGGGTGGTAACGGTACTGAGGACAAACGGAATATTACGCTCTACCGAAGTCCTGGCCAGGATTTCGGCCGACCCCGACCACATCAACGATTGCAGACCAATGGGGGGGATACCGAAAGGGGCATCATATTCAT
>Ga0256839_1004908_pt1 | contig 12706 bp, 11 predicted proteins | sample 354166metaG_FD_185968 | JGI IMG/M metagenome (GOLD analysis project Ga0256839, IMG submission 185968) | Hydrothermal vent microbial communities from Mid Atlantic Ridge, Atlantic Ocean - 354-166 | ecosystem: Environmental > Aquatic > Marine > Hydrothermal vents | place: Atlantic Ocean: Mid...
GATGGACTGGCAACGGTCCCCTCCATCATCGCACTCTTTTCTCTGGGCGTGATCGTCTATGTCACCGGTCATGCGATCTTCTCAAGCTACCTGCTCATCCCCAATATCAAAGGGGTCGGAGAGGTGACAATCCTTGCCGCCGCTCTGGCAGGCGGGTTGATGGGATTCTTGTGGTACAACAGCTACCCTGCGGAGCTCTTTATGGGAGACACGGGTTCTCTGGCGATAGGCGGGTTCCTCGCTTACCTTGCGATCCTGGGCAAAAGCGAACTGCTGCTGATACTCATCGGGCTGATCTTCGTCATCGAGACCGCTTCGGTCATCCTGCAAGTCGGTTCGTTCAAACTGCGCCAGAAGCGGATCTTCCGTATGGCACCCATCCATCACCACTTTGAGCTCAAAGGCTGGGCGGAGAACAAAATCATCGTCCGCTTCTGGATGATCGCTTTTATCGCCAACGTTCTTGCACTGATCTCATTCAAGTTCAGATAGATGCAATGAGGAATGAGTAATGAGTAACGAACAGATAAAGCCGACACTTTTCGGATATGGACTGACAACGAAAGCGATCGCTAAAAAACTGGGTGGCGGATGCACCTTTTTTGATGACAACTGCACCCAAACCTATATGGATGAAGAAAACAATACCATCAACCCATCCACTTTTTTCAATCCCAATGAGAGTGATTTAGAGGTGACAACACCCAGCCTTCCGCCTAAACACCCCCTCATTCAACAGGCAAAAAATCTGTTAAGCGAGTATGACTTCATTCTCGGTGGGCAGGAATGCCCACCCTACTCTACCCTCTCCAAACCATTCACAGTTTGGATAAGCGGCACCAACGGCAAGACCACCACCACCCAGATGCTCACCCATCTACTTCAAAAACGCGGTGCGATCAGTGGCGGCAATATCGGTACACCTCTGGCAGCCCTCGATCCCGAAGCGCCCATCTGGGTACTGGAGACAAGTTCATTTACCTTGCATCATACCAAGTATGCCTCTCCAGACATCTACCTGCTGCTGCCCATCTCCCCTGATCACCTCGACTGGCACAATACCTTCAAAGCCTATGCTTCTGACAAACTGCGTCCGCTTCGAACCATGAAGGAGGGAGAACTCGCTCTGGTGCCCAAAGGGCTTGACCTCCCTCCTACCAACGCCTTTGTCGTTGAGTATGACAGCAACGACTTTCTGTGCGAATACTTCAAGCTCGATGCCTCCAGATTGCATTATCGCGGTGCATTCTTGCAGGATGCCTTGCTCTCATTGGCGATCACCAAGGTACTCTTCGATGAGACCGACTACGACCTTCTCAACACTTTTGTCCGTGACGCGCACCGGCAGGAGGAGTTCGCCGATGCCAAAGGCAGACTTTGGGTCAACGACTCCAAAGCGACCAATCTCGATGCGACCATCCAAGCGGTCAAAGGCTACAGCGACAGACACATTCACCTCATCCTCGGCGGTGATGACAAAGGGGTAGATCTGACACCGCTCTTTGAGATGCTACGATCACTGGATCTTACACTCTACAGCATCGGTGCCAACAGTCAAAAGGTCAAGGAGCTCAGTCAGCGTTTCGACATCGACCTCAAAGAGGCTCAGACCCTTGAGAATGCCGTCAAGATGATCGATACCCTGCACACCACAGAGAGCGTCGCCCTGCTCTCTCCCGCAGCGGCAAGCTTCGATCAGTTCAACTCCTACAAACACCGCGGAGAGGTCTTTACGGCACTCGTCAAAGCACTGTAACCCTATGATTCATACAAAAAGTCTCTTAAGGCTTCTCATTCTTAGATATTCTTAAGGTTTCAGTGTTATAATTTCAGCCACTTAAATGACAGTTTGTCTTTAAGCGGCGTGGCTCCGTAGCTCAGTTGGTAGAGCAATGGATTGAAAATCCATGTGTCGGCGGTTCGATTCCGTCCGGCGCCACCACTTCAAACTTCTACTATTATCAATATGTGAGCTGACACCATATCCACAAAATCCCTATTGATACTTTCTGAAGGCGATATCCTTAAACATCAATATCAAACAGTAGACCCATAACATGTCTATGATCACATTATCTTGATACGCTAACCCAAAACGCAGCCATGGCCATCCAATAAGGATGATGTATTTCATATAGTAGAAAAAAAGGATCCCTGCTCCATAGAGCTCCTTAAAAATCCCATACATTACTTTTCTTTGTCCGATCTCTCATCCAAACACGCCTGAAGCGTGTGATAAAAGCAGTGAAAAACACCCCGCTTCTGTTTGACATAATACATCGCTTCATCCGCATATTTGGCAAGCATCATCTCCTCATGCGCATCCTCCGGATAGTAACTAATGCCGATACTGATCTCAATGGGTACGATCACCTTGTCAATACGGTGTACGCCAATAACATGTTTTTCAAGCTTGGCAATGAACTTCTTCATATAGTTCTTCTTTCGGCGTGTCATAATGACAAACTCATCACCTCCAAGACGACCTATGAAGTCCCCCTCGTCCAAAACTCCAGAGAGCCTTCGTGTCACCTCCTTGAGTACTTCATCTCCTGCTTGATGACCATGTGTATCATTGATCGTCTTAAACTTGTTCAGATCGATAAAAAGCAGGGAAAATGGTGTTTTTGAGGCGATCCACTCGGCAATCGTCTCTTTGTACTGCTTTCTGTTTGCCACACCTGTCAGTGCATCATAGGTAGCATCGTAAAAGACTTCATCGAGCGTCTCCGCGAGGATACGGTTCTCTTCATGTACCCGTGTAATGTACTGGATATAGAAGAATGGGATAAAAAAGGTGGTGACAGCAAAAGTCGCAATGATCTCATGATGTGTACGCCAATAGGTTGAATCGCCTACAATCCACAGCCACGACAACGCAGAGAAAAAAAGACTGGCATAAAAAAAGGGGATCCCAAAACTAAGACCACTCCGCATGACGATTAAAATATAAATAGGCAGAAAGAAGAGTCCCGAAGCATCAAATTCGATAATCAAAAAACCTAGTACTGCCAGATCGATAAAGATCAATAAGTACTTGCGTATGTCCACCAACGCATCAGGGTATCTAAGTATCCAATAGTAATACCCTATAGAAAAAAGCAATAGCAACAGAAGCACAAATGCTGTAAGCATCGCTTTGGATGCCATAGTGCCACTGCCCCACTCGGCGTAGGCAAAAGCCATACACACAAAAAGAAACAGTGCTTTTAATCGGTCGGAAACATATTGTCTCTCTTCTTGATAATAGATATCCTTCATCGCTACTACCTTTTTGCATAATCACGACACTCTGAATACTATTGTATCATATTTTCTTATATCTATATAGAGCTGCTCTACTTAAAATATCTCTGAAAGTATGCCTCCACCATTCTCTCAAAATGTTGCATCCGCTCCTTTCCTTTGGGAGTAGTCGTACGGAGCCGTTTCATCTTTTTGAGAAAAAGAGCTGCATTTTTAGGGATAATATGCTCCATATACTCTCTAAGCCGTTTGGCAAATGCCGGAGAAGCACCACCTGTAGAAAAGGCGATCGTCAAGTCATCTTGTTTGATATAGGAGGGGAAGATAAAGTCACAATATTGCGTATTGTCCACAGAGTTGACCAATATATGAGCACCTCTTGACTCTTCATAGATCGATTTGTGCAGTGCAGCTTTATCGGTGGCAATGATCACAATGTCATACCCGTTGATATCTCCCTCTCGATAAGGTCGTTGATAACCAGAAAGTGCATACTTGCGTATCAGGGCATCGGTTTGACAACTCAGTGTTGTGGCAATCACAGTGATCTCGGTTGTAAAGTCGATCAGTTTTTCAATCTTCTCCGCAGCGATCTTCCCACCGCCTACAACCAAGACTTTCACCCCTCTCATATCTAGAAATAACGGGAAATATGCCACTTAATGCACCTCCTGATCACACTGCTGCTTAGAGGGACAATCCATGCACTGTTTAATGGTATTGTTCTCTATGATCGCCTTAAGCGCTTCTTTATCAAGTACCTCAAGGGCATGTTTTTCAACGCTAATAATCTGCTCTTTTTTCAATTTGCTCAAGATACGAGAAAGGGTCTCTGGAGTTAAATTAAGGATTGATGCGATTTCATTATTTTTGAGGCGGTTAAAGATCATTATCTTGTTGAGGATCAAATCCGCAACCTTCGCTTCAGATGAAAGAATTGTCTCTTTATGCACCAGTGAAGAAAGCACACGGATCTTTTCTGTAAGCGATTTAATCAGTGCCAATGAAAACTCTGGATGTTTAAGGTATCTATAAAATGTATCAAAATGCAGTAATCCAATTGCCCCATCAGTGATAAACTCACATGTTGCAGGAAATGGTTCCCTTTCAAAACTGGCATATTCGGCGATAAGTCTGGGTGCGACAAAACGGTTAATCTGCACCTGTGTACCCTTGGGAGAGGTTTTGTAGAGTTTCACGCTTCCCTCTACCAATATATGCAGATATTCACTCTGCTCTCCCTCATAAAAAACAATGCCGCCTTCTGCATAACGCTTGATATGAATCTGCTTTCGAAGCAGCTCAAGATCATCTGTTTCCAGTGTAGAGAAAAGCGGCACTTCTTCAAGTTTGAACATCTTTATACCTTTTTTGTCATATAAATAACTATACTATAAAAACCATAAAGCGTACTCTCTACCGGTAGAGTCTCTCATGCAACCTCACCACCTCTCCAACCACGATCAAAGCCGGGGTGGAGATCCCATCTGTCTTGTAGCAAATCTCTTCGAGTGTACCGATAACAACTTTCTCATCTGGCATCGTCCCGCGGCTGATAACAGCGACAGGTGTCTCTTTCGGTCTGCCAACCTCGATCAGTTTTCGAGTGATTTGCGCCAGATTATGCAGTCCCATCAAAAAAACAATAGTACCATCTCCTGCATAATGTTCCCAGACAATCTGTGAGTCTGCCTTCTTGGATTCGTGTCCTGTCACCACACAAAAAGAGGAGGCGAGACCACGATGTGTCACTGGAATCCCTACAGATTCTGGCACTGCAACAGCAGAGGTCACACCCGGGACGAACTCTACATCGATACCCCGCTCCCGCAGATAGATCCCCTCTTCACCACCTCGACCAAACACCAGTGGATCACCCCCTTTAAGCCGAACAACATATTCATGGCGACATGCCGTCTGATAGAGAAGATCATTGATCTCCTCTTGCGGAAGGGTATGGTGACTCTCCTTCTTGCCGACATAGATCAACTCGCACCCCTCTTTGGCAAAAGAGAGGATCTCAGGATTGGCAAGCCGATCATAGAGGATCGCATCTGCTATCTTCACCACACGCAACGCCTTAAGAGTCAATAGCTCAATATCTCCCGGTCCTGCTCCTGTCAAATAGACTTTACCCACAGGGTACTCCTTCTTCTCTTTATGCAATAGATTATATACTGTACTTCATAGCATACGCACATCATAGACCTCATAACAATTCCACTAGTACTGCAGGGGATCATATCCGATTTTCGGCTAAAAAGAGTTTATATAAAGAAGAAAGCGAACAGCATTATCGCTGTTCGCTATATTAATTGATCTCCTGTTGATTATTTAGGCAATTGGGGAGATTTTGAGAGAGCACATTATACTCTTTGCACAAAAATAGTACAACGGGTTGGACAAGGCGTTGCTTAGAAGTCAAGTCCAAAAAGGAGCTCGGTAGTCGCCTTATTGTTTCAGACTCAAGCATTCTTAATACCCTTGAGTTATAATAGCACCACCAACCAACAGGAGTCGTCCGTGACCACTTTCGATACCTTGTCTTTAGAAGAAGCCTGCCAAAAAGCGATGGATGCCGCGCGTGCCAAAGCGGAGAGCGAGATTGTCTCGCTGACTGATGCGCTCGGACGGATCACTGCCGAGAGAATCATTGCCAAAAAGAACCTTCCCTCTTTTGACAACTCCGCAATGGACGGTTTTGCGATCAAAGCCTCCGATGCGGGCAAACGCCTCAATATTGCACGCATCATCCTTGCAGGCGAGATTCCAGAAGCCTCGCTTGAAGAGGGAGAGTGCTACCGCATCATGACCGGTGCGCAGCTGCCGGAGGATGTCGATACAGTCATTCCCATCGAAGCGTGTGAAGCGGTGACTGATGAGGCGGTAAGCATTCCTGAGTCAGTCACAATAGGAAGCAACTTTAGAAAAAAAGGCGAAGAGCTTTCCGCAGGGGAGACGCTCTTTGAAAAAGGGCATATCCTGCGTGCAGCGGATATCGCCCTGCTCTCCGCACAGGGGATCATGGCACTTAAGGTGATCGCCCACCCCCGTATTGCAGTCGTCTCTACCGGAGATGAGATCAAAGAGCCGTGGGAAGAAGCCAGCGAAGATGAGATCTACAACGCCAACGCCTTTGGGATCACCTCATTGCTTGAAGGATTCGGGTTCGCTCCCTCATATGTAGGTGCCATCCCGGACGATGCCCAAGCCAGCCAAACCTTTATCGCAACCCTCAAAGCGTATGATGTGGTCATCACCACAGGCGGTATCAGTATGGGAGATGCCGATTTCCTCTATGAAGCATTCCTCTCCAACGGGCTTGATCCGCTCTTTCACGGGATCAATCTCAAGCCGGGTCGTCCGGTAATGATGGGTACGATGGGAGAGACCTTCGTCATGGCGATGCCGGGCAATCCTCTCACAACAATGCTGACAGTACATACGCTTAGTATTCCTATTCTCTATAAGATCGCCGGTGCACAACAGTGCTGGCACACCTTTACCTACGCAGAGTTCTCCCACGACCTTACGCTCAAGTCCGGTCGTACCAACATCGTCATCGGCAAGTTAGAGAACGGGGTGTTCATCCCTACACGCAACAACAAGATCGGATCGGGGATGCTCACACCGCTGAGCGAGAGCAACGCCGTCGCCTACTTTGCCGAGGAGATCGCCACGATCGAACGCGAAGACCTCGTCAAGGTCGTGCTCTTTACCGACACGACGCGTTCGGACGAGAATCGGATCGTCAATCACCGGTAAGCGGTCGCTTACCCCACACGATTCGTACCAGCGTCACCCACCATAGACCAAGCCCAAACCCACCTGCCACATCGGTAAACCAGTGTACCCCGAGATAGAGACGTGTCGAGGCGATCAGCAGCGCCCATCCCAATGCCGCAACGAACAATACAACCGCCATCACCATTCGTCCGGTTCTCTCTTTCAGGACCACATAGAGCCCAAACGCCATCGCAGCAGCCATGGTCGTATGCCCTGAGGGGAAGGAGTAGCCGCCCATCTCGATGATCGCGCCCTCCGGTCTGGTGCGTGCCACCATAAACTTGACAATCGCAAAAAGTCCCGTCGCCCCGAGTGTAGCGACCGCATAGAACCCTATCGCACGATACCATCGCTTCTGCCAAAAAAAGATGATCGCCCCAAAAAAAAAGAGCGCCGCACCGACAAATCCGTTCATATCCGTCAACATCTTCACAAGCGCATCCATACTTTCTATACGCAGTGAGGGCATCCTATTGCGTACGCACTCGTCTATCACAAGCAGCCACGCATCATGTGTCACACTCCACCACATTACAGCAAACAACATCAATGCAAAAAGATTCACCACCCAAAGCAACCCGTATCGATCTCGCATCATCCAACCTTTCAAAAAATACCATTATCCCATTTTTTGCTATAATCTTCCAAAGGAGTTCCCATGAAACCACTCATACTTTCCATCTTTACCCTCTCGACACTTCTCTTTGCGGAGATTCAGATGCCCAAAGACCAGACATTCTACATCAGCGGAATCGCATTTGATACCAAGACCTATTGTGCAGACTTCAAAAAGGTGATCGAAGCACAGGCGCAAAAGATCAAGGCTCTCGAACAGGAGATCGCGCAGCTTCGGGCGATGCAGCAGCGACAACTGAGCCAAAAACGAAAAGAGGAGCATCAACAGGCACTCAAAGGAACAGACAATGCAACAGCGGTGAAAAAAACGAAAAGCAGGATCATCATCTCGGACAAACCGATCCATTGATCCCGAAAGAAACGCAAACAAACAAGGAAAGGGAAGAAAGGGAAAACGCTTCTTTCGGAGAGGGAACGACGACCGGAGCAAAACAAGGAAGTTTACAAGGTTTGGACAAGGAGTAACACAAAACTCCAGACCGTCATCCTGAAAGAGAATCTCTCTTTCTTAGTAGCAGTATAACGCCCCAATACTAACCGTTGAAAAACAGATCATTAACCAATGGTAACACAGGCTCTCATTTAGGTAGCTGATAGCTATTTTTTGTACACTATCTAAAACATCTAATAAAGCAAAGGCAGCTCTCCATTATGCACAGATACTTGATCCCGCTTACACTTTTGACAGCGATGCTTTTGGTAATGACCGGGTGCAACAAAGAAGAGAGATCCGCACCTGAACAGGCACCTACCGTCCCAAAAGTCAAGGTTCATACCCTCCAAAAAAGTGCCTATCCGCTCTGGATACGCTTCACCGGCAAGACCGATGCGGTCGATGCGGTCGATGTGATCTCCCGTGTCAAAGGGGAGCTTGAGGCGTATCACTTCAAGCCCGGACAGCAGGTACATCAGGGCGACCTGCTCTTTACCATCGACAAGAGCGAATATCAAGCGGCATGGGATCGTGCCAATGCCCTGCTGCAAAAGGACAAAGCCTCCTACGCGCTTGCCAAAGCCAATGTCGCCCGCTATGCGCCGCTGGTCAAAGAGCAGCTTGCCCCCAGAGAAAAACTCGATGAGCTCACCGCTACCCTCAAACAGCTTGAAGCGACGATCAATGCGGACAAAGCGGCGCTTGAGCGTGCCAAGATCGATCTGGACTACTGCGACATCAAAGCCTCCATCGACGGGCGTATCGGCAAACCGCTCATTCTGCCGGGCAACACGGTCAACCCTGGGGACAAACTCTCCCGTATCGTCCGCTCCGATCGTCTCTATGTGACCTTCAATCCCAGTGCCAGAGAGGTCGCACTGATCAAAAAGTACGCCAAGGACGACCACCCCGAAGTCCGTGTGGGGATCAAAGGCGACACGGCGCAAACTGCCGTACTGCACGGTAAGGTGGACTTCATCGACAACGTCTCCAATGCCACCACCGGTACCGTGACGATGCGTGCCGTCGTGGAAAACCCCAAAGGGATGATCTTCCCCGGAAGTTTTGTGGAGGTCGAGCTCTTTTTGGGTGACTACAAAGTACTTGCCGTCCATCCTGATCAGATCAGCATCGACCAGCAAGGAGAGTATGTCTATACGGTCGATGGCAACGATACGCTCCATCAGACCTATATCCGTCCGATCTTTGAGAACAACGATCTCGTACTCGTAGGCAAAAGTCTCAAAGAGGGTGACCGTGTCGTCACCGAGACGCTCAACAACCTTGCTGACGGACTCAAGATCGCTCCGGTGGAAGTGCCCGATCCCATCCATATAGAGAAGTAACCGATGTTTTCACTCTTCTTTATCAAACGTCCTGTCGTTGCGATGGTCATCTCGATCTTCATCATCATTGTGGGACTGATCTCCCTCAAGCTGCTGCCCATCGCACAGTTTCCGCAGATCGTTCCGCCCAGTGTACAGGTCACCGCACTCTATCCGGGTGGAAGCGCTGAGGTGGTCGAAGAAAGTGTCACCTCCGTACTCGAAGAGCAGCTCAACGGCACCGAAGGGATGCTCTATATGGAGTCCACCTCCGCCTCCAACGGGAGCGCGACGGTCAAACTTTATTTCGATCTTTCACGGGATCTCGAACTCGCCACCGTCGATGTGCAAAACCGTGTCGCACTTGCCATGCCCACCCTGCCCGAATCGGTCAAACAACGCGGGGTCGTCACCAAGAAGCTCTCCTCCTCGATGCTGGAGATCATCACCGTCACCTCCGATGATCCGAGTCACGATGCACTCTTCCTCTCCAACTTTGCCAGCCTCAATGTCGTCGATGAGCTCAAGCGTGTCGATGGGGTCTCCGACGTCACCATCCTCGGGGAGCGCCGCTACGCCATGCGTATCTGGCTCGATCCCACCAGAGTGTCGGCACTGGGCGTGACGCTCGTAGAGATCACACAGGCGATCAAAGAGCAGAACATTCAAGTCTCTCTGGGAACCATCGGAGACACCGCCCTTGCCAAACAGACCAAATACCAGTATATCCTCACGGCAAAAACACGGCTTGAGTCACCCAAAGCCTTCGGAAAGATCATCGTCAGGCAGAACGAGGACGGCTCCAAGATCTATCTGCACGATCTCGCCCGTATCGAACTGGGTTCGGAAAACTATATGAGCTCCAGTTTTCTCAATGGCAAACCCTCTGCGGGTATTGCGATCTTCCAACTCCCCGATGCCAACGCGCTGGATGTCGCCCACAAGGTCAACGCCAAGATAGAGGAGCTCAAAAAACGCTTCCCCAAGTCGATCAACCTTGCCGCCACCTACGACACCACCCGCTTTGTGGAGATCTCCATCGAAGAGGTTGTACAGACACTCTTTGAGGCACTCGTGCTGGTGCTGATCGTCGTCTATCTCTTCTTGCAGTCACTGCGTGCCACCCTCATCCCCGCCATAGCGATCCCCGTATCGCTCATCGGTACCTTCGCCGCACTGCTTCTGGCAGGGTTCTCCATCAATACCCTCACCCTTTTCGGGCTCATCCTTGCCATCGGGATCGTCGTGGATGATGCGATCCTTGTCGTGGAGAATGTCGAAGCCAACCTCGAAAAAGACCCCTCTCTCAGCGTCCCCGAAGCAACGGCAAAGGCGATGAAGGAGATCTTCGCTCCGGTCATCTCCACCACACTGGTACTATTGGCGGTCTTTGTGCCGGTGACCTTCATTCCCGGTATCTCCGGTGCGCTCTACAAACAGTTTGCGATGACCATCTCCTTCTCCGTCCTCATCTCCGCCGTGGTAGCCCTCACACTCTCCCCCGCATTTGCCGCGATCATACTCAAACCGCACAAGGGGGAGAAGTCGCTCTTCTTCCGTACCTTCGACAAAGGTCTGGAGGCACTCAAACGCGTCTATAAAAAGCTTCTGCAAACACTCATCAAGGCGTGGTACGTTGTCCTGATCGCCTATGTGCTGCTGCTGGGTGCAACCTATATGATGTTCAAGACCCTTCCTACGGGCTTCCTGCCCGATGAGGATCAGGGCACCCTCGTCGCCTCGGTCACGATGCAGCCGGGAACGACACTCAAACGTACCGAAGCGGTCACCCGAAAGATCACCCAAATCGCCCAGCAGACCAAAGGGGTACACGATGTCATCACCATCAACGGATACAACACCATCACCGGTGTCGTGGACTCCTCGAACGCTTCTTTCTATATTATCCTTGACGACTGGTCAGAGCGAACCGATCCGTCACTCTCGGTCAACAGTCTGATCGCACAGCTGCGCGAGAAACTCACCGCGGAAGTCCCTCAGGCAAACATCCAACTCTTTGGCACGCCCTCCATCCCGGGTATCTCGGCGGTAGGGGGCTTCGAGTTCAAGCTGCTCAACCTTACCCATCTCCCGCTCAAACGTTTCGAAGCAGAGGCGCATACCTTCATCCAGAAGCTCAATGCCGATCCGCGTATCATGAGCGCCTATACGATGTTCAACGCCTCCTACCCACAGCTCTATGTCGATATCGACCGTGAAAAGGTCTTTGCACTGGGGCTCAGGCTCAGCGATGTCTTTGCCGTACTGCAGGTCTATCTTGGGTCGTTCTATGTCAACGACTTCAACAAGTTCGGCAAGACCTATCGGGTCTTTTTACAGGCCGATCCGCACTTCAGGACGATACAGAACGACATCACCGGTTTCTTTGTCAAGAACGCCAAGGGAGAGATGATCCCGCTAAGCACTATTGTACGTATCAAAAAGACCACCGGTCCCAATTCGCTCACCCACTTCAACGCCTACCCCTCCATCGCCGTCAACGGTGTACACAACATCAAAGAGGGCTACAGCTCGGCTGATGCCATCACCGCTATCGAGGAGTTGGCACAACAGTACCTGCCCAAAGATATCGGTTATGCCTTCTCCGGTATCAGTCTGCAGGAGAAAGAGGCGGGCAATGCCGCACTCTATATCTTTATGCTCTCGCTGCTGATGGTCTACCTCTTCCTCTCGGCACAGTATGAGAGCTGGATCGTCCCACTGATGGTCATGCTGCCCATCCCTACGGTGATGTTCGGGGCATTGGGTGCCAATATGATGGCGGGGCTGATCAACGACATCTATACGCAGATCGGACTGGTACTGCTGATCGGGATGTCGAGCAAGAACGCCATCCTCATTATCGAGTTTGCCAAAGAGATGCACGAAGCGGGCAAAGAGGTTGTCCAAAGCGCCATCGATGCCTCCGTGCTCAGGCTGCGTGCGATCCTGATGACGGTCTTCGCCTTTTTGCTTGGGATCCTCCCGCTGGTCTTTGCCACCGGTGCGGGGGCAGCTTCACGACAGTCTCTGGGTACGGCGGTCTTTGGCGGTATGGCGCTCTCGACCCTGCTGACTTTCCTGCTCACACCGGTGCTGTTTGTCGTACTGACACGCTTGAGAGAACGTTTCACAAGGAGATCCCATGCTGCATAGAGTCCTTGTCTCACTGCTGTTGCTTGGCACCTTTGCACTTGCCAAATCCCACACACTGACACTGGATGACCTCGTCACCCTCGCACTCAAACAGAGCCCTGATCTGCGCATCAATCGCCTGGAT
>Ga0256839_1004909_pt1 | contig 12706 bp, 7 predicted proteins | sample 354166metaG_FD_185968 | JGI IMG/M metagenome (GOLD analysis project Ga0256839, IMG submission 185968) | Hydrothermal vent microbial communities from Mid Atlantic Ridge, Atlantic Ocean - 354-166 | ecosystem: Environmental > Aquatic > Marine > Hydrothermal vents | place: Atlantic Ocean: Mid...
GTTGCCCCTGTGGCGCCGCTTTCTCGACCAGGCGTGGCAGCCTTTCGTGGGCGCCCAAGTGCTCCTCCTGCCGGGGCTGGCCTGGCTCCTGTGGCGGGCTGTGCGGCGGGCCTGGCCGGCCCTCCTCCGGCCGGAGGGCGCTGTGGCCCTGCCCTTCTTTTGGGCCGTGGCCGTGGTGGGCTCCTACGCCATGCGCCTGCCCGTCACGTACCAGCACGGCCGCTACATGATGCCGCTGGTGCCCCTGGTGATCGCCTACGGCGTGGGGAGCACCTGGCAGCTCGTCCGGCGGCTTCCCTCGTTCGTGGTACAACGGGCGTGGGCTGTGAGCGTGGCCGTCGTGCTGGTGCTCTTCTGGGCGCGGGGAGCGCTGGCCTACGGGGAGGACACGGCCATTATCACATGTGAGGCCGTGGAGACGGCCCGCTGGGTGGCCCAGAACACGCCGGCCGACGCGCTCGTCGCGGCCCACGACATCGGCGCCCTGGGCTACTTCGCCGGCCGTCCCCTCCTCGACTTGGCCGGCCTCGTCTCGCCCGAGGTGATCCCCATCATCCGCGACGAGGCGGCCCTGGCCGACTACTTGGCCGCGCGGGGGGCCGACTACCTCGTCGTCGCGCCCGACTGGTACCCCACCTTGGTCCGGAGGCCGGAGTTGGAGCCCATCTACCGGCGCGCGTGTCCGCTCACCCAGCGCAGCGGCTACGCCAGCACAGTGGTCTACCGGCTCACGTGGTGAATCACAGCGGCCGGGCGAGCATGGCCTCCCACGCCTCGGCCGGCACCCGGTCGCCGTGCCACGGCCGGGCGAAGGCCACCTCCGCGCGCACGTCGAGGCTGGGGCTGCTGGCCCGGCTGTCGGTGCCCACGTAGACGGGCACGCCGGCGGCCAAGTAGGCTTCGAGGGGCATGCGGCCGCAGCCGAGCAGGTGGTTGGAGCGGGGGCAGTGGACGACGGCGCAGCCGGCCTCGGCCACCAGGCGGACCTCCTCGTCGGTCACGTGGACCATGTGGACCAACAGGGGGCGCGCCTCGAGGACGCCCAGGGCGTGGAGGTAGGGCACGGGCCGCAGGCCGGGGGCGGGCGAGATCGGCAGGCCCAACCGCCGCAACAGGCGGCCAAAGGGGCCTGTGCGCCGCGTGAGCCACGCGACTTCGGCCGGGCTCTCCGCCAGGTGAACGCACAGGGGAACGTCGGCCTCGCGGCACCAGGCCGCGCCCTCGCGGAAGAGGTCCGGGTGACAGGAGTAGGGGGCGTGAACGGTGAGCCCCACGCGCATTCTGTCCGAGGCCGGGTGGCGGCGGGCGCGCTCGATGGCCGCCTTGGCCCGCTCCAAGTCGTCCAGGGCCTTCTCCCTGTTGAGCCCCAACACCTCCAGCCAGACGATTCCCCGCAGGCCGCTCTCCAACAGCGGCTCGACGCTCAGCCACGTGGCCGTGATGTCGCCCACGTGGGTGGTGCCGCAGGCGAGCAGCTCCTCGATGCCGGCCTCGACGCCCCGGCGAATGTCGGCGGGGGTCAGGCGTGCCCGCTCCCGGATGAGGGCCCGAATCCAGCGGGTGAACTCCACCGGCTCCGTGGGACACAGGTGGGCCAGGCCGGTCAGCTCCAAGTGGGTGTGGGCGTTGGTGAGCACGTCGGTCATGGGAGCCTCCGAAGGGGGTTCACGGTGTGGGCGGCACGGGGCGCGGCTCGGCGTGAAGCTGGGTGGCAATGTCGTCCCAAGCGTCGGCGGCGTTGGCGGTGCCGAAGGAGAAGAGGGCGTAGCCACGGGTGCCCAAGTCCCGCGCGGCCTCCACCCGCGCGCGCACGTCGTCGAAGCAGGGGTAGCCGGCGTGAATGCCGGGGAAGACGTAGCGGCCCGCCCCGGCGGCCTCGCGCTGGAAGTCCTCGACCAGCACGCGGAAGCGCTCTGCCGTCCAGACGCTCGTGTCCGGGCAGCCGGGGTTCGGCGGGTAGAGCATGGGCATGATGGCGTCCACCCACCCCTCCCGCAGCCAGCGTTTGGCGTCCTGGTAGTAGTCGGTGTACCCTTCGGTGAAGCCGCTCCACCCCCAGGTGTTGCGGTACATGCCCCACACCGCGGCCGTGACCCACGCCCCCGGCCGGCGCGCTCTGACCACGTCGGCCACCCCCCACACCAGTTGGTTCACCTGTTCACGCTGCCAGGCGGCGCGCTCCTCCTCCGAGGCGAACGGAGGCGTGAATGGGTCGTAGGAGAACTCCGGCCCGGGGTAGCGCACCAAGTCGAGGTGGACGCCGTCGAGGTCGTACCGCCGGACCAGGTCGTCCACCACGTTCACCACGTGCTGGCGGACGCCGCTCCAGGCGGGAGTGGCCCACAGGTAGGCGCTACACGTCTGGAGGTTCATGGGCCGCCCCGAGCTGTCGTGGACCCGCCAGGCGCTCCACGTGGTGGCGTAGGAGAAGCTCCAGAAGGGGTGGGTTGGCGTGGTTTCCTTGGGAGGAGCCCCGTAGCCGCAGGGCCACACGGGGTAGACGTTGACATAAGCGTGAACCTGGAGTCCCCGCGCGTGGGCCGCGTCGATGAGGGTTTGCAGGGGATCGAAGCCGGGCGAGGTGCCCAGCGTCTCCGTGACGGTGCCGGTCAGGCGGGCGGCCCAAGGCTCGAGGCCGGGCGTGTAATAGGCGTCGGCCGTGCCACGCACCTGGAAGAGGAGCACGTTGAAGCCGGCCGAGCGCGCGCGCTCGGCCACGTTCACGAGCGCCTCGGGGCGCGCGGGCGCGCCGAGTTGGGTCCAGTCGTAGCGCGTCACCCAGAGGGCGCGGAACTCGGGCGGGGGCGGAGTGGGCGTGGGTGTTGGGGTGGGCGTGGTGGCCTCGGCCGGCGACGAGCTCTGCACCACCGGGAGGTAGAGGCGGTGGGCCAGGGCGCGCCGGCCAGAGGTGGCGGGCGATGCCGGGGGCGCCGCGGTGAAGCCGTTGAGCACGTACCACGCCTCGCTGCCCATGAGGGCCACGAGGTCGTCGGCCACATGGCGTGTTGGTGTTGGCGTGATGGTGGGCGCCTTGGCCACAGCCAGGCCACTGTGGGCGACAAATGACAGCATGAGGATGAGACCTCCCAAGAGCCACGTCGAACGGCCGAGCATGTGGTGATCTTCCCCTCGCGTGTTCTCAATGTGTCCACCAGAAGATAAACGGTGGTGCAGGGGTATCTTGTGTTGGGTTGTGGCCCCCGTCGCCCTCTTCCCGGAGAATCAAAGCACATCACTCTCCCCGGGTGGCCGCACTCGCACTTCGGAGAGGGGCAGGACGGCAGGTTTGGGCTGCACGGGCGGCAGTTCCACCTGGGGCGGCACGTAGTCGGGGTCGTCGAAGACCCGGAGGATGGTGTAGCCCGTGTCCCGCTGGGCCGGGATGTAACCGGCGGCCCGGATTTGGCGGTGGATCTCCTCCACGCTCAGCGAACAGCGCACGGCCGTGGGCGCGCCGGCCGAGCTGACCACGTTCTCCTCGATCATGGTGGAGCCGAAGTCGTCGCACCCGAAGTGGAGGGCCGTCTGGGCCACTTTGATGCCCTGGGTGGGCCAGGAGGCCGAGATGTGGGGGATGTTGTCCAGGAAGATCCGGCTGATGGCCGTGTGGCGCAGGTATTCGGCTGCGGTGGCGCCGTACTCGTCCCGGAAGCGGCTGCGCCCGAGGGGCGTGTTCTCGATCTGCACGGTCCACGAGATGAAGGCGTTGAAGCCGTGGCCGTACTTTTCGAGGCTCTCGTCCTGGGTGTCCCGGAGGCGTTGCAGGTGGTTGAGCCGGTGGGTGAGCTCCTCCCGGAAGCCGATCACCATCGTGGCCGTGGTGGTGAGCCCCAGCTTGTGGGCCACCTTCATGATGCCCAGCCAGTTGTCGGTGCGGATCTTCTTGGGGCTCACCCGCTTGCGGATCTCGTCGTCCAGGATCTCGCCGCCGCCGCCGGGCAGGCCCCGCAGGCCGGCCTCCTTGAGCGCGGTCAGCACCTCCTCCCACGACTTGCCCGAGATGAGGCTGATGTGTTCGATCTCCGAGGGGGAGAAGGCGTTGATCTCGATCTGGGGGTAAGTTTCGTGGATCCAGCGGACGAGGTCCACGTAGTAGTCGAAGGGCAGGTCGGGGTGGTGGCCGCCTTGCATGAGAATGCGGGTGGCGCCGAGGGCGAGGGCTTCCTCGATCTTGCGGCCCAGCTCCTCCTTGGAGAGCACGTAGCCCTTTTCGGTGTCGCCGGGCAGGGCGTAGAAGTTGCAGAATTGGCAATCGGTGACGCAGATGTTGGTGTAGTTGACGTTGCGGTCGATCAAGTAGGTGACCAAGTTGCCCGGCACGAGCTGTTGCCGGCGGGCGTTGGCGGCCATGCCCAGCTCGATGAGGTCGGCCTCGGCGTAGAGCAGCAGGGCCTCCTCGTAGGCGATGCGCCGGCCGGCGTAGACGCGGTCCAGGATGGTGGTGAGCTCGCTCAGCACGTGCATGGTTCACTCCTCCGGTCATTCAACGTTCACCCGGCCAGGGAATGGGCGATGTCCAAGCTGGCCGGCTCGAACCCGGGCAATGCCAGGCGCAGGAAGGTCATGAGCCCCTCGATCTCGGCCGGCCCCAAGGTGTAGCGCAGGTCGCGCAGGTACGTGGCACAGGTGCCCGGCTCGAGCCCCAGGCGGGGGGCGTAGGCGCGGGCGATCTCCGGGATGGCGGCCAGCCCCTCGGCGCGGGCGGCCAACAGGGCCTGGGGCGCGCCGGCGGCTTCGACGGCCCCCAAGCGGTCCCGCCGCGCGCTCCAGAGGGCGAAGACGAAGGGCAGGCCGGTCATCTTGAGCCACTCGTCCCCCAGGTCGAAGATGTAGGGGCGGGCGATGGCGTTGGGCCCCAAAGCCGGGCGGGGAAAGGCCCTGTGGCGCACGGCTTCGACGAGGGCGGCGTCGCCGATGAGCAGGGCGGCCTCGGCCACGCTGAGCATGTGTTCCAGGTCCTGGGGCATGGGCCGAAACTCTGCCGAAATGGCGTAGCGCTCGCGGCACAGCACCTCCAGCAGGGCCACGCTGGTGGCGGAATGGTCGCTGACGGCAATGACCTGGCCGTCCAGTTCGCGGGGGTCGGGGCGCCAGGAGAAGAGCAACACGGTGCGCACGGCCCCCAGCGAGGCGATGGCCAAGTCGGGGAGCACCACCACGTGGTCGGCGTGGCGGGCTGCCTCGATGGCCGAGATGGGCGCCAGGTCCACCTCGTCGGCCACGAGGGCGCGGTTGAGGGCTGTGGGCACGCCGCGCACCACGTGGACCGGCCCGCGCAGGTGGCGGTCCAGGGTGAAGTAAAGGGGTTGGGTGTTCAGGTAGTCAATCTGTCCTAGGCGTAGCATCGGCGCTCGTCTTCTCCTTGCAGCTCATCCTTGAACTGCCTTGACGGGTTGGGGCGCATCCTCCTCGTAGACCCGAATGACGTTGTAGACCGTGTCCCGCTCCACGGGCACGCAGCCGGCGGCCCGGATGTAGCGCAGCAGGGCCGGGCTGGCCAAGTGCTGGGGCGTGGTGGCGCCGGCGTCGTGGTAGATGCGCTCCTCGATGACCGTGCCGTCGATGTCGTCGGCCCCGAAGTTGAGGGCGATCTGGGCCATTTGGGGGGTGAGCATCACCCAGTAGGCCTTGATGTGGGGGAAGTTGTCGAGCAGGAGCCGGCTGACGGCGATCACCTTCAGGTCGTCCACGCCGGTGGTCCACTCGCGGTTCACTTTCTTGCCCAGGCCGTTGTTCATGGGGTGGAAGGCCAAGGGGATGAAGGTCTGGAAGCCGCCCGTCTCGTCCTGGAGGGCCCGCAGGCGCAGGAGGTGGTCCACCCGGTCCTCGTAGGTTTCGATGTGGCCGTAGAGCATGGTGGCGTTGGAGCGGATGCCCAGCCCGTGGGCGATGCGGTGGATCTCCAGCCACTGCTCGGCGGTGGCCTTTTCCGGGCAGATGCGCCGGCGCACGCGCTCGGCGAAGATCTCGGCGCCGCCACCGGGCATGGAATCGAGGCCGGCCTCCTTCATGCGGCGCAGCACAGTCTCGTAGTCCAGGCCCTCCAGCTCGGCCAGGAAGTGGACTTCCACGGCCGTCATGGCCTTGATGTGGACCCAGGGATAGGCTTCCTTGAGCCGGCGGAAGATGGCGCAGTAGTAATCGAGCCCTAACTCGGGGTGGAGGCCGCCCACGATGTGGAACTCGGTGATGTGGGGGCCCACGTCGGGGCGCACCCGCTCCACGATCTCCTCGGGCGTCCACCAGTAGGCGTCTTCCTCGTTCCCGTTGCGCCGGAAGGAGCAGAAGTTGCAGTGGACGGCGCAGATGTTGGTGGGGTTGATGTGGCGGTTCTGGTTGAAGTAGACGTAGTTGCCGTGGAGCCGCCGGCGGACGCGGTTGGCCAGCCAGCCGACGCTCAACAGGTCGCGGCACTCGAAGAGGCGCACGCCGTCCTCGAAGCTCAGCCGCTCACCTCGGTCCACCTTGTCGGCGATTTCCTGCACGTCGGGCGCGATACGCATACCCTCACCTCCTCTCATTTCAGGCCACGCCGGTGGTCATCTTTGGGCTTCAGGGGCAGGCCGTACTCGGCCCACCGCCGGTCCACGAGGGCCTTGATCTCAGGGCTCATCTTGATCTCGTGGGGCCAAGGCTGGTGGGGCAGGGGGTCGAGCCGGTCGGTCTTGCGGGTGGCGTCGATGCCCATTTTGCCGCCGTAGTTGCGGTAGAGGCTGGCGTGGTCCAAGTCGTCCGTGGGGCCTTCGACGATGACCACGTCGCGGGCCGGGTCGTAGTTGGCGAGCACTTGGAAGGCCACTTCGCTCAGGTTGTGCACGTCCACATCCTCGTCCACGACCACGATGGTCTTGGTGAGCATCATCAGGCCCAGGCCCCAAATGCCGTACATGACCTTGCGGGGATGGCCGGGGAAGCGCTTGCGGATGCTCACGATGAGCAAGTTGTGGAAGACCCCCTCGGCCGGCATGTTGATGTCCACCACCTCGCTGAGGAAGAGGCGGATGAGGGGCAAGAAGAGCCGCTCGGTGGCCTTGCCCATCCAGTAGTCCTCCTGGGGGGGCTTGCCCACGATGGTGGTGGGGTAGATGGGGTCACGCCGGTGGGTGATGCAGGTGATGTGCATGACCGGATAGTAGTCGGGCAGGCTGTAGTAGCCCGTGTGGTCGCCGAAGGGGCCTTCAAGGCGCTGCTCGTTGGGGTCGAGCCACCCCTCGATGACGATCTCGGCGTCGGCCGGCACCTCAAGGGGGACCGTCTTGCAGGGCACCAGCTCCACCGGCTTGCCCCGCAGCCACCCGGCCAACATGAACTCGTCGATGTCGGGCGGCAGGGGGGCCGAGCCGCTCCAGATGACGGCGGGGTCGCCGCCCAAGGAAATGGCCACGGGGATTTTCTCCGCCTGCATCTCGCGGGCGCGCCGCTGGTGTTCGCGCCCCCCCTTGTGGCGCTGCCAGTGGACGCCCAAGGTGCGCTCGTCGAAGACCTGGAGCCGGTACATGCCCACGTTGCGCCGGCCCGTCTGCGGGTCCCGGGTGATGACGGTGGGGAGCGTGATGTAGCGCCCCGCGTCCTCGGGCCAGCATTTGAGAATGGGAAGGATGTCGAGGGAGGGGCGGTCGGTGATGACGACTTCCTGACAGGGACCGGCCTTCACCACGCGGGGCATGACGGCGCGGGCCACCTCCAGGAGCTGGCCGGCCCGCTTGGCCTTGGCCAGGAGGCTCTTGGGCATGTCCAAGTCGAGCAGGGCTTCCACCTTGCTGGTGAGCTCGTCGAGCTCCTGCACGTTGAGGGCCAGTTCGATGCGCTTCTTCGAGCCGAACATGTTGATGAGCAGGGGCATGTCGGAGCCCGTGACCTGCTCGAAGAGGAGCGCCTTGTTGTGCTCCGGCGGCGCCTTGCTCACGCGGTCGGTGATCTCGGTGATCTCGAGCTCGGGCGAGACGGGCACGGTGACCCGCACCAGTTCGCCGTGGCGCTCCAGGGTTTGGATGAAACTGCGCAAGCCATCAGCGTAGGCCATAGGATAACTCCACCGGGGACATAGCGTAGCCCTTGGGCTCGGCCGCCCAAGGGCCCGGCACGGCGGATTGTATCACGCCGGGATGGGGAGAGCAAGTAACAGGCGAGTTGAGGCGCCTGTCGAGCACAAACCGGGGAAACCGGCGGGTTTCCAAAACGCTTTGGAAACGTTCTGGAAACGCTGGCTGGGTAGAATGAATTAGGAGCGATCACACATCTGGTGGCTTTCCGGGGAGCAGTGATTGAAAGGAGGGACACAGTTATGTTGGGCCGCGTCTATCGCCTGACAGCGCTTCTCGTCGTTCTTGGCGTGCTCCTCGCCGGGGTGAGCTTCGCCCTCACGACAACCGAAGGCGTATCGGGGGGAAGCCTCTCTCTGTCTTCTCCAAATGTGTTCGCTGCCATTCAAGGAACGAAATCGAAACTCCGCTTCGACCGTTCCAAATACGCGCCCACAGGCGATTATTTCAACGTCACGGTAACAGATCCAGACCAGAACCTCGACCCAAAGACTGCCGAGACACTTTCTGTAGAAGTCGTTTCTGTGTATCCGAAGACGGCTACTGGAGACCAAGAGACCATTCTGCTCACCGAAACCGGCCCCGATACCGGCGTCTTCACTTCCTCTTTTGTGCCCATCATTCAAGGCCAGGCGAAGGAGAATGATGGAAACTTGCAAGTCAATCCCGGCGACATCATTGCAGCGCTCTATCAAGACCCTGATAACCCCCAAACAGCAAACACGCCGGACGAAGTGCTCAACAATTTCGACATGAGCATGGATGTGGCCCTCATCTCAGGTGGAAAGCCGAAGGGAACGTTCAAGGTCCAAATCGACCCCAACCTTCTCCCACAGAGCATGACGAGCACTCCAGGAAGTTCTCAGAACGAGCCACCACGACCTTTGGCCGTGGTGGTGAACCCGAAGAAGGTGCCCGTTTTCTACGGCGAGGATCAGCTTCTCTACCGGTATGCGGACAATCAGGAACTGGGGAGCTTTCTCCAGGAAAGAGGTGGTACTCTGGTAGAGACCTTCTCAATTGTACAAAAAGATCAAAGTGGAACTCAGAAGTATGACTACGCGCTGGTCCGCATAGATCCCTCTCAAGGAAGCCTCTCCGACTTCGCCTACGTGGCCGAGCTCTTCGGGGCAAGCGGCACCTATATCTTTTCGTCGGAGAAGGCGGCCAAGCTGTTGGGCATCGTTCTCGAAGAGCAGCTTGCCGGCCGGTTTGTCATGCACAATCCTGTCTTGTGGGCACTCGGTGAACCCCGCACGGTCGAAGGTGACTTGGACGGCGATGGTGCGGGCGGCGATAATGGCTTTGCTGAAAGCTGGTTCAGCGACTTCGATGTCAATCTCGGCCAAGCCATAACGTTTTTGGACCTCATTGACAGAAATTGGGAGCGAAGTGTGGATGTGGCCTTTGTGGACGGCGGGTTCGCGAGTCCCGCTGACTACGGTACTTCTGCCACTCACCCCGATTTTGGCGTTGACTTTGCCAGCATTCCCCAAGGTGACTGCACGCGCTCCGATTGTAGCGGTTCCGCCGGTGGTCGGTTCCCTGTCGGAGGCTTCTGTGCCGGCGGGGATGGTCCCCTGTGTGCTTGGCACGGCACTGTGGTGTTCAGCGTGGCCGGCGCAGTGGCGAACAATGGCGTAGGGGCCATTGGGGTTGCGGGTCACGCGCGAAATCCGACTACAGGGGAGGATGGCACGAGCGGAATCATTGACCCCATGTTCTACAAGATCGGCCTTCCTTTCATGACGAACCTCGCACGGGGTATCAACAAAGCCACTGACGACAATGCCACCATTATCAATGTGAGCAGTGGTTTTGCCTGTGAACCGCTGCTTGATATCGACATCTGCAAGGCAGAGACGAGGTTTGCCATAATAGTCGCCTGTGAAGTGGCGAGCTGGTTGATACCAGCACCGTTGTCGTCCTTGCTCTCTCAAGTGGCATGTGATGCCCTGGTCCTCTTTTTCGAGCTCACAGGCGTGGCCGACGAAGACCTCTTGCGTGCTGCCGTTACCAGAGCGCTGGCGAACCCTGGCCGGGTCATCGTGGCGTCGGGGCCGGAGAATGTTGCGATCCCCGTCATCGGTACGGTGGGGCCTTTCGACGCCATCGACGATGAATTCTACCCCTGTGCTTACGACGGCGTGCTCTGTGTGGGCGCTATTAACACGAGCAAAGAGCCGTCGTCCATCAACCCGATAGGCTCCGGGATTGACATCTGGGCCCCTCATGGTTTCACCACTATGCCTGTTCCTGGCTCAAGTGCTCTCACGTACTTTGAGGGTACGAGCGCAGCGGCACCGTTCATCACCGGGGTTGTTTCCATGATGAAAGCCGCTGATGCGACGCTCACCCGTGACCGAATTGTGGAGATCCTCCAGGAGACGAGTGTTCCCCTCGCGGATGCCCCCTCGGGAAGCTGTGTGACTAGGACGGGAGGGAGCTGTGTGGGGTTTGTGAATGTACTGGCTGCCGTGCGAGCAGCGGCCAATCTGCCGTCAGTGGTGTGTACGGGGTGGGAAGAGCTCGCGCTCGCAAGTGGCAACAATGACACGCGGACTTCCGCTGTGGACTTGGGCACCCTCTCGTTGCCCTCCACTCCTGGCTCCTTCGTGCGAGTGCGCGTCACGCAGGACGGTTCGATTCACGCCTTGAACGGTGGGACCCCGCGTTCCACCAACGTGGACGAGGACTGGTTCAAGTTCCAAGTGTCCGGCTCCGGGTGGGTCGAAGTGCGCCTGACCGTTCCCTTTGCCACAGATGCCCTGACGGCCTCGCTCAGTTTTGACACCACGACTGTGCCTCTTGTCCCGATTTCCGAGCCCGGTCTCCGCGGGTGGTCAACCGTGATTCGGGTTACTCCCTCTGTGGACTACTTCATCTCCATCACCGCGCTCGATCCCGGAGGGCTCAACGATGCCTGCTACAACGGCTCCACCCTGACCGTGACGGTTATCCACACCCCGGATGCAGACGTGACCGAGGAAAGGGGTGGCGAATATCCCCTTCCGTCGTGGGAACACGTTGACTTTGCGGAATGCCCGCCCGAATTGCGGCGCCTGTTCGGCACGGGCGATTGCGGCACGGTCTTCGAGAACGGCTCCGATGCCCGCGTGCGGAGAGCCGTCGAGCGCTGGTATATCTCCCTCTCCAATCTCAGTTTGAGCAGGGTGAATGACATCGATTTCTTCCGCATACCCCCTCTGCCGGATCCGGCCAATCCGGCCGATGGCGGCCACGACGATATTCGCCCGAGCAGACCGCCCTTCCGGGGTCCCGATCCCGAACCACTCCTGGAATGTGGAACCACACAGCGCGAGGAGCTTGGGCTTTCAGGGACGTCAAACACGATCGACGTGAGTATGGGAGGAGCTTTGATCATCGAAGTGCAGCCACTCTATCGAGGCCTAGGAAGTCGTACCACCATTTCCCCTTCGGATGAGCGCCTCTACGTCTATCGCGACGTGAACGGCGACGGCAGACCGGAAAGGGACGAGAGCGTCGTGCGGCGAGAGGGGAACCTCCGGCTCATTATAGACTGTCCCAGGTCTCGGTATAACATCCTGAACGAACTGATCTTCTCCTTCGGAGAACGTGACACTCCTCGGGGACCATTCGACATGGGATATTATCGAGTCGTCGTGGAGTACAGGATCGACATTGAACGCAACGTCCCCGACTGGGTTGGCTCCCCGGGGGCCGGGCGGCCGCCGCGCGTGCCGTGCCCTTCGCCTTCTCCCTTGCCTGGTATGCCTGACCCCTTTGCCCTTCCCACAGATTTCCCCTTCTGTCCACGAGGGCTGCCAAGCCAGGCAATCGAAATAGGGCTCACCCACCCTCTGGACCCATCCAACCCCCGCTGCATGGCCGACGGGCCGGGGTGTTCGGAAGCCTTCCTCGTGGACTGGGCCGGCGGTGACTTCGATGTCAGCTTCCGCGCGCCGGTGGAGATGAAGTTTCGGCTCTACGATGAAGACCGCACGCTCATCGCCTCGGGCACACCGGCCCTTCCCCGTTCGGCGTGGCCCTCAGGAGGGGCAGGAACAGCCGAAATTCAACAGAAGGACGCCGTCGAGCAGAAACTCAGCATATCCCAACTGGATGCCGGCCGCTATGTGCTCGTGGTAGAGGGGCAATCACAGAAGACGTACACGTACACGATGACGTTCGATCCTCTGATCACGATAGGAAACTTGTACTTGCCTGTCGTCGTTCGCTAGAACGTGCAGGTGCTTCCTGCACGGCGCAGCTCTGTCCGTAGGGCCTGAATGGCCTGCCCGGGCGGCGAAATGTGCTTCACCTGGCGCGCTTTCTCACGCCCCCCACCCGTCCGCGCAGTGGGCGGTGGGGGGCGTGGTCGTCTGCGAGCGCCTTCCTCCCTTCGGCGTCGGACGCCCCGGTGGAGGCGGGCCTTCTGAGCAGGGGAGCCTCCTCTCGGGCAGGCCCCGTGAGCGGGCGCGGGCAGCAGGGACTTGGCCCCTCTTCCCACACATGTTATACTCACCGCCACACGGCCTGCGCGGGTGACGAAGGGGAGTCCGGCCCACACGTGTGTGTTCCCAGACGTGTCTTCACGCTCAACTCCGGTGAGCCCTGGCCGGCGGCAAACGGGCTGCGGCCGTTGTCACAGGAGAGGGCCACCGAGGTATGTTTCCCCACCT
>Ga0256839_1004910_pt1 | contig 12705 bp, 13 predicted proteins | sample 354166metaG_FD_185968 | JGI IMG/M metagenome (GOLD analysis project Ga0256839, IMG submission 185968) | Hydrothermal vent microbial communities from Mid Atlantic Ridge, Atlantic Ocean - 354-166 | ecosystem: Environmental > Aquatic > Marine > Hydrothermal vents | place: Atlantic Ocean: Mid...
CACAGGCGGGCGATAACTGCGGAAAATCAAATAAATGTGCACAGGGAATAGGTGGATAAGCATGAAGAAGAGGATTGTTATAACATATGCTGCCAGGGATGTTGACTATTATCGCGAATTCTTGTTCGGCATAGCCACGAGTTTAGACATAGAGCGCTTTTTTGCAGAAAATTTTAAGCAGAATGGCAAAAATACGGTCGAAGTGTTGATTAAATCCCCTGAAGATAAGGTTGATAGTTTCATCAAAATTATAAGCTCACAATTCCCTGAGGGCGTCCAGATTGGTGGCATCCGGATGGAGGAGTAGGTGATGAAAGTTGAAGGGTACTACCGCTATCTCACAGCGATGCTGCTCGGATGCTGGATGAGGACCTGGAGGAGGATTTCGGAAAAGGGCGATTACCACACTGGCAGATGAAAGGCGGCATTAACAGCACATGTTTTAGATGTTATGGCACGTGGTGTTTAACATGAGGGTTATAGAGATACCGGCCTGGCTTGATGAAAAAGATGTAAAAATAGCCATGGCAGCTCAGCTCTTTAAAGAGGGCAAGGTTACACTTAAACAGGGGGCTGAAATAGCAGGCTTGACCATATGGGACTTTTTGTATGAGCTTGGAAAGAGGAAAATAAGCTACACAAACATTACGCCGGAGGATTTAGAAGAGGAGTTAAAAGGAATATGATAATATCCGATACGGGTCCCCTCATAGTACTCTTTAAAACAGAACTGCTGTTTTTGTTGAAGGAGATTTATCATGAAGTCTTAATCCCTGAAGCGGTGGCAAATGAACTGACAGAAAAAGAAGAAGGCACCCTCCTTTTGAAAGAGAATCAATGGATAAAGGTAAAAAAGGTAAATGAAAATAGGATCCTATTGGTTTTAAAATCCATTCTTGGTTCTGGAGAAGCGGAAGCCATCGCCTTAGCCATAGAAACAAACTCACCGCTGCTTATAGACGAGAGAAAAGGCAGAATTATTGCCGGAGATGCGGGCATAAAAATAAGGGGGACTCTCGGCGTTTTTGTTGAAGCCAAGGAAGAGGGATTGATCAAAAGTGTAAATATGTGCATAAAAAGGCTGAAAAAAGCAGGATATTATCTTGATTCTGAACTCATTGATATTGTTTTGAGGAAATGCGGGGAGTTATAAGTCTCATAGATCTCCGGTGCCACTCCTTTAAAGCACCTTGCTGCGAGAGGGATTATATATTCACACGTTAAAAATGTGGTTGCTTTTCAGAGGCGCTGAAAAATGGAACAAAAAGAAGTTATTCACAGGCTAAAAAACTTTTTTGATGGGTTTGAAAAGGTAAAGCTTGCCTATCTGTTTGGTTCCTCGGTTACTGGTAGGGCTGGAAAATTGAGCGACATTGACATCGCGGTACTTCTGGATGAAAAGCTCACCGCAAAAGAGAGACTTAAGCTTGAGCTTGAGCTGATCAGCTGCCTCTCCTCCACCCTGAAGACAGATAAGATAGAGGTGGTGGTTATGAACGAAGCTCCTCTGCTCTTGAAGTACAACATAATAAAGAATGGAATAATCCTCAAGTCTGCAGACGAGGCGCTGAGGGTCAAGAAGGAGGCTGAAATACTCTCAAGATACTTAGACAGAAAGTACTTTGAGGAAAGACGGGCAAAGGAAGCGATTAAGAGAATTGCCAGGCATGGATTAAAATGATGCAGGAGATTGCCGATAAACTCAACGCATTGAAGAAATATGTCAGAATACTTAAAAGCTATCAAGATAAGAGTAGAGCGATATCTTCAGGTTGCAATTGAATGCACACTTGATATTGGAGAAATGATTATCTCTGCCGAGGGATTTGAAAAACCTGAAACCTACAGGGAGGTTATAGAGATTCTTGGAAGGGAGAAAGTACTCCCTGAGGACTTCTCCATTCAATTCGCTCCTGCAGCCGGATTCAGAAACATTCTTGTCCACGCATATTCAGAGGTGGATGTCAGAAAACTCTATGAGTTTCTGCAGGAAAAGCTTGAAGATTTTGATACTTTTGCCATGCATATAGCAAGATACCTGGAAAGAAAATACTCTTCAGGCAGGTGAGCCACAGCATCAGGGAAATTCCGATTAGAGTATCTGTCTGAAGAGGGGTAAAATCCACAGGTTAATATTGATTCCACGAGGGTTAACCGGAGAAAATGGGGCAACATGCCAGTCACAATTTACGGATACGAAAAATCCATGCCGAATAGCAGGTAATAAAGAGAATTCGTTTTAATTCGTTTTCCTGTCAGATAAAATAGAATTGAAAATACATGGGACAGATGAAATTTAACTTACGGATGATTTAAATTTGTGCAAGAAGATGGGAGTATGGGTGCTGAATTAAAAGAACACCAGAAAATCAGGAACTGCCTGGATATCCTTAAGAATCTCTACACAAAGTTAATTGGCAGACATATCCTGAAGAAGAGAGTATCAAGGCTATAAAAGGGGACGATGAGGCAGTAGGATAGGAAGAACCCTTCACGGTTCCGCTGGAATGAGCTTTCAGGTAAATTCAGGGGGACAGAGAGGTGAGAGAGCTGTGAGGGCAATAGCCACGCTTAACGCCGGGATAAGTCGTCTGGGAATAAAGGCAACAGTGAAAAATGCTTTGAGAGAATTTCCCTATATCAAGGGCAGCGGATACTGCGAGCTGGTTGTGAGGAGCCGGTGAGGATGAGAGGCTGTAATAATTGTATCGCACATTGGAAATGGTGGAAGTTAGGAAATAATCCAGCACGGTGATAAAGGCTATAAGAGAATTATTCACCCGGGCAAGTTATAAAGCTTAAGGTAAAGAATTAAGGTGCTGCAGAAGAAAGCAACTGAGTTGACTGGATAAATTACGAGAAGCTCCTGAAGGTCCCCAGAATCGCCTGAGGTCAAGCGACGTTGTAAGTGTAATTGTCAGAGAAATAACAGTGCTGCCCGGAAATGAAAAACTTACTGCAGATACGGTCCTGATAGACTCTTCAAAGCTCTATATACGAGAAAGATACAGAATAGGCAAGCTCATTAAATATCCCCACCATCTCATAAGGTCGGGACGTATCATAAGGTGGGACAATGTTCTGCACCACAAAAATGTGAAAACTTATCCATTTCACAAACATGTGGATGACAAAATATACTAATCGGAGAAGATGGACATAGGCAAGGTGCTTTCTGAATTGAACAGTATAGTTAAAAGGAGCGAGAATGAATACTCCATAAATATTATAAGCTCCGCATCCTTTTAAATCTTTCTCATGGCAGCTTCCCTCGGTAGAGGCACCCTCTACCTCATGCTCGCTCAGGGGGTATTTTTAGCATCAGGTTATCTGGTTCATGCAGGACTTGGCAGGATTCTCGGGCCCCAGCAGTACGGCACCTTCGGTGTGGTAATCGCTCTGGTTACAATTTTCAATCTCCTTCTCACCTCCGGCTTCCCCCTGGCAGCCTCCCGGTACACCGCAATGCATCCCCGCAATCTTGGCGGTATAAAAAAAGCCGCAGAAAAAATACTCCTTCCAGCGGCGGCATCAGTTTTTCTGCTTTACTTTTCACTGGCAGACACCATAGCCCTCATGCTTGGAGACCGCTCTCTGGCACCCTACATCCGAATCTCAGCCTTCATCATCCCCATTTACGCCATTTTCACCCTCCATACCGGACTTCTGAACGGCCTCCGCGAATACGGAAAACAGGCAAAATCCCAGCTCACGTACAACACAGCAAAAGTAGCGGGGGTGTTCACATTCGTTCTCCTCGGTTACTCAGTATCCGGGGCACTGGCGGGCTTTGCGCTGGCACCTCTGGCGGGTCTCATAATTGCCCGGCACTACCTCGGGCGCCTTCCACCGCCTGATCCCTTCCCTCCCCGCAGACTTCTGAGCTTTGCGCTGCCTCTCATCGCCTTTACCGTAACCCTTCAGGCGCTGCTGAGTCTGGACCTTCTGCTGGTAAAGAGGCTGATATCCGGTGAAGAAGTAGGTTATTACACAGCAGCCGCCAACCTGGCAAAGATACCCTACATCATGCTCTCCGCCTTAGGTGCGGCGGTCTTTCCTGCTATAGCCGGCTCGGGCAGTAGTTCACGAATCACCCTGCGGTACATCCGCGAGTCATTTAGATACCTGCTGCTCCTGCTGCTCCCGGCAACGATTCTGCTAAGCGCAGCTTCTCGCCATGTCGTAAGCCTATTCTACTCCCCCCGCTATCTTGCAGCCGCAGACCCCCTTAGCATTCTCGTCGCCGGCTGGGGCTTATTCTCCCTATTCAGCCTTCTCACCACGGGCATAAACGCCACAGGCGGTGTAAGAGCCACCCTTCTGCTCACTCTCCCCCTGCTCCCTCTCGCTCTATTTGCGAATCTCGTCCTGATTCCTGAGTACGGCATGAGAGGCGCTGCCATCTCAACAACCATCACCGGTGCCGCAGGTCTGCTCATGGTCACCGCTTACTTGGTCTTCAGGTATCGCGCCCTGCCCTTCCGACTTCTATCAACCCTCAAAATCACTGCAGCAGCAGCTATTATGTATGCAGCCGCCGGCGTTATATCATCCCATGCAGCCTATGCCCTGCTCGGATACCCCCTGCTTCTCACACTTTACCTGATGCTGCTGCATCTCACGGGAGAACTCACAGAAAAAGATATCAGGCTGGTTGCCATAAAAACACACAGGGGAAGATAGTATATGGAGCCACTGGAAATCATCAGAGCGGTGGTGGGGATTGCGTACGTTCTCTTCCTGCCGGGTTTTGTGTGGAGTTACGTATTCTTCAGGAAGGGTGAAATAGACCCGGTGGAGCGCACCGCGCTGAGCTTTGGGCTATCGGTGGCGCTGGTGCCGCTCGCCGTATTCTGGATGAACTATCTGCTCGGTATAAAAATCACCCTGACAAACGTGACGGTCCTCATACTTCTGATAACCCTTATAGCAGCGGCGATACTTCGCATCAGGGGGCACAGCACTTGAAACTACTCCCGGCACTCATTGCTCTCTACATCTCAATACCGGCAGTCAGCGGGCTGACATTTAACAGCGCTGCGAAGACAGACGCTGGTACACTTATTTACGGGGACCTACAGATATACTACAACGACAGCAGTAAAGTAAAAAAACAAACCATCTCCATTGCTGACATGGAAGTTTCAAGCACACACACGTACCGGTACGGCAATCTCACAAGGCACACAGAAATCAGGACAGGACACTTCGGGGACCTGGGGAAGCTCACCCTCCAGCTCAACCTCACCTGGAATCGCAGCCATACCAGGCTTGACATAACCATAGAAACCACCGGAGAAGACGCGCTCTCAGCCATTCTCAGGCTCACGATACCTGATTCTGCCGGGAGGTACCTCGCGACTCCACCCGCACCCCCTAAGGAGAACCTGCTTTACGATGGCGATGGAACCTGGAAGCAGGTGGCTATTCCTCCCTCGCCCATCTTCTGCGCCATGCTCTACGGAGGTCCTCAGCCCCTTAGCATCTCGGGTACGGCACCGGAATCACTGGAAGTGTACGACGCCGGTAAGCTGTGGCGCGGCTTCAGGATACGCTGGAGAACCGAGCTCACCGCCGGCAAGGGTAACATAACCCTGGCGCTAACTGCTGATGCCCCAAGTAGCTGCGGAACCATACCCATACCCGCGGAGGCTGTCTGGAAGGAAATAAAAGCAACAGTGCCCCTGATTCCCGCCATCAGAGGGGGAGGCACCATATACATCCTGAGCAAAACAGAGGAACCCTTTGACATAGAGATATACAAGCAGGACCTGAACCAGTACCAGGGCGAGGACGTGCTCAACCTGACCCTCATCTTCCCAGAGGGCCAGGTTATCCGGGCAGTTATAGAGGATGACGGATACACTGGGAAGCCCGGCACGCCCGGTGGTATTCAGAAAGCCACACTCCATGCCAGAGGTTCCGGGATTTACACCCTCATTTTACAGGGAAGCGGTGATACTGTGGTCAGAGGTGTCGTTGCACCTGGAAAAAAGGCAGTAGTCTCCGGGAGGCTTTTCCTGTATGGGGCACATAAAGTGTATTTTATGACAGGAGATTCGGATAACATCACCATACACTGGAAAAATCCATGGATTAACCGAACAATCAGCGTATACCATGATGGCAAACTTATTTTTAATACAACACTTTATAAAACATCCACATGGCGTAATATCACAGTTAGACTGCCATACTATGCCAGGAATTCCATGCTCAGCTTTAAAACAGACGGCATGCTGCTGCTTGGATTTAAGGGGGTGCCGGAATACTTCTCAGCCCTCTCTGAAGCGTGGTTTGACCCGGGGCGGGTGCCCCGTATCCCACCGCTGAGGGGCGGACACACTCTGTACTTCACCTCCACCGGCGGTGAGCTTGTGATATTCAAGAAAGACCTGAACTGCTATCCCGGTGAAGATACTCTTAACGTGACCCTCGTAGCTCCCGACGGAAGAGTTAAAACCCTCCACGTGCCGGATGACGGCTACTCCGGTGACGACTGCAGATTTACACGGGTCCAGGCTATCAGACTGTACGTACCGGAAGCACCGGGAGCCTACATGCTGAAACTCTCAGCAGGTGGTGACGTGCTGATTTCAGGGCTTCAGGTACCCGGCAGCAAGCTGGTGATATCCGGCGTTTACTTTCCGCACACTGCGCAGAAAGCTTACTTCAGACTCAACCAGCGCACCTTCAACATAACCTGGAAGAATCCATGGGGTGAGAGATGGCTGACCCTACGAGCCGATGGCAGGGTTGTGAACCGTTACCTGCTCAACAGGAGCAACGCCTGGCGGCGTATCACCATCAACGTTGCTCCCGAGCTGATGAATGCCACCTGGAGCATTGAAACCACCGGCGGGGTTGTGCTCAGGCTGGAGGGTGCAGACTATCTATCCTTCACCGCGGACTCCTGGTTCGTGCCAGACCGTGAGGAGTCCATGAACTTCCTGCGTGGCAGGTGGCTGGTGCACTATCTGAGCTGCACCGCCCCCGGCAGCATCACGGTTTTCAAGCGGGATATAAACCTGTACCCGGGGGAGGATGTGCTCAGCATCTCCTTAGTGCTGCCTTCAGGCAGAATATATAACACAAGCCTGCCGGATGATGGCTATTCAGCTCGCTCAGAGCTCTCACGCACCATGAACGTGAGCATACCTCTCGGTGAACCCGGAAATTACACGCTGGTGATGTCAGGAAACGGTGACATGCTCACCGCCATAAGCACCACCTGTGATGCTGTATACGCTGGCACCCTGACAGCCTACACATCCTCTCCGGTTTACTTTATGACAGACAATGCCTCCGTATTTGAGATAAGAGCGGCATCAAACTGGGCGGCTGCGCTTCCCAACAGGATAAGGCTCTACTCTCCAGGTGGTGACCTGACAGCGATTATAAACCTGAGCAGACGCGGCAAATGGGAAAGTGTGGAGCTGGTCGCAAACAGAAGCGGTGTCTGGACGGTGGTGCCGGAGAAGAACCCCTATATCCTTGAGGTCTCCGGGGAGGTGCTTCCAATTTACTCCTTTAGCCGTTCGTCCCTCTTCGTGCCTTTCTCCCCCATTAAGCGCAATGACACCTGGACGCTGGCTGCTCTATCCCTTATAATCGCAGGAGGTGCCGTGGCATGGGCAGGAAGACGGCTGCTATGAGAATGGGTGTGGCGATGCTACTGATAGCCACCTACATTTTTATCCGATTAAGCGATGTCAGCGTGCTGGTGGTTTCCAGGGCGGAGCCGGGGGTTGAAGGCGTGGAGTGGAGTGAGAGCCTCACCGGCACCCACCCGGGCACCTATACTATTGTGGTGCTCACGCCGGAGTTTCTCGGCGGTGAGATGCGTGGAAATGTGCTGATTGTACCGGCTCAGATGTTCAGAAGCAGCGCTTTCTGGGAGAGAATTCTACCGGCGACCTCTGAGCGGAATAGAGCTGCAGCGATTCTCGCTCTTTTTCTGGGGGTGCTCCTCCTGTCGCTTCCAGGCGCCGGGGGTGACAGGGGACGAGAGATCTTCACGATTACGCTAATGGCGTATCTTCTGCTCTTCATGTACGCAAACCTCTGGGATGTGAGAATAGGCTGGCTCGGGCTGATCACTGAAGCCCTCGGGATATGTGCGGTAGCATCAGGCACAGGCGCGGCTCTCAGCAAACAAAGCGGTAAATGACACTTGCCTCATTTCTGTAGAAAACCTCAAAACATTCGCCTTTGAACTTGTTCAGAGTGCCTGGGGTGTGGGGTCCCGTATAGATGTACAGAGGTTTCCGGTAAATCCTGAGCATCTCTGCAGCTCTGGTGGAGTTCTTCGTGCTCCAGAAGCGTCGCCAGTCCTCAACGCTCCATCTGTCCTCACCGAACAGTCCAGGTGCGATTACCCGCCTGCCACTGTAGCCCAGGAGCCACGGAGAGTAGTGGCTTGTGGTTGACATCACCATCGCATTTTCCTCCGTGTTTCTTAGCGCTAAGACGGCGGCGAACTCGTCCTGGCTGAGAAGCGGTTCCGTGCTAATTGCTCTGGAGAGCACCATCCACCCGGAGGAGATGCTGAGCAGAAGCAGCACCAGAGCTCCGGTGCGTCTGCTGGTCCTGAGCAGATATAAGAATCCAGCAGAGGCAAATATCAAAATTCCGGCGTCAAGCTGGATTATCAGCCGGTTGTAGAAAGCCAGCTTAAGGTAAACAATCACAGCATTTGCAAGAACCCACAGCGTTATAACAGATATTTTTTTCCTGAGAAGTGCCATAAGAATTCCAAGAATCCCGAAAGGAAGGTAGCCTATGGCAAACATCTCATAGGCGGTGGCACCGAAGAAGGTCCCTGGCCCTATCCTGGCTTCTACCAGCGGCTGGAGAAGAGGGAGAATTGCCTCTCTGTACGTCCCGGCATAGTAGCCAAGTGCTATTGCCACACCGGCTAGCAGGTATGCCAGCCGCTTCTTTACTCTGCCGGATATAGCGGCATGAGCTGAAACTGCCAGCAGGAGCAGAAGAAAGGTTGGTCTGTGCACCCCACCAACGAAACCTGCCACCAGAGCAAAAGGAGCGTAACGTCTCGCTTCGTAGAGGTAGAGAGCTATGAGGAAGAGGGGCATGGCTAAGAGATTCTTGTAATACATGTGCCAGAATGCCGTGAACTGTGGTACCGAGACGGAAAAGAGAAGCGCAGCTATGATGCCTGCTTCTTTTCCGTAATGCTGCTTTGCTACAGCATAAATCGCCGCAATCATAATAAACTGAAGCATCAGGTATCCCTGAAAAATAAGAAAGTCTGAGCTGATACCAAACAGATGGAGCAGATCTGCGAGAATGAACAAGCCTGGTGGATAGCCGGCGGCGATCCAGGACTCCTGCTGAACAGGAAGCTGCGGCAGTGCCGAAAAGTAGATGTTGAATATGAACCGGTATATTCCAGGATCGTAACCTGGAGGGACGGGTGAGCTGAGGTAGGTAATAAGACGGGTTAGCAGAAGATATACCGCAGGTACTACCAGGATAACTGCAGGGAGATGTAGGTTATGTTTTTCTTTAATGTAGCAGATGCCCGCAATACCCGTAATGAGCGCGAGAATGCCAAAGTTGATGATTCTGAAGTATATGATGCCAAAACTTACCAGAATGCTCAGGATAATATAAATCGTCAGTATCTGCAGATATGAGCCTGCCATGATGTTTTTTAGCTCGGTTTTTAGCCGCCTACATTCCATGATGCCAAACTTCTTAAGGGTGAATAAATATTTTATGTGTTCAGGAGGTCGGCGCTTTGCTCAGGGCTGTGGTGCTGTTGCTGATGCTGCTGCCTGCGGTTCAGGCTCAGGAGAGTCCCCTGCAGCTTGTGTTGCAGATGCATCCCCCTCCTACAGTGGTAATTCCCGATGATAGCTACAGGCATCTGGCGGATAAGATTGCGGAAGTCATTGCTTCCAGTGGCGTCGTTGAAAGGCGGGAGGTTGTGGTTTATAGTTTTGAGGACACGGGCATGATAGATATAGAGGTGACGGGGGAGGATGTCGGAAGATACCTGCTGCATGCCCACCCGGGTACGGGGTCCTTGAATCCCGATCGTGAGAGTTCTGGAATTAGAGCCTGGGACGGGGGGGTGCTTTTTAATGAACTTTATCTGAGCAGATACTCAAAAAATGAGCTGAGGGTGACTCCGGTTTATTATGTCCCAGAGCTGGATAAGATGCTATGGAGGACTTTTTCTATAGGGGGGAAGAGGTACGCGGTTACCGGCTACTACCCGGAGGAAAGAGCAGTTGCAGTTGCGGAAGCTGCTGACCTGAAGCTGTACCGAACAGATAGACCGGTAGAGCACAAAGTGTGGGATGGGGCGAGTGTGAGACTTGAGGAGTACTCACCACCAGCAGAGGACAGCGGCAGTGCACTGATTGGTGTCAGGACTGAGGATGGGCTGGAGGTGGTGGCGTTTGATGTTCCCGCGAAGCTCCCGGTGGAGGTAACACCCGCCTTTGAAAGTGTAATGGGATGCTGCAGAGTGTTTGTGGTGGAGGCGGAGGATGAGTACCTGAGGCTGGTGTTTATCAGGAAAAAGGAAGGCGTGACCCTGAGCCATGGTATGCCGGCGTTTGGTTACAGGAGTGTATGGGTTAATCGCAGGGTGGGAGAGCATGGGAATTCACTGGTGTTTGTTGGGGATGTTTTAAGGTTAACCGGGGATGACTTTGGCAGAATCTACGGTACCCCGTACTATCTCAGTTTTAGTGATAACAGACTTAAACTGGTTAAGATGGTACAAATAGGTGTTTTTCCGGATACCGGTAGTCTCCGTGGTGGTGCTTTCAGAGAAAGGGTTAATTTTTCGCTGATGGGTCCTGGCAGACTCAAACTGGAGTTTTTATCAGACATGCTGGATGATGTTTCCGGTGATGACGGATTCACGCAGAGAGAGTGCAGGCGCGGATACATGATGGCAGGAGATGATGGCTGGTTCTGGGTGGATGCGGATTCCAGCGGGAAGCTGGGTGATGCGGGGGATTATGTGGTTTACAATGGGCTGAGGATGCTGGGGTGCGGTGAGCAGGCTGTGGCGATGCCGGTGATGCTGCTGAATGTTTCACCCGGGGAGCTGGTTAGAATCAGGGGGGTGTGGTATCTGGTGAAAAGCGCGGGTGAGGATGGTGTGGAACTATATCCAGTGGAGCTGGTGAGGCTTTACAGGTGCAGGGAGTGCTACAAGATTATTGGTGGCTTTAGGGTGTCTCTTGCTGGAATGTCTGCTGAAGGCGGGAGAATTTCTTTTGAACTTGAGCTGTTTGAAAATGGCACGCATCTGACAAATCTTATTTTTGAAGATATGAGTGCCGGGGATGAGATGCTGAGCTTCAGAGCTTATACGGGAGTCAGGGCTTTTGTTGCGGGTGCTGGTGAGAGGTATGTTGCTGTGGCTATCCTGGATGGGGGGCCCGTCTGGGTTGAGAATGACGCTCCGTGGAATGGCTACGATAGGGTGGTTCTCTATGGGGATGGTGAAAGTATAAGGATGGAGATGCGGGGAAAACGCATACGTGTAAAGGCTGGAGATGTGGTTGAGGCTGGAAATGGATATTTTGTGGAGTTTTCGGGAGATGAGGTTGATATTTTACGGAAGCAGAGCAGGACGATCAGAGCAGGTAGGATGCTGGCGTCTTCGGATAAACTGTGGAGAGAGGTATTAAGGCGTGATGTGGTGTTTTTTGAGAACGTCAGGCAGGAGACTCCAGAGGTAAGGGTTATGCTGCTGAAGGATGTGACGGAGGGGATGAACATGGTTCTTCTGGGTACTCCGCTGGACAATGGACTCATCAGGGCGCTTATGGGGAGCAACACGTCTAAGGTTGACTGGAGGTTAAGCCGGGGTGATGTGGAGGTGGTGAAGCTGCAGAATCATACTGTAGTGATTGTTGGCGGTGCCAGCAGAGATGATGTGGTGAATGCTGTGATGAGTTTTCTTGCAGGGGCGGGTGTGAGTGAGGCGAAGGGGGAGCTCAGGGTGAAAATCTCGGTGATGCAGCAGGGGGGTAGTGGGAATAATTTGTCCCGGGAGATGAGAGAGGAGAAGGGAAGTGCTGGACTGGTGCGCAGGATGGCTGAGATGTTAGCCATGTTCTTTGATGTCCTGCTGGGTGGTGGGAGATGAGGCTGTGGATGGTTCTGTACTGTATTGCCGCAGGATTTGCCGGCTTTCTGCTGCTGATGGTTGCAGTGCTTTCGGAGGTGTTTGCCTCGCCCTATACATGGGTGGTGGCTGCTTTGACGTTCGGCGTGGGGTTTGCCGGTATGGTGCTGTCGGGGTTGAGTAGAGAAAGAAGAACGGGGGTGGTTTCGGGATATGTGGCGCTGTGCTTTACGGGAACGGCGGTGATTATTTATCTGCTGTCTTATGGTGGAGCGATGCAGAATGCCGTGATGCTGGCAGGATTGTGTGCACTTTTCGCTTCCGCGGTTTATGTAAAATGGGGTTACGGATTTTGGGATGATTTCTGGATTGTTCTGATGAGTTCTGCGGGTTTCTGGATAATTGTGCAGAAGTTCACCTGGCAAATCGGGTTTATGGCGATATTTTTTGGTATAGTAACTGCGGTGCTGATATTCACGCTGAGCTATCTTGTGATTGAGGAGGGTTGAGATGCGCTTGGTACTTACCCTTGAGTGCGCTTCCAGCTATGCCTACGATATGAGGTATTTCAGCAAGCTGCAGGGTTT
>Ga0256839_1004911_pt1 | contig 12702 bp, 12 predicted proteins | sample 354166metaG_FD_185968 | JGI IMG/M metagenome (GOLD analysis project Ga0256839, IMG submission 185968) | Hydrothermal vent microbial communities from Mid Atlantic Ridge, Atlantic Ocean - 354-166 | ecosystem: Environmental > Aquatic > Marine > Hydrothermal vents | place: Atlantic Ocean: Mid...
AACAGAGCTCACCAGCTCACCGGCCACCGCATCGCGGGTGGTGAGCGCAAACAGCTCGGCCTCGTTGGCCTCGATGAAGCGGCGCAGGATCTGCCGGGTGCTGGAGAACCTTGCATTCAGCAGCGGCGCGCCCTTCTGCGCGGTGGTGAGCAGGATGAACCTGCGGTTGGCGCCATCGGGGTTGAGGTAGAGGTCATCCCCCAGCTCATCGGCCACCTCCGGGGAAAACCCGGAAATATCCACATGGAAGTCGGACAGGGCCGTGGTGCGCCCGCTCAGCGCCCTGAGGGCGCGGTTGTAGCGCTCTACCAGGGCAGGGCTGTCCACCGGCACCAGATTGCCGAACATCAACCCCTTTTCGATGAGGCGCCTCAAGGCCGCCCCTCCTTCGCCCGCACCGCCCCCGGCAGGCCGGCCAGCATGTGCCGCAGCAGGCTCATCGCCGCTTCTCCCGTACCATCTCTTCGCCCCGGCGCCTTTCCAGCCCCTGTAACAGAACAAGCCATGCCAGCGCCAGAACCGGCCCCCACAGCAGCGTGGCCTTCACCGACAGGCGCAGGAAGAACAGCGTCACCGCCACCGGAGCCTGCGCCATGGCCGCCCCCGGGCGCGCCCCGTCCAGCGCATGGAGCAGCGCGAAGATCACCGCGCCCGCCACCAGCAGCACCAGCGCTGCAAGCATCACCGCCACCGCCAGCCGCCACCGCGACAGCGTCTTCCCGGCCAGCCACCCCGGCAGCAGCGCCGCTCCCGCCACCAGCACCGCCAGCGGCAGGGCGGTATTGAGCAGGCCGATGGGCTGGGGCTGGATCATTCCCCCGCCTTCCTCGCGGCAAGGCGCCGCCGGGCCTCGTCCCTCCTCTCCATCTCGCGCATCGCGGCCTCGATCGCCGCCTCGTCCGACTGCCCGGCATAGCGGAACTCGCTGTCTGCGTAACGGTTGATCTCCTGGATCACCATCTCCACCGTGATCGGGCGCATCAATTCGCGAATCATCGCCAGCTTCTCGTCATAACTCCTGAAGAGAAACAGATCGGGCTGCTCCATCCACTCGTCGGGCAGCTCGAAATCCATCGCCCGCACCTTGACCGCATCTGTGATGTTCTTGATCGCCCGGCCGGTAAAACGCGGATCCACCTCCTGGATCGCCTTCAGGTAAGCACCCAGCCCGGCGATGGTGTCGGGCCGGCCATGCTCCCGCTCGATCCTTTCCCAGACCCGCACCAGCGCCTCTTCCTGCGGTCGGTCGTGCGCTTCGAACGAACGCGCCACCGCCCGGGTGATTTCCTGGCTGGCGAAGGGGGCGTGATCGCCCAGCGGGATCTCGTGGTTGTCACCCAGAAGCAGATACAGGATGTCGGTGTAATCCTCCCGCGTCTGCGGCCCGTTCACCGCAAAACGAGCGCCGGCACGCTGACGCAGGGCATCGTCCACGTTCTCCGGGTAGTTGGAAAACATCCCGAAGGTGCAGTTGCCGCGCACCACCGTACCGGCCCCGGAAAACGCCTCCATCAGCACCGCCGTCACCTCCTGCTGGCCGGCCGAGGACTGCCGGTCGCCGCGCCGGCCCGCGATCTGGTCGATATCGTCGATGGTGCCGAAGCCGATCACCTGCGGATCCATCACGTTGTCGATGAAGGCCCGCGCGTTCTGCCCCGACCTGCCTTGGTAGCTGTCGATCTGGTCGATCGAGAAGTTCTGATAACGAAACGGATAGCCGGCAACCTGGCAATAATCGTTGATCAGCCCGGCCATCATGCGGATCAGCAGCGTCTTGCCGGTGCCGGGCAGCCCGTCGCCCATGAAGGTGAAGATGAAGCCGCCCAGCTCGGCGAAAGGGTTCAGCCTGCGCTCGAAGTCGTAGGCCATCAGCATCCGGGCAAGCTTCATCGCCTGGTACTTGGCGATATGGTTGCCGATCACCTCCCGGGGCTTCTTGAAACTCATGGTCAGGGCCGGGCCGCGGCCGCGGCGGGCCGGGTTGAAGCCGTCGATCGTGAAGTCATCCGCCTCGACCCGATAGCGCACCGCGGTAAAGGCCCCCAGCCGCGGTGCGGTCCGGGCCCGAAGCGCCACCTTCTCCATCAACTGCTCGGCAAAGGCCAGCACGGTGGCCACCATACGCGCCTCGCCGTCTCCATGGCGGGCAAGCTTGCGGTCCAGTTCCCAAAGCGCGCCGTGCAGGGCCAGCGGGGTGTTGTCGGTCAATACCTCGTCGAGGCCACCGATCTCCACCTCGGCCCCACCTGCCGAAGGCGCCAGCAGAAAGGCGGTGGCATTGGCAAAAGTATAGAGCACCGCCAGCGCCTCGCCGGCCAGAAGCTCGGAAAATTCGGCGGCGCGCTCCTTCGGCAGCCGCCCCTCGAGGTTTTCGCGCTTGAGTGCGGCCAGCCCGGTCTGCCCGGCGTAGGCCTCTCCCACCGCCAGGGAAATCGCCAGAGCCCGGCGCAGCCCCTGCAGGACGCTGGTCTGAATCACCGAGAGCAGCCCATCCCCCCCGTCGGCCGTCTCGATCCGCTCGATCAGACGCACCCCCTCGGGGCGCCGGGTGGAGTGCGCCGCCAGCCCCGGCGTGGTGGAGCGGAACCGGCGGGTGCGCACCACCCCCGGCGATCCCTCGGCCTGCCGGGGCACCTCATCTACGCGCGCCAGCCGCGGTGCGTGGTCGAAGCCCTCCAGCATCGCCAGCGCCGCGGGGTAATGGGCGCGGATCTCCTGCTCGGGAAGTTCCATCAGATCGGCGGGAACGCTCATGCCACTCTCTCCGGAATGCTCTTCTTCTGTCTGCAAATACTCCCGCCGGAGGCATTGAATCCCCGGCGTGCAGGGCAGGGCTTCATGCCTTCGAAGGGGATATTTTCACGAATACGAAGCGGCATCGGCCTACCTGTAACCAAGCACCCGGCCGCCCGGGCTGACGACGAACTTCCGCACCTCGCGAAACCCCGGCGGGTCAAGCTCGGCGAGCACCTGAAAGGGGCGTTCGGGAAGGATGACGGCGCGTTCGGTGCGGGTCGCTCCGGTATCGATGCCGCGCCCGGCGAAAGGATCGAGGGCAAAGATCTCGCGCTCCACCTCACCGAACCAACCCTTCCTTTCCACCTTCACCCGCTCGCTTTCCAGTTCCTCCGTCGTCCAGACCAGGGCCCAGTCCTCTCCGGCCGGGGCCTTGGCCTGCTCGAGCACCTGACGGATCGGGCCGGACTGACGGGTGAAGGCGCTGGAATACATCGGCCCCACGTGGATACGCCGCAGCCGCTTGGGGTGGATGTCGTCGAAATCCTGATCGAGACCCTGGGCGATGGTCAGCAGTTTCAGCCCGGCCACGGACTGGGCCATCAGGTGGCGCTGCACCCCGGCCCAGCGGGCCTGATCCTTCGGCAGAGCACTGCGCCCGGTGTCTTCCAGATCAAGCAGGTAGATGGTGGGCAGGTTCAGCTGGCTGTCATAGACCGCCCAGTGCAGCAGGTAGCGCCGCCGGGCGTCACCTTGCCGGTTTCCCTGCCACAGTATCTCCGGATCGTTTTCCGCCCAGAACAGCCCGCCCCTGCGCAGCGCCTGGTAATAGAGCCGCTGCGACAGGGCGTATTGCAGCCTCACCGGCACCTCCAGATCGCCCACGATGGTGCGGATCATCTGGTCTTTCAGCTCCGCCTCGGTGGGCATGTTGCGCAGGTGGCGTTCGGCCTGCTGGGCATCGTTGGCCATGGTCAGAAGTTCCGCGAACACCGGAAAGCCGCTTTCGTGCACGTCGATCTCCAGCGCCCCGAAGCCGGCCCCACGCCCGCTGAGCAGGTATTTCATGGAAAGCGCCTCGAAGGTGCGATCGAGTGCCTCGACATGGCCGCGCAGCACCGCCACGTCCCTCTTCGACAGGCGGTCGCCGGCCTCCATGGCCGCGGCAACCCGTGCCAGGTGGCGGGTGATCCGGTCGAACTTGGCAAAGTAGCGGCGGGCGGCGAACGGATCGCTCAGCTCCACGTGGTCGGCGGTCAGCGCCGCCGTCACATCGCCTCTGTGGCCCTGCCCCGGCATCAGGAGCCGTAGAGGTTCTTGTCGTGCTTCTCGACGATGGCGGCAAAGCGCCGGGCAAAACGCTCGTCGGCCTTGGCCTTCTGCTCAAGCACCTTGCGGGCGAAGACCATGTGATCTTCATGCGCCTCCAGCATGTCGGCCATCGCGCTGTTGGTGGCGGCACCGATCCCGGCCATGGCCGCCTGGGCCTGCTTGTCCGTTTCAACCCCGATCTCGTTGATCCGATGCGCCACCTCCTGCTGCTGGGCGGTTTTCAGCGATTTCGACAGCGCGTCATACAGCACCACCCGCTGCCTGGTATCGGTCTGCAGCTTGTTGATCAGCACCATCTGGGTGGCAGCCTGGTTCTGCAGGCTGTCCAGCCAGGTCTTGCCCTTCTCTATGTAGCGTTCCAGCGTCTGGCTTCTGGCCAGCTTCACCTGCTCGGCCTGGACCTTCTCGTTGTACGCGGCGTTGAGCGCGGCCAGTTCGCTTTCCAGACGGGTGCGTTCGGCGGCGTCCTGCTCCACCGAAATACGGTTTTCCAGCTCGATGATCTTCGGATCCATCGCCTGGATTTCCTCACGCAGCTTCTCCAGTTCGCCCACCACTGCCTCGCGCTCGTCCAGGGTGGCAGAAAGGTTGGTCTCCACGCGCTCCTTCTGGGTGTTCAGCATGTCAAGCTGGCTCTGCAGAAGCTTCACGATGGTGTCGGACTTGGCGATCAGGTCCTGCAGCTTGTCGTCGATGGAGGCGGTGCGCATCCGCTCCTGACGCAGCGATTCCGCCTTCGCCTTCGAGAAGATGCCGACGAACTTCTCCCAGCCCGTCTTGTTGCGCATCTCGTCGAAATCCTTCGAAAACGCCGCGGTGACGTCATCGAGGCCCATGATCAGCTCGGCGATGTTGGCATTCATCGCCTCCGCATGGGCATTGACTTCCTCAAGCGTGGCGGTCTCGATGTCCAGCGCCACCTCCTCGCCCGCGGCCATCCTGCTGCGCGCCTTCTCGATCCGGTCGGTGACTTCGGCAATGCGGGCCTGGGCCTCGCTCACCTGTTTCTGGCTTTCACGCAACTGCGCCTCGAACTCGGCCATTGGCGGTTCCTCTCACATGCACATGGGTCTGCTGCACATCATCTAGGCGATAGTAGCGCGGATTTCACCGGCCGGTCGCCCGATTATGCCCCGATCCGCCGCGCAAAATGCTTTTCTGCCGGGGCCAATCGTGAAAGGATTTCCCGGCAGGGCAACGGAGGGACACATGAGACTGGAAGGAAAGAGCGCTGTCGTCACCGGCGGGGGCTCGGGCTTCGGGGCCGGGATCTGCCGCAAGTTCGCCGAAGAAGGGGCGCGGGTGATGGTGGCCGACATCAACATGGATGCGGCCCAAGGCATCGCCGACGAGATCGGCGGCGCAGCCTTCGATGTGGACGTGGCCTCCGACGCAGGCGTCGCGGCAATGGTCCAGGCGGCGCTGGAAACCTTCGGCGCGGTTGACATCCTCGTCAACAATGCCGGCATCACCCATTTCCCGATGCCGCTGGAAGAGGTGCCGGAAGAGGAATTTGACCGGGTGATGGCGGTCAATGTCAAATCCGTCTACCTCACGGCGCGCCACATGGTGCCGGCCATGAAGGCCGCGGCCGGCGGGGTGATCCTGAACATCGCCTCCACCGCCGGCATCTCGCCGCGGCCGAAGCTCAACTGGTACAACGCATCGAAGGGCTGGATGATCACCGCCACCAAGACCATGGCGGTCGAGCTGGCCCCGGCCGGCATCCGCGTCAACGCGCTGTGCCCGGTGGCGGGGGAGACCCCGCTCCTGGCCACCTTCATGGGAGAGGACACCCCGCAGATGCGCGAGAAGTTCCTTTCCACCATCCCGCTGGGGCGCTTCTCCACCCCTCGCGACATGGGCAACGCCGCCGCCTTCCTGTGTTCCGACGAGGCGAGCATGATCACCGGCGTGGCCCTGGAGGTGGATGGCGGGCGCTGCATCTGAGGGCGGGCAGCCGAAAAAGCCGGAACTTGGCCCGAAGCCGGGAGGGCAGGATGAAGGAGAGCATCATGAAACCGGGACCGGAGAACCTGATCACCGACGTGGCCGGGCTGCTGGTGGGCAATGCCGAGGACCACGCGGTGAAAAGCGGGGTGACGGTGCTCACCGCGGCGCGCCCCTTCGTGGCGGCGGTGCATGTGATGGGCGGTGCACCCGGCACCCGCGAAACCGATGCGCTGGCCCCCGAAAACCTGGTGCAGGAGGTGGATGCGCTGGTGCTCTCGGGGGGCTCGGCGCCGGGGCTCTCGGCGGCCTGCGGCGTGGCCGATGCCCTGCGCGCGGCCGGGCGCGGCTTTGACGTAGGCGGCCAGCGGGTGCCGATCGTGCCGGCGGCGATCCTGTTCGATCTGCTCAACGGCGGCAACAAGGACTGGACGGAAAACCCCTATCCCCGGCTGGGCCGCGCGGCGCTGGACGTGGCGGCGCGCAATTTTGCCATCGGGTCGGTGGGCGCCGGAACGGGGGCCACCACGGCCAATCTCAAGGGCGGCCTGGGCTCGGCCTCGGCGGTGCTGCCCTCGGGACATGTGGTGGGGGCGCTGGCAGCGGTCAATGCGCTGGGCTCGGCCACGGTGGGCGAAGGGCCGCATTTCTGGGCCGCGCCCTTCGAGCTGGAGGGCGAGTTCGGCGGGCTGGGGCCTGCAACGGCGCATGACTCGGCGGTGATCCCGGCCACCAAGCTGGGCCCAGCCCGCAATACCACCATCGCGATCGTTGCCACCGATGCCGTGCTGAACCAGGCCCAGGCCAGGCGCATGGCGGTTGCGGCGCATGACGGCATGGCCCGCGCCCTGGTGCCCAGCCACACGCCGATGGATGGCGATCTGGTGTTTGCCGTCTCCACCGCGGAAAAGCCGCTGGAGGACGAACTGGCCGACACCTTGATGCTGGGCCACGCGGCGGCCTGCGTGCTGGCGCGCGCCATTGCCCGCGGGGTGCACGCCGCCACCCCCGCGCCGGGCGATCGCCTGCCCTGCTGGGCCGACAGGTTTCCCGCCCGGTAGGGGCGTTACAATCCCCCCAGAAGGGCCTCCGTCAGGGGGCTGTCGGGCGCGCGCAGCTCGTCGATCACGTCGAAGTGGTGCCGCCCGGGGGCGATGCGCAGGGCGGCACCGGGCCAGGCCTCGGCCAGCCAGCGCGCCTGGTCGAGGAAGGCGGGTCGTTCCTCGGCCCCCACCCAGACGGTAACCGGCACGTCGCGGGCCTTGTGCCGCAGGGCCGGGCTCTCGGCCTCGGCCTCGGCGGCGTCGAGGCGAAGGGTGTCGTTCATCCGCGTATTCAGAAGCGGGCGCAGGTCGGCCAGGGGCGAGATCGGCACGCAGCGGGCCAGCCGGGCGGCAACCGTCTCCGGCAGGGGCACATCCGCGCACAGCATCCGCGCCGCCAGATGCCCGCCCGCCGAATGGCCCGTCAGCACCACCGGGCCGGCGATCTTTTCTGCCGCCACCGCAAGGGCCGCCGCGGCCTCCCGGGTGATCCGTGCAATCCGCGCCCGGGGCACCAGCGTGTAGGAGGGGATCGCCACCGCCCAGCCCCGCGCCGCGGGACCGGCGGCGAAATGAGACCAGCTCTTGCGGTCGAAGGCGCGCCAGTAGCCTCCGTGATAGAACACCACCAGCCCCCGGGGGCGGCCGGCGGGAAAGAACAGATCAAACCCCTGGCGCTCTTCCTCTCCGTAGGGAATGTTGAGCCGGGCCCGGCCCACCGCATGCTCCATCTCGCGCCAGGCGCGCGCCTCTTCCTCCCAGCGCGGCGGATAGCTGTCGCCGTTCGGGATGAAGGCGCGGTTCTCGTAGGCCTCGTCCATGTCCATCGGGGCGCTCCCTTTTTGCCTCGTCTCACTGGACAAAACCCCCTCCGGCGTGCTTTGCCAAGGCGAAATCAGATGACAGGTGATGCCATGCTCAATGCGCCCACGAACCTCCCCGAACGGCTGAAGGATCCCGAACTTCTGGCCACCCGCGCCTATCTTGCCGGCGAGTGGGTGGATGCCGATGACGGCGCCACCTTCGAGGTCACCAACCCGGCCCGACGCGACGTGATCGCCACGGTCGCCGATCTCACCCGCACCGAAACCGCCCGCGCCATCGCCTCCGCCGAGACTGCCCAGAAGGACTGGGCGCAATGGACGGGCAAGGAACGCGCCGCCGTGCTGCGCCGGTGGTTCGATCTGATGGTGGAGAACGCCGACGACCTGGCCACCATCCTGACCGCCGAGATGGGCAAGCCCTGGGCCGAGGCGCGCGGCGAGATCCTCTATGGCGCCTCCTTCATCGAGTGGTTCGCCGAAGAAGCCAAGCGTGTTTACGGCGAAACCGTCCCCGGCCACCAGCGCGACAAGCGCATCGCCGTGATCCGCCAGCCCATCGGAGTGGCCGCCTCGATCACGCCGTGGAACTTCCCCAACGCGATGATCACCCGCAAGGCCGGCCCGGCACTGGCCGCCGGCTGCGCCTTCGTGGCGCGCCCGGCCGCGGAAACCCCGCTGTCGGCCCTGGCGCTGGGGGTGCTGGCGGACCGGGCCGGCATCCCCAGGGGGGTGCTGTCCATCATCCCCTCCACCCGGTCGGCCGAGATCGGGCGCGAGTTCTGCGAAAACCCGATCGTGCGCAAGCTCACCTTCACCGGCTCTACCGAGGTGGGGCGGATCCTGCTGCGTCAGGCGGCCGACAGCGTCATGAAATGCTCCATGGAGCTGGGCGGCAACGCCCCCTTCATCGTCTTCGACGACGCCGATCTGGACGCCGCCGTGGAAGGGGCGATGATCTCCAAGTATCGCAACAACGGCCAGACCTGCGTCTGCGCCAACCGCATCTACGTGCAGGCCGGCGTCTATGATGCCTTCGCCGAGAAACTCGCCGCCGCGGTGGCGCGCATGAAGGTGGGCGATGGGCTGGAGGAGGGCACCACCGTCGGCCCGCTGATCAACGAGGAAGCGGTGGCCAAGGTCGAGGCGCACATCGCCGACGCCACGGCCAAGGGGGCCACGGTGCTGACCGGCGGCAAGCCGCATGAGCTGGGCGGCACCTTCTTCGAGCCCACGATCATCACCGGCGCCACCCAGGAAATGGCCTTTGCGAAAGAGGAAACCTTCGGCCCGCTCGCCCCGCTGTTCCGCTTCGAGACGGAGGAAGAGGCCATCGCCATGGCCAATGACACCATCTTCGGCCTCGCCGCCTATTTCTACGCCCGTGACCTCTCACGCGTGACACGGGTGGCCGAGGGGCTGGAATACGGGATGGTCGGAATCAACACCGGGCTGATCTCCACCGAGGTGGCGCCTTTCGGAGGCGTCAAGCAATCGGGGCTGGGGCGCGAAGGCTCACGCCACGGCATGGACGAGTTTCTGGAGATGAAATACCTCTGCATCTCGGTCTAGGGTCACGACCCTAGCAGGCTGCGGCCCGGCGCTGCGCTCAGCCCATGGCCGGCACAGGCGTGCGCCGCTGAAGAGAGCGCGCCAACCAGGCCCGCGAACGCTCGGCGCTCACGCCCACGCGCTTCAGCGTGGACTGCCAGGCCTCGGGCTTCATTTCCCACAGTCCGACACTGACGCGCGCCGCCCCCTCGCCCTCGCAGCCCAGCACCTCGGGGGCCACCTGCAGACGGCGGTAGATGCGCTCCATCCTGGCGTCGAAAACGGCCACGAAATGGGCCAGGTGGAAATGCCTCATCACCTCGCCCGCGCCCAGCACCAGCGCCGCCGAGGCGCGGGGGTCGCGCCGGGCGAAGGAGAGGCAGAAGCGGGTGCACTCCCAGATCAGCGGGCTTTCGATGCGCACCCCGTCCAGCAGATGGGCGAAGTGATCGTTCACGATGGTCGGCCCCAGGGTGGGCAGCAGCCGCATCGAGCCGCCGTGCAGCCCCTCCGCGTTTTCCCAGATCACGTAGAGCGGGTTCAGCGCATCGTATTCGTCGCGCTCTTCGCCGTTCTCGTTGACCGAGACATCCCAGCCCAGCCGGCGGTGGAACTGCTCGGCCCGGTCACGGAACATGCTGACGCGCAGCCGGGGGTGAGCATCCAGTTGGTGACCGTAGAGATAGCGCAGCATGGGGGGCCTTCCTTTCCGTCCAGTGCGGAAAGGCTAGGCACCGGCCGGTTACTGCCGCCCTATGGCTGCGTGCGCCGCGGTTTTCGGGAGATTAACGCTGCGCACGCCTCACACCACGATGATACCGCTGCTCAGGGCGCGGGCTACCGCGTGGGTGGTATTGATGGCCCCCAGCTTGTGGCGCGCCGCCTCGATATAGACGCGCAGCGTATGTTCCGAGATGTTCAGCTCGGCCGCGGCCTGGGCACGGCTGAACCCCTTTGCGAGGTAGGTCATCGCACTGAGTTCGCGCGGCGAAAGGCTGGGGGTGGGCATCTCTCCGGCCTTTTCGAACTCCAGCGCCTTCTTGTTGAATTCATGGGCCACGATCATCAGATCACGGGCATTCTTCTCGATGAAGGCCGCCCACTCCTCATCGCGGCAATTATCGCTGACGGTAAACAGCGCGAACTGGCCGTTGGGGCCGCGGATCGGAATCGTGTAGCCTTGGTTGCCGACCCCGTATTCCACCGCCTCGCGAAAGAATTCCCGTGCCTGCTTCGAAGACCAGTCCAGCTCTTTCCAGTCGACCGGGTCGAATCTCTGGAAACAGCCGAAGATGACCGGGTCGATCCGCAGGTAATCCATTTCCAGGTAGCGATCGACCCAGTCGGAGCTGTATGTGCCTGCCCCGAAACGTTCTCCGACGCTGTTCACCCAGTGATAGACCACATGGGCGATTTCGTAATGATCGCGCAATTCTTCTGTTGCGCGCTGCAGGTCTTCAAGCTCGCGCGCGCGTTGCACACCATCGATGATCTCGTTCAATATCGCCAACGTTCCAATCCGCCGTCTCCGGCCCCCCGTCATCCAGCGACGTGATCTCTGCCGCCGCGACGAGCGAGGCGTCATCCAGCTGAGCAGCCAGAGCGGAAAGGCCGTTCTTGGTGGCGTAGGCCTTGAGGTCCGCGAGCACGTCTATGATCCAGTCATTTGCCATGTGAGAGTCTCTTTAAGATTGGTTAACAGTTGGTAAACACAACCATAGCATGCGTTCGCGATTTTAGTTAATTCGCGGATTCGCCCTCCCCCAAAATAGGGAGGCGGCAATTTGTTACCCGTTGAAAAACAAGAGGCGCCCCTCGCAAGGGAAAGCCGGCCCCGCGAAGGGCCGGCCCTCCAGCTGCTGGGAGGGAATCACTCCGTGCCGCCAGCCTCAAGCACATCTTCCAGCGTCCGCAACCCGGTGCGCGGAGACTGCACGAGAACCGCCATGTTGCCGGGCTTGTGCTCGTTTCGCATCATCTTCATGTGCGCGGCCGGAATTTCTTCCCAGGGGAAGACCTCGCTCATGCAGGGGTCGATCCGGCGTTCCACCATCAGCCGGTTGGCCGCCGCCGCCTGCTTGAGATGGGCGAAATGGCTGCCCTGGATGCGCTTCTGGTGCATCCAGACATAGCGCGCATCCATCGTCAGGTTGTAGCCGGTGGTGCCGGCGCAGATCACCACCATGCCCCCCTTCTTCACCACGAATGTGGAGATGGGGAAGGTGGCCTCGCCGGGGTGTTCGAAGACCATGTCCACGTTCACGCCCTTGCCGGTGATCTCCCAGATCGCCTTTCCGAACTTGCGCGCCTCGGCAAACCATTCCCTGTACTCGGGGGTGTTCACCTTGGGCAGCTGGCCCCAGCAGTTGAAATCCTTGCGGTTGATCACCCCCTTGGCGCCGAGGTTCATCACGAATTCGCGCTTGTCCTCGTCGGAGATCACCCCTATGGCATTGGCCCCCGCGGTATTGATCAGCTGGATCGCGAACGAGCCCAGCCCCCCCGAGGCGCCCCACACCAGCACGTTCTGCCCCGGCTTGAGCTCATGCGGATGGTGGCCGAACAGCATCCGGTAGGCGGTGGCCAGCGTCAGCGTGTAGCAGGCCGATTCCTCCCATGTCAGATGCTTCGGGCGCTCCATCAGCTGCTGCGCCTGCACCCGGGTAAACTGGGCGAAGGAACCGTCGGGAGTTTCATAGCCCCAGATGCGCTGGGAGGGCGAGAACATCGGATCGCCACCGTTGCACTCCTCGTCGTCCCCGTCATCCTGGTTGCAGTGGATGACAACCTCGTCGCCCACCTTCCAGCGCGTCACCTTCTCACCCACCGCCCAGACGATGCCGGAAGCATCGGAACCGGCGACGTGATACTCGGCCTTGTGGATGTCGAAGGGACTGATCGGAATCCCCAGCCCTGCCCAGACGCCATTGTAGTTGACCCCGGCGGCCATCACCAGAACCAGCACCTCGTGGCTGTCGATTTCGGGCACATCGACCACTTCCACCTGCATGGACTTGTCCGGCTCGCCATGGCGTTCGCGCCGGATCGCCCAGGCAAACATCTTTTTGGGCACATGGCCCATCGGCGGGATTTCTCCCAACTCATACAGATCCTTCTGCGGGGCCTCGTAGCCCGCCATCACGGATTCGGTATCAAGTGCCATCACGCTCTCCGCTTTCCTCTCTTGCCGCAGCGCAGAATCAGCCGGGCTTTCCCGTGGAATAGAGGCGGCCTGGTAATTATGCAACCCATTACTATCGTATTTTGTA
>Ga0256839_1004912_pt1 | contig 12701 bp, 16 predicted proteins | sample 354166metaG_FD_185968 | JGI IMG/M metagenome (GOLD analysis project Ga0256839, IMG submission 185968) | Hydrothermal vent microbial communities from Mid Atlantic Ridge, Atlantic Ocean - 354-166 | ecosystem: Environmental > Aquatic > Marine > Hydrothermal vents | place: Atlantic Ocean: Mid...
AATGCCACGAAATGTACGAACTCAACTGCTACATGTGTGGATGTCCACACTTTAGGTTTAACAAGTCACCTGTCATGCAAGAGGATTTAGAATTTCACTCTGTTTGTGGCATAAACTCAAAACAAGGGAAACGTTCTATAAGAGAAGAGAACCAAGTACACCAAGACTGTACTGGATGTACTGTGCCTCATGGTGAAGATTATATATTTTCTAAGTTTAGTAGAGACTGGGGTGAGATGATGAGGAAGGTTCAAAATTAGACTATTGTCATTCCTTTAACCAATGACCAAGCAACACATTCATCACACTCTCAGTTCGTAAGATTCTCTGTCCTAAACTCACAGAGGTGCAACCATGTTGGCAAAGTAAGTCAACTTCATAGTCTATCCAACCGCCTTCTGCCCCAATGCATAGTACCTTTGGCATAGTCTCTTTAGTGTTAGTCTTGCACTTTAGCGCATCAAGATATGCTTTCCAAGACTGTGAAGCATAAGGATGAGCAATCACTGCATTACCTAATAAAGCAGGAAATTCGTCTTCAACAAAGGGCTTAAAACGTTTTTTAAACTCAACAATGAGTGGTACTGTGTCTATGGCTTGTTGTAAGCCTTCAAAAACAAACTCATCTATACGCTCTAGTAGTGGGCTTTGCCAATAACTTTTTTGACTACGGTAACTATTGACAATAATAAGTTTATCGACACCAAGAGATGTCATATCCATAATCAATCTACGTAACACTTTTGGACGTGGCAAAGCAAGGATAACTGTTAAATCAAGTTTTGCTGGTGGGCTTTTGTCGAGTACTATATCAGCAAGCAGTATTTCATGGTTATTTATGTGAGCAATAGTAGCCATGCCGATGTTCCCACCAATCTCTGCGATGCTTAGACTATCTCCTACCTTAGATTTGAGTATCTCTTTTATATGAGTCACTTGCTTTGGGTCTCTAATACTTGTGGTATTTTTCGGTAATAAAATACAGTTCAAAATAAATACCTCAAATTTTATAGGTCAAAAGATAGATTGGCAAATGCACCTTCTACGCTTAGCGAACTCTTATATCGTGAGCTAAGTACTCTTACCTTTTTTGTTTCTAAATCACATATAGCAATGCGGAAACTCATACCCATTTGTGGCTCGACGATACAGATGACTTTTCCTTCATACTCACGTGTGGCGTGGATGATACCCTGTAGTTTTGGAAAAAAATATTTAGGGTAACTAAGCGGTGTAATCTCAACTATCTTAATCTTCTCATTTTTTTCAAGGGTATCTAGTATAAGCTGTGCATCTTCCATACTCTCAAACTGCACACACCAATCATCAAACACTTTATTGAAATTTTTTAGGTCTTCATCTAAAAAACCTCCAGCTATTGATTGTAAAGCAAAAATTTCCATTTGTCTTGTCCTATACTTCAAAGGTCAAATATTAGCATAATTCTTTCTTGATGTATAGACATCCTTTAATAAAAACTACACTCTAGTGCCAGTGTAACGTCAACCAATATAATAGCATTAGCATCACCTGATATCTAAAGTTTCAAGATATATTGATATATGACAATTTAATCTTTCTTTTTCCACATTTTTTCCATTTTTTCTAAAGTTTTTTTATTGGCACCATTATTTTTGAATGCTTCTTTAGCTTCATCTGTCAATCCACCATTTTGTAACATATCTTTTACTGCTTTTTCTAATGCTTTCGCATTATCTGTTAGGGGAGGGATAGTAATATTTATATCATTGTTTGGCTAATACCTAGTATCTTTTCAAAACTTTCACAACGTAATTCATCATGATTCTCCACTTCATTTGATACTATCTCAAGCCACTCTTCATATGAATCAGTCCATTTATATTTATCTAAAGGCTCAGCCATTTCGGGATCAAAAATATAGACAGCACCTTTTCCATTACTCATATCTAAGAATAAATTATAGTTACCATTCCAATCATAAAATTGTATCCATTTTGGATTCCACTCTTCATGATAGATATTTCTCATGTCATAATTTGTATGTACAATATCACTATAGTCTTCTTTGTGTGTAATTGTATATCTATGTTCTGGACCAAACCAACCAAACCAATTATCATTGTCTATTACTATTTGATTTTCATTGCATATTCTTAGGTTATCTAAAAAAGATTTTGGTAAATTTACTTGTAATGCAACTTGTAATTTATCTAATTCTTCTTTTGTTGCTTGCTTACATGGTTTGCTCTCTATTGTTGGTTTTTTATTTTTCCAATGAGCTATAATTCTATTCCAAGATTTTTCAATACTTTCATTGAGTGGAAGAGATTCATCATAGGGTTTTAGTACAAAATTTTTATCAATATATGGTTCTGCTGGTTTATTTTGATTGTGTTTTACTGAAGGGAACATACTTTTTAAAATATAAAATAATAGAAAAATTCCTATAGTTAATATTAATACTCTAATCATTATTTGAAATCCTTATTGTTAATATCACACACACCTTTTAACTCAAGAACCACTATATACACATAAGTAGTATTGTTTTCTAGTGTAGTACGCACATTTCCATATGCAGTAAGTATAAGAACTGTGGATAAAATTATCCAAATGTTTTTATATGTTTTACTGAATACTTGCTGACGTTTAATTTATGAAATTCTATCTTGAAATTGTCAATAAATGTCAAAAGTATAGTGAATTAAGCATCGCATATTTTTCATTAAGTTCAAAAAGTAATAGTAAACAAATCTGCATAATTTGGCTTAAAGCAAATAAAAGATAAGGTGAACTTTTAAATGAAGGAATACAGCATGGAAGAACAGAACACTCATTTGGTAGAAACACTTAACGATTTAGCACAGTTGGTAGATTACTCATTTATGGACACGCTTAACAGTGACCCCGAAGCAAGAAAAGATGGCATTGACCACGCTGCTAGAGAAGTCTTTTCAGGACACTATGTCCCTGTGAACCCAACACCTATAGAGGACCCACAGTACATCGCACACAGTGAGACTTTATTTGCAGAGCTTGGATTTTCAGATACTTTGGTAAAGTCAGATGACTTTATGCGTATGTTTTCAGGTGATTTGTCTAGTGTACCAGAGCCCATGAGTAAGGTAGGGTGGGCAACGGGCTATGCACTTTCCATATATGGCACAGAATACTACCAGCAATGCCCTTTTGGTACGGGCAATGGTTATGGAGATGGTCGTGCTATTTCTGTGCTAGAAGCGGTGCTAAACGGTAAGCGTTGGGAGATGCAACTTAAAGGTGCAGGGCAAACACCATATTGTCGTGGTGCAGATGGTAGAGCAGTCTTACGTTCAAGCATCCGTGAGTTTTTAGCACAAGAGCATATGCATGCATTAGCTGTGCCAACGTCTAGGTCTTTGAGTCTTTTTGTCTCCAAGAGTGAAAAAGTGCAGCGTCCTTGGTATTCTGAAGATTCACAGTCAAAAGACCCAGATATGATGGTCTCTGAGTATGTTGCTATCTCCACACGGGTTGCTCCTTCGTTTCTAAGAGTAGGGCAAATAGAACTCTTTGGACGCAGAGTGAGAAAAAAGGAATACTCAAAAGCCATGCAAGAGTTAGAGATGATAGTCTCGCACCTCATAGAACGTGAGTATAGCGAAGAGATAGATAGCAACTTAACGATGCCTGAGAAAGTAATACTCTTAGCACATGAATTTCGTAACCGTCTCACCTCACTTGTAGCAAACTGGATACGCGTGGGTTACTGCCAAGGAAACTTCAACAGTGACAACTGTGCAGCAGGAGGTTTTACACTTGATTATGGACCTTTTGGGTTTATGGAGTTGTTTAATCCTGAATATCAACCATGGACAGGAGGAGGAAAACATTTTTCTTTCTTCAATCAACCTCGTGCAGGGTATGAAAACTTTAATCAATTTTGCTCAGCGTTACAACCTTTACTCGCATCAGATGAGAAGGCTCTGTTGAAGTTAGAAGAAATACGAAATGGCTTTTCGGCTCTTATGCAAAAAGAGATGGAAAAAATGTGGGCTTCTAAACTTGGATTAGTTACATTTGATGCAGCACTCTTACGAGAACTTTTTGATTTGATGATGAAAACGTATGTTGATTATACACTTTTCTTTCGTGAACTTTCAGAAATACCAGAAGACATTGAAGTACTTAAAAAAAGTTTCTATGGAAAGGTAAGTGAGGACAAAGCGTTAGAAGAAAGATGGTCAGAATGGTTAGTAAAATGGAAAGCACTAGTAAACGCCACTTCTTCAAGCTCTCGTAAAGAACTCTCACAAAAAATGAAAAGCATCAATCCAAAATACACACTTAGAGAATGGCACTTAGTCCCTGCCTACCAGCAAGCTAAGATGGGTGATTATTCTCTTATAAAAGAGTTACAAGAAGTAATGAACAAACCTTATGCAGAGCAGTCTAAGGAAATTGAGGAGAAATACTATACGCTAAAACCGACAGAACTTTTTAACATTGGCGGTATCTCACACGTTAGCTGTTCCTCTTGATGTGGGGTTGGAATTAAAAGTCTATCTGCACTTCTTTTGTTTTCTGAATATAAAGGAAAGCATTGGTCAGTGCAAATTGATCCACGTCTTCTATCTCTCCATCTTCATAGTCATCTAAATAGTCAAAGCCTTCTAGTTCCACATCTTTCACTTTTTTTAAGTAAACTATATAGATGAGCAAATCAGCCAAATCACTTATGGGAATGCTGTCACTAAAGTCTTTATCGAATGCTTCGATGTACTCAGAACATATGTCTTCATCTGACATAAAAAGTACCCATAGTATGATATTGTCTACTTTTGAGGGTGCATCGACTTGGCTTAGAAAATCATCATATAGCTCTTTGTTTTGAGCTATTTCAGTTATTTGTGTATTGGCTTGTTCTAGTAATGCATTGATTCTATCATCACTAAGTTTCGTATTTTTATACCCCTCTAATGCCGTTTGGGCTATTTGGAATGTATTCATTGTTTTATATCCTTTAAGTTTATTTCACAGTTACTTTCAAATTCAGGCACCAGCATCTCCAAATAAGAAACTTCTTTCAATATATCTTGACGAAATGTATCAAGAGGAGAGCGAATAGAGTAGTATGCCCAGCGTCCTTTACGTTCTACACGTAAAAAGCCTGCCTCTTTGAGTATTTTAAGATGTCTTGAAATGCGAGATTGTATCATTCTAAAGGCGGACTCTATGTCACAGACACAAACTGCACCATTGATGTCTATGAAGCGTAGTATGGTGAGTCTAGTCTCGTCATTTAAGGCACCGATAGTTTTTAGAAATATTTGCATTTTCTAATCCACCTTGTTTCTATACCAAACTTTATGTCGTTTGGTATCTATATGAAAAAGAATATCTTTCCATGTATAGGTCTTATCATTCTCTTCTATGGGTGTTAAATGCTTGAGTAGGATAGCTTCATCTTTTTCTTCATAATAAAAGCTACCATAAAATACATTGGTATCTAAGTTGTGCGTTTCCCCTATATCATACGCTGATTCAGGGATAATGGCAGGTACCCAACCTTTTTCTATAGCATTATCTGCTTTAGCAGTTAGTAAATTTTTATAGCTATTACTTTGTTCATCACTAGGGTAACTGAGTAGTACAATAGATACGATGAGTATTAAAGTAAGTAAAAAAATAAGAAATGTTTTCATGAAGGTAGTGTAGCGTAATATAGGTTAGCTATCAAGATGATTTGATGTAAAAAAGAGAAGTAGGGACAGTAATAAAATATTAATAAATATAGTTATGGTAAATAGGGTTTTAAAAGGCTGTTTGTGTGTTTTATGGCGTAAGATTTTCTGTCCCACTACTCCACCAGTCCATCCGCCAAGTAGTGATAATATATGCAAAGTATTTTCGGGTACACGCCATAAGCCATGTTTTGAGGCATGTTTATCTTTAGCAAAGACTGAAAATGTTAACAGACCAAGTATGAGATAATACAATATCAGCACATAATGTACTCTTCCATCAAGTACTACAGCAAGAAGTAGTATATAAAACAATATAACAAATAGACTCATGTTTTTTTATGTGTAAAGAGTAGAAATACGCCTAGTGATACAGCAGATACCATAATAATAGAAGCCCCAGATGTTAAGTCATAGACATAGGAAAACCACAAGCCCACAAGGGTAAAGAGTGTAGCGATGGCACCAGAGAGGAACATCATGGAGAGTAGACTAGAAGAAAGCTTTTCTGCGATATATACGGGTATAGTCAGCATAGCAATCACTAAGATGAGACCAACTACTTTAATGGCTACGACTACGGTAAGTGCAGAGAGTATGAGTATAAGTGTGTAGAAAAAGCGTACATTGACACCACGTAAGCCTGCATATTCTGAGTCATAAGAGACTGCCAATATATCACGGTAACGCAAGGTGACTACAGCTATGATGAGTATGAGTAGCCCAGCCATAAAGTACAAATCTTGCGTACTCACAGCAAGTATAGAGCCAAAAAGGTAGCTCATAAGATCTACATTGTACCCAGGGGTGAGGTCTACAAAGATGACACCAATAGCCATACCCACAGCCCAAATGAGCCCGATGAAGGTATCCATACGGTGACGTTTTTTTAGCGTTAAAGCAGCTATGAGCAGGGCAGCACCTACAGCAAAGAGTGAAGCACCCAGAAAGATAGGCAGACCAAAGTAAACGGCAAGTCCGATGCCTCCATAAGAGGTATGGGCAATGCCACCTGCTAAAAATACCATACGGTTAACCACGATAAGTGAGCCTATGATACCTGCAGCAAAGCTTACAAGTATGCCTGCTAGAAGGGCATGCTGAATGAATTCAAACTGCAATGCCTCTAATAATGGTTCTATCATGGTTTCAAACTCCATTTAGGGTTTGTGTCTTCGCAGGTATCACAGTTGTCACTTCCTAGCATTTGCAAAAGTTCTATTTCACAGAAATGTTCGTTGTTCCCATGCTGATGAAAGGTAGATTTTTTATCTGAGATGTCATGGTATGAGAGTGTTTTGTTTACATGTGCAGCTTTGTTGGCGTATTCTAGTATAACAGAAATATCATGGCTCACGACAATGATAGTGATGTGTTTATTAAGCTCTTTTAGCAATTCATAAATTTCACGTTGCCCTGTGATGTCTATGCTTGAAGTTGGCTCATCAAGTATGAGTATCTGGGGGTGAGCACATAAGGCACGGGCTATCATGACACGTTGACGTTGTCCACCTGAGAGTGAGCCTATCTTGGTTTGGGCAAAGTCTGCCATCCCCACTTGTGCCAAGGCTCCTGAGGCACAAAATATTTCGTCTTTACCATAGCCAAAGAGGGGGCGTTTACCATCTACATGTCCCATCATGACTACTTCTATCACTTTGATGGGAAAATCTGTATTTACATTGGTGTTTTGTGGTACATAACCTATGTGTCTAAGGCTTTTTTTTGGAGCATTGCTTAGTACTTTAATCGTACCTTTTTTATAAGCATTTATACCAAGTATAAGTTTAAGCAAGGTAGATTTCCCTCCACCATTGGGTCCAATAATCGCTAGAAAGTCTTTTTCTTTTACTTGTAGATTGATGTTTTCCAAGACTACTTGCATCTCATATGTAAAACTAAGGTTTTCTATCTCTATGATAGGCATTTACTTTTGTCCTGCTATGGCTTTGGCAATGTTTAGTAGGTTTTCAGACCAGTTTGGGGCTAAGGGGCTTACTTTTAGCACAGGGATATGTAGCTCTTTTGCGATGATTTTTGCAGAGGCATCAGAAAACTCTGGCTGTGTAAATATGGCATGTATTTTTTCTTCTCTTGCCTCTTTCATAATACGTATTAATACTTTGGGCGTAGGGCTTTTACCTTCAACTTCTACAGCAACTTGCTTTAAGTCATAAGCTTTTGCAAAATATCCCCATGAAGGGTGAAATACCATAAATGTACGGCTTCCTTTTAAAGAAAAGAGTATTTTTTCTATTTCAATATGCGTTCTTTCTATATCTTGTAAAAATATTTTTAAGTTATCAAGGTAATATGCTTTGTTTTTAGCATCTACTTTGATCAATGCTTCATAGATATTTTGTGCGATTATTTTTACATTGTGTGGTGCTGTCCAAATATGTGGGTCGTTACCTTCATGCTGATGAGCATGTGTGTCATGTAACTTTTTTTCATGCGAATTTACTCCATGAGTACATGATGTATGCATACTTATTTTAGGAACACCCTCTGCGATATCTATAACCTGCATCTTTGTATTTAAATTCTGAAATTTAGGGAGCCACACATCCTCAAACTCTACATCTATCGCTAAATAGAGGTCTGCATTACTCACAGATTTCATCTGAGATGGTTTAGGCTCATAGGTATGTGGAGAGTTACCCGGTTGTACCATAAGGGTGATATGTACTTTATCTCCTCCGATGGCTTTGAGGAAGGTTTGTTGAGGGAGGATACTCACGATAACGTTAATATTGGCAAATATATAAGTGCCAGAAAGGATGAAGATTAGAAATAATTTATGCATAAACGGATTATATCGAAATTGTATGATATCTATCTATAAGATATTTTGTTATAAAATGAAAACCAAATATATTTCCCAATAAAAGGCTTAGCTGTATGATTGAGTTTAATCGAAGAAAAAGTGAAAACATTTCATTTCATGAAAATGAAGTAAAATTAGCAAAAACAGCAATGGACAAATTAAGAACAACCATAGAGTTCTTTTATTACCTTATGGAATACAGAGACAAAGAGTCCTTTACAATGATAATGATATCTGCAGAGAACCTACTTCTTAAAGTACCTCTTAAAAAATGGAAAAGACAGTCAGATGTCCTCATTGAGATTGACCCAGTACTTAATGTTTATGTAATCATATCTCAGTCTACAGATTCGGAAGGTGGCAAAAGGTTTGCAGAGATTTTACTTTCAAATATTGATATGAATGGTGGAGAAGGTACGTATTGTGTTGAAACTGATATTACTTCTACTGAACATGCTATTCAAGAGATAATTTTTAAAATGGTAGAAAAATATATTACTATAAAGCAAGAAGAAAAATCTAACAAAGTACATGTTGCCTATATGAATGAGGAAGATATACCCAAAGAAGAAGAGATTAGTTACTTTAGTGATATATAAGTAATTTGATTGACTGTTAATATTTATATTTATAATGTATAATTTGAATACTAAATAATATCAGGATTTAATATGTTATCTTCATCAGATAAAAAAAGTACAGTTTCATGTGCCTCTCACTCATTAACGATACTCCTTATTCCCTTTCTTTTTCTATTAGGATTAGTATTGGCGTACTTTGGGGTTTTTCCTTTAAAAGTTGAATTTCACACTTTACTCATAGTAGCATTTATTTTTATCGTTTTTAGCTTTTTTGTAAAACATAATGCAAGTTATAGTGTGTGTCATATGAAAGGTACATTTTCAAATATGGAAGATGACTTAAATGGAGCATTACGTGTAAATGCTTTAACAATTATGGGTAAAACAAAGTCTACGCTCCATGTAAAAGAGTTTATTACTGAATATTATAGAGATATACGTAATGATAACTTTGCCCGTGTGGGACCTTCTGTCTTCCCTATGCTTGGTATTTTAGGTACCTTTATTGCTATTGCTATCTCTATGCCAGATTTTACTGTACAAAACTCCGAAGCCCTAGACCATGAAATATCTGTACTTTTATCAGGTATTGGTACTGCTTTTTATGCATCTATATATGGAATTATGCTTTCTCTTATATGGACATATTATGAAAAAAGAGGGTTAGCAAAGATAGATAAACAAATATTAGATTTAGAAAAAATATATGGTGCACGTGTATGGAAAAAATTTGAACTTATTAGACATGAACATATGCTGAGTGAATTAAAAGATCAAGAAATTGTACAGACTTTAAAAGAGACATTCAATATGGATTTTATTAAGGAACTAAATGAACAGTATCTTAAAAATTTTACTAAAATAATAGAAGATACCAGTGTTAATTTTACAAAATTGACTATACATATGCAAGAAGCTTCTGCTGAGTTACGAGATACTTTAGAAAATATACAAAATAGAGAAAAAACAGTAAAAGCAGTCTCTACAATGCAAGATAGTATAGAAGGGTTTAACAGCAATGCAATTAATCTACAAAAAAGTATGGAACGTTTTGATGGCTCTGTAGACCACACCTTTGATAAGATAGACCAAGAATTAGGTACAGCAGTAGGAAAACTCACTACTTTTGCACGCATCATTTCTGAACAAAATCAACTCATACTTAACAACATGGCAACGCTTAAACAGCAAGATAAAGATGAGAGATAGTTTTTATGTTTGACAGAGACAATAGTGATTCAGATAGCAATTTTTGGATATCTTACGCGGATCTTATGGCAGGGCTTCTTTTTGTTTTTATATTACTTATAGGGGCTATTATTTCTAAGGCATTCATAGCAAAATCGGTTTTACATGAAAAAGAAAACTCTTTACAAAAAAGTTTGTTGATGATAGATGAAAAAGAGAGTTATATCTTAAAAAAAGATAAACTTATTGTACAGCTAAGGTCTGATTTGAAGAAGAGTAGAGAACATTTAACTCAAACAGAGCAAGCTTTACAAAGTAAAAATGCAGACCTCGCAAAAAATAAATTAATTTTATCTGAGAATGAGAGGATTGTTAAATTAAAACTTTCAGAAATTTCTGAGCTTAATTATAAACTACTTCTTGCTAATACACAGGTAGATACGCTTAATAAAAAAGTAGTTGTTGTTCAAACATTGTTAGATAATAATGCTAGTCAAGAAGTAAACACAAGAAAAAAATTAAAAGAGTATGAAGATAAAATTGTAATTTTGTCCAATACTTTAAGTACAGAAAAAGAACAAGTTAAAATAAAAGATGAAAAACTTTTAGCACTTTTATCCGCAATGGGTGAGGAAAAAACAAAATATGATACTTTAGTAGAAAACCTGCAAAAACAAAAACAAAAAATTAAAAGACTCACGGGGATAAAACTTCAAGTCATTGCAGCACTTAAGAAAGCATTGGGTTTAAAAATACATATAGATAAAAAAACAGGTTCACTTAAATTGGCTTCAAATATCTTATTTGAAGTAGGTAAATCTACTCTTAAAGATGGTGCTAAAGTGGAGCTTAAAAAAGCGTTTGAAGAGTACATAGGTACATTGGTAACCGATGAACAGATAAAACCTTTTTTAGATAAAATTATTATAGAAGGACATACAGATAGTGATGGTGAATATATTTATAATTTAAAACTCTCACAAGACAGGGCACTAGCAGTGATGGAGTATCTTTTAACTTTAGAGTTTTCTAAAAAACATAATATTAAATCACTTGTTGTAGCCTCGGGAAGATCTTACTTGGATGCTATTAAGCATAAAGGAATAGAGGACAAAGAAGCGTCAAGACGTATTGAAATTAAATTTAGAATTAAAAATGAAGATGCTATGCAAGAAATAGAAAAGGTTTTAGATGAAGAGTGATTTTGAAGCGAAACATATTAAAAAAGCTGCAAAAGCATTAGATAAACATATTAGAGCTATTCAATCATATTCTAATATAAACCAAAAATATAAAAAAGAAATTTTTGATGAGCCTTTTGCATGGAAAAAAGTCTTAAATTTTTTTAAATCTTGAATTTTTTAAAACTTTTAAATCCAAAAGAATCTGTATTTTTACTTCCATTGGTTTCATTACTCTCATTGTTTTCTTGATTTTTTAAGCGTTTACGTTCAGCTTGATATTGCCTAAATGTAGCAATCTTCTCTAAGTGTCCTTTATAGGTCTCGCTAAAGGTATGTGCTCCAGTTGGGGTAAGCATGAAAAATAGATACGCTTTTTTTACTGGATGTAGGGTTGCATGTAGTGCATCTATAGTTACAGAACTTAAAGGGTGAGGTGGTAAACCTTTATGTTTATACGTGTTGTATAGGCTGGTATCATTTTTAATACGGTGTTTGCTGACTATAGTATGAGCAAAGTGACCATAATTAAGTGTCGCATCCATTTGTAAATGCATATTTTTATTGAGCCTGTTATGAATCACTGCTGAGATGAGTGGCATTTCTGATATGGAGTTACTCTCTTTTTGAATGATGGAAGCGATGACGAGCAATTCTTGAATACTTCTTATCTTATGTCCTATAGAAACATTTTTGTCTTCAAATTGTTGCATATGTTTGGAAGAGGTATGGAAAAGATATTGCATGCTTGCATTTTCATTTGCTTTTCGTGCGAGTGTGTATGTATCAGCCAAGATATCACCTTCTTTAAACCTAGAAAGTGTGTTATATTGTTCAAGAAGTTTTTCTTCATTCAACTTCATATCATTGGCAAGTCTATGGGCTATTTCTTCTTTGGTCTCTCCTGCATAAATGACCACATTCATTAATGCATCCGTTTTCATAGTATGTAGGTTTGTAAAAAATGAAAATCTCCCATCATTCTCTTTATGTATAGTATACCAACCTATTTGCGGTGCAGTTTGAAGGGATAACATCATTTTATCTAGGGTCGTGACTCGATAGCCATAGTTTTTAAGTGTTTTAATAATGTCTTTAGGTTTAGATGAATGGATATAAAATGTTTTTATCTTTGCATTCATGGGTAAAAAGTTATAAACAAGAGGCACAAGTATAAGTACAATTATAATTTGAAGATAAAGTATAAAACGCTTATATT
>Ga0256839_1004913_pt1 | contig 12701 bp, 15 predicted proteins | sample 354166metaG_FD_185968 | JGI IMG/M metagenome (GOLD analysis project Ga0256839, IMG submission 185968) | Hydrothermal vent microbial communities from Mid Atlantic Ridge, Atlantic Ocean - 354-166 | ecosystem: Environmental > Aquatic > Marine > Hydrothermal vents | place: Atlantic Ocean: Mid...
TGCCGATCTGGTATGAACCGTTCGAGCAAAGCATTGTTAGCAATGAAGAATATCCGATTCACGCGCTAACCCAGCGCCCGATGGCGATGTATCATTCATGGGGCAGCCAAAACGCATGGCTGCGCCAGATCCACGGCACCAACCCGATGTTTATCTCGGGCGCGCTGTGGGAAGAACATGGTTTTGCAGCCGATGACTGGGCGGTGGTTACCTCCGTTCACGGCGAAATCGAGGTTCCCGTGGTGCGCATGGATGCGCTGAACGGTAAAACCATCTGGACATGGAACGCCATTGGCAAACGCAAAGGAGCTTGGGCGCTAGGCGAAAATGCCCCCGAGACCACCAAAGGCTTTTTGCTCAACCATCTTATCCATGAACTGCTGCCCGCCAAGGGGGACGGTTTGCGCTGGGCCAATTCTGATCCGGTCACTGGCCAAGCCGCATGGTTTGATCTGCGCGTGAAAATCAAACGGGTGCCGCCACCCGATCATATCCAGACCCGGCCGGATATTCCGGCACAGGAATCGCCGGTTGGTGTTGGCCCCAAAAACGTATCTTACGGGAAGGAATGGTCATGACCCAGCTTCCAACATTCACCAAGAAAAAGCTTGGCCTTGTGATTGATCTGGACACTTGCGTTGGCTGCCATGCCTGCGTGATTTCCTGCAAGGAATGGAACACCACCAGTTACGGCGCGCCCCTGTCAGATGTTGACGCATATGGCGAAAACCCTGTCGGCACGTTTTTGAACCGTGTGCATACATTCGAGGCAAAACAGGAGGGCTGTTCGGCCCAAACCGTGCATTTCCCCAAATCCTGCCTGCATTGCGAAGACGCGCCATGTGTGACGGTTTGCCCGACGGGCGCCAGTTACAAACGCGAGGAAGACGGCATTGTGCTGGTCAACGAGGATCATTGCATTGGGTGTGGTCTGTGCGCATGGGCCTGCCCATACGGCGCGCGTGAACTCGACAAGGTTGAAGGCGTGATGAAAAAATGCACCCTTTGTGTGGACCGGATTTACAATGAAAACATCCCCGAAGAAGACCGCGTGCCATCCTGCGTAAAAACCTGCCCCGCAGGTGCGCGGCATTTTGGTGATTTTGCAGACCCGACCAGCAATGTTTCCATCCTGTCAGCCGCGCGTGGCGGTATGGATTTAATGCCGGAAATCGGCACCAAGCCGGTTAACAAATACCTGCCGCCACGGCCCAAGGCCGATGTTGCGCCGGAGCTTGATGTTCTGGGGCCATTATTGGCGCAAGACGAAACAACAGGCGGCTTTATCGGCTGGCTTGATCGCACATTGGAGAAGCTCTGATGCATCCTGCACCTTCAGTTATTATTTTCACGGCCCTGTCGGGGCTTGGCTTTGGCCTGATTTTCTGGATGGGCCTTGGCCTGCCCCATATCAGCGGCATGGTGGTGACATCGGTTTTTGCCCTGATGGGGCTGGGCCTTGCAACCATTGGTCTGCTGGCATCAACATTCCATCTGGGCAATCCGCAACGGGCATGGCGCGCGCTTAGCCAATGGCGCACCAGCTGGTTATCGCGCGAGGGTATTCTGGCGGTGCTGACGCTGGCCGTGTTTTTTGTCTATGCCTGCCTTTGGGCATTTCTGGATATGCGCATTGCGCCGCTTGGCTGGTTAAGCTCTGCTTTGGCTATGGCGACGGTTTATACCACCTCTATGATCTATGCGCAGATGAAAACCGTGCCGCGCTGGAACACGGTTTTGACTACGGTTCTGTTTTTGCTTTATGCAGCGGCGGGCGGGGCATTGCTGGCTGCGCAAATGCATCTGGCCGGGGTGCTTTTGGCGCTGTTGGCCGTGGTGCAGGTTTTGGCATGGAAGCAGGGCGACGGTGCATTTGCATCTGCGGGGCACAGTATCGAAACCGCCACCGGCCTGACCGGTCTGGGCAAGGTGCGCTTGTTGGAAAAGCCCCATTCCGGCACCAATTATCTGATGAAAGAAATGATCCATGTGGTGGGGCGCAAACATGCGGCCAAATTGCGGGTGATCTCGATTTTGCTGGTGGCGATCCTGCCCGCGACGTTTATTTTGCTAAGCGATGTGGGCCATTGGGCCGGATTGGTGATCGTGGTGGTGCATGTGGCTGGTTTGTTTGCCGCGCGCTGGCTGTTTTTCGCCGAGGCCGAACATGTGGTGGGCCTGTATTACGACCAACGATAGGGGTTGGCGGGGTAAAACCCCGTCTCTCGGGTTGTTTTTGGTTTTCGCTGTATTGCGGTTACACAGCGTTACATTTTTCACATAGATTTGATTTCGTATTTAGCGGCTATCGGGCCAAACAGTGGTGTCCAATTTTGGCAACACTCGGTTTGGAGAAAATATGTCGCGCAAGGCTTTTGACTGGAAATTACGGCATTTGATTGTTTTGGTTGTCGGGGGTTTGCTGGTTTACGGCTTGCTTGAATCCCGGGCAGAATGGTCGCCCATGCACAAATGGAACCGTGCGGTGGGGGATGCTTCGCTGATTCTGATTGCCATATCAATGATCATCGGCCCGCTTTCCAGATTGTTTCCGGCGGCAAAACGTATGATCCCGTGGCGGCGAGAGCTGGGCATTTACGGGGTTATTCTGGCATTTGTGCATGCAATAATTATTCTGGTTGGCTGGATGGAATGGGACCTTTACCGTTTGATCGGTATGGAATTCCACCCCGGATTAAACCGGTATGTCATGTTCCAGCACGGGCTAGGTTTGGGTAATATTCTGGGTATTGCGGCCTTGATCTATGCGCTGGTGCTGGCGCTGACCTCCAATGATTTCAGCCAGCGCAAGCTGGGCAGTTCTGTTTGGAAATATATCCAGCAAGGCACCTATATATTGTGGTGGATGCTGGTTATCCATACGGGGTATTTCCTGTTTATGCACTTTCAGGATTATCACCGTGGCACCCCCGAACCAAACTGGCTGCGCTGGCCGTTTGTGGGGCTGGTGTTGGGGGTTATGGTTTTGCAAATGGCGGCCAGTATCAAAACATGGCGGCTAAAAGCAGCCTAGCCTGCTCGGGGGGTGTTCTTTTTTTCAATGTAACCATTACAGGCTCTCTTGCGCTTGCAAGGTCATCGCATGATCGGTGCTATCCGTTTCGGTAAACCAGCGCAGATCATCGCGAAGCGTGACAACCGACCCGATGATGATCAAAGCAGGGCCTTTGATTTCTGAATCCGCAACCTTTTGGTGAATGTCTGAAATCGTGCCGGTAATCACCTGTTGATTGGCGCGGGTGCCGTTATCAACCACGGCGGCCGGTGTGGCGGGGTCTAGCCCGTGTTTTACAAATTGTTCCGATAAAATATCAAGACTGGAAAGCCCCATGTAAACCACCACGGTCTGGGATGGGTTGATCAGGGTTTTCCAATCCAGATCCAGCACGCCGTCTTTGCCGTGCGCAGTGATCAGCACGCAAGATTGCGCATGATCACGATGCGTAAGCGGAATGCCCGCATAAGACGCACAACCGGATGCCGCGGTAATACCGGGGATCACCTGAAAAGGCACTGCATTTGCCGCCAATTCTTCCAGCTCCTCGCCGCCGCGCCCGAAAATAAACGGATCACCGCCCTTAAGGCGCAACACCCGTTTGCCCTGTTTGGCAAGATCAACCATCATTTGGGTAATGTCTTCTTGCACCATGGTATGTTGCTGCGGGGCTTTGCCCACGTTCACCCGCTCCGCATCGCGGCGCACCAAGGTCATGATTTCGGGGCTGACCAGACGGTCATACAACACCACATCGGCGCGTTGCATCAGGCGCAGGGCTTTGAAGGTTAACAAGTCCGGGTCTCCGGGACCGGCACCCACCAGATAGACCTCGCCCATTTGCGGGGTGTCGCTGGCACTGGTCGCGATGTCCAGATCATCCAGCAGGCGCTGGCTGGCGGCCTCCGGGTCTCCGGCCAGAAACAAGTCGCCGACTTGGCCCTCGATGGTGTTTTCCCAGAAATGACGGCGTTGATCGGTGGTTTTCAACTTGTCCATTACCGCATCGCGAAACCCGCCGACAAATTTGGTCAGGCGGCCATAGGCACTTGGCAGCATTACCTCGATACGGGCGCGCAAAATCCGTGCAATCACTGGCGCATTGCCCCCCGATGAAACCGCGATCACCAGCGGCGATCGGTCAACCACGCTGGGGGTGATAAAATCACAATAACGGGTTACATCGGCGATATTCACCAAAACATTGGCCTGTTTGGCCATTTTATACAGCGCCGCATCGCGGGCATCGTTTTCGGTGGCGCCGTAAGCAACTACACAATCCAAAAAATCAGCCTGTTCCGGTGCGCGCGGAAAATAGGACAGGTTGGCGTTCATCAATAACGTATCGAACTCAGGCGAAAGATTAGGGCAAAACACGCTGACCAATGCACCGGCATTCAAGGCCCGTTCCGCACGGCGCGCCGCAGGGGTGCCGCCACCGTCAACGATGATTTTTTTGCCTTTAACGTCCAGAAATATCGGTAGATGGTCCATATCGGCCCCTTATTGTTTTGCGGCCCAGTCAATCATGGCTTGGCCGATGCTGGCGGCATTGTCACGGTCAACATCAATGGCGGTAATGCGGTTGCCCTCGCGGAATGTCAGGCGCAACAGGTGCATGCCGCTCTCGAATTCATGGTTGGCAATGGCCAGTTTGCGCATATAGGGCAATTCAAAATCTGTAATCGGTGTCATTTTATGTGTCATAATGAATACCCCGTGTGAATGCTGCCTCTAGTCGCCATTCCCATTTCTTGGGGGTATTGCGATAATCGGGTTTGACGTCGAATTCAATGAACATATGGCCCGATTCACCCGCATGGGCGACCAGCAATTCAAGATCGTCAAAGCTGGTGACATCGGGATTGGCGATAATAAGGTCTGAAAGTCTAGCCATTTTGGCCTCCTGGAATTCGGTTATGGAACCTGATGCGATACATCAGGCGTTGGCTGGGGTCAGAGCCTTGGTCAAAGCCGGTGCGGTTGTGCAATGTATTGTTGGAAAGCACCCCTTGGCCAGACTTTAACGTTGTTTGAATCAGAAATTCTGATTCGGTTTCCAATATATTCTGTAAAGCAGCAGCAGCGGGCGCGGCTTTCTGGCTCCATTCAATGCTGCGGGTGCGGGCGGTATACCGCATGATCAGCGCGCCGTTTTCCACCATAAACACCGGCCCGATGCTGGCAGGGCGCACCGAGCCATCGGCCTCGGTATTGGCAGGAATGGTCATGGCGTCGGGCATCATCAATGCCGCGATATAATCAGGGTTAAGGTCGCGCAGGCGCATATAGGCGATTTCGGGATCAATAATCTGGTTCTGGCCACCAGTTCCGGCGGGCTGCGCGCAATGCAGCACAAAACTGCGAATGGTATCATTCGGGGCATTATAATAGCCGTCGGTATGCCAGTTCATGGCTTTGCGCGAATACGGAATAAAGCCGCGCTGGTGTTCGTTCTTGGAAACCCGTAACGCCACCACGCCATGATCCCCCATGGAGCGGTGGGTTTCAGCAATTTTCAGCCCGAAACTGTTGGTAAACTGGCGCAGTGCTGCGGCAATTGCGGGTTCGGTTTCGGGCTGGGATGATTGATAAAAAGCATAACCGTCAATGTTGCACCGCGTCAGAATCAATTGACGTTCCGCAAGGGTCGGGTTGGCCAAATCAGCGATATTTATGAATTCAAGCGTGTTTTGGCGGGTCGCCGCAGCGATTTTCGTTTGGCGCCAATGGTTGAATGCCCCGGAATCATCTAGCGCCCATTGCGCCCCCGGTAATTCGGAAGATTGTTCTGGATGTAAATTATCGTTCATTTTCAACGGCTCCCAAGCGGGTAAAACAACAAGATATGCAAATATCGCGTGGCGCTGCGCGAATTTGTCATATCTTTTGCTTTACATTCCATTATCGTAATATATAAATTTAACAGAGAAAGATGCAAACGGTTTTCCGAACTGTCTTATATTTTACCCGTTTTATCGGGTATCTGCTATAAATGCGACAGCGCCGGAAAGCCAAATTGTAAGCGCATAAGGGAGACACGCGATGAAAGATGGCGATACAAAAAACGATGCAGACCAAAGCGGCATGCATCCAACACCAATGCTTGATCAATTGGAAGACGGGCCTTGGCCAAGTTTTGTAACCGGCCTTAAACGTCTGCGCGATTCCAAAGGCGAGCAATACGCGCCGATGATGAATGACCTGATGGGCCAGTTGAACCATTCCTATGAAAACCGCACCGGCTATTGGAAGGGCGGCACATTGTCGGTTTTCGGTTATGGCGGCGGGATCATCCCGCGTTTTTCCGAAGTTGCCGATAAATACCCCGAATCAAAAGAATTCCATACCCTGCGCATCATGCCGCCAGCCGGTTTCCACTATACCACTGATTTGCTGCGTCAGCTTTGTGATATCTGGGAAAAGCACGGTTCCGGCCTGATCGCGTTTCACGGCCAATCCGGGGACATTATGTTTCAGGGTTGCACCAGTGAAAACGCCCAGATTGCATTTGATGCAATGAATGAAATCGGATTTGATCTTGGCGGCGCCGGCCCCGCGCTTCGGACCGCGATGTCGTGCGTTGGTCATGCCCGTTGCGAACAATCCTGTTTTGACGGCGTAAAGGCGCATCGTGGTATCATCAATAAATTCCTTGATGAAATGCACCGGCCATCCCTGCCGTATAAATTCAAATTCAAATTTTCCGGCTGTGGCAATGATTGCGTAAACGCCATCCACCGCGCTGACTTTGCGGTGATCGGCACTTGGCGCGACGACATCAAGATCAATCAGGAAAAAGTCAAAGAACATGTTGCTGAAAAGGGCCGGAAATACACCATTGATACCGTGGTTTCCATGTGCCCGACCCGCGCGATTTCGTTGAATGACGATGACACGCTGGAAATCGACAATAAATCCTGTGTGCGCTGCATGCACTGTATCAATGTAATGACCAAAGCCCTGTCGCCCGGCGATGATCGTGGCGCATCGATCATGATCGGTGGCAAACGCTCGCTTAAGGTCGGCGATCTGATGGGCACCATGATCAAACCGTTTATCAAGCTGGAAACCGAAGAAGATTTCGAGGAGCTGGAAGATTTCGCCGAAGCCTGCATCGAGTTTTTTGCGGATAACGCACTGGAGCATGAACGTATCGGCGAAACCATTGACCGGATCGGCGTTCCTGCTTTTCTGGAGGCTATGGAAATTGATGCCGACCCGAATATGGTAAACCACCCGCGGACTTCCAGCTATGTGCGGACCGATGATTTTGACGAGGAATCAGCAAAATGGTTTGAGCGCAAAGCAGCCGAATCCGGCATGGTTGTTGATGGTTAATTAAGGGGTGGGTGCCAGCCACCCACCCTGTGAAATTCGCCGTTATGCGGCAAAGGGAGACAAGATTATGAACGAGATGAGCAAAAAACCACGTATGCCGGACGAAGTCGGTGTTCCGGACCCGATGCAATATATGCACCCGCTTAGCGTCAAAAACTATGGCCAGTGGGATTACCACGATCGCCCCAAGCCGGGTGTTCTGCGCCATGTCGCCAAAAACGGTGACCAGCTTTGGACGGTTCGTGCCGGCACCCAGCGCCAGATGGATGTTTATACCATCCGCAAGCTTTGCGACATTGGCGATCAATACGCCGAGGGTTTCGTGCGTTTCACCACCCGTTCCAATATCGAATATATGGTATCGGACGAAGCCATGGTTGAGCCGCTGATCGCGGAGCTGAACGCCAACGGTTTTCCAATCGGTGGCACCGGCGCGTCGGTAACCATGATTTCCCACACCCAGGGCTGGCTGCACTGCGATATTCCGGGCACCGATGCTTCGGGTGTTGTCAAAGGTCTGATGGATATGCTGCACAGCGAGTTCATCAAAGAAGAAATGCCGAACCGTCTGCGCATCACCACATCCTGCTGTCAGATCAATTGCGGCGGGCAGGGCGATATTGCCATCAATGTGCAATACACCAAACCCCCCAAAATCAACCATGATCTGGTTGCCAATGTTTGCGAACGCCCGGCTGTTGTGGCCCGTTGCCCGGTTGCCGCGATCCGCCCTGCGATGGTCAACGGCAAGGCATCGCTGGAAATAGACGAGAAAAAATGTATTTGCTGTGGGGCCTGTTATCCGCCTTGCCCGCCGATGCAGATCAATTCGGCTGAATCGACCAAAATCGCGATCTGGGTTGGCGGCAAGCATTCCAACGCCCGTTCCAAGCCGACATTCCATAAGCTTGTTGTGGCCAACCTGCCCAACAACGCCCCCCACTGGCCCGAGGTTAACGCCGTGGTTTTGCGCATTGTCAAAGCCTATAAAAAGGACGCAAAACATTGGGAGCGCATGGGCGAATGGATCGAACGTATCGGCTGGAGCCGGTTTTTCGAGATGACCGATCTGGCCTTTACCAAACACCATATTGATACATGGACAGGCGCACGCAAAACCATGAACGCTTCGGCGCATGTGCATTTCTAGGGGGCTGTAATGAAGTTCGGTATCGTAGTTTCCGAGGGTCCATACACGCATCAAGCGTCGGATTCCGCTTATAACTTTGTCAAAGCGGCACTGGCCAAAGGCCATGAAGTTGCGCGGGTATTCTTTTATCATGACGGGGTGAATGTGGGCACGCGCCTTTCCGTTCCACCCCAGGATGACCGCCAAATTCAGGAGCAATGGACAGCTTTGGCCAAGGAACATGACCTTGATCTGGTGATCTGCATCGCCGCGGCCCAGCGCCGTGGGTTGCTTGACCAGAACGAGGCAGACCGCCAAGGCAAAGATGCCAATAACATTGCCGAGGGTTTCCGTATTTCGGGTCTTGGCCAGCTGATCGAGATGGGCATTCAATGTGACCGCACCATCACATTTGGCGATTAGGGGGAAATCATGAGCGAAGTAAAAAAATTCCTTTATGTGAATCGCAAGGCCCCTTACGGCACGATTTACGCACAAGAAAGCCTTGAGGTTGTGCTGATTGGCGCGGCGTTTGATCAGGATGTGTCAATGGCATTTCTGGATGACGGCGTGTTTCAGCTAACCAAAGGTCAGGATACCAAAGAAGCCGGTTTGAAAAACTTTTCGCCAACATTTCGCGCCTTGGGCGACTATGAGGTCACCAAGCTTTATGTTGAACAGGAATCGCTGGACGAGCGCGGGTTGACGCTGGATGATCTGCAAGACATCCAATACGAGGACGAAGACGATGATTATGCGGAAAAACCGTCAATCATTGTGGTGTCGCGCGCAGGTATGGCCGATGTGATGGCTGACCAAGACGTCGTCTTGAGCTTTTAAGGGGAAAACAATGGCAACTTTACACACAGTTAATAAATCCCCGTTTCAAAACCAGACTTTGCTAAGCTGCTTGCAGCACACAAAATCTGGCGATGCGGTTTTGCTGATTGAAGACGGCGTTTACGGCGCAACCAAAGGCACAGCCCTGAGCGATGCAGTTACCGGTCTTTCGGCTGGCGTTAAGCTATATGTGCTTGGCTCTGATCTGGCGGCGCGGGGCATTGACGTTGCAAAACTCGGCAAAGATATTACCTCGGTAGACTATGCAGGTTTTGTTGATCTGGTTGCTGACCACGATCGCACCCAAAACTGGCTATAATTTAATAAATTCCCCGTCGGGGTCTAACAACAAAGGAAAATAACATGGCATATGATGTAAACGGCACGGCTGTTGAGCATGACGAAGAAGGCTATATCACCAATCTTGGTGAATGGTCCAAAGAACTGGCGGATGTGATTGCCAAAGCCGAAGAAATCGAAATGGACGAGGAGCACTGGGCGGTGGTCAACTTTTTGCGCGACTATTACGAAGAATACCAGATTGCCCCTGCGGTGCGTGTTCTGATCAAGTCTATCAAAAAATCCATGGGCCCCGAAGTTGGCAATAACAAATACATGTATGAGCTGTTCCCCTATGGTCCGGCGAAACAGGCTTGTAAAATTGCCGGCCTGCCAAAGCCAACCGGCTGCGTCTAACACGCTGTTTTAACAGTTAAAACGCGAATTTTTTTAATGGGAGGGTAAACTGTGATTTCCACGGTCTATGCAGTGCTGTTCTATGTGGCGACCTTGATGATGGTTGTTGGCACAGGAATGAAGGTGTTGAAATACGCCCGCACCTCCGCCCCGTTAAAAATTCCGGTCTCTCCGGCGCCACGCACCAAACGCGGTGTGTGGTTCCGTATGGCCCGTGAGGTTGTGCTGTTTGAAAGCCTGTTCAAATCCAACAAGTGGATTTGGCTATTTGCCTATTTGTTCCATTTTGGCATGCTGCTGGTTTTGCTGCGGCATTTCCGGTATTTCCAGATGGAAATCTGGTGGTGGGTTGAACTGGTGCAACCCTTTGGTAAATATGCCAGTTTCGCGATGCTTGCAGGGCTTATCGGTTTGCTGATACGCCGCATTTTCCAGCAGCGCATCCGGTATATTTCGGCACCAAGCGATTATTTGATGCTGGCATTGCTACTGCTAATCGCGGTTTCCGGCACCATGATGACCTTTGTTAGCAAGGTCGATATTATTTCGGTCAAGGCATTTATGCTGGGGCTGTTGCGGTTTCGCATTGAAACCATGCCGGTTGAACCGGTTTTGCTGATCCATCTCGGCTCGGTTGCGTTGTTGATGATTATTTTCCCGATCTCCAAATTGATGCACGCGCCGGGCTTGTTTTTCTCGCCTTCGCGCACCCAGGTTGATAACGCGCGGGAATTCCGCCACCTGTCGGCATGGGCGGCGCAATTGCCCGACCTGCCCGAGGGCATTCCTGCACCAGAGGAGAAAAAATAATGGCGCCTTTGGATAATAACGAACCCCGAAAAATCGGTGATCCGCTGAAAATTCCGCAGATCGAATGCGGCGCAATGGCCGATACAAATACCTTTGCCGCTGCCCCCGAACATAACGAACCGTTGGGTTTTCCGGGCGAATTGCTGGAAAACTGGAAAGAAGTCGCGATTGCCAAAATCGGCGAGCTGGCCGATAAAAACCGCGCCTTTAGGGTTTATCTTGATACTTGCGTAAAATGCGGGGCCTGCACCGATAAATGCCATTATTTTCTGGGCACGGGTGACCCGAAAAACATGCCCGTGGCACGCCAGGATTTGCTGCGCTCGGTTTATCGGCGCTATTACACATTTGCCGGTAAATATTTCCCGTGGCTGGTGGGTGCGCGCGATTTAACAAAAGAAGTGCTGGACGAGTGGTATACCTATTATCACCAATGTTCGCAGTGTCGCCGCTGCTCGGTTGCCTGCCCTTATGGCATTGATACCGCAGAAATTTCCATGGCAGCGCGCGAGGTGCTGGACAGTGTTGGCATGGGCCAGAAATATTGTAATGAAATCATCGCAAAGCTGAAAAAAACCGGCAATAATCTGGGTATGAACCCAAAGGCATTGCGCGCCACGCTGGAGGATCTTGAGGAAGATCTGGAAGATGAAACCGGCATCGCGGTCAAAATCCCGCTGGATGTCAAAGGCGCGGATATTTTGCTGATCACGCCCTCGGCCGATTTTTTTGCCGAACCCCATATTGACGGATTGTTGGGTTATGCCAAGGTTTTCCATGCGGCAGGGGTTAGCTGGACCATCAGTTCCTATGCCTCCGAGGCTGCCAATTTTGGCATGTTCATCGGGTCTTATGAAAATATGCGCGAGGTATCATGGCGCATCCGGCAAGCCGCCAAGGATCTGGGCGTAAAACGTATTGTGTTTGGCGAATGTGGCCATGCGTGGCGGGTTGGATACAGTTTCCTGAATACCCTTGCGGGGCCGTTTGATTTTCTGGATCAGAACTATCCTATTCCGCAGCATATCATGGAATTTACATCCGATGCAATTGATGACGGTTTGTTAAAGATCGACAAATCGCGCAACGACGAATTTGTCATGACATTCCACGACAGCTGCAATGTGGCGCGCGGTTCAGCCATGGGCCGTCAGGAGGGCGGGCAATTTGATTTGCCACGCAAGGTGCTAAAGGCGGTGTGCAACCATTACCATGATATGGAGCGCGATACGATTCGTGAAAACACGTTTTGCTGTGGCGGCGGTGGCGGATTGCTGACCGATGATTTGATGGACCTGCGCATCAAGGGTGCAAAACCCCGCATGAACGCGCTGCAACAAGTGACTGAAGACCACGGCGTAACCCATATGGCCGCGATCTGCGCGATCTGTAAAACCCAATTTTCCAAGGTGATGCCAAAATTCGGCTATGAAATGGACAACATCATGTCCGTGCATCAACTGGTAGCAAACGCCGTCATTCTTGATGGCCAAGAAGATGAGGCCGATCAGGCCAAAGCGGAGGAAACCCCATGAACAATCAAGTAACACATCGGCGTTTTGAAGATGGTGAAACCCCTGACGATTGGGATCTGGAAGAAAAAATCTTTCAGCAGGACACAAGTTATAAATGCCCGACCTATGTGCAAAAAACCGCGCCTTGTTCCAGCTCCTGCCCGTCGGGCCATGATATTCGCGGCTGGCTGGCGATTGCGCGCGGCATGGATAAACCGCCCGTTGAGGGCCAAGCATGGCAGGAATATGCGTTCCAATCCATGACCGACGCCAACCCGTTTCCGGCAACCATGGGCCGCGTTTGCCCCGCACCGTGTGAAAGTGGCTGTAACCGCAACGAGGTTGACGACTATGT
>Ga0256839_1004914_pt1 | contig 12699 bp, 11 predicted proteins | sample 354166metaG_FD_185968 | JGI IMG/M metagenome (GOLD analysis project Ga0256839, IMG submission 185968) | Hydrothermal vent microbial communities from Mid Atlantic Ridge, Atlantic Ocean - 354-166 | ecosystem: Environmental > Aquatic > Marine > Hydrothermal vents | place: Atlantic Ocean: Mid...
TGATTTGTTTACTTATATTTGGTTGTCAAAGATCACTCAATAACACTCTTTCAAGCCACTCGCTTGATGTCCATGTGTTGTTGGACGCGTATTATAGCACCCACTCACTTTATTGTCAAGGGTTTTTACGGAATATATGCAAATTCTTTAAAAAAAATTAATTACTTACATTAAAATATATATAAAAACTAAAAATAAGCTGATATTACTCCAATTTACTTCTATTCCCCATCAGTACATTATTTGAAAAATTTAGAAAAGAATGTAGTATAATTTAAGACAATGTTATAGCTTATAAAATAGAAATATTTATTTACGATTTAAGTTTTAATTGACATTATTTTAACGTAGGAGAATTTGTAGTTTTTATATAAAAGTTTAGATTTGATATATATTTTTGCTTTTGCAAGGCGATTTTCAAAGGAGTTTACTGTAATAAATGACTGCAGAAAATCTCTGCAGTCAAAAGTGAAAGATATACCGAAGCTAGACTTTTATATCTTTACAGAAAAGTATTTAGTACTTTTCTACAGTGATTTTTAAATCTTGTCTGCTTTTTGGACATCGTAAAGTATATCATCCATAGGGTGTCTATACATAGGCATCGCAAGACGTTTTTCATCAAGTACATGCCCAATGAATCCAATAGATCTACCTACAATAAAGAATGCGTTCAGTGTACCTGATTCGATAAACTCATTTATCTCTTCTTCTGAGTATCCTAGAGCTCTCCACATGTCAACCATAAGGATACCGATAGTACCATCAACATTCAGAATGAGGTTTTCTTTCTTAGATGTAGTCAGTGCTTCAACCGTTCTTGCGTAGTCAAGAAGTGGTGTAGCAGGGAAGTATTCATTCGCAAAATCCATTAAACCAGTTACACGTAAGTCTGGATTTTTCAATGATTTAATACGGTGTCCTATTCCTGGGATTGGCACACCCTCACCTTTCATGTACTTCAAGAAGCCTTTAGGGTCAAGATTGTTATCATCTGCATATTTAAAGTACTTCGCAGCACCGTCAATAGCTCCACCAAATCTTGGTCCAATTGTAAGAAGACCCGTTACAAGTGACTCTACTACTGATTTACCTGCACGAGCTGTTACTTTTGCATTGTGTGCACCTGATACTGCTGGTCCATGATCTGCAACTGTTTTAATAACTGTTTCAATAAACTGAGTCGCCCACTCTGGGTACTGTTTCTTAAACCATAATAGTGAAATAACATCCCCAATACCTTTACCAGTACTTGGTGTTGCCACAGAAGAGATAGGGAAACCAGCGTACGTACACTCTTCTCCTCTATCATCAGAAATAGTACAGATAAACTCTTTGCTTCTTCTTACTTTAGGCACTACATTTATTTCTGGTTCAGGAATTTCTGGAAGATTTAAAGACTCAAATACTTCTTTTATTTTTGCTGGAAGGTCGTTAAATGTTGCTGGTACATGAATACCTGCTTCAGCCATTGCATTATTTTTATACTCAGCTGTTTCCATTTCACCATTTGCAGATGCTCCTGCATGACCAAACTGAACACCTGAATCATAATATTTAGCAATGGTACCGATACACCATGCGATGATAGGTTTTTTGATTTTTCCACTTTTAACAGCTTCAATCACTTTGTACTCTTCTGTACCACCTACTTCACCAAGTAAAATCATATATTTTACTTCTGGGTTTTCTTCCATTCTAAGAAGATTGTCGATAAAGACAGATCCTACGAATCTGTCTCCACCAATAGCAACACCTTCTGCGATACCATCTGCATTGATAGCTATGATGTTAGAAAGTTCGTTGAAAAGACCACCTGAACGTGTTACAAGTCCACATGAACCTGCACGGTGTAATTTAGAATTGATAATGTTATCGATAGTACCACCAATGTTTGCAATCTTAAATGCACCTGGGGCAATGGCACCAACAGTTGCAGGTCCGATGACTGTTACACCAGCAGCTCTTGCTTTTTCATTCATACCACGTGCTAATCTTTCTGGGATACCTTCAGCTGTAATCATGATAGATTTAAACCCACCTACTTCTAACGCTTCCATCGTTACGTCATATGCCGTTCTAAAAGAGGCAAAGTTTAAAAGGACATCAGCTTGTGGTTGTGCTGCTTTTGCTTCTGCTGTTGTTTTATAAAGTGGAATCATCACTTCATCTGAACCATAAAAGAATTTTTCAAACTTATTGCTCGATGTTGGAGCAACGATACCTGCTACAGATGGTGTTTCTCTTTTAATCGTATAGTCATAGTCTAGCATTCTTTGAATAGCAGTTTTGTTGTTGTTCCAAAAAATTGATTGTGTATCTCTTGTAAATAATTTTGACATATTTTCTCCCTACTTTTCTAGTGCCATACGCACGATATCTGTTACGTGTGTTTCAGGCCCATATACTTCGATGTAAAGACCCATTCTGTCTGCTGCTTCTTTAATATCTTTAAGACCTTTTTCATAATTTGGTCCACCACGTCTTACATAAATTTTTACATCAACTGCTTTTAATTTGTCTTGATAGTTTTCAAATGCTTGAATAATACCTGTAAATGTTTTTGCAACATCTGTAAAGTTGGCGATTGCTCCACCGATGATTAGTACTTTCCCTCTACCTGAAGGATCTTTTTCTCTTGTCATAAGATCAAAAAGTGTTTCAGCGTAAAACTTAGTCTCACCTGTTGTTGGTCCTCCAGAGTACTCACCATAATTCGCTAGGTCATCTATGCCAGCCATGTCTGCAATAGTGTCAGCATATACAACTGAGGCACCACCACCAGCAACCATCGTCCAAATACGAGCTTCAGGTTTAAGAAGTGTCAACTTAAGTGAAGCACCTGTCTTCGCATCTGCTTCTTCAACAGCTAATACTTCTGGGGATTTTTCTTCCATACCAAATGCAGTTGGATACTCAACATCTCCCCACTCAGATACCATCATAAATCCAGCTGTATCATCTAGTTTTGCAACCATATCAAGAAGCTCCACTTTTTTACCTTGAAGTACAAATGGATTGATTTCGAGGTATGCAAAGTTAAGATCACGATATGCCTTAAAGAAACCAATAGCAAATTCAGCATACGCTTCTTTATCTTTATCTGCAACATCTGCAGGAACGTTAGCTCTGATTTTAGAAGCAATTTCTTCTTCAGTATCTGTAATAGCAAATGCAACTTCAGTTACTTTGTCATCCCAACCTTCTTCAACTTCCATACCACCTTCAGCAGACATGTAAAGCATGTCATTATCACCTACACAGGTAGCAGAGATATAATACTCCTCTTCTTGCGTATGAGGCATAAATGGCTCAACTAAGAAGTGGGTTAACATATCTACAGATGGCTCACCAGTTGGGGTGTCTCCGTCAAATGAAAAGAAAACTTCTTGTTTCTCTCCACCTTTTTCGTCAATCCAAGAAGCAGCTTTTTCTAAAGAGACATCTCCTGGCTTTTGGTCTTTAAAAAGAACCAAACCATTTTTACCTCTTTTCCCAAAAAGCATATCTGGTTTTGCAACCAATGTTTTTTCCTTTAACCACGTATGTGTTTTTACGGCTTCTTTAAGCTCTGATCCATTGCGTACCAGTACTGTTTCATATGCATATGTAAAGTCTGGGAAATACTTATCCCAGTGCTTTGCCAAGATTGACTTTGCGTCATATTCTCTAATCGCCTTTTGAGCCATTGAGTTCTCCTTTAATTTAGTTCCTAAAAGTTTATCATTAACTTGTTTTAATTACTATTGATATGGTAAAAAGTAAATTTTGTAAGTAGAAATTGTGTATATTAGAAACAGTTTTCATTTGAAAGGTATCTTAGCGATAAACTATTCTGAGCAAGGGTAAATATGATAGTATTTTAACTGATAAATCTCTCTGCCATGTGCAGCGTCGTAACACTCTATACCCTCTGACTTTAATTCTTCCGCAAGAAAATAAGGTTCATACACTCTCTTTGCAAAATGCTGAGAACTATCTTCAAGCATCAAAAAAAATACTTGATGAAAAACAATGATGGAAACACTCAATCCCAAAAAGAAAATAATAACCGAAAATGCTCGTTTATATAACTTTTGGAACTCTGGCAATCTAACCCTTATGGAGTTTTTAAACACATTAAGCATGAGTATAATCGCAATAGTCACATAAGGAGCAAAATCTGAGATATGGATACGTTGTCTAATCGAAAGCAATAAAGAAAAGGCTAATGCAGTAAACGAGATGTACCACAACAAGGTTTTTTCTTCTCTTAGTAAAATCCTATACATGGCATAAAAAAAATAAAGAAATAGTAAAGGAGAAAACACAGTAGCATAGAGACCAAATATTTCAACAAAATGCCCAGAGGGACCACCTCCTATCTCTATTCCTTTTGCCAAATAGATAAAGGCTATAAGAAATGCTGCAGAAAAAATAGAAAGTTTTTTATCTTTATGGACTAAAGCATAGAGTAGTAGTGCCACAAAAAAGATGATAGAGGCCTCATGGATAAAAAAAAGTGCAAGCATGATAAAAGGAAGAGACCAAAGACTTTGTCTTTCATACATCAACACAAAATAAAGGACTAAAGGTAATACAATAATCGCTTCATTCGCTAAAGTACTCGCTGTTAGAACCCCAGGTAAAAACATGAAAATGGTCGTTGCAACATAGGCATCTGAACGTTCTACAAAGTACCTTCTACTTAACTCATAATAAAGTACAATACTTAAAAAACCAAACCCTATAAAAAATATTCGGAGTCCTAAAAACCCGCCTACTAGTGAATCTCCCCAGTGCATAAGCGTTGAGACAATATCGTCTGTGTTGTAAAAAATATGTGCTTCATGTGGAGTTATGGGTGTTGTGATTGCTAAGTAAAATATGGTACATATATAAAAAATGACAAAGAAAAGTATATGCTCTTTTTTCATGGGTTAAAGTTTTAGAAAATTATCTAACATTTCATGCCCATACTCTGACATAATGGACTCTGGATGAAACTGTACACCATAGATAGGTTTATCTTTTATTTGTAAGGACATTATTTCATCATCATCCAAACTGTGTGAAGTTGCGATAATATGCTCTGGTAATGTCTCTTTTTTTACAGTTAAGGAGTGGTAACGTGTGGCTCTAAACTCTTCGGGTAAACCTTTAAAAATAGGTGTATCACTGTCTACTACTACTTGAGATGTCTTTCCATGCATCATGTTTTTAGCTCGTACCACATCGCCACCAAAAGCCTGAGCAATGCTCTGATGACCAAGACAAATACCAAAGATGGGCGTAGTATCTGAAAATGCTTTGATGACTTCTAGGGTTACCCCTGCGTCATCTGGGGTAGAAGGACCAGGAGAGAGGATGATTTTTTCAGGATTCAATGCTTTTATTTCATCAATAGTTAACTCATCATTACGAATAACTTTCAAATTTGCACCTAATTCTCTACAATACTGTACAACGTTATAAGTAAAGCTATCGTAATTGTCTATCATTAATACCATTTATCTGTTCCTTAAATCGACTGACCAAAAGAAATCTATCCATCCTTTTGGTTCTTTGACGTACCATGTTGGTGCTATTTTAGCAGTTTTTTTATAAAAGAGTGAGGCTGTAAGGAAAGTGACACTTGGATATTTGGCATCGAGTACTTTCAATACCTCAACTAAAGTATCTCCACTGTCTACAATGTCATCTACTATGAGTACTTGTTTGGCTGATTTTAAATCGGGGATATTAAAGACTTCAACAGACTCTTGTTTCTCTGTCTCTTTATACCCAATAGTATTTATGGCATACACTTCACGGAGGTCATAATACTCACCTAACATCTGTGCCATAGATAAACCACCTCTTGCTATACCTAATATCGTATCAAAAGGGTGGTCTATTTTTTGGGTGAGGGTTTTAAGGTCATCTCTAAATTCTTCATAGGAGTAATAGATTTTTTCAGGCATATACTTTTAACTCATTATAGACACTATCTCTCTCCACTGGTGTAAACCCAGAGTTTTTAATGAGAGCTATAAAGTCATCTAGATCCATACCGTTGGCACTTTTGGCGCCTGCTGCTGACTGGATGGCCTCTTTTTCTATGGTACCGTCTAGGTCGTTTGCTCCGAACTCTTGGGCTATGAGGGCTAGGTTTATGGTGCTGGTTGCCCAGTAGGCTTTGATGTTGGGGATGTTGTCTAGCATGATGCGGGCGATGGCATAGGTTTTGAGTACTTCTTGTCCTGAGGGGAAGTTGCAGTTTTTCATGTAGTTGTTTTCTCTTTGGTAGACTAACGGTATGAATGCGTTAAATCCCCCTGTGCGGTCTTGAAGCTCACGTAGGCGTATCATGTGGTCTATGCGGTGAGCTCTGGTTTCTATGTGTCCAAAGAGCATGGTGGCATTAGACTGTTTGCCTTTGTTGTGCCACTTTTCGTGGATGTCTAGCCATTGGTCAGAAGTGACTTTCCCCTTACAGAGGTATTCTCGTACCTTTTCATCAAAGATTTCAGCTCCACCTCCAGGCATGGAGTCTACGCCATTTTCTATCATCATATCTAGTACTTCATCATAACTATGTCCATACTCTCGGGTGATGAAGTCTACTTCTGCAGCGGTCATGGACTTGATGTGTACATCTGGGTGTTTTGCACGTATCTTTCTAAATGCTCCCATGTACCACTCTACCCCATCTTTTGGGTTGTGTGCAGAGACGATATGAAGTTCTTTAGCACCTTTTTCTATAGAGGCTGTGGCGATATCTAGGATTTGTTCATGGCTTAAGGTGTATTGGTTTGGGTTTTTACGTGTGGCTGAGTAGGCACAAAATTTACAGACATCTGCACAAACGTTCGTAGGGTTGATGTGACGGTTGATGTTAAAATAGGATTTATTACCGTGTTTTTCTTTACGTATCTCGTCTGCTAGTTCACCTAAGGTGTAGAGGTCAAGCTCATAGAGTGCTTCACCCTCTTCTTGAGTGAGTCTTTCTCTGTTACGTACTTTGGTGATTAAATCCATATCTATTACCTACCATTAGTTATTTTCGCTATTATAACACTAATAGATTAGGAGTTACTAAGTGGATAAAGTAAAAGCACAAATAGAAGAACTGCTGTACGAAAATGCAGCAGATTTTGAGATAGCTAAAGTACTGAAGCAAGACATCAAACTTTACTTTGACACCCTTGAAGACACTTTTGCCACCTCAGGCGGGAAAGACTTCCTTGTCAAACATACCAACAAAATAGATAGCATCTTAAAATACGTCTACAAGATAGCTCTTCGCTCCATGTTTGGGGACTATGCTCCTATGAAAAACTCTGTACCCATAGCTCTCGTGGCTCTAGGCTCTTACGGGCGGGAGCAACTCTGTGTCCACTCAGACATCGACCTTATGCTTGTGTACAAAGAGATACCAGGCTACAACACTAAAGAGATGCTAGAGAAGATACTCTACATCTTGTGGGATACAGGGTTAAAACTAGGTCACCGTGTCCATACTGTAGAAGAGCTTTTTGAAGTTTCTCGTACTGACATCACCATAAAAACAGCTCTCATTGAGTCTCGTTTTATAGAAGGGTCTCACTTTATTTGGACAGAGACGCAAAATGCCATTACCCAAATACGACATGATGATGTCAAAGGGTTCATAGACTTAAAGCTCCAAGAGCAGGAAAAAAAGCATCATAAGTACCCCATTACTATGGAGCCAAACCTAAAAGATGGGGCAGGTGGATTTAGAGATGCAAACCTCGTCTACTGGGTAGGTAAAGTACTTTATAATACGGACAATATCAAATCGCTCCCCTCTAAAGTCATAAATGAAAAAGACTACAAATCCTTTCGTGTGGCTTTAGAGTTTTTGTTTCAAGTGAGATCAGCCTTACATTTGGTTGCTAAGAAAAAAGAGGACAAACTTCGCCTTGACCTCATACCCGAGATAGCAACCCTTTTGGGCTACGAGATGAGTAAAAAAGACCATATGCGTTTTGCCTCTAAAGTCACCAGTAGTCTTAAAACCATACGACTTTACAGCATGATATGGCTTGACACACTGACAGCTCCCTACAAAGAAGACCATAAAAAGAAGAACTATCTTTACCCAAAAAAGAGTGTCAAAAGTTTTGATGCCCTACTCATGCACCTCATCAAGGCATCAAAACATTCATTTGTAGCTCATCCAACTTTACTTCAACAACTCATAGATACTCCCAAACCTGAACGTCTTGATGATGACCTCTACAAAAGTATAGCCTTGCTCTTTCGTAGTCAAAATGTCTACTCTGTTTTGGTCGCCCTCTCTTATGCAAAACTGCTTCAATACACCATACCACCCATAAAAAAAGTGATAAACCTACCTCAATTTGATGGCTACCATCAGTATGCGGTAGATACCCATTCGCTCCGATGCCTGTATCACTTGGAACATATAGAGGATGACTTCATTTCAAACCTTTGGCAAGCACTAAGTATCGAAGAAAAAGTTATGCTTAAACTTGTAGTCTTTTTACATGATGCAGGTAAAGGGCGTAAACGTGACCATCATTATGTGAGTGCCTCACTCTTTAAGATATTTGCTGCTAAGCTAGATGTAGATGCTACACTCATACGCATAGGTGAAACACTTATCCACCACCATACGCTCATGTCAAAAGTCGCTCAACGTGAAGATATCTATAATGAAACTGTTATTTTATCTTTTGCCTCACACTTTAAGACACAAAAACTCTTAGATATGATTTATATTTTGACCTATGCGGATATGTCTGGGGTAAGCAATGATGTCTATAACTCATTTTCTGCAAAGCTTTTACGCACACTTTATAAACAATCTATAGAAGTGCTTGACCAAACTACTATGTTAGATGAAGCAAAAAAACGTAGTAAAAAGATTGGCTCATTGAAACGACATGAGACATTTAAAGCACTATCACGATCTAAACAAAACAAAATCATCTCTATCCCTTCAAATCTACTTTTTTTACGCTATACACCAGAGCGTATCATGGCCATCACACAAAGAGCATTTGCTACCAAAACATACACTTATACTATCTCAAACAAGTCACATCTAACTATTGAAATCATACGAGCAGAGAGCTTTAACTTAAGCTATCTACTCACAGAACTTTCTACTCTTCATGTGGTCAACATGGATATATGTAAACTTTTTAATGAACTAAAATACTTTAAAATAGACTTCTCTCAATGCATAGATAACGATGAAATAGGCTTTCTCGAAGAGAAGATAGACAAAGCATTTACCCTCACTACGCTTGGTAATACACTCAATGCAAGTATCAAAAAAGAAGAGGTAGATATAGACTGTGACCATTCAAAGACCTACGCCATCATGCACATCAACGCCAAAGACCAAAGAGGGTTACTGGCGTATATTATAGATATGTTTGACAACATGAACATAGACATCGTCACTGCAAAAGTGCATACGCTTAAAAACAGAGCCAGAGATATGTTTCTCATCGAAAAGAATGGAAACTTTTGTCATAATGTTGACAAAATTATAGATAAACTTACAGGGGAAAGCTAATATGTGTGGAATAGTCGGCTACTTAGGAAAGAATGAAAAAAAAGAGATACTCCTTGATGGGCTTCAAGAGTTAGAGTACAGAGGGTATGACTCAGCAGGTATTGCTGTCATAGAGGGCGAAAAACTCAACCAGTTTAAAGCCATAGGAAAACTCGAAAACCTAAGAGAAAAAACCAAAAACTATCACTCAGAAGACTTTGGTATCTCCATCGGTCATACACGCTGGGCAACGCATGGTAAGCCTACAGAACTCAATGCTCACCCACACTTGGGTGCCTACTCTTATGTTGTACACAACGGCATCATAGAAAACTATCAGACTTTAAAAGAAGAACTGCAAGCTGATGGTGTGAACTTTTTGAGCCAAACTGATACAGAAACTATCGTCCACCTTTTTGAAAAAGAACATAAAACTGCCGCTACTGTCTTTGAAGCGTTTGAAAAAACCATAGAAAGACTCGATGGTGCGTATGCCACCCTACTCATCACCGAAGCAGACCCCGATACGATTTACTTTGCCAAACATGGCTCACCTATGCTTGTAGGGTTTAATGGAGACGATGTATACTTTGCTTCTTCTGATACCCCTATCATCGGTAAGGCAACGGAGGTATATTATCTAGAGGATGGGGAGTATGGGTATGCAAAAGAAGGTGAACTAAAACTCTTTGATGCCAATGGCGAGAAGTCTTTTACTAAACAAGCTCTCACCGCAGACAAAGTCTTAGCACAAAAAGATGGCTACCGTTTCTTTATGGAAAAAGAGATTTATGAGCAGAGCCGTGTCATGGGTGAGACTATGATGGGTAGAGTCCTTGATGAGAGCATCGCATTTGATGAACTGGATGAGACGCTATTTGACGGTATCAAAGCCATCAAAATCTGTGCTTGTGGCACAAGCTACCACTCAGCCCTCACCTCTGCCTATCTCTTTGAACGCATCGCAAAAGTACGTTGTGACATAGAGATAGCATCTGAATTTAGATACAAAGAGCCTCTACTCACCGATGACACACTTTTCATTACCATTTCTCAAAGTGGTGAAACAGCAGACACCCTAGAAGCCCTCAAAATGGCTAAACGTGCAGGACTCAAAAGCCTAAGCATCTGTAACGTCGACAACTCTTCCATAGTCCGAGAGAGTGATGCGGCCATTCTTACACGTGCAGGTATAGAAAAAGGGGTTGCAAGTACTAAAGCCTTTGCTACACAGAGTATGGTACTTTGGATGCTGGCTCTTTACCTGGGACAACAACGAAACACCGTAAGTAAAGAAGTACTAAAAACTGAGATATCAGCCATGCTACACACCCCTAAAGCACTCATAGTCACCGACGAACTACACGAAAAACTACACAGACTAAGTAAGCGTTACTTGCATGGTCATGGTTTCTTCTTCATCGGGCGTGACATTTTCTTCCCTCTAGCTTTAGAAGGTGCGTTAAAACTAAAAGAGATAAGCTACCTCCACGCAGAAGGCTACCCAGCAGGTGAGATGAAACATGGTCCCATCGCTCTAGCAGACAGCGAACTCTTTACCATAGCCCTCATGCCAAAAACCATGCACTACGATAAGATAAAGTCCAATGTAGAAGAACTCTCAGCTCGTGATGCCACCATCCTGGCCATAAGCCCAGAACCCTTCGACCTGGCAGATGACTTCATTCAAACCAAATACAGCTCTCACCCTATGGTAGAGTTTTTTGAGATGATGGTGGTGACACAGTTGCTTGCATTAGAAATTTCTGTTAGACTTGGGAATGATGTGGATATGCCTAGAAATTTAGCTAAGAGTGTTACAGTAGAGTAAACTTACCTCGTATACATAGTATCAAGCAAAATAGAGATGCGATTTGTGGAGTATTCTGATACACTTTTGCTTGCCCATAGTGTAGGTTTATTACGTAGGTTTACGATGGCTAACACCAAGATGTCATCATCACGTTTTTGGTAGATGATGGCATAAGGAAACTGTTTTAGTATGCATCTGTTGGTATGTATTGAACTTTTGTGCCATGCTTCAGGGTAAAGCTGTATGCGTTGTAGTGTCTCTTTCACATCATCAACAAAGGCATAGCCTAAGTTATTTTGATAGTCATATGTTTCAAATATATTGTCAAGTTCCTCTTGAGCTAGAGCTAAAAATGTTACTTTAGGCATGGCTACTTGTCATACTTTGCAAATGTATCTTGTAGATTTACTTCATGTACATTGCCAGCTTCAAAAGCTTTTACTCTCTCTTCTGCTTCTTCTGCCCACGCAGCATCTACTCCCTTGTTTACAGGATGAAGCGATGTGAGTATTTGTTCTCCAAGGTGTAATTTTTCTTCTTTTTTAAGGGCTAACACATTTGCCAATATCTTGTCTATATCTAACATGAACATCCTTTTTTCTGGAGAAAGTATATCATACCTCGTATTTATCATAAGAATTATAATATTTTATTATCATTATAATCTTGATACTTATCAATACATAAAGAAAACTCCTTGGCTATCATAATGAAAATTAAACCAAAATTATCATAAAGGATTTCCATGCTTATAAACCCCAACGATATACCCCAAGTTTCACAAGACTTTATGAACAATACCCACAGTGAAGAGGTAGACATCATCAACACCCTTTTTGAAGAGATACTTCTGTATGAAAAAGGGGAAAGTAGTGTAGATAAAGTAGATACTCTCTATCAAGAGTGGGTCAAACACACAGTAGAACACTTTACAAGAGAAGAGGTAGAGATGTTAGAAGCGGAGTTCCCTGCTTTTAACATGCACAAACAAGCCCATGACCAAGAGCTAGCACAGATGGATAAGGTCTTTCAGGCATGGAAAAAAGATAATGATATCAAGATACTCAAAGGCTACTTTATTGAGGTAGTGCCAGAGTGGCTCATAGCTCACATCTCTTCTATGGATGCCATGACTGCAAACTTTTTAGGTGGTGGCATGATGATGCATAGGTTTTAACACAAAGATGTAAACCACTCTTTACACAGTTGGGTATAGAGTATTGTATACGCCTCTAATTTATCTAAGGCATAATCACCCTCAAAATATGCATCTAAAAACACTTTTTGCATCTGTTTATCTAACCCAAACTCTACACAAACGCTCGACAAATCAAAATACTTATCATTCACCCCTGCGTATTCAAAATCTATCAAT
>Ga0256839_1004915_pt1 | contig 12690 bp, 13 predicted proteins | sample 354166metaG_FD_185968 | JGI IMG/M metagenome (GOLD analysis project Ga0256839, IMG submission 185968) | Hydrothermal vent microbial communities from Mid Atlantic Ridge, Atlantic Ocean - 354-166 | ecosystem: Environmental > Aquatic > Marine > Hydrothermal vents | place: Atlantic Ocean: Mid...
AACAAGAGGGGCGCAACCAAGTTGTACACGCTACTTAAGGTTGAAATACTTAGCGCTATACCCTATAAACCCTACCATGGCACAATTTTCTTCCTCCTTTCTCGACGAGGTTCTCTCACGCACCGATTTAGCTGAAATTATTAGTCGCCATGTAGAACTAAAACCTTCAGGCGCAAACCTGGTCGGGCTATGCCCCTTCCACCATGAAAAAACGCCCTCCTTTTCTGTGTCTGTGGACAAACAAATGTATTATTGCTTCGGCTGCGGCAAGGGTGGCAATGCTTATCGTTTCTTGATGGAACACGGTGGTTATACATTCCCCGAAGCTGTTGAGTTTCTGGCACAAAAAGCTGGCATACCTATCCCCGATAGCAAGCCAATCAACCCTAAAGAAGCAGCATACAAACAATATGGTCTACAACTATTGGACAAAGTTGCTGGTATATTCTCACGAACCTTAAACAGCGAGAAAGGAAAAACCGCCCGCGACTACCTCAAGAAACGGGGATTACCTCCTGCTTTGATCCAAAAATATCAACTAGGATATGCACCTACAGGCTATGGGTTTATGCAACACTGCTTTGGTAGTGATGCAAAAACCCTTAAAGGATTAGAAAATATTGGTGTATTAATCAAAAATGAGCGAGGCTATGCCGATAGGTTCCGAGGGCGTGTCATGTTTCCCATCCGTGATAAACAAGGGCGCGTGGTTGGCTTTGGCGGGCGCCTTTTGGATGATGGAGAACCCAAATACTTAAACTCACCTGAAACTGAGTTTTACCATAAGTCATACCTGCTCTACGGCTACTCCGAACATCGTGAATCGGTGCGCAAGCAGCAAATGCTGGTTATCGTTGAAGGATACATGGATGTGCTTGCTATGGCGTCATACGGTCTAGACTACGCGGTTGCCCCCTTAGGCACAGCGATTACAGAATCTCAACTACGCACAATTCTCCGTTTACATCATAAGCCCATTTTTTGTTTTGACGGTGATAAAGCGGGTCGCAATGCCGCTTGGCGTGCCATTGAGCGCATATTACCCATACTTAAAGCTGAACATTCCCCCAAGATTTTGTATTTACCCAACGGTGAAGACCCTGACTCCTTGTTGCAAAAAGAAGGTAAGCAAGCTTTTGAAAGACGCCTCAACAATCATGCTATACCTATACTTAAAGCCTGGATCAATGGGCTACAACAAAGCTCAGGCAGTGGTGCAGAAGGTAGAGCACGCATGGCAAAAAAAGCTGACACCATGCTTGACACCATGCTTGATGGTTATTTACGCCAAGCATGGCAGAATGAAGTTGAAAAAGTATGCCAAATTCAATTGTCCCTGCAAAAAGGAACGCAAACCTCACCTCAATCAAGGCGCCGATTTACGGCTAGAACACAAAACTTGTTAAGTGTATCACCGCTCAAACATGACAGATTTATGGCTGGTTTACTACAAAAACCCAACCGATTTTGCAGCTTGCCTGAAGATGCTTTTTATTTTTTTGTTGACACCCACCCTGTTTATCCGATATACACCCGAGCCTTTTCGCTGGTAGATGACAGTAAAAACACCAAATTAGATATAGCGGCACAATTAACACGGGAATTTCCCGATAATCAAAATATAGCACGCTGGGTGAACCTACCAACAGTCAAAGATGATGAGTTTCAACTGCTTGTGATTGATATGCACATAGCCTACCTGAAAGACCTGCTTGGTCGCTCAGAAGGCTTGACTGTAAAAATGCGTATCAATGATGAGCTAAAAGCACTCAAACATCAGCAAAAACAACTACTTAAATAATACTCTACATGGTGGCACAACACAAATGAGCAAAATGGAACAGTCTAAAATTAAAGAACTGGGCACTTTAATGGCCAAAGGCAAAGAAGCGGGTTACATCACCTACGATGATCTTAATGCGCACTTACCTCAAGGGTTGGTAGACTCAGAACAGGTTGAAAAAATCATCAATTTGTTTACTGAAATGGGCGTTGAAGTTGTTGATCCTCAGCGTGCGCCAACTGGTGAATATGCCATGCGCAAGGATAGACTTCGCAAAGAAGATTCAGCATTGCGTGCAGATACCACCACCTTGGGCACAGTCATTCGCGTTGATGACCCTGTGCGCATGTATTTGCGTGAAATGGGCACTGTTGAGTTGCTTACACGAGAAGGTGAAATTGAAATTGCTCGCCGTATCGAAGAAGGACGGATGCAAGTCCATGAAGCCATTTGCTTATGCCCTGCAACATTTCGGGAAATTATGCGCCTAGGTGAACGCGTCGTTGAAATCCGTGATGAAGCATTGGAATTAGGAGAAGAACCAAACTTCAAAGACATTTTAGATATTGATGACAAGGTCGTCAATGCTGCTGCTATTGCTGAATATGAAAACCGCATGAACAAAAGCGATGATGATGACGACCTTATTGACGCCAAACCAAAAATGAGTGCCGAAGATTTAGCTGAAGCCATTAAAGCTCGCACAGCCACACCAGATGGCACCCCTATGGAAGAAACTGTGATTACTAAGGAGGAACAGCTTGAAGCCGCTTTGGAACACTTTGAAAAAGCAAAAACATTACATGAAGAGTTTCTAAGAATTCGCCAGGAACGCATGCGCAAACCTCGTGATAAAAAGTTGGCTGCTCAAGCAGATGAAATCCTTAACGCCATGCTTGTTGAGTTGGTCACCATCCCTTTTTCCAACAAGCAACTCCTTGCACTTGTAGGAAAATTCAAAAGTAATGTTGAGCGCGTACGCAAATATGAGCGTGCCATCCGTGACCAGGTTCTCAAAACAAAAATGCCTCGCAAGCTTTTCTTGGAAACTTTCCCCAACCGGCTTACCGATGAAAAGTGGGCGCAAGATATGCTTAAAGCACATCCTGATGCTCGCTGGGCTGAAGCATTTTCTCTTGCTACAACAAAAATCAGAGAAAACCAGCGCCGCTTAAAGCGTGTTGAACAAGAAAGTGAAATGAGTGTGTACGAGCTCAAAGAAGTGGCTCGCAAACTCACCATGGGTGAAGCCAAAATGCGGCAAGCCAAACGAGAAATGATTGAAGCAAACCTACGCTTGGTGATTTCAATTGCTAAAAAATACACCAACCGTGGACTTGGTTTCTTGGATCTTATCCAAGAGGGCAATATTGGTTTGATGAAGGCTGTGGACAAATTTGAGTGGCGCAGAGGTTACAAGTTCTCAACCTATGCAACATGGTGGATTCGCCAAGCTATCACTCGCTCTATTGCCGATCAGGCGCGAACCATTCGTATTCCAGTGCATATGATTGAAACGATTAATAAAATCATGCGTATTTCCCGTCAAATCGCGCAAGAAACAGGTCGTGAGCCCAGCCCTGAAGAATTGGCTGAAAAGTTGGAAATGCCTATTGATAAGATTGAACAAATCTTAGAAGTTGCCAAAGAACCCGTGTCGCTAGATACACCTGTAGGTGATGACGATGACACGAACTTAGGCGACTTTGTCCAGGATGTAAAAGCCGAAAACCCACTGGATACCGCTGTCATTGAAGCATTGCGTGAATCTACGCATGAAGTGCTTAAAAACCTAACCGACAGGGAGCAAAAAGTGTTACGAATGCGCTTTGGTATTGGCATGAATACCGACCATACTCTTGAAGAGGTTGGCAAACAGTTTAATGTCACCCGTGAACGCATTCGCCAAATCGAAGCCAAGGCACTACGCAAGCTTCGTCATCCGTCACGCGCACAAAAGCTTAAGACATTTGCGGAAAGCCCTGAACTTTCACGCTCATTATTAAACAAATAATACGGTAAAGATAAAAAGGCAGCAGCATGCTGCCTTTTGGATAAACCTCTTACTCCCGAGGTCGAACACAAATCCTCTCAATATACTGGGCTTGTTTGGTATCGGTATCCACTATTATTTTTGTAGCGCAAACTGTTGCACCTCTTTCTACAGCTTCCAACCGTTGGGGAAGCCGCTGAACCATACGGCGTAAAGCCCCTTCTTTTTTCATTCCAATCACTGAGTTGTACGAACCAGTCATACCAATATCCGATTGAAATGCAGTACCGCCTGAATGGATAGTTTCATCGCATGTAGGTACATGCGTGTGTGTGCCATAAACCATGCTCACCCGTCCATCCAAATACCAACCCATACCCATTTTTTCACTGGTAGCCTCAGCATGTAAATCAACAAGAATAGCATCCACATCATCAGGAATTTCTTCAAGCACGCGATCCGCAGCTTCAAAAGGGCAGTCCCAAGTTCCCATAAACGCCTGCCCAATAAGATTTATCACTGCAACCTTAAAACCATTGCGTGTTGCTTGTATTGTCCAGCCATGACCTGGTGCATACTTAGAGAAATTCGCAGGTCGTATAAGCCTGTCATCTTCATCAATCTCTTTTAGAAAATTGCGTTGATCCCAGCAGTGGTTGCCATTGGTTATCACATTCACACCCACACGAAACAACTCATCAGCAAGCTTAAGTGTTGTACCAAAACCCGATGCTAAGTTTTCACCATTGGCAACACAGAAGTCAATGTGATGCTCATCCAACAAATCAGGTAAGTGGCTGCGTAACGCCCTACGCCCAGCCTTGCCAAGCACATCGCCAATAATAAGTATGTTTAAGTTGTTGGACATGCAAACACCCCATGTTCTGTAATAATGGTTGAAAGCGGCACATCATGCGGCTCAACGGGCACTTTGGGAAGCTCTTGACATGAATATGCCAATCCCACGACATCAATATTCCCGCCATATTTGCTCAACCAGCGGTCAAAGTAACCTTTCCCCATACCCAGCCTATGCCCTTGTCGATCAAAAGCGAGAAGCGGGCATAACAATGTTGTTTTCATAGATGAGGGCTGCCAAAGCTCATCGCCAATAGGCTCCAAGACACCAAAGTCTGATTTTTTCCAAACACTGGTTGCACCAACAGCAATCCATACCATATGATGTTCATCCAACATGCGAGGGGCATACGCCTTCCAAGTGTTACCTTCCAATAAAACATCAGTATTGACTTCAACGGGTAGAGCTTTATAGGTGAGCAAGCATTGGGTACCATTGGATGATACATAATCTTGAGCATACTGCATGATAGACGCCGAGTAAGCCTGGCGCTGTTCTGCTGTAAGTTTTCTTCGAGCACTTGCCGCTTGCTGGCGAATTTGCTGCTTAAGCCAAGTTGTTTTAGACATCATGAAATAAAAAAGCATCCCCGCCCTGTCGTATCAACAGAAAGCTGTCGAACCCTCCAAGTGAGGGGGGCGACGCACACTTGCATCAGGTTCTTTCGCAAAGAAAGACGCACACAACAAGTGTAGCAATCTCCCAATCGAAACACATAGGCTCAGGCAACTATATTGTGACTCGATCAGCGCAGGGATACATTAGCTAAACCCTCTGCTTGTGCAATAGCTTGGTCAAGTGTTGATTTAATCTTTTGCATAACCTCGGGGTTGGATGCCTGCTGATGCAAAAGCTCATCAGCAAGATTAAGCGCAATCAATGCCATGATTTTACGACTATCGATGATTGAGCCAGACTGCTTTAGCGCAAGATATTGCTCTTGCACCAACTTTGCGGCAGCTTGAACCTTGGCTGGATCATCTTCGGTGTTGATGTTGAGCTTCACCCCACCAATCATAACTTCAACAGCCTTACTCATGCCAAAACACCTTTATAAATCTGTACACGCAATCCAAACTCAAGACTCTCGTTTGGCATTTTCTGCCATCAGCACATCTAGCTTTTCAATGGTATGTTCAATGCGAGCTTTAGCATCCAATGTCTTGTTTTCCAGGTTTTGACGCTCACGCTGCAAGCTTTCGATTTGTTCGCGGCGTTTTCTAAGCTCCCCCTCAGCCAAACGCGCCACCTCACGCAGCCGCTTATTCTCAGCCAAAATCTGCTCATGATTACGGCGAATCGTTGCCAAATGCTCCAGCAACACCTCAAGGCGCTGTTGTATCTCTCGCTCTTCGTGCTGTCTACCCATTATGCGATTGAACCATTGAACAGCAGGTTGGTCAACATTCAGCTATCCCCCCTTTGCTGAATGGTATTGCAATGGTGGCAAACTGCCGCCTGCTTGGCAATGCGCTTATTGCAAGTATCACAGGCTTTTTCCTTAAACACATAGCGATAAAGTTTTACGGCAATCAACACGATGACCACAGCAACAACAAGGCGAATAATCATGTCTCTTCCTTTTCTACCTGGACCAACGCTTTCTTTTGCGACCATTGTGCAACCATCATGCCTATTTCATACAATAGCAGCATCGGCAAAGCAAGCAAGGTTTGTGAAATAATATCAGGGGGGGTTAAAATGGCGGCAAATATAAATGCCCATACAATCACATACCGTCGTTTGTCCTTAAGCCCAGTAATACTTACCAAATCCATACGCACCAACAGCATGATAACAATAGGGATTTGAAAGCTCAAACCAAACGCGAACAACAACTTCAGTGTTAGGCTTAAATACTCCTTAATCGCAGGCATAGCCTGAATCATGTCTGTCGAGAAGCCTAGAAAAAACTCAAATACGAGTGGAAACACTACATAAAAAGAAAATGCTGCTCCCAAAAGCATCAACACCAAGCTGGACATAAAGTAAGTCAAAAATGCACGCCGCTCATTTTTATACAAACCAGGCGCAACAAACGCCCAAAGTTGATAAAATGTAATGGGAGCGGTAACAAACAAGCTCAGTACCAAGGCAATTTTCAGGTAAGTAAAAAAAACATCCGGTGCATTCAAAAAGATAAGCGGCGTACCAGGCGGCAACGCATCACGAATGGGCGCAGAAATATATGCAAACACTACCTCTGAAAAATTCATTAACACCAGCACACCAAGAATGTAGGCAGCAACGGCAATGGTGAGTCGCTTTTTCAGCTCCTTAAGATGTGACATCAATGGTGTTGCGTCTGGGGTTACTTCACTCACTTATCTTTATACTCAACTGTAGTTTGAATATCTTTTGCTTTATCTATGGACGCATTTATATCTTGCTTGGCTTCATCCACTGAAGCCTGAACATCCTGTTTGATATCTTCTACAGGCTGCATAAGCGTGTGCTTTTCATATTCCAGTTGTTTTTTTAAGCTATTGACCCAACTGCGACCCTGGCGCACAACCCTAGCAATTTGCCCTAAAAATTCTGGCAAACGCTCAGGACCAAGCACCAAAAAACCAATCAAACCAATCAAGATTAGCTCAATCATACCAATATCAGGCATGTATTACCTCACACAACCACAAATGTAGCATTAAGAAGCCTTGGCGTTTTCCTTATCTGCTTCCTTGGCTTTTGCCTCAACTTTTTCTGCATCCACAACAACTTTATCGGTCGAAGCCACTTCTTTTTTGGTGTCATCGGCGATATTGGTCCTAAAGCTCTTGATACCTTTGGCCAAGCCTTCACCCAATGCAGGCAATTTTTTTGCCCCAAACAGCACCATGACGATGACCAAGATTAAAATTAACTCTGTTGTTCCTAAACCAAACATCATTTATCCCCCATACACTTCTAACGCGCGTAAACAATGCGCAACTGTAGCAGTTGTAAGCACCAAATTAAATCATTAGTTAGAGCTTCCTCAAAAAGTATTCAACCAACCACAAAGACACAACGTAAGCAGGCTTACCTCCCTTTTGTTTATCTGCGCCATAGTCTTACTAGTAAAAAAGGATAAAAACGAAAACACTTTTCGTTCCTTTTTCAGTGACAAGGCTGACGCACCCCCAAAAGATACTACAAAATCTTTTGGGGCTTTGTCGGTTCGTTTTTGGCTGTCCAAAAATAAACAAATCACGCCTTAAACAAAAACTTGCCCTTATGTTGTTGAGTCAAACTCAAACGACATGCACGCATTTTGTATCCAATACTCCGAAAACCTTGCGCCCAATACAGCAGAAACGAGACATTATCTTGGTATATCAATAGCTTGCGTCGTTTTGAGTTTAATCTGGTTAGCCAAAGCTTGGCTACTGGCGCAACCGAAAGGTCACAGGTAGTAAGTGCCGACCATCTGGCAATGGCAATGACTGCAGTGATGCGACACCCTTGTATGCAGCACGATCCAATATCTGATAACCCGTAGAAACCAGTAATGTGACATGCTGAACACCATGCTTCTGAACATCCAGCGCAAACTTTACTGTTCCTTCCAATCCTCGCCGCTTTGCCTGCCTAGGGTATATAATTCTAGCTAAAATCTGTTGCTGTATATATTGAGGAATTACGGAAGCAGTGGCTTGCTGCTTGCTCAATTGTTTTGGAGAAGGCTGTCTTGTATGCTCCCTCCCTGACTTATGCTGAAGGTTGTCACTTATTAAAGCATCCATACCTTTGGCTTGTGAAGTTTGTTGAATATGCTGTTCAATTTTTGGCTTTGCTTTGATTTCGGGATGCGGTGTTACCGCTGTTTTTCGAGGCATTTGATGTTCAGGCTTTGCCTGTTTCGCAGGCTGTTGCTGCTGGATAAGCTCATGCTTGCTTGCGATATGCGCATCACCTACTTGGTGGGGCAACAGAGTTAACTGTAAAGGCTTTGTTAAGCGATGCTGCGTGCTATCTTGCGCAAAAATCCAAAAAACAAGGGCATGCACACCCAGTGCCGCAGCAAGCGCCGCACCTAGTGTAGCATGCCCTTGTGTATTCATTTGTCGTTAAAAACTAGCGTTCACACCAAGATAAGAGCTACGCCCTGCAACGGCATAACCTGATACTTCTTCATATGTTTTATCCGCAATATTTTCTACGCGAAGTTTTGCTTTCCATGTATCATTGATGGCATAACTCAAACGCAAGTCTGTTTTGTTATAGGCATCCAATGTTTTGGTATTTGCACCATCAGAGAAGCGTTTGCCCACCACTTGGTATTGAAGCTCTGCATGTAGCCCTGAAACATCCGTGCCCAATGTGATGCTTCCTGAGTCTTGCGCTCTACGCGCCAACCAGTTGCCCGTGGTATCATCGGTTGCTTTTAAGCTTGTCCAATTGGCACGAATAAAACCAATGCCATAACGCAGGCTTGCTGTGAATTCAGTGCCTTTACTGGTTGCTTGACCAACATTGCTTGGACTATAAAGGAAGTTGGCATCGGGTGCCCAAACAATCAAATCTTTATAGCGTGTGTTGAAATAAACCACACCAACATCATAACTTAAATCATCGCCTTCAACCTGATAATTCAAACCAACATCCCATCCTTTACTGGTTTCAGGTTTCAGGTTTGCATTACCTACTGAAAATGCAGATGCAGGAAAGTACAAATCATTGATAGATGGTGCCTTAAAACCTGTGCCGTAGTTGGCACTCAGGCTAAAACTATCATTGGCATGAAAAACCGTACCGAGCTTATAGGTTGTCGCATTATCACTCACCGAATTTTTATCATAACGAACTGACGCGTTCACATCCAACATATCATAGCTATTCGCAAAAGAGGCAAACAATGCTTGTTGCGTCATGGTTTCATCAAAGCCAGCACTGGTGCTTTTGCCATTATCTTTGTGAATATCCAAACCAAACAACACAGATGCGCTTTCTAAATCCAAATGATTTTGCCAAGTCAATTGGTCAACGGTTGTTTTGAAGTCTGAGTTGTTAAATGAGCCTGGTGCAGGATCGGTACCAACAGCATCATCGATAGAGCGCGAAATTTGCAATGTGCTTTCAAAGGTATCCGAGAATGGGTAAACAACCTTAATACTGCTGACATTTTGTTTGGTTTTTTGTGTGTAGTTCAGCACATCACCAAATGGAAAGCCACCATCCAAATCAGTTGTACCTTCAACATTACGCACACTCAAGTTAATATCTGCATCACCTGCTTGAAAACCAACGCGCCCTGATAATGTGGTGCGCTTATAAGGGTCAGCCTCTGTGCCTACTGCCGCGACTGAAAAACCATCAGTGCTTAAAGTATCAGCCGTTAAAGCGTAAGTTATGCCATTATCCGTGCCACCTTGTACAGATACACCACCTGACTTTGTGCCGTAAGTACCCGCTTCTGCAAACACCTGAGTTTGCAAACCTTTTTTACCTTTGCGCGTAAAGATTTGAATCACACCCGCCATAGCATCTGCGCCATACAGTGAAGATTGCGCACCGCGCACGATTTCGATGCGTTCAATATCTGCTGTTGAAAGGTTTGCCCAATCAAAGCTACCTAGGGTGACAGAACCCACACGCACGCCATCAATCAAGACCAAGGTATGTCCACTATTACCACCACGAAGAAATACGGAAGTGGTTTTGCCCATGCCGCCGCTGTTTGCCACATCAATACCTGCTTGTGTGCGTAAAATATCTGCAACGGTTGTGGCTTGTGATGTTTCAATATCATCGCGTGTAATCACGGTTGTATCCGCGCTTACATTGGCTGGATTTTCAGCGATGCGTCCTGCTGTCACTACCAAAGGTGATAATTCACCTGCATGTGCAGATACAGACATCAATTGCGATGCCAGAATGCCCATAAGGGCTGTGTGTTTTATTGTTTTATTGTTGAAGGGTTTCAATGTTTTCTCCATTTGCGCCCGCCGCGCATATTATTTATTTGCGGTGAAGCTGGTTGGAGATATGAGGTGACAGAAAACCGCTCTACATTGCGAAAAAGCAGAAAACCACCGAACCTGCCTCCCACCGAGACTTCATCCGTTTGAAGCATTTACGCTTCGTGTTTTAGGCCGGTCTCCTGGCTTACCTTCATCCGCATGTATTCAAACCTTCCCAAGCTTTTGCCCAGTGGCATGTAAATACAATTGTCAGGCTTACAGTAGCGGGGGCTGCGTTAGAATTGCACTAACTTCCCGTTTCACTCGTAAGGCGTAAAAACCTGCCGAGCACCTAAAACGCAGCGAACAATACTGTGCGATTGGTAGATGTCCACTGCATATTACACAGATAAACCCTTCAAGATTTGTTCTGCCAATCAATACGGCAATCCACCACATCACCCACCACCACAATGGCAGGAGATTGTGCGATAAGCTGCTTGGACTTGGCTTCTTGTAGCGTGCCTATTTCGCAAGATTCATCCTGTGTGCCTGCGGCATGGATGATGGCAACGGGCGTGTTTGCAGATAGACCTGCATCGGTTAATCGCATGGCAATTTGCGGCAAGTTTTTTGCACCCATATAAAAAACCAACACGGGAAATGCAGCCACCAAAGCCTGCCAATCCATGCGGCTTTTTTCACTGGCTTCATGACCCGTGAGAAAAGCGAGTGTGGCATTGGTGGTGCGGTCGGTGACGGGAATGCCTGCAAGCGCAGGGGCTGCAACGCCTGAGGTGATACCTGGAATCACACGGAATGTGATATTTTCAGCCGCCAAAGCACGCATTTCTTCACCACCTCGCCCAAAAACAAACGGATCACCGCCTTTAAGTCGCACCACGCGTTTACCTTGCTTGGCTAAAGCAATCAAAGTTGCGCAAATATCTTCTTGACTCGCAGATGCTCTGCCACCTCGTTTACCAGCGCTGATGCGCTCTGCTTTATCATGGGCTAAGGCTAAAATGTCATCGGATACCAATGCGTCATACACGATCACATCGCAATCCGAGATAAGTTTGTGTGCGGCAAAGGTGAGCAAGCTAACATCACCAGGCCCTGCGCCGACCAATGCGACTTCACCTGCCTCTAATGGGCTATCCAATGATTTAAGCATAATACTTTAACTCCATGATTATTCCTATAACTTTGCAATTTCCAACTGAAATAAACCGTCATTCCTGCGAAGGCGGGAATGACGAGAAGGTTCATGGTTTACTTTCTTTTAAAATATTGGCTATCAAATCCGCGAAACCTTCTGTTTCAATCAATGCAGGCTTGATGTCTAGCTCAATATCCACTTCTTTTGCCAGCGTTTTGCACATACCCAAGCTATGCCCATCGAATAAAAGAACAGGTTGTACAATCACTTTTTTAACACCTTGCGCTTGAATGTTTTCCAATACACTTCTGACATTTGGCGCACCATGCAATGCAGCCATCGCAGCCATAGAGCAAGCCTTGGCGTGCTTGTATAAGGCTGCAACCAACTTTTCAAAACCTGTGAACTGATACACCACAAACAAGATATGAATGCGCTTGGATGATTGGGTAAGCTGCGATACAATCAGTTTGGCAATATCATCGGCTTTATCAGCAAGCGCAGGTAGGTCGGCAGCTTGAGAGCTTTGCATCAGTGCAGGCACATCTTGTTTCAAATGCTTGCCATGCCCTAAAAACAGCGGCAGCACTTTTGCGTCTTTGGGCAGCGCATCATCCGATAAAAGGGCGACATCAACTGGCTCACCCAAGATGGACGCAACTTGACTTGCCAGAGCATTCACTTGCTCGGCGTGTTTGGCGTGGCTTGAGCCGTGGGCAAGCAGGGTGAACATTAAAACTCAACGCCTTGCGCGGCTTTGATACCTTTATCAAAAGCATGTTTGATGGGTTTCATCTCAGTTACGGTATCTGCATATGCAATCACTTCTTCAGCAGCATTGCGCCCTGTAAACACCAAATGCATCCATTTCGGGCGATGGGCTTTCAAGAAATCAACAATCTCTTTGCCATCCAACCAACCATACCCACAGCAATAATTGATTTCATCCAAGACCACCAAATCAAACTCGTGGGATTTAATTTGTTCTTGGGCAAATGCCCAAATCTCTTG
>Ga0256839_1004916_pt1 | contig 12688 bp, 11 predicted proteins | sample 354166metaG_FD_185968 | JGI IMG/M metagenome (GOLD analysis project Ga0256839, IMG submission 185968) | Hydrothermal vent microbial communities from Mid Atlantic Ridge, Atlantic Ocean - 354-166 | ecosystem: Environmental > Aquatic > Marine > Hydrothermal vents | place: Atlantic Ocean: Mid...
CTCGAACGGTACCCGGAGAACGACAAGACCCCGGACGCAGCGTTCATGAAGGCCAAGAGTCTCGCCGAGGCGGGCCAGAAGCGCCGGGCGGCGGTCGAGTTCCGGGGCATCGTCAAGAAGTACGCCAACTTGCCCATCGCCGAGCGGGCCCGGCAAGAGCTGGCCAGGCTGGGCTACTGACGCCGATTCCCGGCGACCTCGGGCCCTCGCGCTGCATCTGTCGAAGGGTGCGGACCAACCGAGCCGTGGAGAGTGCATCCCCAACTTCGGAAGCTGCGAAATACGAAGATCTCGCCGGGATGATCGATCACGAGCTGCTCCGGGCCGAGATCGGCGACGAGGAAGTGATCGCCGGCTGCCGCGAGGCGGCCCGCTGCGGCGTGGCGAGCGTCGTGGTGCGCCCTGCCGACGTCGAGCTGGCGCTCGGCGTCCTGGGCTCGACGGGCGTGCGGGTGGCGAGCGTGGCGGGGTTTCCCTACGGCTGGGATACGACGCCGGCGAAGCTCTACCAGGCCCGCGACCTGCTGCGCCGGGGCGCCCGGGAGATCGAAGCCGCGGTGAACATCGGGAAGCTCCGGGCGCGGCAGTTTCAGTATGTGGAAATGGAGCTGCTGCAGTTGGCCGACGCCTGCCACGAACGGGACGCGCTGCTCAAAGTCGTGGTGGCGGCGGCGCACCTGGGCAAAGATCTGCAGGTGATCGCCTGCAAGCTGGCCAAGCGTTCCCGGGCCGACTTCATCGTGGTCTCCGGCAGGACGGGGGCGCCGGTTCTGGATGCCCTGCAGGTGGCCGCGGCCCAGTGCATCCCTCGCATCGGACTGAAGGCCGCCGGCATTGAAACTCTTGAACAGGCTCTGGCGGCCAAGACCCTCGGCTGCGCCCGCATCGGCACGGCGAAAACCGCCGAAATCCTCGATGCCTGGAGGCGCCGTATCGGACCGCCTCCGGAAGGTGCAGTTTCGTGATCCGCCGGCTGACGCCGTGCTATTCTAATTCCTCGCCTGACTGATGCCAGCTCGTTTCCACTACCCGCGCATCTGTGTGTCACTGGGGTTCCCCTCCGCAGAGCAGATGCTTGCCTGCGCCCGGCAGGAGGCCGCCGAGGGCAGCACCTTCTTCGAGTTCCGCCTCGATTACCTGGACGATCCGGAACAGGGCGTGGCGGCGATCTCGGACTTCGTCCGGGAATACCCGGAGTGCCGGGCGCTGGCGACCTGCCGCCGGGAGGCCGGCCACGGCCGCTACCGGGGAGATGTGGAAGGTCAGCTCCGCCTGCTCACAGAAGCCTTGAAGGCCGGCGCCTCGGGCGTGGACGTGGAGATCGAGAGCGCGGGCCGGGGAGCGGTGCGCAAGCTCGAAGAGATCCGGCGGCTCGGCGATCTGATCGTCTCCTACCATCACTTCGAGGCCACGCCGGCGATGGAAGCCGTCTACCGGCGGCTGACGCGGGTTCCCGCCAAGGCGTACAAGATCGCGGTGACGGCGCGGAAACCGTCCGACATTCTCCGCCTGGTGAACGTGGCGCGGAACCACCGCCGGACGCCGCTCATCCTGGTGGCGATGGGCGAAACCGGGTTTCCCGGACGGGTGATCGCTCCGGTTTTCGGCGGGCTCTTCACCTACGCGGCGCCGGCGGCCTCCGCCGGGACGGCCCCAGGCCAGGCCAGCGCCCACACCCTGCGTCACCTCTACCACATCGATTCCCTCTCGCGGACGACGAAGATCTACGGGGTGATCGCCGACCCGGTGGCCCACTCCATCTCGCCGGCGGTGCACAACCGGGCGTTCCACGCCCTGCGCGTGGACGCGGTGTACGTGCCGTTCCGGGTGGCCCCGACCCAGCTCCGGGACTTCTTCACCGTGGCCGAGCGGCTGCCGGTGCGGGGGTTCAGCGTGACGATCCCGCACAAGCAGCGCGTGCTGCGGTACCTGGACCACGTAGATCCCCTGGCGCGGCGGATCGGGGCGGTGAACACGGTGTGGCGCAAGGCCGGCAAGTGGCGGGGCACGAACACCGACGCCCCAGCGGTGACCGGGCCGCTGGAGAAGCGCCTGCGGCTGGCGGGGGCCTCGGTGCTGATCGCCGGCTCGGGCGGCGGGGCCCGGGCGGCCGCCTTCGCCGTAGCCGACCGGGGGGCGAAAGTGTGGATCACCGGCCGCAGCCCGGACAAGGTGCGGAAGCTGGCCACGCTTTGCCGCGCCACGCCTTTGCCGCGGGAAGAGGCCGCCCAGGGGGACTTCGACGTCCTCGTGCACGCCACGCCTTTGGGAATGCACCCGGATACGGAGGCTTGTTTCTTCAACGGGCGGATTCCGGCCGGGGTGGTCTTCGACATGGTCTACAACCCGGCCGAGACGCTGCTGCTCAGGCGGGCGCGCGAACAGGGCAAGACGGTGATCAGCGGCCTGGAGATGTTCGTCGAACAGGCGGTGCGGCAGTTCGAGATCTGGACCGGCTGCGAGGCGCCGGCCGGCGTCATGGAACGGGCGGCCCGGGAAGCGCTCGAGTCCCGCTGAACCACGCCGGAGCCGGCGCGGTTTCTATAATGGAGACACCCATGGCTGAGAAATGGACGCGAAGGGACGCCGCCCGCGCGCTGGTGGGGGTGACGGCCGCCCGGGCGGCATCGGGCGGACAGCAGCCCCCCGCCCGCGACCTGTTGGCGGAAGCCAGACGGGAGCTCAAAGAGACGCGGAAGCAGCTTCGGCAGGTGGAGCTCTCCGAGGCCACGCCGCCCGCATTCGTCTTTCGCCCGTAGGGAGAACGCAGAGCGTGGCCAAGAACTTCACCGACGACATCTTCTTCGCCACCGCCACCGAGATCTCCACCCGCCTCAAGGCCAAGGAGTTCTCCTGCAAGGAGCTGACGAAGGCCTTCCTGAAGCGGCTGGAGACGCTGGGCCCGCAGTACAACGCCCTGGCGGCGCCGCTGCGCAAGCGGGCGATGAAGAAGGCCGGCGACGTAGACGGCGACTTGAAGATCGGCCGGGACCGCGGCCCCCTGCACGGCGTTCCTTACGGGGCCAAGGATCTATTGGACATCAAGGGATACCCGACCACCTGGGGAGCCAAACCTTGCGCCGGCCGGGTGGCTGAGGACACGGCCACGGTGATCCGGAAGCTGGACTCGGCCGGGGCGGTCTGCATCGGGAAGCTGGCGATGGTGGAGCTGGCCGGGGGCGGCGGCTACAGCTCGCCGGCGGCTTCCCTGCAGGGTCCGGGACTGAATCCGTGGGACAAGACGCGCTGGGCGGGCGGCTCTTCGAGCGGCTCAGCGGCGGCGGTGGCGGCCGGGCTGGTTCCTTTCGCGCTGGCGTCGGAGACCTCCGGGTCGATTCTGACGCCGAGCGCTTACTGCGGCGTCACCGGGCTGCGGCCGACTTACGGATATGTGAGCCGCTACGGAGCGATGACGCTCTCCTGGACGATGGACAAGATCGGGCCCATGGCCCGGTCCGCCGAAGACTGCGGCCACATCCTGCAGAAGATCTCCGGGGGCGACTACGAGGATCCCCTCTCGGCCGGCAAGACGTTCTACTACCAGCCGAAGTTCGCGCGGGACTTCAGGACGCTCACGCTGGGGTTCGCCCCGTCGGATTTCGACGAGTCGGCGGAGGAAACCGCGCGGGGGGCTCTGCGCGAGGCCCTGGAGGCGCTGATGAAGATGGGCTTCCGGGTCAAAGAGGTGGAGCTGCCCGACTTCCCGTACGGTGCGGTCACGGGCACGGTGATCGACGCCGAGGGGTCGGCCTCCTTCGAGGAGCTGATCACCAGCGGGCGGGTGGACGAGCTGGCCGACGCGAAGCAGATCGCGGGGCTGAAAGCGGGCCTGGAGATCCGCGCCGCCGACTATTTGCGGGCGATGCGCATCCGCCGCCTGATCCAGCAAGCGCTGCGCGAGCTGTTCGTGGACGTGAGCTTCCTGGTGACCCCCACGCGGATGGGACCCGCCCCCAGCGCCTTCGAACCCTTCGACGAAGGCGAGAAAGACCAGCCCCGTCCCGCCCGGCGAGGGCTTCGGGCCTTGATCCCGGCGGGCAACCTGGCCGGGCTGCCGGCGCTGTCGCTCCCGTGCGGCTTCGCCGGACACCTCCCCGTGGCGATTTCCCTGGTGGCGCGCCCGTTCTGGGAGAATACGCTGCTGGCCATCGGCACGGCCTTCCAGAGAGAAACCGACTGGCACCGGCGGCGGCCGCCCGCTGCTTCGCCGTCCGGCTAGACCAGAGAGCACCAAGGCCGAAACTCATGTAACGGACCGGGCGCGTTCTGCGCCTAATAGGACAGATCCCCCGATTCGCAAGAGCGGGCGCAAGCCTCCCCCGCAAACCGAGGCGCCGCCCGCTCCCTTTTTTGCCGGTCAGTCGTTGAAGAGCCCCTCGAAGAGGACCGTAGAGAGGTAGCGCTCTCCCGAATCCGGCAGGATCACGACGATCGTCTTGCCTTCCATCTCGGGATCCCTGGCGAGACGCACGGCCACAGCCGCGGCGGCGCCGGAAGAAATGCCCGAGAGGATGCCCTCTTCGCGGGCCAGCCGCCGGGCCATCTCGATCGCCTCCTCGTTGGTGACCAGCTCGACCCGGTCCACGATGGAGAGGTCCAGGGTGTCCGGAATGAAACCGGCGCCGATGCCCTGGATCTTGTGAGGTCCGGGCTTGAGCTCTTCGCCGCGGAGCTTCTGGGTGATCACCGGGCTGCCGGCGGGCTCGACAGCCACCGAGAGGATGTTCTTGCCCTTCTCATGCTTGATGTAGCGGGAGACGCCGGTGATGGTGCCGCCGGTGCCGACGCCGGAAACCAGAACGTCGATCTTGCCCTCGGTGTCTTCCCAGATCTCCGGCCCGGTGGTCTGGAAGTGGATCTCCGGATTGGCAGGGTTCTTGAACTGCTGGAGCAGCACGTAGCGGTCCGGGTCCGAGGCGACGATCTGCTCGGCGGCCTCGACCGCTCCCTTCATGCCCTTGGCCCCGTCGGTGAGAACGAGGTTGGCGCCGAAGACCTTCAGGACCTTGCGCCGCTCGATCGACATCGTCTCCGGCATCGTGAGCGTGATCGGATAGCCGCGGGCGGCGGCGACGAACGCCAGAGCGATGCCGGTGTTGCCGCTGGTGGGCTCGATGATCTCCTTGCCGGGCTTCAGGATGCCCCGTTTCTCGGCATCCCAGATCATCGAGGCTCCGATGCGGCACTTGACCGAATAGGATGGATTCCGTCCCTCGATCTTGCCGGCGATCGTCACCGGAAGCCCCTCGGCGATCCGGTTCAGGCGAACGAGCGGGGTTCTGCCGATGCTGAGTGAGTTGTCCGCGTAGATCAAGCTGCTACCTCCTGGAACTGTTCAGAATTCTCGGAGACGCCTCCGGCCGCTGCGTCAGATCTCCCAATTGGGGATGTAAGCGGCCTGCTTCTCTTGCCACTCACGGGCGAGCTGGCCGAAGGTGGTGTTGTCCAGAATCCTGCTCACCGCCGCGTCCACGTCTTTCCACATGGCGGCGAAGGGAGAGTCGGATTTCCGCTTGGCGGCCGTCTTGGCCGCCCGCGCCCCTTCGATGAAGCGCAACACTTCTCCGACGGTGATCTGATCCGCAGGCCGGGCCAGCATGTAACCGCCGTCGGCTCCACGGCGGGAGATGACGAAGCCTCCCTGCTTGAGGCCGGCCAGGATCAATTCCAGAAACTTTTGGGGAATCCGCTGGCGCTTGGCGATGGCCGCGATCTTGACCGGCCGGCCGTCGTTGTGCAGCGCGAGATCGAGCAGCGCATGCAGCGCGTACTCGCCTTTCACCGAGATGTTCAAGGGTCCCACTGGCGATCTCCGATTCTCTAGTAGAGATTATCTAAAAGAAAGGCGCGATGTCAAGCGCCTTGCCCGCCAAGGAGATCCCGCCAGGGTTGGGGTACAATGACGGCGGGGTGGAGCAGATCGGCCGGTACCGGGTGCTGGGTGAAGTAGGCCGGGGGGCCATGGGGATCGTCTACCGAGCCGAAGACCCGGCGATCGGCCGCACGGTGGCCATCAAGACGATCCGCCTGGGCGAGGTGGCCGACGAGAAGGAGAGGCAGTTCATGCGGGAGCGCCTGCTGCGAGAGGCGCGTTCGGCAGGCATTCTCTCCCACCCCGGCATCGTCACCATCTACGACATCTCCGAACAGGGCGACACGGCGTACATCTTCATGGAGTACGTCCACGGGACGACGCTCGACAAGCTGGTCACCACCCAGGGAAAGCTCGAGAAGGAGAAGATTCTCGACGTCCTCAGGCAAACCGCCGACGCCCTGGACTACGCGCACTCGAAGGGGATCGTCCACCGGGACATCAAGCCGGCCAACATCATGGTCAGCAGCGACGGGGAGGCCAAGATCACCGACTTCGGCGTGGCGAAGATCCTCTCGCAGCAGCTTACGCAGACCCGGGCGGTGCTCGGAACCCCCTATTACATGTCGCCGGAACAGATCCAGGGCGCGGGGGTGGACGGCCGCACGGACCAGTACGCGCTCGGGGTGGTGGCCTACGAACTCCTCACCGGCGAGCGTCCCTTCACGGCCGACAGTCTGCCCACGCTGCTGTTCCGGATCGTCCGGGAGCCGCCACCCCCGCCGCGGAGGCTGAACCCGACCCTGCCGCGGGAAGTGGACGCCGTCTTCGAGAAGGTCTTCGCCAAGCGCCCGGAGGACCGCTTCCCCAATTGCACCGAGTTCATAGAAGCTCTGGCGGCGGCCCTGGAGCGCAGTCCCGCCTGGGAGCCCCTCAGCCGCAAGGACGCCGAACAGATGACCACGGCTGCGGCGTCGCCGCCTTCCCCGGATTTGCAGGACGCAGCGGCAACCGAGGGACATCCGGAACTCCCGGCGGCGGAGCCTCAGCGCCCGGCGCTGCCCAAGATGCCCCGCACGCGGCCGCGGGAACGCGACTGGGACTACGAAGAAGAGCCGACGCACTTCCTGCGGAACACCGTGCTGGTGCTCCTCGTACTCGGGATCGCCGGAGCCGGAGCGTGGTATTACCAGGACCGCCTGGGGATCTCTTTGCCCGGCATCCCGATGGAAGAGGCCCCGGCAGAAACGGCGGTGGAAAGCGCCGCCCAGCCGGTCGCGCAACAGCCTCCGGCGCCCGCAGAGGCGGAAGGGACCGGATCCGAAGAGCCGCCGGCCGCGGGGGCCGCATCACCCGCGGCCGTCCCTGAACCGCCGCCGGGCCAAAACCCTGCCGCCGCCGGAGAATCCACCGCAGCGGCCGGCCCGCCGGCAGCGGAGCCCTCCAGCGCCCCGCCCGAGGTCTCGCCTCCGCCGCCAGCCGAGTCCACCGCTCCGCCAGAGAGCAAGCCCGCCCCGCCCAAGACTCCCCAAGTCTACTGGGTTCAGATCCGCTCGAACCCGCCGGGAGGCCGGGTGAACGCCGACGACGATCCGGAACTGGTCTGCCGGACGCCGTGCGAGCTGCCGCTCGAAGAGGGCCGACACGTGATCACGGTGACGATGGCCGGCCATCAAGTGGGCAAGCGGATCATCCGGGTGCCCGACATCACGGACGTGACGGTGAACCTGGACCGGCGCGCCGGGACTCTGGCGGTGGTGACGCGGCCGCCCGGAGCCACGATCATCATCAACGGGGAGCGGCGCCCGGAAAAGACGCCTGCCATGATCAAACTGCCCGAAGGCAAGCACCACGTGCGGCTGGAGCTTCCGGGCCATCAGCCGGTAGAAGAAGAAGTCGAGATCCGCGACCAGGCGATCCGGACCTTCCGGGTGGAATGGTAGGCCGCCGGCGGCGCCTCAGAACAGCAGCAGCCGCCTCGCTTCTGTTTCGACGTCCTCGACCTGAGGCAGAATCGCGTCTTCCAGAACCGGGCTGTAGCCGACGTAGGTGTCCAGAGCGCCGACCCGGCCCACGGGCGCGTCCAGGAACTCGAACAGCTCGTCGGCGATCCGGGCGGCGATCTCGCCTCCGTAACCCCAGCTCCGGTTGTCTTCGTGGACCACCAGGGCGCGGCTGGTCTTGCGCACCGATTCAGCGATCGTCTCCCAGTCGTAAGGCGACAGCGAGCGCAAGTCGATCACCTCGACGCTCCAGTCCTCACGCTGCTGCTCCAGGTTCGTCGCCGCCAGCAGCGACTTCTGCACCAGCGCCCCGTAGGTAACGATCGTCAGGCGCCGGCCCTGCTTCACCACGCGGGCCTTGCCGAACGGGATCATGTAGTCGGGGCCGGGGTACGGCGCGCGGTTGTATGTTTCGCGGTAGAGCTTCTTGTGCTCGAGAAACAGCACCGGATCGTCGCAGCGGATGGCGGTGCGCAGCAGACCCACGGCGTCCTGCGCGTTCGACGGCATCACCACCCGGATGCCGGGGATGTGGGTGAACATCGACTCGCCGGACTGGCTATGGTAGATGGAGCCCCCCGTCAGATACCCGCCGATGGCCGCCCGCACCACCGCCGGGCACTTGAACCCGTTGAAGGAGCGCCAGCGGATGTTGGCCATCTCGTCGCGGAACTGCATCATCGCCGGCCAGATGTAGTCGAAGAACTGGATCTCGACCACCGGCTTCATGCCCCGGGTGGCCATCCCGGTGGCCCGTCCGACGATCGCCGCCTCGGCCAGCGGTGAGTTGAAGCACCGCTTCGAGCCGAAGCGGCGCTGAAGCCCCAAGGTGGCTTTGAAAACGCCACCTTTTCCTTTCACCTCCTTCAGGTTTTCTTCATGGCTGCAGTCGGCGACGTCCTCGCCGAAGACGACGATCCGCTCGTTGCGCTCCATCTCGTCGTGGAGCGTCCGGTTGATGGCATCCACCATCGTGATGGGCGCCCCCGAGGGCTGCGGCTCGGTCTGGAAGTCGCTGGAGGTCGGATCGACGTCGGGGGAGTAGACGTAGAGGGGGGCCGACGCCGGATCGGGCGGTCTGGCTTTGAGGGCCTTCTCGGTCGCCTCCTGGATCTCCAGATCCACCTCCTGGCGAATGGCCTCGAGCTCGGCCTCGGTGGCGATCCCTTCTTCCACCAGCCACTCCGGATAACGCCGGAACGGATCCCGCTTGCGCTCGGCTTCCCGCTCGGCCTCGGTCTTGTAGAGCCGCTCGTCGTCGGAAAGCGAATGCGAGTACGGGCGGATGACATGGGCGTGAACGAGAGCCGGGCCTTGCCCCTCGCGGCAGTATTCGACGGCCTTCTTCATCGCCCGGTAGGATTCCACGAAGTCGGTGCCGTCCACTTCCTGCACGAGCAGCCCGGGGAAGCTTTCGACCAGTTTGGAGATCTTGCCCCCGGGCGTCTGCAGATCCACCGAGGTGGAGATGGCGTAGTGGTTGTCTTCGATCAGGAAGACGATGGCGAGCTTCTCCAGGCACGAGGCGTTGATCGCCTCCCAGAACTCGCCTTCGCTGGTGTGGCCGTCGCCGCCGCAGACCAGCGTCACCTCGACGCGGTCCGGGCTCAGGTAGCGGCAGGCGTGGGCGCAGCCGACAGCGGGCAGGAACTGGGTCCCGGTGGTCGAAGACGTCGTGACGATGTTGAGCTGCGGCGAGCTCCAGTGAGTGGGCATCTGCCGGCCGCCGCTGGCGGGATCCTCCGCCGAACCCACGGCCTGGAGCAGCATCTCCAGCGGCGTCACGCCCAGGGCCAGGCACAGGGCCCGGTCGCGGTAATAGGGGTAGAACCAGTCCACGCCGGGGCGCATGGTCATGCCGGCGGCGGTCTGGATCGCCTCGTGGCCGGCGGCGCTGATCTGGAAATAGATCTTCTGCTGCCGCTTCAGCAGGATTTCGCGATCGTCGATCTTCCGCGAGGTGTAGATGGTGCGGAATGCACGAATGAGGTCGGCCCGCTCCAGTCCGATGCTCTCGAGACCCGTCGTGATCTGCCTGCCCGCAGGTGCTGCCATCAGGTCGGACCTCCACGTCCAGTTTAGCTCAGCGCCCGGCTGCTTCAAGACAACACAAGTACTAGTCTACATGGCGGTTGGTGGATTTGCGGCCTCCAGATATTCGTCTTTTGTTCGCGTTCTCTTTGCCAGCCGCGTCCGCCGGCAAACGGGCGCCGCCGCGCCTCGGAGCCGGGGCGGCCGGCCTCAATCGGCGTTCAGCGCGCGGTCGATGCGCCTGACCAGCATATCGACGAACTTGCCCGGAACGACCCCGGGGATGCGGCTGGCCAGATCGCCGCGTTTGTCGATCACGATGACGGTAGGGATGTTCGTCACGTTCAGGAACCGCTCCAGCCCGTCTTCGAAATAGACGGCGTCCTCCCAGCCGAGCTCGGCGAGGAACGGCGCCACGAGTCCCCGGTCCGTATCGGTGTTCACGCTCAGAAAGACCACGTCGTCCCGGTCCGCATAACGCTGCTTGACCTCGCCCATCAGCTTGTGCAGCTCGCGGCACGGCCGGCACCAGGTGGCCCAGAAGTCGAGCACGATCACTTTGCCCCGGAAGCCGGCCAGCTCCAGGCGGCCGCCGTCGAGGCCGCTCAATACGAAGTCCAGCACGTGGCCGGCGTCGATGTTGGGAACCAGCTCGGCCAGCTCCGCGCGGCGGGCGTCGAGAGCTTGCCGGGTCCGGTCGTAGGCGGCGAGCAGCAGGTCTCCGAGGCCGGCCTCGGTGTCATGAGTTTCCAGATAGAGCTCCCGCAGCCGGCGCCGGTCTCCGGCGCGGAGTCCAGCGGTGTTGTCGGGATCGTCGATGACGAAGGCTTCGGCGTAGCGCTCGATCGCCTCTTCGGAGCGTCCCAGGCGGGCCAGCCAGCGTCCCATCTCCCGGGCGGCCTCGGCGGTCGGATAGCGCGCGAAGCTGGCCCGGGCGAGCTTCACGGCCTCTTCCATCCGGCCCAGGTTCCCCAGAGCCCGCGCCTGAAAGACGTACGCCTTGGCGACGGCCCGGTCCAGCCGGTTCCGGGCCTCCAGCAGCTTGCTGCCGCCGGAGGGAAGCTGAAGCTCGAAGATCTGGAGCGTCGTCAGGAACTGCTGCGCGTACTGGAGCGCGCGTTTCGAGCGTTCCGGATCGTCGTTCTCGAGCAGCGTGCGGATTACGTGCTCGGCGATCTCGGTGTGCCGGGGCTCCCGCTGCAGCACCCGCTCCCCGTAGAGCAGGATCCGGCGGCGATCCCTCATCTCGATGGCCGACTGCACGAGGGCCCGCTCGATCTCCGGGCGGCGTCTCGTCTCAGGGAAGCGTTCCAGGAACTCTTCCAGGGCCCGGGCATAGTCCAACTGGCTGACGCTTCCATCGCGCGTCAGCTCGCGCCAGACCTCCGGCTCAGAAGGTTCGTCTCCCGTCTCGCCGGCCGGTTCCACCGCGGCGGACCGGTCCCCGGGCCGGGGTTTCGGCGCCTCGGACTGGACCTGGCCGGGAACCGGAGCGGCGCCCAGGACGAGCAGCAGGACCCACGTTCTCCTCACCCTCATTTGCCTTCCTCCGCCGAATCGCGGATCACCCGGGCCAGCATGGCGGCCCGGCTGCGGGCCATGTTCAGGACCGCCTCGTCGGCGGCGATCTTGTCGAGCAAAGGCAGAAACTGGTCGCCGCCCACCAGCCGATTCTTCTCCATGGTGATCTGCAACTGCAGCAGCACCTTGTTGACGCCCAGCTTGTCGAACTGCGCCGTCCGCTCCAGGTTCAGCCGGTGGCGGACGGTCTCGGTGATCCGTGCGAACCAGTCGGCCAGCACGCGGGCGTCGGCGTTCTTAGAGAAGTTGAACTTTTGCTCGTAGCGCTCGGCGCCCTGCTCCCAACGGAAGGTCTTCAAGCCCATGTTGGCGACCTTCAGGTTCGACTCCAGCGGCTTGCGGAAACGGTTGAGCTTCTCGGCGAGGTGGAAGATCTCCCGCACCTCCGAAGGGCGCAAGCGGAACTCGACAGGTTCGTCGTCCGGATCGCCCACCGATTCCCGGTAGATACACCGGCCGTCGTACTCGACGACGATCTGGACATAGGGCGGACGGGCGCCGGGCAGCTCCCGGGAGTAGAAGATCCGGGGAGCCTCCGCAGCCCCGGCGAGCATCCCAGCGATGAGCAGCGTCAGGATCGGAACAAGCTTCCTCGCTCGCACGCGACAACCTCCTCAACTCGTCGAACGGGCGCCCGCAGGCGTCAGCGAACGGGTGGCGTGGCAGATCGCCACAGCAACGGCGTCGCTGGCGTCCTCGGACTCGAGCGGCTGCGCCAGCCCCAGCAGCGACGCCACCATCATCTGCACCTGGCGCTTCTCGGCCCGTCCGTAACCCACCACGCTCGTTTTGATCTCCAACGGGGAATACTCGGCGCACTCGAGGCCGCAATCGGCCAGGCTGAGCAGCGTGGCCCCGCGGGCGTGGGCCAGCTTCAGCGCCGTTTGCACGTTCACCGCATGGAATACCGCCTCGACGGCGGCCGTCTCGGGCTGGTGCTCCTCGATGACCCCGCGGATGCCGGCGGCGATCTTGCGGAGCCGGGACGCCAGGGGATCCCGGGGACGCGTCCGGATGACGCCGGCGGCGATGAGGCGGTGAGAGCGTCCGTCGCTGTCGATCACGCCGTAGCCCGTCGTCTCGGTCCCGCAGTCGATACCCAGTATGCGCATCCCGGATCCGGCGCGGAATCAGACCGTCAGCCGCTCCAGCTCTTTCTGGTCGATGTCGAAGTTCGAGTAGACGCTCTGCACGTCGTCGTGTTCTTCGAGCGCCTCGCTCAGCTTCAGCATCTGCTCGGCCTGCTTGCCCTCGAGCTTCA
>Ga0256839_1004917_pt1 | contig 12687 bp, 12 predicted proteins | sample 354166metaG_FD_185968 | JGI IMG/M metagenome (GOLD analysis project Ga0256839, IMG submission 185968) | Hydrothermal vent microbial communities from Mid Atlantic Ridge, Atlantic Ocean - 354-166 | ecosystem: Environmental > Aquatic > Marine > Hydrothermal vents | place: Atlantic Ocean: Mid...
TCCACAGGCGGATTGCCTCTGGGCCTCCACCCAAGCGAGCCGGCCCTCCACGGCCACCACCACCGCTTCCTGTTCGCTGAACCCCTCGAGGCTCATGGCGCCACGGCCGCCGTGGCCGAAGAATCGGCATGGGCCACGGCATCCAGACGCACCGAACGGGCGATGCGGGCCACCGCCTCCGCGGGCAACTCACCCACCACGGTGATACGCCGTCCTTCCTGCACCAGGGCATAGCCGTGGACGGCGCCCTTGTCCAGCAACACGCCCTCCACCCCCACCTCGCCCGCCGGTTCGATGAATACCGACACCAACGACATCCCGTCACCGAACACCAGTTGGATCACCTCGCCGCCTTCTCCAAGGGCCTTGATCCGCTGTTCGGTGAGCTGAAACCCTTCCGGCAACCAGGCCACCTGCCACGGTACCGGCACCGATATCCCCGGGGGTCGCGGCCGATCCTCGATGCGTTCGAACTCGCTGAGATCGAAGCGGGAGCGTAACGCTGAATCGGGTACCCGGTCGAGGAGCTCCAGACGGGTGAACAACAAACGTTCCACCACCTCGCCCTGGGGGTCGATCAATTCCGAACGCAACAACAACGCCGTTTCTTCGTCCAGCCACAGACGGTAACCGTAACGGTATTCGTCCTGCGCCTCGACGCGGATACGGACCACCGGCCGGCCGGCGACCCGATCCCGCCCCTCCACCTGCAAGCGGTAGTAACGCTGCAGCCGAGCGATGTCTTCGTCGTCGAAAGAAAAGGTAAAACGAGGCACCTGGTCGTCCACGTAGACCTTGCGCGCCTCAGGAAAGACGCACTGTACCGCCTCGCCGTCGCGGATCACCTCACGCCCCACCCCGTTGAGCGAGACGATGCGCTCCCGCTCGGGGGGACCGGCGTCATGGGTGATGCGCAAGGTCTCCAGGCGCTCGCCGTCGTCGTAGACGAACTCGCCGTCATAACTCCGTTCATGGGCCGCCCTCGCCATCTTGGAGAGCCAGTTCATGGCATCTCCCAGGTCTTCCTGGCCGGCGAGGGCGGTGAGGGGAAACAACAACAACAGGCCGAAACGGCGCATCAGACCATGACCCACCATGCTCAGCGCACACCCGCCGGGTCTTGGCTCACCAACCGGGCATAGGGGAAGACGTTATAGACGCCGGAGCCGGCCGCCACCCCGTTGTGGTCCACCAAGTAACGATCGGCCGCCTCACGCACACTCGCCGTGGGTGCACCCTGCGCCAGGTGGCGTGCCAGCACATCACCGGAAGGCGGTGTCTGGCCACGCCACCACTGAGGTGCGCCGGAATTGAGATGGTCTTGGGAGGAAACGAGGGTCTGGGGCGAGAGGGAGGAGACGGGAGAAGAAGAGGCGGTGAGTGCAGGGGCCGTTTCACCGCCACGATCCAGCTGGAAGCCAAGGATGGCCACCGCGGCCACCGTAGCCGCAGCGGCGGCCGGCATGAGCCAGCGTGGCCGATGGGGACGGTTGTCTTCTCCAGCGGGGAGGGCAGCGGCGTTTTCTCGTCGATTCTGAGGAAGGAAGTGCGTCGGTTCAGCGTCGATGGCCTCTTTCACCCGCTCGGCGAAATCCAGGGAAAAGCTGTCGGGAAGTTGGTTGGTGAGCGCATCACGAATGAGGTGATAGCGGGACCATTTTTCGACCAAAACGGCATCCGACTTGATGACTTGGTAGAGCTCGTCTCGAGCATCGGGCGGCAGTTCATCGTCCATCAGGGCCGAGATGTCGTTGTCGATCGAGTGATTCATGCTGGCCACCTTCTTCTTGACTCGATGTTCCTGTAAGCCCTGGCACGGGACCCGGCCCGTACCCGCACCCAGTTCCGTGTCCTCACCCCTTAGTCACTCCGGGATCGGGAAAATTCCACCCTCATCCCTCCAGCAGGGGCTTGAGTTTCTTGTCGATGGCCTCCCGGGCACGGAAGATGCGCGACCGCACCGTTCCCACCGGGCAATCCATGGCCTTGGCGATCTCCTCGTAGCTCATCCCCTCCATTTCCCGTAGGGTGATGGCAGTACGTAAATCATGAGGCAACTCGCTGATCGCCTCATAGACCGCCCGCTCCACCTCGTCCTTGGCGAGCAACTGCTCGGGGGTGTCGTAATCCCTGAGACTGCCTCCCCCTTCATACTGTTCCGCTTCCTCGGCACTGAGATCGGCCTCCGGCGGACGCCGTCCCTTGGACACCAGCCAGTTCTTGGCGGTATTGATGGCGATTCGGTACAGCCATGTGTAAAAGGCGCTCTCGCTGCGAAACTTGGGCAGCGCCCGGTAGGCCTTGATGAAGGCCTCCTGAGCCACATCCAAGGCCTCGCTGGGATCGGAGACATAGCGGGAAATGAGCTTCACCAGTTTGTGCTGGTACTTGCGCACCAAGAGATCGAAGGCCTTCTTGTCCCCTTGCTGGGCACGCTCCACCAAGGCCTGATCAATGCTCCGCTCGCTCTGACGCGGCACCTTCTCCTGCTCCGAGGCCACGCCTTTCGCCTGTTTCATCGCCGCACCAACAAGGGATTCGTCCTATTCATCGTTTTATGATTACATGCCCGGTGAAGGGCTGTCGAACCGACAGTAAAAATAAAGCACGTTCCACCAGAGACAAACACACTCCATGTCTGCCTACAGATACGATGTCCTCATTATCGGCAGCGGTGCGGCTGGCCTCACCACCGCCTTGCGACTGGCCCGCGCCCGGCCGGAGCTGCGGCTGGCGGTATTGTCCAAAGGCCCCCTCAGTGAGGGCTCCACACTCTATGCCCAGGGGGGCATCTCGGCGGTGATGGGCCCGCCGGACAGCCTCGAGGCCCATATCGAAGATACCTTGCGTGCCGGGGCGGGGCTGTGTGACGAGGAGACGGTGCGTTTCACCGTCACCCATGCCCGCGAGGCCATTCAATGGCTCATCGATCAAGGCGTGCCCTTTTCCCGCCAGCGTGGCGAGGACGGCACCGAGGCATTCCATCTCACCCGCGAAGGTGGCCACAGCCATCGCCGGGTCCTCCACGCCGCCGATGCCACCGGACGGGCCCTGGAACACACGTTGGAGGCCCAGATCCGCGCCCAGGAAAACGTCGATCTGTTCGAGCGCCACATCGCCGTGGACCTGATCACCACCAGAAAACTGGGTCAGGAAGGGCACCGCTGCCTGGGAGCCTACGTGCTCGATCGCGAACACAGGCGGGTGGAGGCCTTCTCCGCCCGGGCCACGGTGCTGGCCACCGGCGGCGCCAGCAAGGTCTACCTCTATACTTCCAACCCCGACACCTCCACCGGTGACGGCATCGCCATGGCTTGGCGTGCCGGCTGTCGAGTGGCCAACATGGAGTTCATCCAATTTCATCCCACCTGTCTGTATCATCCGGCGGCCAAGTCCTTCCTCATCTCGGAAGCCGTGCGCGGTGAGGGGGGACGGCTGCTGCTCCCCGACGGCACGCCCTTCATGCACCGATTCGATCCGCGCGAAGAGCTGGCCCCACGCGACATCGTCGCCCGCGCCATCGACCATGAAATGAAACGCCTGGGGGTGGACCACGTGCTGCTGGACATCTCCCACAAACCGGCGACGTTCATCCGCAGCCATTTCCCCAACATCCACCGCCGCTGCCTGGAATTCGGCTACGACATGACCCGCGAACCCCTGCCGGTGGTCCCGGCGGCCCACTACACCTGCGGCGGCGTGATCACCGACCGCTGCGCCCGCAGCGATCTCCCCGGCCTCTACGCCGTGGGCGAAACCGCCCACACCGGACTGCACGGCGCCAATCGCATGGCCAGCAATTCGTTGCTGGAATGTCTGGTGTTCGCCGGGGCCTGCGCCGAAGACATCCAGAAACACATCGAGGCATTCCCCGTCCCTGGTGATCCCCCACCCTGGGACGAGAGCCGGGTAACCGATTCCGACGAAGAGATCGTGGTGGCCCACAACTGGGACGAGCTGCGACGCTTCATGTGGGACTACGTCGGCATCGTCCGCAGCGACAAGCGGCTGCAACGGGCCCTTCGCCGGGTGGAACTATTGAAGAGAGAAATCGAGGAATACTACGGCCACTTCCGCGTCACCAACGACCTGCTGGAACTACGCAATCTGGTCACGGTGGCCGAGCTGATCATCCGTTGTGCCATGAGCCGCAAGGAAAGCCGCGGGCTGCACTACAGCCTGGATCACCCTCGGGCAGATGAATGCCATCCCCCCCGCGACACTGTGCTCACCCCTCCCGACGCGCCCCCTGCAGGCGCAGCAGCACGCGCAGTTGGCGCAGATTGCCCCCGATAAGGGCATCGGGGGTGATCACCACCGAGCGCCGGCGGCGCGGCCCGGGAAACCCGGTGAAATTGAGAATCACCAAACGGGGATGGACACAGCCCCCATCGGCCAGATGCACCCGGTGGCGCCGGCCGGCGGCATCCTCCAGCTCCCAATTTCCCCCTGAAGACCAGCGCAGGCGTACGATCGCCGAGGCGCTGTGACGCAAGGCATACACCCGCAAGGTCTGGACCAGACTGACCACCACCCCCAACGACACCAGCCCCTTCAACGCCAGCGGCAGTGCCGCGGGAGCGAGGAACACCAGCGCCCCCATGTGCATCACCAGCAACGCCCCCGCCTGGTACCAGGAAGGCCCCAGACGCAAGTCAATGCTGCTCAAGGATGCAACGGACGATGCGGGCGTGGCCGAGATCATCGGGGGTTTCACCTTGGAGGAGATAGCGGCAGAGGGTCTGGTCGGGAAGGCGCAGTAGACGGGCGAAGTCGTGCTGCAGTTCCGGGGTGGCGTGGGGATAACCGTGGCGAAGAAAAGCATCCAGCAGGATGTCCAGTTCCAACATCCCGCGTCGGCACTGCCAGTACAGCCGTCTAGCGTGATCCTGCCCCGTGTCTTCGTCCATTCAGACCAGATGTTTCAACAGGCGGAGCTTTATCTTGCCGATGGCCTCGGCGGGATTCAAGCCCTTGGGACACACCTGGGTGCAATTCATGATGCTGCGGCAACGAAACAAGCGATACGGTCCCTCCAACTCGCTGAGGCGTTCTCCGGTGGCCTGATCGCGGCTGTCCTCCAGAAAACGGGCCGCCTGGAGCAGGGCCGCCGGACCGCGGTACTTGTGCGGATTCCACCAGAACGACGGACAGGCGGTGGAACAACAGGCGCAGAGGATGCATTCATAGAGTCCGTCGAGGCGGTCGCGCTCCTCGGGGCTCTGCAGACGTTCGATCTCGGGTTCGGGGTCGTGGTTGACCAGATAAGGCCGCACCGCGCGGTACTGATGGAAAAACGGCCTCAGATCCACCACCAGGTCGCGGATCACCGGCAACCCCGGCAGGGGTCGGATCTCCACCGGTTCAGAGAGCCCTGCGAGGGGGGTGATGCAGGCCAGGCGGTTGACGCCATTGATGTTCATGCCATCGGAACCGCACACCCCTTCGCCGCAGGAACGGCGGAAGCTCAACGTGGGATCCTGCTCCTTCAGGGCCAGCAAGGCATCCAACACCATCATCTCCGGAGGCGCCTCGGCCAGCTCGTAGTCCTGCATGCGGGGGGCCTCGTCCTCCTCCGGCAAGTAGCGATAGATGGAAAATCGCATCGAGCGTTCCTCAATAGACCCGTTCCTTGGGGGGGAACGGGGCGACATTCAATGGCTTCATGCGCACCGGTTTGTACTCCAAGCGCTCTCCCTCGAGGAAAAACAAGGAATGTTTGAGCCAACGGGTATCGTCCCGTTCGGGATGGTCCACCCGTGAATGGGCGCCCCGGCTCTCGGTGCGGGCAGCAGCGGCATGCACGGTGGCCAGAGCCACCGCCATCAGGTTTTCCAGCTCCAGGGCCTCGATGCGCGCCGTGTTGAACACCTTGGAGTGATCACCCAGCCGGGCCTCTTGCAAACGAACCGCCAGCTCCCGGATCTTGGCCACCCCCTGGTCCAATACCGACTGCTCCCGGAACACCCCACAATGGGCCTCCATCTCCCGCTGCAACTCGACACGCAGCCCATCCACCGACTCCCCTTTACCTTTGCGCTCCCAGCGGGCCAGGCGGGCCAGGGCACGTTCCACCCCCTCCCCTGACAAGGGGCGGTGATAGCGATGCTCCTGAAGGTATTGAATGATGTGATTCCCGGCGGCACGACCGAATACGACGATGTCCAACAGCGAATTGCCACCCAGACGGTTGGCCCCATGCACCGAGACACAAGCGCACTCGCCCACGGCATAGAGTCCGGGGACCGGCACCTCATTACTCGACCCCATGGGCACCACCACTTGGCCGAAACGGTTGGTGGGGATCCCCCCCATGGTGTAATGGGCGGTGGGGAACACCGGGATGGGGGTGTCGATGGGGTCGATGTGCAAGAAAGTCCGTGCCATGTCGCGGATGCCGGGCAGGCGTTTCTTGATCACCTCCGCGCCCAGATGGTCCAGCTTGAGCAGCACATGATCCCCTTTGGGCCCACAGCCCCGCCCCTCACGCACCTCGATGGCGATGGCACGGCTCACCACGTCCCGGCTGGCCAGGTCCTTGGCATGCGGGGCATAGCGCTCCATGAAGCGCTCGCCGTCCTTGTTGATCAGATAGCCACCCTCCCCCCGCGCTCCCTCGGTGATCAACATCCCCTTTCCGGCGATCCCGGTGGGGTGAAACTGGAAAAACTCCATGTCCTGCAAGGGGATACCAGCCCGCAGCGCCATCGCCATACCGTCACCGGTATTGATGCGGGCATTGGTGTTGGTGCGAAAAATCCGCCCGGCACCACCGGTGGCCAGCAACGTCGTCTTGGCCTCGATGAGCAGCGGCTCACCGGTCTCGATGGACAACACCACTGCCCCCAGAATCGCCCCCTCCTCGTCACGAATGAGATCCAGGGCGAAATATTCATCGAAGAAATGGGTGCAAGCGCGGATGTTCTGCTGATACAAGGTATGCAGGATGGCATGGCCGGTACGATCAGCGGCGGCACACGTCCGCGCCGCCTGCTCACCGCCGAAATTCTGACTCTGACCGCCGAAAGGGCGTTGATAGATCTTGCCGTCCTCCAGGCGGGAAAACGGCACTCCGGCATGCTCCAGTTCATACACCAGATGGGCCGCCGCCCGGCACATGTACTCCACCGCGTCCTGGTCGGCGAGATAATCACTGCCCTTGATGGTGTCATACATGTGCCAATGCCAATTGTCGGGCAACACATTGCCCAAAGCGGCATTGATCCCGCCTTGGGCGGCCACGGTGTGCGAGCGGGTGGGAAAGACCTTGGAGACCACCGCCACGCTGGCCTCGGCCTGGGCCAACTGCAACGCCGCCCGCAGCCCGCCGCCACCGGCACCGATCACCAAGGCATCGAAACGCCGGCGCTCCAGCTTCACCGCCCTCCTCCCAGTATCACCATCACCACATACAGCCCCAAGGCAGACAAACCGAAGCCCAAAAACGCCAGCAACACCAGCCGCAGCCACGCCGGGCGCACATAATCCAGCACCACATCACGCCCCCCCACCCAGGCATGGATCCCCACGGCCGGAATCAATCCCAAGAACAACAATTGATGGAACGGGTGGCCCACCCACGCCAGCCAATGCGCATATCCCACTGGCAACCCTGGCAGCGTCAGCACCAGATAGCCCAGGGCAAAGACCAGATAGAGCGCCGAGAGACGCTGCCATACCCACGGTCTCAGTCCCCGAGCCCGCCAGCTCATACCACCATCCTCCACCACAACGGCAGACAGACGGCGTCCAAGACCAACACCCCCCAAGCGCTCCAGCGCGAGGCATCCCGTGTCAGCCCCCAATGGACGTCCATCGCCAAATGACGCAGCCCGGCAAAAAAATGATGCCCCAGGGCCGTCAGTGAAAACAGCGCCAGCCAAGCCCCCCACGAATGCAATATCGCACGCGCATGGAGGTACCCCGCCTCACTGGTAAGGCTCTCACCCAGCAACCATACCCAGAAAGGCAACACCACGATGAGAAACAGACCACTCAGGCGATGAAGGATGGAAACCAGTGCATTCACCGGTAGACGGATCACCCGCAGATCCAAAAACACCGGCCGACGGTTCAGGGGGTTGGAGGAAGGCATCGCTACACGGATCCTTGTGAAACCTGAGGCAAAACATTCCGATGCAAGGGAAGTACCGAGTTCTACCTTCGCCGCAGACGACAAATCAAGCCACCTTGGCCTGACACCAAGGAGCATGCGATCATAACCGGCTTTCTTGGTGCGTTTCGAGGACATCGGTTCCCATGGGCAGACTCATCGACGGCAAGGCCATCGCCGCCACCCTGCGCGAAGAGATCCAGAGGTGCGTACAAGCGCGCCGGCAAGCGGGCAAACGCCCTCCCGGGCTGGCGGTGATTTTGGTGGGCCGAGACCCGGCCTCCCAGGTCTACGTCAATGCCAAGCGACGGGCCTGCGAACAGGCCGGCATCCGCTCCTACGCCCACGACCTTCCCGGTGAGGTCGATCAAGACGCCCTGTTGGAACTCATCGACCGGCTGAATGGGGATCCGGCGGTGGATGGCATCCTGGTCCAGCTTCCTCTCCCCGCCCACATCGACCCGGAGACCGTCATCGAACGAATCCACCCCGACAAGGACGTGGACGGCTTTCATCCCTACAACATGGGCCGCTTGGCGCTGCGCCTTCCCCGTCTGCGCCCCTGCACGCCTTACGGGGTGATGAAACTGCTGGAGGCCATCGACTACGATCCCAAAGGACGGAACGCCGTCATCGTCGGCGCTTCCAACATCGTCGGCCGCCCCATGGCCTTGGAACTGCTGCTGGCCGGCGCCACGGTCACCGTCTGCCACCGTTTCACCCGGGATCTGGCCGAGCAGATCGGCCGCGCCGAGCTGCTGGTGGCCGCCGTGGGCAAACCCGGGCTGATCAAAGGCGAATGGATCCGCCCCGGAGCGGTGGTCATCGACGTCGGCATCAACCGACTCCCTGACGGCCGCCTCACCGGCGACGTGGAATTCGCCACCGCCCGGGAACGCGCCGCCTGGATCACCCCCGTCCCCGGCGGGGTCGGCCCCATGACCGTCGCCATGCTGCTCTACAACACCCTGTGGGCCGCCGACCACCTCCACGATCCATGAACGCCACTACCCGCCGGGATACCTGGCTGCTGATCCTGGCGTGGGGGGTACTGAGCGCGGCCCTGTGGATCAACCTGGACGCCCACCACCTGTTCGTCCACACCGACGAACCGCGGCGCGCCCTGGTGGCCCTGGAAATGATCCTCTCGGGCGACTACCTCACCCCCACCCTGAACGGCGAGCCCTACCTCAACAAACCGCCACTGTACAACTGGCTCATCGCCGCCAGTTTCCAGCTCATCGGGCGTTACGACGAATGGGCCCTGCGGGTACCCGCCGTCCTCTCCCTCTATCTGCTGGCCCTGGTGGTCGCCCTCAGTGTCGCCCGCCACCATGGCCTGTTCCTGGGGGCCCTCACCGCCCTCGCCCTGGCCACCAGCGGCCGCATCCTGTTCTTCGACTCCTTCCTCGGACTCATCGACATCGCCTTCTCCGCCCTGGTGGTGGCGGGAATGAGCACCATTTTCCATTTGGGGGAGGCGGAACACTGGCGGTCCCTGTTCGTCTTCAGTTACCTCCTCTGTGCCATCGCCTTCCTCATGAAGGGACTGCCCGCCTTGGCCTTCCAAGGGCTGACCCTCCTCGCCTACCTCGGCTGGCGGCGGGCGTGGCGGCGTCTGTTCTCCCTCGATCACGCCTGGGGGCTGCTCGCCTTCCTCCTCCCCGTGGGGGCCTACTACCTGGCCTATTTCCACCGCAATCCCGGTTTGGAAGAAGCCGTCTTCGCCCGCCTGTGGAGCGAATCGGCAAAACGCACCGGCTTGGAGTTCGGCCTCGGCCCGGTGCTCGTCCACCTGGGCACCTTCCCGTTCGAGTTCCTGTTCCACTTCCTCCCCTGGACCCTCCTCGCCCTGCTGTTGCTGGCCAAGGGGGTGCGCCGGGCCCTGTTCGATCACCCCTTCCACACCTTCTGCGGCCTGGCCTTCCTGGCCAACGTCTGGCTCTATTGGACCTCACCCCAGGTCTATCCCCGTTATCTCTTCGCCTTCGCCGCCCTGATGACTGCCCTGGTGATCCCGGCCCACGCCCTGGCCGAACACCATGCCCCACGATGGAAACAGGCCATCGAGGCCCTGCTCGGCGGCCTCATCGCCCTGGCCCTGATCGCTGCCCTGGCCCTTCCCTTCACCGACCGCACCGGCCACTACCCCCATGCACTGCTCAAGAGCGCCTTCCTCGCCCTGGCGCTCACCGCCATCCTCTGGGCATACTGGCGTGGTCGCCTCCACCGCCTGGTCCTGCTCGGCCTGGCCCTGGCCTTCATCCGCCTGGGCTTCGACTGGTTCAATCTCCCCGGCCGCGACGGCGAGCTCACCCCCCTCAAACACCAAGCCCTGGCCGTGGCCCGACTCACCCAGAATCAGCCCCTCTACATCTACGACGGCACGCCCGTCCACGACGGCACCAGCTTCTACATCAGCGCCGAACGACGCGAGATCCTCCGCCGCAGCGATCGAGCCCAGCCGGGGACCTTCTACATCGTCGCCACCCCGCTACTGCAACGCCTGCCCCCTTACGAGGAATGGATGCAATTCCGCACCACCCACTATTCGGGCTGGCTTCATCTGGTGAGAATCGGAGAAAATACCCTGGAGACGATCCCCGAGACCGACGGACCACAGCACAAGGAAGAACGACCGTCATGATCCCCGACCCCCGCCGCTTCCTGCTCGACTTCCGCCATCGTGAATACGGTGTGGACGAACACGACCGCCTCGCCCCCCAATTCGCCGGCATGGCCCGCAACCTGCGCAACGCCATCGAACAGCTCTCCGAGGGGCTCTATTCCAGCGACGTCCACTTCCTGCTCGAACTCATCCAAAACGCCGAAGACAATACCTATCCCCCCGAGACCGCCCCGCGGCTACGGCTGGTCCTGCTACAAGACGACCCCACCACCACCCCCGGTTCCCAGGGTTGCCTGTGCATCTTCAACAACGAGCGCGGCTTCCAGCCCGAACACGTGGAAAGCCTGTGCCGCATCGGTGCCTCCACCAAGAAAAACCGCGCCGGCTACATCGGCGAGAAGGGTATCGGCTTCAAATCGGTCTTCGTCGCCAGCCACACCCCGCACCTCTACTCCAACGGTTTCCAGTTCAAATTCCGCGAAGACGACCCTGACCTCGGCCTCGCCTACGTCATCCCCTACTGGGTGGAACACGTCCCCGAAGTCGTCCGTGCCAGTGACGAGACCACCGCCATCCTCCTGCCCCTCAAACCGGGCCGTTATCAGCAGATCGAAAGCGAACTGACACGCATCGCTCCAGAAACCCTGCTCTTCCTCAGCAAGCTGGAGCGCATCGAGATCCACATCCCCGCTGCCGGCATCCACCGGATACTGGCGCGACGCCGCAACGAAGACGGCACCCTCCACCTGCGGGTGGCCGAACACGGTGAATGGCGGCTGGCGGCCCGCTACTGGGTGAAAAAACGTCGCCAGCCCGTCCCCCCCGGCCTGGACGAACCCAAGCGTGAAGGCATCGACGGCGCCGAAATCAGCATCGCCCTGCCCTTGGACGGACAACCCAGCCGCGGCACGGTGTACGCCTACCTGCCCACCGGGGTGGAGAGCGGCCTTCCCTTCCTGGTCAACGCCGACTTCCTCCTCCCCGCCAACCGCGAGACCCTCCACCTCGACCGTCCCTGGAACCTCTGGCTGCGGGACGCTGCCGGCGAGCTGGCCGCCGAGGCCATCGCCGAGCTGATCCAAGAGCCCCGTTTCCGCCACCAGGCCTACGGGTTCATCCCCTTGGACGACCATCTGCGTGACCTCAAGCGCTTCTTTGAACCCCTGGCCCGCGACGTCCGCCGCCGCCTCGGCGAGCGCCCCCTCATCCTCGACGAACAAGAACGCCTGGTCCCCCCTGCCCAGGCTTGGCTGGCCGATGCCACCCTGCGTCGCCTCACTCGCCCCGCCCCACGCCCCATCTGGTTCCAACAGCACACCCTGGTCCACGAAACGCTGCAAAACCACGAACGCCGCCTGCGCGCCATCGGAGTGCGCGACCTGCGCCGCAACGCCGCCGAGCTCCTCGCCTGTCTCGGCGACCCCCACTGGCTCACCGAACTCGACCTCGACCGTCTCGCCGAACTGCTGGCCTACCTGCGTGAACGCCACTTCGTACGCAACGAACTGGCCGAACTCCCCCTGCTGCCCCTGGCCGACGGCCGCCGGGTGGCCCTGAAAGACGCCGGCCCCATTCATCTCGCTGCCGCCGAAGACGAACGACAGCGGCTGCAGGCCCTGCAACAGCATCGCCTCCCCGCGGTACAATGCCTCGACGACGGCCTGCGCCAGCGGCTGCAAGACCGCGCCGAATTGTGGGCCTGGTTCCGCGACACCTTTGCCATCCGCCCCTTCTCCCTGGCCGATCACCTCACCCGCCGCCTGTTGCCGTGGATCAAAGAACAACGGCAACAGCTCACCAGCGACGGCGCCCTCGCCGTTCTGAAACTGCTCGACCACTGCTGGGAGCGCCTGGACAACGACCAACGGAAGGCCCTCAGCGCCCTACCCCTCCCCCTGGAAGACGGCCGGCTGGCGGCCGCTGCCGAACTGCCCCCCGGCGGCCT
>Ga0256839_1004918_pt1 | contig 12685 bp, 14 predicted proteins | sample 354166metaG_FD_185968 | JGI IMG/M metagenome (GOLD analysis project Ga0256839, IMG submission 185968) | Hydrothermal vent microbial communities from Mid Atlantic Ridge, Atlantic Ocean - 354-166 | ecosystem: Environmental > Aquatic > Marine > Hydrothermal vents | place: Atlantic Ocean: Mid...
CCCTGTTCGAGGAGCTAGGCTTCGAGTACTTCGGGCCCATCGACGGCCACGACATCCCCACCCTGGTGCGGGTGCTGCGGAACCTGCGCGCCATGAAGGGCCCGCGGTTCCTGCACGTGGTGACGCAGAAGGGCAAGGGCTACGCGCCGGCCGAGACCGACCCGGTCACCTGGCACGGCGTCGGCCCCTTCGATCCCGAGCTGGGCCTGACCGCGAGCCCGGGCGGCACCCCCACCTACACCGAGGTCTTCGGGCAGTGGCTGTGCGACATGGCCGAGCGCGACGAGCGGCTGGTGGGCATCACCCCGGCCATGCGCGAGGGCTCCGGCCTGGTGGCGTTCTCCGAGCGCTTTCCCGAGCGTTACTTCGACGTGGGCATCGCCGAGCAGCACGCGGTGACCTTCGCCGCCGGCCTCGCCCGCGAGGGGCTCAAGCCGGTGGTGGCCATCTACTCCACCTTCATGCAGCGGGCCTACGACCAGGTGATCCATGACGTGGTGCTGCAGAAACTGCCGGTGCTGTTCGCCGTGGACCGGGCCGGCGTGGTGGGCCCGGACGGCGCCACCCACGCCGGCAGCTTCGACTTCAGCTTCCTGCGCTGCCTGCCGGGCACCGTGGTCATGGCCCCGGCGGACGAGGACGAGTGCCGCCAGATGCTCTACACCGGCTTTCTCCTCGACGGCCCGGCCGTGGTGCGCTACCCGCGCGGCCGCGGTCCCGGTGTCCACCCCCGCGCCGCCCTGACCGCCCTGCCCGTGGGCGAGGCCCAGGTGCGCCGGCGCGGCCGCGAGGCGGCCCTGCTGGTGTTCGGCGCCCCGCTGGCCGCCGCCCTGGAGGCGGCCGAGGCCCTGGACGCCACGGTGGTGAACATGCGCTTCGTCAAGCCGCTGGACGTGGAGATGATCCGGACCCTGGCCGGCGACCACCGGCTGCTGGTGACGGTGGAGGACAACGTGGTGGCCGGCGGCGCCGGCAGCGGCGTGGCCGAGGCCCTGGCGGCCGAGGGCCTGGAGGTCCCCCTCCTCCACCTGGGACTGCCGGACCGCTTCCAGGAGCAGGGCACCCGCGAGGAACTGCTGGCCGAGGCCGGGCTGGACGCGCCCGGCATCCTGCGCGCGGTGCGCGCCCGCCTCGACGCCCTCGCCGGGGCCCGGCACACCGGCCGCCACGCCGCGGTGTGAGCCCGGCTCCGGCCTCCGCCGCGGGAGGCGATCCGGACATCCCGGTGAATCAGGGCGCAGCCAGGCAGGTGCCGAGGGAACCCCGGCGGCAGCGGCGACCGTCGGTCCACACGGCATGGTCCAGCCGCGCCCCCTCCAGCCGGGCGCCCTCCAGCCGGGCCCGGCTGAGATCGGCATAGCTGAGATCGGCGCCGCGCAGATCGGCCCCGGCCAGGTCGGCGCCGCGCAGGCTGGCCCCCTTGAGGCGCGCGCCGGCGAGGTCGGCCCGCACCAGCCGGGCGTTGCCGAGATCGGCATAGGACAGGTCCGCCTCGCGCAGGTCGGCGCCCGTGAGGCGGGCCCCGTCGAGTTCCACGCTGTTGAGCAGGGCCCCCTCGAGCCGGGCCCCGGGGGCCTGCAAGCCCGACAGCCGGCAATAGCTCCAGTTGACGCCGGGGGCCGGCGGGGCGTCGCAGCGGGCCGCCGAGACCAGGCTGGCCGACGGCAGCGTGAATCCCAGCCACACCGCCACCGCCATGATGGCCGCCCCGGCCCCCACCGCCGCCAGCCGCTGCCAGGCCCCGGAGCCCCCGCCCTCCCCGGGGCGGGCGGGACGCGGATGGGCGGCGCCGCCCCGGGCCCGGCGCTCGCTGCCCGACCACGGCCCGGCATCGGCACCGCGGCGCTCGTCGGCCCAGCGCCGCGCCGCCTCCAGCCGCTCCCGGGCCTCGGGATCGTCGGGGTCGGCCCGCAGCACCTCGGGCACCAGGTCCGGCACCGCGCCCACGGGCCGCCACGTCTCGCGGTCCTGGCTCACCTCGTCGGTGAGCACCACCCGGCCCAGCACCAGGTACTGGGATATCTGCCCGGCGGGAAAAGGCCCTTTCACCTGCCGGCCGCGACGGATGTACCAGATGCCGTGTCTGCCCATGTGGGTTCCCGTGTCCGCGGCGGGTCTCCCGTGCCGCACCGCATATACTTAAACGAACTACTCCGTTGCACGCCAGAGGACGCCGCCCATGAAGATCAAGGGCCCGGGATTCCCGGGACCGCTGCCGCCGCAGCCGGCGCCCCGTCCGGGTGCCCTCCCCTGGCCCCCCGGGACCCGGCTCGACGCCCGGATCACCGCCGCCCGCGACGACACCCTGACCCTATCCATCGGCGGCCGGACGGTCCAGGTTGAGCTCCGCGACCTCAGTCCGCCCCTGGCCGGCGCCCTGCGCGAGGCCGCCGGCGGGACCGGGCGGCCCTTTGCCGCGGGCGATCTGCTGCAGGTCCGGGCCGGCCGGCGTGCAGGCCGGCCCGCGCTGGAGCTGGTGGAGCACATCCCCGCCCCCGCCCGACTCGCCGCCCCCGCCCTGCGGGCGGTGCTGCCGCGGCAGGGCCCCCTGGGGCCCCTGCTGGCCAACCTCCACGCCCTGGCCGCGCCCGGCCCGGATCGGCCGCCACTGCCGCCCCCGGTGCGCGCCGCGGTGGAACGGGTGCTGACCCTCCTGCCCCAGGCCCCCACCCTGCGCGACCCGCAGGTCCTGGCCCGGGCGCTGGCCCGCAGCGGCGTGTTCCTGGAGTACGGCCTGCAGAAGCTGGCCGAGGCAGCGGCGGACCGGGACATGCCACCGCAGGCCGTCACCGCCCGGCGCGAAACCGTGGAGACCGACCTGCGCCTGGCCCTGGAGCGCCTGGCCGCCGTTCTGCGCCAGGCGGCGGGCCGTCCCACTCCGGCGGCACCGCCCCCGGCCGGGGCGCCGCGGCCGCTCCCCGGGGGCCACCCTCCTCCATCCCCGGCACCCGCCGGGCAGCCGCCCGGCGCCGCGCCCAACCGGCAGGCCGCGGGTGAGCCACCCCGGCCACCCGTGACGCCAGGACCCCGTGCCACGCCCACGGTGCGCGGGCTGGAAAACATGCAGGCCGTGCTGGGCGAACTCCTGCGCCAGACCGAGCAGGCCACCGCCCGCATCCAGGCCCACCAGCTCACCATGGCCCAGGAGATCCCGCGGCCGTCGTGGCTCCTGGAGCTGCCCGTGCGCCAGCCCGACGGCATCGACGTGTTCGGCCTGCGCATCGAGCGCGACGAAGCCGGGGAGGCCGGCGGCCGCAGCGGGCACACGTGGCGGGTGAAGCTCAGCTTCGAGCTGGAGGGCCTGGGCCCGGTGGAGGCGCACATCACGCTGGCCGGGGGCGCCGTGTCGGTCCACTTCGGCACCGGTGATGCGGCCACCGGGGACCTGTTCCGGCGCCACCTGGACACCCTGCACCGGCGCCTGGCCGGGGCCGGCCTCACCGTGGGGCGCCTGAGCTGCCGCTGCGGGCTGGCGCCGCCGGCCCCGGGCGGCGGCGGTTCCCTGCTGGATGATCACGCATGAGCGGGGAGCGGAAAGCACCGCCGGCGGCGGTGGCCCTCTACTACGACGGCCGCCGGGCCCCGCGGCTCACGGCCAAGGGCCGCGGCGAGGTGGCCGAGGCCATCATGCGCCTGGCGCGGGAGCACGGCGTGCCCCTGCACGAGGACCCGGCCCTGGTGGACCTGCTGTCCCGGCTGGAACTGGGCGAGGAGATTCCCCGCGCCCTCTACGTGGCGGTGGCCGAGGTCATCGCCTTCGCCTACATGGTGCGGGGCAAGATGCCCGAGGGCTGGAGGAACAGCGGAGTCAGCCCACCTCGTCCAGGCGGTGGAGAAGGTTGATGAGCTCGGCCTCGCCCTGGCTGATGCCGCACACGTCCATGAGCTCGTGGGCCGGCATGCCGCGCCGGGCCAGGCGGATGGCCTGCTCGTAGGGCTGGTTGGCCGACTCGTAGAGGTCGAGCTGTTCCTGGCGCTGGGCCAGGTGGCGCTGGCGCCGTTCCACCTCCAGCACCCGCTGCCCCACCCCCTTGGCGGCGGACACCAGGGCGCGGAAATCGGCCCGCAGGTGCTCCATCTGGGCCCGCTGCAGGCGGCTCTGGCGCCGCGCCGACAGCCAGGCGGCCGCGGCCACCAGGCACAGCACCGTGCCGGTGGCCAGCACCAGGGCCGACGGCACCGGGCTCATGAACCACTGTACGATGGATTCCGGCATGGGACCTCAGGCGTACTCGTCCACGTGGGGCTTGCCGTCATCGTCCCGGCGCGGTTTCTTCTTGCGCCTGGATGCCGGCGGCTTCTGCCGCTGGGGCTGGCGCCGGTCGCCCGCCGGCGGCACCGGCCAGGCCGGCGGCAGCGGGTTGCGATCCCGGATACCAGCCATGTCCGCACCATGGAGCGGGGCGCGTCACAGCGCACCCACCTCCTGCCACTCCTCCTCGGAGAGGAGCTTGTTCACGTCCACCAGGATGAGGAGCTGCTCGCCGCGGCTGGTCACCCCCTGGATGTACTTGGACGACTCGTCGTTGCCCACGTTGGGAGCGGTCTCGATGTCGGAGGCGCGCAGGTCCACCACCTCGGCCACGCTGTCCACCACGATGCCCACCACCTGGTTTCCGGCCTCGATGATGACGATGCGGGTGGCGTCGTCCGCCTCCTGCTCCGGCAGGCCGAACCGCTTGCGGGTGTCGATGACGGTGACCACGTTGCCGCGCAGGTTGATGATGCCGAGGACGTAGTCGGGCGCCCCCGGCACCGGCGCGATCTCGGTCATGCGCAGGACTTCCTGCACCTGCATCACGTTGATGCCGTACTTCTCGTTGTCCAGGAAGAAGGTCACCCACTGGGTGACGGGATCGTTGGCACTGGCTGCGGCTTGTGTCATGGCTGACTCCCGGGCCTGCGGCCGGCGTCGGAAACCCGTCGGCCGCTTCGTTTCTGACAGGATCGATGCATTTTCCGTACCAGCCAGGCTGGTCCGGTACCCTCGTTATCGGCTCCGGGGACCGGATCTTCAGTCCCCGGCCGCCGGCCGGCCCTGGCGCAGGCGGCGGGCGAACTCCCCGGCGTCCAGCAGGGCGCACATGTGGGCCACCACGGTGCCCGCAATCCAGGGCTGGCGGGGGCGCTCGGTGCGCCAGCGCACGGCCTCGGGCTCCAGGGTCACCACCTCGGCCACCTGGTCGCAGGCCAGGCCCCAGCGGCCCTCGTCGATGAGCACGATGCGGCTGACCCGGGCCAGCGGGTCCTCCCCGGCCAGGCGGGCCAGGGCCCGGGCCGGCAGCACCAGGCGGGCGGTGTCCACCACCGGGACCTTGATGCCGTGGTGGTTCACCAGCCCCAGGTAGAAGTCCGCATGGCCCGGCATGGGCGTGATGTGCCCGGGCCACTCCAGCACCCCGGACAGCTCCACCAGGGGTACGGCCAGGGTCAGGCCCCCGGCCCGGAACAGGAGCACCTGGAAGGGCTCGCCGGCCCAGGGGGGAATGTCGAATCGCACCGGGGCCGGCGCCTCGGCGCCGGCCTCGGTCACCGCGGGCGGCGGGGGCGCGGCCGGTTCCGCCGCCGTCTCCGGGAGAGCCGGCGCCGCGGCCGGTGCCGGGACCTGCGCCGGCTCGACCGGTGCTTCCGGCTCCGGTGCCGCCTCCTGCACCGGGGCCGCCGGCCGTGGCGGATCCGGCTCGCGCAGCAGGGCCTTGAGGAACAGGTCCAGGGCCAGGCCCTGGTCCACCAGCACCGGGCGCTTGCCGCCGCTCATGGGCCGTCGGCCGCCGCGGGCACGGCCGCGGCGCCTCCCAGGAGATGGTTGAGCAGGGCGGCATAGGCCCGGGCCCCGCGCGAGGCCGGCTGCCACAGGGTCAGGGGCACGCCGCGGCGGCTGGCCTCCCGGAACCTGGTGTCCACCGGGATCACGGCGTCCCACAGCCGGCCGCCGTACTCGCTGCGCAGGGCGCGCAGGGCCTCGATGGCGGCCCGGGTGCGGCGGTCGAACAGGGTGGGCACGATGAGATGGTCCAGGGGCTCGGCCCGGGCCCTGAGGATCATGTCCAGGGTGCGCGTCATGCGCTCCAGGCCCTTGAGTGCCAGGTGCTCGGTCTGGACCGGGATCAGCAGGCGCCGGCAGGCGGCCAGGGCGTTGACCAGCAGGATGCCCAGCAGCGGCGGGCAATCGATGATGGCGTGGTCGTAGCGCTCCGCCACCGCGGCCAGGGCCTGGCGCACCACCAGCCCCTTGCCCTCGCGCGCGCCCAGCTGCCGGTCCAGGGTGGCCAAGGCGGTGGAGGCCGGCAGCAGGTCCAGGCCCCCGGTGGAGGTGGGCCGGATGAGCGGCTCCACGTCGGCGGCGGTGACGGGCTCGGCGTGGAACAGGGCATAGACGGTGGGCTCCAGGGTGTCGGGATCGTGGCCGAAGTAGGCGGTGAGGGAACCGTGGGGATCCAGGTCCACCAGCAGGGTGCGGCGGCCGGCCCCGGCCAGCAGCCCGGCCAGGCTCACCGCGGTGGTGGTCTTGCCCACCCCGCCCTTCTGGTTGGCCACGGCCCAGATCTCCACCGGCTCAGCCCTCCCCGTCCCCTTCCACCGCCACCACCCGGCGGGCGTCGCGGTGGGCCAGGATCACCACCGCCACCCGCCGGTTGCGGGCCCGGCCCTCGGGCGTGGCGTTGTCGGCCAGCGGCCGGTGGGGGCCGAACCCGATGGCTGCCAGGCGCCGCGGGTCCACGCCGGCGGCGATGAACAGGCGCACCACCGAGGCGGCCCGGGCCGCCGACAGCTCCCAGTTGGAAGGGAACACCTCGGTGTGAATGGGCACGTCGTCGGTGTGCCCCTCCACGTCCACGTGGTTGGGCAGGTCGCGCAGCACACCCGCCAGCTCCTGCAGCGGCGCCCGGGCCTGCTCCTGGATCAACGCGCTGCCGCTGGCGAACAGCAGCCGGCTGTTGAGTTCCACCTTCACCCACAGCTTGTTGCGGGTGACGTTGACCAGGCGCGACTCGATGAGCGGCTGCAGGGCGGCCTCCACCCGGCGGCTGATGGTGGCCATGTCCGCCGCCCCGGCGCTGGCCGCCGGCGGCTTGAGCCGCAGCAGGTCGGGGGTGGCGGCGCGCGTGAGCGCGGGCGCGGCGGCCGCGGTCTCGCCCACGTTGATGGGTGTCGGCGACCGGGGTGCGGTCTTGAACGCCGCCACCAGGGTGTCGGACAGGACGCGATACTTGCCCTCGTTGATGGAGGAGATGGAGTACATCACCACGAAGAAGGCAAACAGCAGGGTGATGAAATCGGCATAGGAAACCAGCCAGCGCTCGTGGTTCTCGGGGGGTTCTTCGCGGCGGCGGCGGCGGGACATGGCCTTCAGCTCCGGTGCAGGTAACCCAGCAGCTTGGTCTCGATGTTGCGCGGGTTTTCGCCCTCGGCGATGGACGCCACGCCCTCGACGATCATCTCGCGGTGGCGGGCCTCCTCCTGCACGATGTGGCGCAGCTTGCTGGCCAGGGGCAGGAACAGCAGGTTGGCCGCGCCCACGCCGTAGATGGTGGCGACGAAGGCCACCGCGATGCCGCTGCCCAGGCGGCTGGGGTCGGACAGGTTACCCATGACGTGAATGAGGCCCATGACGGCACCGATGATGCCGATGGTGGGGCTGTAGCCGCCCATGCTCTCGAACACGCGGGCGGCCTGCAGATCGAAGTGCTCCCTGGTGCCGATGTCCACTTCGAGGATCTCGCGGATGGCCTCCGGTTCGCTGCCGTCGATGAGGAGCTGCAGCCCCTTGCGGGCAAAGGGATCGTGCTCTTCCTCCTCGATGCCCTCCAGCCCCAGCAGCCCTTCCTTGCGGGCGATGGTGCTCCAGGCGATGATCTTGTCGATGGCCTCGCGCGAGTCCCGGCGCGGCGGCACGAAGGCCCAGCCCACGATGCGCAGCGCGCGCAGGAACACGTGCATGGGCGACTGCAGCATGACCGCCCCCACGGTGCCGCCGATGACGATGAGCAGGGCCGGGCCGTTGAGCAGGGTGGCCACGTGCCCCCCCTCCAGGTACTGGCCCAGCAGGATGGCCGCGACCCCGAACAGCAGGCCGACGACGCTCAAGGGGTCCATGGGCTACACCTGCCGGGCCAGGGCCGGGCCGATCTCCGACAGGCCGAGGATCCGTTGGGTCACCCCCGCCTCGGCCACCGCCGCCGGCATGCCGTAGACCACGGAGCTGGCCTCGTCCTGGGCCCAGATGGTGGAACCCCGCTGGTGCAGGGCCTGCGCCCCGCGGCAGCCGTCGCTGCCCATGCCGGTGAGCACCACCGCCAGGGTCGAGTCCGGAAAGACCCGGGCCAGCGAGGCGAAGGTGATGTCCACCGACGGCTTGTAGGTCTGGTCGGGCGTCGCATCGGTGACGCGCACCCGGGCGCCCGCCCCGTTGGCCACCACCTCCAGCTGCCGGCCGCCCGGGGCCAGCAGCGCCACCCCCGGCTCCAGCGCGTCGCCGTCGCGGGCCTGGCGCACCTGGATGGCGCAGAGCTGGTCCAGCCGCGCGGCGAAGGCCTCGGTGAAGCTGGCCGGCATGTGCTGCACCAGCACGATGGGCACGGGGAAATCCGCCGGCAGGGCACCGAGCACCTCCTGCAGTGCCACCGGGCCGCCGGTGGAGGTGCCGATGGCCACCAGCTTGAAGCGGCCGGCCCGGCGCGCGGCGGCCGGCCGGGCAGGTGCCGGGCGCGGCGCCGGCGCGGGTGCCGCGCGCGGCGCGGGCGGCCGGTTCCGGGTCACCGCCGGGGCCGGACGCTGCGCCAGGGCGCGCACCCGCTCGCGCAGCAGGCGCTTGGCCTCCTCCCGGTCGTGGGAGATGTCCTCGAAGCGCTTGGGCAGAAAGTCCATGGCCCCGGCGTCCAGGGCCTCCAGGGTCGCCTTGGCGCCTTCCGTGGTGAGGGACGAGAACATGAGCACCGGGGTGGGACGCCTGGCCATGATCCGGCGCACCGCCGTGATCCCGTCCATCACCGGCATCTCGATGTCCATGGTGACGACATCGGGCTGCAAGGCCATGACCTGCTCCACGGCCTGCTCGCCGTTTTCGGCGGTGCCCACCACCTCCAGCCCGGGATCGGCGTTGAGGATCTCGCTGACGCGGCGGCGGAAGAAGCCGGAGTCGTCCACCACCAGAACCTTCTTGTGCATGCTCACTCCCTTGTCCTTCCAGGGGTACGGCCCCGGCCAGCCGCCGGGATTCAGCCGTAGCGCCGCGCGTACGAACGCATGAGCCCCGGCACATCCAGGATCACGGCGATGCCGCCGTCGCCCGTGATGGTGGCCCCCGCCAGGCCCTGGATGCCGTGGAGCATGGCCCCCAGGGGCTTGATCACGACCTCTTCCTGCCCGATGAGCTCGTCCACCACGAAACCCACGCGCTGGGTCCCCACGTGCACCACCACCACGTGGCCGTGGTCCGGCAGCTCGGCATCGGCGCGCCGGCGCACCAGCCAGCGCGTGAGGTAGTACAGGGGCAGCGTGCGCTCCCGCACCAGCACCACGAGCTGGCCGTCCACGACGTTGGTGCGGGTGAGATCGAGATGAAAGATCTCGCTGACGTTGACCAGGGGCAGCGCGAAGAGCTGCCGGTCCAGCTTCACCATCAGGGTCGGCATGATGGCCAGGGTCAGGGGCACCTTGATGCTGAGGCGGGTGCCCTTGCCGAGCCTGGAGTCGATCTCCACCGTGCCGTTGAGCTGGGCGATGCGCGTCTTGACCACGTCCATGCCCACGCCGCGGCCGGAGATGTCCGAGATCTCGCTCTTGGTGGAGAACCCGGGCATGAAGATCAGGTTGTAGCATTCCTTGTCGTCGAGACGGGCCGCGGCATCGGCATCCATGAGCCCCTTCTCCACCGCCTTGCGGCGCAGCAGTTCGGGGTCCATGCCCTTGCCGTCGTCCTCGATGGTGAGCAGGATGTGGTCACCCTCCTGCTCCGCCGCCAGCACGATGGTGCCGGCGCGTGGCTTGCCGGCCTGCTCCCGCTCGTCGGGCATCTCGATGCCGTGGTCCACGGCGTTGCGCACCAGGTGAACCAGGGGATCGGCCAGCGCCTCCACCAGGTTCTTGTCGAGATCGGTCTCCTCGCCCTGGAGCTCCAGCTTGATCTCCTTCTTGAGGCTGCGGGCCAGGTCGCGCACCACCCGCGGGAAGCGGCCGAAGACCTTCTTGATGGGCTGCATGCGCGTCTTCATGACCGAGAGCTGCAGGTCGGAGGTCACCACGTCCAGGTTGCCCACCGCCTTGAGCAGCTCCTCGTCGTTGGTGGCCGCGCCCAGGCGCGAGAGCCGGTTGCGCACCAGCACCAGCTCGCCCACCAGGTTCATGATGTCGTCCAGCCGGGCGGTGTCCACGCGCACGGTGGCCTCGCCCTGGGCCGGCTTGTCGCCGCCGGCCGCCGGCTTGGCCGGGGCCGCCGCGGCGGGCGCGGCCCGGTCCGCGGCCGGCCTGGATCCGCCGGCCTTCTTTGCCTTCTTCCCCTTGGCCGCCGGCGTCCCGGCGGCGGCCTGGGCGGCGCCGGCCTTGGGCACACCGGTGAACTTGCCCTTGCCGTGGAGCTGGTCCAGCAGGGCCTCGAACTCCTCTTCCGTGATCTCGTCGCCGGCCGCAGGCTCCGGGGACGGTGCCTCCCCGGAGGCGTCCGCGCCGGTATCCGGGCTCTCCGCGGCCGGGGCATCGGCCTGCCCGCCGGCAACGGCCTCGGGCACGCCGGTGAACTTGCCCTTGCCGTGGAGCTGGTCCAGCAGGGCCTCGAACTCCTCTTCCGTGATCTCGTCGCCGGCACCGCCGCCGTCCGCCGGGGCCTCCGGCGGGGGGGGCTGATCACCGCCCTGCTCCGGCGCCGCGCCGGGACCGTGTAGCTCGTCCAGCAGGGCCTCGAACTCCTCCTCGGTGATCTCGTCACCCCCCTGCTCCCCTGCCGCCGGCGCCTCGGCCGCGGCCGGTGCCCCGGCGGCGGGCGCCTCGCCCGCCAGGATGCGCTCCAGCCCCTGGATCAAGGCCGGGTCGGCCGGCTGGACCTCGCCACCGCTGCGCAGGGCCTCGAACTGCTCGTTGAGGACATCGAGCACCGGCAGCACCGTGTCCATGAGCGCGGCATCCACCGTGCGCTCGCCGTTGCGCAGGAGGTTGAACACGTCTTCGGCCCGGTGGCACAGCACCACCATGGGCTCGATGTTGAGGAAACCGGCGCCGCCCTTGATGGTGTGGAACCCCCGGAACACGGCGTTGAGCAGGTCCATGTCCGTGGGCCGCTGCTCCAGGTCCACCAGCTGCTCGTTGAGCTGTTCGAGGATCTCGCCGGCCTCGACGAGAAAGTCTTCGAGCAATTCGTCGTCCACGGGTCGCCTCTCAACTCGGTTAGAATCCAAGGCTGGACAGCAGCTCGTCCACTTCGTCCTGGCCGCCCACCACGTCCCCCTGGCGCGTTCCGGGCACCGACGGCCCCTCGGCCTTGATGTCGCGCTTCTCCTTGTCCGCGGCCGGCGATTCCTCTTCGCGCGAGCCGGAGATGCGGATGAGGTTGACCAGGTTGTCCTCCACCTCCGCCACCAGGGTGATCACGCGCTTGATGATCTGGCCGGTCAGGTCCTGGAAGTCCTGGGCCATGAGCACCTCGTTGAGCCGGCCGCGCAGGCCCTCGGCCCGCTCGCCGCACCGGCGCAGGAATTCGTCCACCCGCTTGACCAGTTCCCGGAACTCGGCCGCCTCCATCTCCCGGCGGGTGAACCGGCCCCAGTCCTCGCGCAGCCGGGCCGCCTCGTCGAGGATGGCGTCGCACACCGGGATCGACTCCTCCACCGCGGTCAGCGTGGTATTGGCGGCCTTGTCGGTCATGTCGATGACATGCCGCAGGCGCTCGCGCGCATCGGGGATCTCCTCCTTGGCGATGTCCGCGATGCGCGCATCCAGGTGAAAGCTCTTGAGCGCGTCGTGCAGCTCCCGGGTCAGCCGGCCCAGCTCCTGGTACAGCGTGGTCTCGCGCAGCCGCACCAGGGTGTCCAGGCTCTCCTGGGCCGCGTCCTCGTCACCGGCCTCGAGCTGCTCCAGCAGGGCCCGGGTGCGGGCCACCATTTCCTCGTTGATGATGTTCTGTTCCGCCATGCACCGTTCTCCCGCCTGCGTCCCGTCAGGACGCTGCAACCCGTTCGAAGATCTTGTCGATCTTCTCCTTCAACGTCTGGGCGGTGAACGGCTTGACGATGTAGCCATTGACCCCCGCCTGGGCCGCCTCCACGATCTGGTCCCGCTTCTGCTCGGCGGTCACCATCAGCACGGGCAGGTCCTTGAGCCGCGCATCGGCCCGGACCGACCGCAGCAGGTCGATGCCCTGCATGCCCGGCATGTTCCAGTCGGTGATGAGGAAATCGAAGTCCCCGTTCTGCAGCATGGGCCATGCGGTGGTGCCGTCGTCGGCCTCCTGGGTGTTGGTGTACCCCAGGTCCCGCAGCAGGTTCTTGATGATCCGCCTCATGGTGGAAAAATCGTCCACGATGAGGATCTTCATGTTCTTGTCCACGTGCTCCCTCCAACTCTCGCACCGGGCCGGTCTCGGGCCGCAGGGCCCCGGCCCGGGCCCCGGATGCCAGGTCTGTCCCCCGTTCTTATCGGCACGGGAGGGGAAGTCTTAAATAGGGTGTTGAAAAACCCGTCCCGGCCCAGCCGC
>Ga0256839_1004919_pt1 | contig 12684 bp, 9 predicted proteins | sample 354166metaG_FD_185968 | JGI IMG/M metagenome (GOLD analysis project Ga0256839, IMG submission 185968) | Hydrothermal vent microbial communities from Mid Atlantic Ridge, Atlantic Ocean - 354-166 | ecosystem: Environmental > Aquatic > Marine > Hydrothermal vents | place: Atlantic Ocean: Mid...
GACGCGTCGTCCCGCACCCCCTGAAGATGATGGGAAGCTTCGGATTATCTGTTTTGGCGCGCATCCGGACGATTGCGAGCTGCGTGCTGCGGGGGTGGCGGCGATGTGGGCTGCTCAGGGCCACCATGTGAAGTTCGTTTCCCTGACCAACGGCGATATTGGCCACTGGAGGATGGCAGGGGGGCCGCTTGCCCTACGCCGCACGCGCGAGGTGAAGCGGTGTGCGGAGATTCTGGGCATCGAGACGGAGGTAATCGACATCCACGACGGTGAACTGATGCCCACGCTCGACAATCGCAAGCTCGTTACACGGCTAATCCGCGAGTGGAAAGCGGACATCGTGATGAGCCACCGGCCGAACGACTACCATCCAGACCACCGGAACGTGGGCATTCTGGTGCAAGATGCCGCGTACATGGTGATCGTTCCGTTTTTCTGTCCGGACACGCCCGCCCTGCGCCGGAACCCGGTTTTCCTCTATTACGAGCATCGGTTCCAGAAGCCCAACCCCTTTTCGCCGGACATTGTCGTTGGCATCGACTCGGTGATCGACAAGAAGCTCGCGTGCGTCGATGCGCTCGAGTCCCAGTTCTACGAGGGGGGCTGTTGTAGTGGCATCCGTCGCCTGCCCCGCACTCCGGAGGAGAAAGCCGCACGGCGCCGCCAGGTGCGGGAGGCGTTCCGGCGGCGGTTTGCTGCCACCGCGAACCGATTCCGGGAAGCGCTCGCCAGGTGGTACGGGGAGGAACGGGCTCGGGCCATCCGTTACGCGGAGGCGTTCGAAATCTGCGAGTACGGCCGCAGGCCGACCGAGGAGGAGCTGCGCCAGCTCTTCCCGTTCTTCGACCGGCAATAGCTCTCAGCCGGGAGCGAACCGGTTACGCGGGGCGCAGCCACAGAGCCGGACCACAGTTGGCCAGCCGGCCGCGATCTGGATCCGCGTACGTCCACCGGGGGCATGGCCCGAGCGGTCGGGGTTCGCATGGGGCCGTTTCGGAGGACACTCGGCGGCGGATCGGCTTGTCGCATTCCCTCCGAAGCGGTAAGCTGCACCGGACTGAGGTTGTGAGGCTCGCTGCGCGTGTACTGGTCCCATGAAACGATTCGATGTTGGTGCTCCGGCCCGGCGTTGTTGCAAAACGGGTCGAGAGCTCAAGCCGGGCGAGATCTACTACGCCGCTCTGGTGCGAACCGAGAACGGGTTGGAGCGGTTCGACTATGCGCCTGAGGCCTGGCAGGGACCGCCGGAGGGAGCGATCGGTTTCTGGAGGGGGCGCGTCCCCGCGCCTCGGCATGCACGTTTCAGGATTCTGGACGACGAGACCGCCATGGAGGGCTTTCTGAGCCTGGAAGCCGACCAGAGGCCCAGAGCGCGGACTTTGCGCTATATCCTGGCCCTGCACCTGATGAGGCGGCGACTTCTGCGCCTGGTGCGGATCGAGACCCGTGGGGACGAGGACTACATTCGGGTTCGGAGCACGAGGGAGCGCAAAGCCGAATGGTTGGTCTGGTGTCCGGCGCTGACCGAGGAGGAGATTCGGGACCTGGAGGCGAATCTGGCCGAGATGCTTGCCGATTTTACTAAGGAGCGTCGGTTCGCCGAGAGTTTCACCGAGCAGGACGCAACGGCGTGAAACAGCCAACGGCTAATCTCCGCAAACTGTGCCGGGGGCTATCCCCCCGATATGCGGCCACGGTCGGGGTCCTGTTCGTACTCGTTGCAGGGGCCGGCTGTCAGGCGTGGGATTGGCGCGGCACGTCGGTTCTGACCGGCCAACCGACCGTGGACGAGGTGGTAAACACGATCAACATGAACGTGGGACCGGTGCGCTTGCTGGTCGCTGATGACGTGGGCATCACTTTGCAGACGGGGGAGCGGCTGACCCAGCGGGTAGCCACGGCTGTGGGCACGCACTTCGCTCTGCGCGGCCGCCTGGCGGTGCAAAAGCCACGGCGGCTTCGCTTGATTGCGGGAACGAGTTTTTCGAGAGAGCTGGATCTGGGCTCGAACGACCGGGAATTCTGGCTCTACTTGCGCCAGGCCAGGGAGCCGTCCCTTGGCCCGGGCACGCATCCGGTACTCTACCATGCAACTTACGCCGAGTACCGCCGCAGCGGTGCCGAGCTTCCCTTGCAACCGGAGTGGGTCATCGCGGCGCTCGGGCTGGCTGAGGTCGATCCGAGTCGCAGCCACCTGTTACAGCCGGGCGAGCGGGGCACGGTGGAGCTGTTGACGCCCGTCACCCTGACGAATGGCCTCCCGGCCGTCCTTGTCCGCGTTCTAACCCTGCGCAGCGGGCTCGTCACTCAGGTGCGGTTGGAACGGGGCGCGACGGTCGTTGCTACGTCGGAGCTGAGCGATTTCCGCAACTTTCCGGACGGACCTTCCACTCTGCCGACTCGGGTGAAGATCACGTGGCACCCGACGAACACGCGTGTCACCCTTGACCTGCGCCATGTGCAGCTAAACCCCGCCTTAGACGCCGCACAGCTTGCTCAGCTCTGGCAGTCACCCTACCCGTACCTGGTCCCGAACGGCATGGCGACGGCCATCAATGTCGCGCAGGTGGCGGCACAGCAACGTCGACGCCAGCCCCCTTCGGTGCGTCTCTTCGAGCCCTCCCGGCCGCCTTACCAGCGCTACCCATAGGATCCCCCGCGCGGTGGGCCTCGGCCTAGGAGATGGGCTACGCGTCGGGGGCCCGACGGCCGGAAGGGGGACGACAGGTTCGAGCTGGGCGGAGCGGCGGTTCAGTACACCGGGGCCGGGATCATTCGATGGTTTTCAGCCACTCGGCCAGGGCATTCAGCCCGTTTTCGAGCTCCTTGAACGCCGCCGCGAAGCTCATGCGGACGTAGCCGTCCGTGCCGAAGGCCAGCCCGGGCACGAATGCCACGTGTGCCCCGTTGAGGCATGCTGTGGCAAAATCGATCGAGTTCCGGATCGGTTCTCCACCGCTGTTGCGGCCGAAGTACTGGCTGACGTTGATGAAGAAGTAAAACGCCCCGTCGGGCTGACGAGCGGAGAGGCCGGGAAGCTCGGCGAGCCGCTGGGCGACGTACTCACGACGGCGGGCGAATTCGCCGAGCATCTCCTCGACGCATTCCAGACTTCCGGTAACAGCGGCAAGTGCTGCGTACTGGCTGATCGAGCAGGGATTGGACGTCTGTTGGCTCTGAAGTTTCTCGATGGCTGCCGTGATTTCTCGGGGGGCTGCGGCCCAGCCGATCCGCCAGCCGGTCATGGCGAAGCTTTTCGATACTCCGCTGACCGTCACCGTACGGGCGCGCAGGTCATCGGATAAGGACGCCACCGGCGGTACCGGTGGGCGGCCATAGACGAGGTCCTCGTAGATCTCGTCGCTGAGCACCAGGACATCGGTCCCCTTGAGCACTTCACCGAGCGCCCGGATCTCGTCTTCGGAGTAGACCGCCCCTGTGGGGTTGCAGGGGGAGTTGAGCATCAGCACCCGGGTCCGGGGGGTAAGCGCGGCCTGGAGCTGTTCGGGCCTGAGCTTGAAACCGGCGGCCTCGTCGGTCGGAACGATCACCGGCCGCGCACCGGTCAGCTCCACAAGAGCGGAGTAGCTCACCCAGTAGGGGGCCGGAATGATCACCTCGTCACCGTCCTGGCAGAGCACCGAGAGCACGTTGTGCAAGGCATGCTTGGCGCCGTTGGAGATCACGACTTCGTTGGGGGCATACCCGACCCCGCGTTCCGTGTACCGGCGGGAAACGGCCTGACGCAACTCGGGTATGCCCGAGGACGGCGTGTAGTGCGTACGCCCCGCGCGAATCGCCGCCTCCGCGGCCTCGCAGATGTGGCGTGGCGTTGGGAAATCCGGTTCACCGAGGGTGAAGTCGAACACGTGGATGCCCTGGGCGCGGAGATCCCGTGCACGCTGGGCGGCTGCGATTGTGGCGGAGGGCTTCAGGCGCAGAGCCCGGTCGGCTAGCCGAATTCCCATCGTTCTCTATCCTCGCTCGCCGGTTGTCTCTCCTCGCTCACCGGTAGGTCTGCCCATGCTGCGGCAGCGCCGCCGACTGACCCAGGATTGTATCGCCCCGGCGATTGCCTCGGGTTCCGATGTTCACCGCGTGCGAGTTAGAATTGACGATACCGCTAGGTGGACGAGCTGTGCCGGAGCTGATGGGAGCCGGAGATCTCCGTAAGCCGCATGTCGGGAAACAACACCGCAGCGAGCGAGGCAGTGGAGACAAGCATGGCCCAGTACCGAACAGTGTCGCGCCTTTTCCTGCTGGTGGGGCTGGTCGTCGTGCTCATCCCCCACGCACATATCACTGCTCAGATCGCTAACGGAGGTAAGAAGATTTTGATCCTGAGCGGTGGGCAGCGCAACCATCACGCCTATCGGGACCAGACCCATTATCTTCAGCGCCTGCTCGAGCAGACGGGCAAGTTCGAAGTGACGATCGTGGAAGACGCGGCGATTCTTGCTACCGACGCGTTGAACAAGTACGACGCCATCATTGCCATGGCAGATCGCCGCGATCCGGAACACAGGCTCACGCGCCAGCAGCAGGAGGCATTGCTCAAGTTTGTTCGAAACGGCAAGGGCTTCGTGTCCATCCACGGGTTTTGCTGTGCTCAGCGCGACTGGGTGCAGGGAATGCGCGAACTTCTGGGTGGGGTGCTGGCGCACTTCGGCAAACCGGACACCCGCGTGCGTTGGGGCGACTATGTGGTACATATCGCCAAGGAGCACCCGGTTGTCCGGGGACTGACGGACTTTAAATTGCGTGACGAACTGTACTACTACTTGCAGACCACGGGCGATCTGGATGCAGTGGCGACCGTCGAGTACGAGGGCAAGCACTGGCCGGTGGCGTGGGTGAGGAAATACGGGAACGGGAGGGTGTTCGTCACCACACTCGGCCACAAGTCTCTGCGGCGTCAGCAGGAGGACCCCCTTCAGCATCCTTCGCTTTCGCGAATGATTGTGCAGGCGGTCGAGTGGGTGACCGGCGAACGCGATGGAGAGCCGGCCGGTCGGTGAGGAGATGGCGGAAGGGGGTGCCGTTCGAGGGGGGCGCGCAGTGGTCGGCTGCTCGGTCCGGTAGCCACGCCGTGTCCGGGCCACCGTGAGCGGCCCAGGAGAAGCGGTAGCTGGAAGTGAGCACGATGGAGGTTCGAATTGGTCGGTTGATGACCGCAGTCTGGACCGGGGGCTTCCTGGTCGTGCTCGTGCTGTCGCTGGCATCGCTGACTTTGCCGGCTTCGCCCCCTCAGAAGACCGTCCTGCTCTATCCGGCTCTGGTTGCGGTCCAGGGCCAGTTAACGGCGGAGAAAGTCCGCAACGCGATCCACAGGGCGCAGAACTATTTGCTCGATCAGCAGGGACCGGACGGATCCTGGGCGGGTCCTGGTGCGGTTGGCACCCAGGGGGTGAGCGTCCTGGCCACCCTTGCGCTGCTGGAATCCGAGATGGATCGAAGCCATCCCCGTCTACGGGCGGCGCTACGGTACATTCGGGGCATCGACCCCACGAAAGCGGGTCAGTGGCGGACGTACATCACGTCGCTGCACACGATGGCTTTGCTGGCTGCCGGCGATATCGATCGCGATCTTCCCTTGATCCAGCGGAATGCGCGGTTTTTGGAGGCCACGCTGGTGCCTTCCGGGCCGCGAGCGGGGGCATGGGGCTATGGCATGGGGGGCACTCGTTGGGACAATTCGAACACGCAGTTTGCAATCCTGGGGTTGCACGCGGCAGCAGAGGCCGGGGTTCAGATCGATCGCGGCGTATGGGAGCGTGCCTACCGACACTTCGTGCTGTTCCAGAACAACGACGGTTCCTGGTCGTACCAGGGACGGAGCCGGGGGACGGGGAGCATGACGGTGGCCGGGATCTCGTCCTTGGTGATCGCTGCGCTTCATCTGGATCGCGGGAAGGAACGAGTCGTAGGCGGCCGCATTGTAGGGTGTGGGGAGGTACGTGAGCCGGAAGCTGTGCGACGTGCGATCTTGTGGCTGGGGCGAAGCAGCGGGATCGTCTACGGTCCTGCAGGCGCCGTGGATCGGATCACGAACCCGAATTCCGGTGCTTGGATCCTGTACTACCTGTACGGACTTGAGCGCGCCGGGCGATTGTCCGGGCGGCGTTTCTTTGGGTTGCACGACTGGTACCGGGACGGGGCCAGTTGGCTGGTGCGGGTGCAGGACCCACTGAGCGGGGCATGGAAGGGGGCCAACCTGGAAACCCCCACAATCGCCACCAGTTTCGCGCTGCTCTTCCTGTCCAAAGGCCTGGCACCGGTTCTGATCAACAAGTTAAAGCACGGCTCCGCGGGTGGTGTGGACGACGATTGGAACATCGACCCCCATGATGTGCGGTACCTGACTCGTGAGGTCGCTCGCCTCTGGGGCCACCGCCTGAACTGGCAGATCATTGAGGCGGACAAGGCGACCGTGGATGATCTGCTTCAGGCACCCATCCTGTTCTTGAACGGTCATCGAGCACCGGTCTTCTCCGAAGAAGAGCGGCGGGTGTTGAGGGAGTACGTCATGCAGGGAGGGGTGATTTTCGCAGAGGCGTGTTGTGCCAGCCGAGCGTTCGACGAGGGGTTTCGCAAATTGGTCGCGGATCTGTTTCCCGAAGGGCAGCTCATGCCATTGCCCGACGACCATCCGATCTGGCGGGCGCAGTTCCCTCTGGAGCCGGACGGCAGCTTATGGGGGATGACGTTAGGCTGCCGCACGAGCATCATCTACAGTCCCGAGGACCTCTCCTGCTACTGGCAGAACCCCCAATGGCCCGAGTCGGTGCGGCGGATTCGGATCGGAGTCAATGTGGTTGCCTATGTAACCGGTCGGGAGATTCCGCCGGACAAGCTCAGTGCACGGCGCGCTGTCAAGCTGGCTGAAACGGATCCTGGCGCGCGCGACACATTGCGGGTCGGCAAGCTCCGGCATGGTGGGGACTGGAACGCAGCTCCGCTGGCCATCGCTCACCTCATGGCGCACCTGAGGGACGAATTCGGCATGCGGGTCGCTTTACAGCCGCAGGCGATCGGTCCGGGTGACCCGGAGCTGTACCGGTTCCCGTTGCTCTACATGCACGGCAGGAACCGGTTCAGCTTCAGTGATGAAGAGGTGGCGGCGTTGCGCGGTCATCTGGAGCGAGGGGGGACCCTGTTTGCGGACGCGTGCTGTGGCAGCGAGCCCTTCGATGAGGCGTTTCGGGATTTGGTGCGCCGGTTGTTCCCGAACCGCGCCCTGGAACCGATTCCGCCGGATGATCCCTTGTTCAGCGAGCAGTACGGCTACGAGCTCTCCACGGTGCGGTATACTTCCGCCATGCCGCAGCGGCAGGGGCCGCCTATTCTTGAAGGGGTCAAGATCGATGATCGGTGGGCGATCATCTACTCGCGCTGGGATTTGAGCTGCGCACTGGAGCGCCGGCAGGGGGCGGACTGCCGGGGCTATGTCCCCGAAAGCGCGGTGAAGATCGCGACGAACATCGTGCTGTACGCGTTGCTTCGCTAGGTACAGAGGAGGCGCGGATTTGTCCAGTGACCAGATCGCTGAATTGCTCCGTCAGTTCCACCGCAGTTATCGGCTGATCATGGAGGAGTTAGGTAAGGCGATCATTGGGCAACAGGATGTGATTCGACAGGTGCTGGCCTGTATCTTCACACGGGGGCATTGCTTGCTCGTCGGCGTGCCGGGCCTGGCCAAGACCCTGCTGGTCAGCTCGCTGGCGCGCACGATGGACTTGAGTTTCAAGAGGATCCAGTTCACGCCCGATCTCATGCCCAGCGACATCACCGGGACGAATGTAATTGAAGAGACACCGAGTGGGCATCGGGAGTTCCGGTTTGTCGAGGGGCCGATCTTTGCGAACCTCGTGCTTGCGGACGAAATCAACCGCACCCCGCCCAAGACCCAGGCAGCTCTGCTGCAGGCGATGCAGGAACGGGAGGTGACCGTCGCGCGCACGACCCATCCCCTGCCGGAGCCGTTCTTCGTGATCGCGACCCAGAACCCGATCGAGCAGGAGGGTACCTATCCTCTCCCCGAGGCCCAGCTTGACCGGTTCATGTTCGAGGTCCGGGTGAACTACCCGTCGCTGGAGGAGGAGGAACAGATCCTGGCCCGAACCACGCGCGGCGAGGTGCCGGAGCTGCGAAAGGTGATCAGCGGGCGGGCGATCATCACGTTCCAGAAGCTGGTCTACAGTGTGGTAGTCAGTGAGCACGTGATCAAGTACGTCGCTCGCCTGGTGCGGGCGACTCGACCGAGCGATCCGACCGCGCCGGAATTCGTTAAGGAATTGGTCGATTGGGGGGCCGGGCCGCGAGCCGGGCAGTACCTCATCCTGGGGGGCAAAGCACTGGCCGCTCTCGATGGTCGGTTTCACGTTTCGGTCCAGGATGTGCGCGAGATCGCCGTGCCGGTGTTGCGGCACCGGATCAGCACGAACTTTCAGGCCCAGGCCGAAGGGTTGACCAGCGACGATATCGTGAAGCGTCTGTTGGAGATGGTGCCCGAACCCGAGGTGCGCAAGTACGTTTGAGCGGCGTTTGCGCTGGCGGTCTGCGGCCGAGCGGTTGACCGGCCGCACCGCGACCAGATGAAACGCTCGCCGCTTGCCGCGCGGCATACCGAGGCGAATCGCTCGGCCGTGCATGGCCTGTCGGCGTGTGTGGCAATGGCTAGCATTAAATGGTGCGTAGCCAGCCGTTGGACGGGGCGCGAGGAGTTGCGGCCCGAGCCACGCAGAGGACGGACAGATGTCATTCTGGATGCGAGTCTTTGGCACTCGAGAACAGTGTCCCAGCGCAACGGAGTTGATGCATGTTTGCTTGCACCAGGGGGTCGAAGTGCAGTCCGAGGTGTTGGGGGACGATCGAGACTGGGAGCAGGTGACCTTGCGACTACCCGGTGCGGCTGAGGGCGTCATGGTGGAACGGGTCGGTGGCGGTGAGCTTGGCGCCGAGGAGGTGCGCGAAGAAATCCGGCCCGTGGTCGAATCTTTCGAAGGACGCGAAGGACCAGGGATCGCGGAGGTGCTCGACCGTATCCGGAACTCGCAGCAACTGTTCATTATCGGCTTGCCCGCGGCCACGCCGCAGCGCTCGCCGCTGAGGAGACTTGCCGCGGCTCTCGCTTCGCATCTGGCCCGCTCCACGGAGGGTATCTACCAGATTCCCGATAAGGGATTCTTCAACCCCGACGGAGAGTTGCTTGTTCCAGACCAGGAGGATGTCGGGTAGACGGGGCGGACATCTCTGCCCCGGAAGGGGGCGCGGCTCCTCCGGCTCGCTCCGGGTGCACAACGGTTACGATCGGTGCTGCGCCGATGGCGAAACCATCTGACTATCTCAAGCCGTCTCTGCTTCGCCAGGTGGCCCGCTTGGATCTCCGGGCGCGGTTCATCGTAGAGGGGTTCCTCGCCGGTCTGCACCGCAGCCCGTTCCATGGCTTCTCGGTGGAATTCAGCGAGCACCGCCGCTACGTGCCGGGCGACGACCTGAAGATGATCGACTGGAACCTCTTCGCCCGCACCGACCGGTTCTACGTCAAGCAGTTCCAGGCGGAGACCAACGTGACCGGCTTTCTGGCCATGGACCTGTCCGCTTCGATGGGCTACACGAGAAGCCAGGAGTTCACCAAGTTCGAGTACTGCATTTGTCTGGCCGCAGCGCTGGCCTACCTCATGATCCGCCAGCAAGACCCGGTCGGGGTGGTTGCCTTCGACGAGAAGGTCCGACACAGCCTCGAACCCCACGCCCAGCGCAAGCAACTGGGCGCCATTCTCGGCCTCCTTGCCCGACTCCAACCGACCGGCAGGACCGACATCCGCGCCTCGCTCGACCAGATCGCCAGCATGGTGCGGCACAGGAGCCTGATCATCGTGTTGTCGGACCTTCTGCCCCCCGCAGACAGCCCGGGTGAATCGATCGAGCAGGACCTGGAGCCTGTTCTGGACGGGTTGCGGCATCTCCGTCACCGGGGGCATGACGTAATCGTCTTCCATGTGCTCGATCAAGCGGAAGCGGAGTTCCCGTTCGAGGGGATTGCGGAGTTTGAAGACGTGGAGAGTCCCGAACGGCTCGTGCTCGACGCTCGGGGGGTCAAACAGGCATACATGGAAACCCTCGCGGAATACTGTGATCGGATTCGCCAGGAGTGCTTTCGTTGGCGTGCCGATTACGTCCGGTTGCATACCGGCATGCCTTTTGACAAGGCGTTGACGAGTTATCTGGTCAGCCGAAGCCAGCGGTTCTGACAGAGTAGGGCGACGCCGATGGAGTTCTTACACCCGGCACTTGCTGCCGGAGCCGCTTTGGCGGTGATCCCGATCATCATCCATCTGATCCTGCGCGAGAAGCCGCGGCGGGAGAAGTTCCCGGCGTTACGCTTGCTCCGCTATCGCCAGCGGACCGTGACCCGGCGGCTTCAGGTCCGCCACTGGCTCCTTCTGTTGCTCCGCGTCCTCGCAATTCTGCTCATCGCTCTCGCCCTGGCCAGGCCGCGGATCACAACGGCGACGGCGGGCCTCGATACCCGAGCACCTGCCGCCGTCGCCCTCGTGTTCGACACGAGCATGTCGATGCAGTATCGCACCGGGGACAACACCGCACTTGCCGTCGCCCAGCAAGCAGCGCGGTCGATTCTGGAAGAGCTGCCTGATGAATCGGAGGTCCTCGTCCTTGACGCGGCAAATCCCGAAGTCGCACTGTTCATGCGACCCGTCGAGGCTCTGGACCGGGTGGAGAGCCTGCAGTTGAATCCTGCTGCCACCAGCGTCAACCGCGCCATCCTGGAGGGACTGGAGCAACTGCGCTCCTCCACTCTCGACCGCAAGGAGATGTACATCTTCACCGATCTGATGAACGGAGCGTTCGACACGGCAGGGGCCGAAGCGATCCGCGATGCAGTCAGCCGGGTACCCGGCGGCGTGACCTTGTTGATTGTCGATGTGGGGGCCGAACGGCCCGTGAATGCCGCGATTGAAGAATGCCGGCCCACGAGCGACAGTGTGCCGGCCAACTCCACCGTTTCGCTCCGCACTCGTGTCGCTTACCGAGGAGAGGGCACGTTCAGCGGGCGACTGGAGCTGTACCTGGATGGCCAACTGAGGGGGCAGCAGCCGGTCGAGCTTCGAGCCGATCGCCCAATCGAGCATCGCTTCGTGCTCCGCTCGTTGAGCTCGGGTTTCCACCAGGGTGAGGTTCGACTGCTCGGCCCTGCCGTCGGGCTGGCGTTCGATGACACCTGGTACTTCACCTTAGAGGTGCGCGAGCCCACTCGCGTTGCAGTCGTCGCCCACGACGAACAGGACAGCCTGGCGCTGGCTCAGGCCCTGGCACCGGCGGAGTTGGTTCGCCTTGGAAAGGAGCGGCACCGGGTGGACGTCATCGCACCGCGCCGCTTACGTTCCATTCGCGCGGGCGAGTATGACGTGCTCTACTTGCTGGATGTCGCTGCTCCCACCGCAGACGACTGGCTGGCGGTGGGGAGCTTCGTTCGCGGGGGCGGCGGAGTCGGTGTTTTCCTGGGAACCCGGGTGCAGGCGGCCAACTACGCCACGAGTGAGGCTCTTGCCGTCCTGCCCGCCGCGCCCAAGGCGCAGGTCGAACCGGACGAGCCTGTTCACCTGGAGGCAGCCGTGGCAGCGCACCCGGCCGTTCGCCTGCTGCACGAGTGGGATCCCCAGGCACTCGGTCGCGTCGTCGTCTATCGCTACTGGCTTCTCCAGCCCCAGGAAGATGCGGAGGTGGTGCTGCGGTTCACCGACGGTCAACCGGCCCTGCTGGAGCGAAGCTCGGCAAGCGAAGGGCGGCGGCGGGGCGGGACGGCGGTCGTCATGGCCACGCCGCCCATTGCGGCGCCGATCCTGGAACGCTGGAACGACCTACCTCAGTCGCCGGCGACCTTCGTCATCTTCGCCGACCAGTTGACGCTCCACCTGGCCGGCGTTGCTCTGCGTCGCTGGAACTGGACCATCGGCGAAGACGTGGTTCTGAGCGTCCGTTCCCGACGGTCGGCGCGGATGTACCGCCTGGTTGGTCCGGAGGGCACCGTGCCGATCAGCGGACGGGTGGAAGGCGGCCAGGGGGTTCTTGTACTCAATACGCCTCCGGTGGCCGGACACTACAAGGTTGTACTGGAGCGGAACGAGCAGACCGCCGAATACGAGCTCAGCGCCAATGTGCACCGTCGAGAAAGCCAGTTGGATCGGTTATCGGAGGGGCAGGTGATCGCGATGTTTCCCGAGGACGGGGTGACTCTGGCGCGCGGCACAGAGGAACTGAGCAGTGTCGCGGAGCGAGCGCGTGTGGGTAGGGAGTTGTTCCCCTATCTGCTCGGTCTGCTCGTTCTGGTATTTGCGTGCGAGCAATGGTTGGCCAACCGATTCTACTCCGCGGTCTAGACGTGGAAGGGGGCCTCATGGCCGTCGAGACCAGCCCTGGGGGCCGGGCAAGCCCGACAGCCCCGGTTGGTCACGCTGCCACCTGGGAAAGTGGCCGGGAGTGGGAGTGAACGAGCTCGATCTGTACGTCCAACCGGTGGGATCTACGATCCTGGCGGCGCTTGTCGCCGTGACCGTCACGGCTATGGCCTGGTGGGTCTACCGTGCCGTGGACCTCGACACCCGGCGCCGCCGTCTCCTCCTGCTGTTGCGGTTGCTCGCCGCCCTTGTGCTGATCGGCGTC
>Ga0256839_1004920_pt1 | contig 12681 bp, 13 predicted proteins | sample 354166metaG_FD_185968 | JGI IMG/M metagenome (GOLD analysis project Ga0256839, IMG submission 185968) | Hydrothermal vent microbial communities from Mid Atlantic Ridge, Atlantic Ocean - 354-166 | ecosystem: Environmental > Aquatic > Marine > Hydrothermal vents | place: Atlantic Ocean: Mid...
AAGCGGGCCATTGGCTCGCGCGGGGAGCCGACAATTATACCGTGAACTCGGGGTTTTGCTTCATTGACATGTCTGTGTCGGTGGTGTAGTCGCCGGCTGGCGCGGTGATCAAGAGGTTTGCCTGCAACGATGAAGTGGCTGGACAGAATTCCCTTTTTTCCCGTCGCCGCCGGTGCCCTGCTGCTTGGCCTGGCGCCATTTACGCCGCAGCCGCATCTGTTTGAGAAGCTGCACATGCTGTTTTCGGGCACGCTGCTGCGCCCGGTGGATATCTTTGATCTGTGTCTGCATGCTGCTTTGCCTGTACTGCTGCTGCTGAAAACCATTCGCTGGCTGCAAACCCGCGCGACATGAGTGTCGCCGGTCGAGAAGTAACGTAGCAGTTTCTTGGGGTTTTTCCGCAGTGCTATCCTGACTATTCGCGGGTTTCAAACTCGGGGTTGTTTGACTAGAGTTCAAATCAATGCCCTGCTGCTGAATTTGTGATGACAAGCAGCGGCGTTATCGGTTTAGTGGAATTGCCGGGCGTTTCCGGTGTTTTGATCCGGCCGTGTCATCTCCCCTGTGGTGCCGCATCCGGCTTGGGAGTTTCGGTCTTTTAAGGAAGAGGTATAAGCGCATGCAATCAGGAACTGTGAAGTGGTTTAACAATGCCAAGGGTTATGGTTTTATCGTGCCGGAGGAAGGGGGGGACGACGTATTCGTGCATTATTCCACCATCGATGGTGATGGTTTCAAGACGCTGAAGGAAGGCCAGGCGGTGCAATTCGAGGCCTCCGCCAGTCCCCGCGGCGTGCAGACCACCCGCGTGGTCGGTTCGGAAGGAAATCCAAAAAGCCAGAACTGATGCTGCGCCTGCCGGGACCGGCCGGTTCGCCGCCACGGGCCGGCTAGTCCCGGTAGCGTTTCAGTAAGTCGCCATAGGCCTCGATTCTGCGATCCCGCAGATAGGGCCATATGCGCCGCACCTGTTCCGTGTGCGCCATGTCCACCGTTGTCAGAACGATCTCTGCCGCGTCCTGCGGCCCCTGCGCCAATATCTCCCCCTGTGGCCCGGCCACGAAACTGCTCCCCCAGAAGCGAATGCCGCTGCCCTGTGTGCGGGGGTCGGCCTCGAAGCCGCTGCGATTGCAGGCCGCCAGCGGGATGCCGTTGGCGATGGCATGGCCGCGTTGCACGGTGATCCAGGCATCGCGCTGACGGGCCTGTTCCTCGGCATCGTCGTTGTCGTCCCAGCCGATGGCGGTGGGGTAGAGCAGGATCTCGGCGCCGGCCAGGGTCATCAGCCGCGCCGCCTCCGGGAACCACTGGTCCCAGCACACCAGCACGCCGAGGCGGCCGGCGGAGGTGTCGATGGGGGCGAAGCCGGGCTGTGCGTCGCCGGGGGTGAAATAGTATTTTTCGTAGAAACCGGGGTCGTCGGGGATGTGCATCTTGCGGTATTGGCCCACCAGGCCCCGTTGCCGGTCCAGCACCACGGCGGTGTTGTGGTAGATGCCGGCGGCGCGGCGTTCGAACAGGGAGGCGACGATCACCACGTCCAGTTCGGCGGCGAGGCGGGCGAAGTGTTCGCTGCCGGGTCCGGGGATGCCTTCGGCGAGGTTGAAGTTGTCGCTGGATTCCTGCTGGCAGAAATACAGGCTGGTGTGCAGCTCCTGCAGCAGGATCAGTTGCGCGCCCCGCGCGGCGGCCTCGCGGACGCCGGTCTCGCTGGCGGCGAGGTTTTCCGCGCGGTCGGCGCTGCAGGGGTGCTGGACGAGGGCGATGGGCAGAGGTTTTTTCATGGTCTGTGCGGGTTTGTTTTTTTCACCACAGAGGCACGGAGAAAAAAGACCATCGGTTTCGTGGCGCACGAAGTATCGGCAAATGATCGCCAGGATACGCGAGAAAAATGGCAGGAAGAACTATTTTTATGAGCGGTTCTTCAGCTGACCATTCATTACATGCCTTTCTACCTGCCTTTCTCCGTGCCTCCGTGTCTCTGTGGTGAATCGTTTGAAGATTGGCACCCAGGCCGGCCGTCGAGCACCCCGGCGGGCAGTTGCATGGTGACGCAGTGCAGGCTGCCGAACTGTTCGATCAGCGGGCGTGCGTCGATGGCGATGATAGCGCGGTCGGGGAAGCCGGCCTGCAGGCGTTGCCGCGCCACGCTGTCCTGCGGGTCGCCGTAGGCCGGCATCAGCACCGCGCCATTGATGATCAGAAAGTTGGCGTAGGTGGCGGGCAGGCGCTTGCCGTCGGCGTTGAAACGCGCGGCCGGCAGGGGCAGTGGCAGCAGACGGTAGGGCTGGCCGTTGGCGTCGCGCAGGACTTGAAGTTCGGCCTGCATGGCCTGCAGTTCGGCGTAGTGCTCGTCGGCCGGGTCGTCACAGCTGACGTGGGCGATGGTGCGCGGGTCGCAGAAGCGGGCCAGGGTGTCGATGTGGCTGTCGGTGTCGTCGCCGGCCAGGGCGCCGTGTTTCAGCCACAGGATGTCGTGCGCGCCGAGGTGTTTGCGCAGGGCCTGTTCGATCGCCGCCTTGCCCAGCTGCGGGTTGCGCTGCGGCGACAACAGGCAGGCCTCGGTGGTGAGCAGGCGGCCGTGGCCGTCGCTGTCGATGCTGCCGCCTTCGAGCACCAGGTCGATGTGTTCGCGGGGCGTGCCGCCGAAGGCGCCTTGCCGGGCCAGGTGGGCGCTGATGGCGTCGTCCAGGTCGGCGGGGTATTTGCCGCCCCAGCCGTTGAAGGTGAAGTCCAGCAGTCGTGGCGCGTCGTGGTCGTCGAGGACGGTGATGGGGCCGTGGTCGCGCGCCCAGCTGTCGTTGCTGGGGGCGAGGCGGGTGTCGATACGGTCGAGACGCGCGCCGGCCTCGCGGAGCTGTTGCAGGACGCGCCGGCGCAGCGTCTCGTCGCGGCAGACGATCAGCACGCCTTCGCGTCGGCTGATCTCGCGGGCGATGCGCGCGAAGACCGGTTCGACGCGTGCCAGTAGCGGCGCCCAGTCGCTGCGATCGTGCGGCCAGGTGAGCATGACGCCGCTCTGCGCTTCCCATTCGGCCGGCAGGCGGGGCCTCATGTGCCGGTCTTGGCGGCCTCTAGGCGGGCCTTGTGCTGTCGGAAGGCCGGGTTGATGAGCGCGGTCTTCACCTTGTTGCCCTTGGTCTGCACGATCTCCACCGGATAGCCCGCCAGCATCAGGCTGGTGCCGGGCTTGGGGATGTCCTGCAGATATTCGGTGATGAGCCCGCTGAAGGTCTTGGGGCCGTCGGTGGGCAGTTCCCAGTGCATGATGCGGTTGAGGTCGCGGATGCTGGCGCTGCCGTCCACCAGGTAGGTGCCATCCGGCTGCGGGTGAACTTCGCGGATGTTGTCCGCCGGGTCGGTGGTGAATTCGCCGACGATTTCTTCCAGGATGTCCTCCAGGGTCACCAGCCCGCGCACATCGCCGTACTCGTCCACCACCAGGCCGATGCGGCGCTTCTGGCGGCGGAAATTGATCAGCTGGGTGGTCAGCGAGGTGCCCTCGGGGATGAAGTAGGGGTCGCGCAGGATCTTTACCAGCTCCTCCTTGAAGGTCTCCTTCCGGCGCGACAGGACCAGCGTGTTGCGCATGTGCAGGAAGCCCACGATGTTGTTGATGTCGCCACGGAACACCGGCAGGCGGGTGTGCTGGCTGTGGGCGATCTGGTTGAGGATTTCTTCCCAGTCGTTGTCGAGGTCGATGCCGGTGATCTCGTTGCGTGGCACCATGATGTCGTCCACCGTGGCCTTTTCGAGGTCGAGGATGTTGGTGAGCATTTCCTGGTGGCTGTGCGGAATCAGGGCGCCGGCCTCGTTGACCACCACGCGCAGTTCTTCGCTGCTGAGCTCCTCGGAGCGGGCCTTTTTCGGGTTTACCCCGAGCAGGCGCATCAGGGCGTGGGCGATGATGTTGACCAGCCACACCAGCGGATAGAGCAGCAGCTGCAGCGGCCCCAGCACGCGGCTGGCGGGAAAGGCGAAGCGTTCCGGGTGCAGCACCGCGAGGGTCTTGGGCGTGACCTCGGCGAAGATCAGGATCACCAGCGTCAGCAGGCCGGCGGCGACGGCGATGCCGGCCTCGCCCCACAGCCGCAGCGCTAGCACGGTGGCGATGGAGGAGGCGAGGATGTTGACGAAGTTGTTGCCCAGCAGGATCAGGCCGATGAGCCGGTCCGGGTGTTCCAGCAGGCGGTGGGCGCGCTCGGCGCCGCGATGCCCGCTCTTGGCCAGGTGCTTCAGCCGGTAGCGGTTGAGGCTCATGAGCCCCGTCTCGGAACCGGAGAAAAAGCCGGAAATGATGATCAGGCAGATGAGGGCGCCAAACAAGACGCCGATGGGTATGTCGTCCAAAAAAGGGTGAACCTCGTTGCTGGGAAAGTAGCTTAACTTTTAGGGGCGGGCGGGGCGGCTGTCAAGCCGGCGTGAGCCGTGCGTTCAGTGGCCGAGGAAGATTTCGAGCACCAGTTTGCTGCCGATATAGGCCAGCAGCAGCACCACGAAGCCGCTCAGGGTCCAGCGGATGGCGGTGCGGCCGCGCCAGCCGAAGCGCCAGCGGCCCCACAACAGGGTGGCGAACACTACCCAGGCCACCATCGACAGGATGGTCTTGTGCACCAGGTGCTGGGCGAACATGTCCTCGATATAGAGGGTGCCGGTGAGCAGCGAGGCGGTGAGCAGGGCCAGGCCCAGGCCGATCATCTGAAACAGCAGGGTTTCCATGGTCTGCAGGGGCGGCAGGGCGCGGATGAAGCCGCCTGGGCGCTTGTTGCGCAGGTGGTTGTCCTGAACCGCCAGCAACAGGGCCTGTCCGGCGGCGATGCTGAGCAGGCTGTAGGCCAGCACCGACATGAGGATATGTAGCTTCAGTTCCATCGCTTGGGCGGCCAGCAGGGTGTGTTCGCTGGGGAACAGGACCTCGGCGAGGACCGCCAGTCCGGCGATGGGCAGCAGGATGACGCCGAGGTTTTCCACCGGGTTCGACAGGGCGGCCAGAAGGATCAGCAAGGCGATCAGCCAGGTGATCAGCGAAATGGCGTTGATGAAGCCGATGTTCAGCCCCTCCGGCACGAACAGGCTCTGGTAGAGCAGCACGGCGTGCAGCAGCACGGCGACGAGACCGATCAGGATGATGTGATTCTTGCGCAGCTTGCCGGGACCGGCATCCATTCCTCCCTCGCGGAACAGGCGCCTGGCAAGTAGCAACCCGGCGATGAAATACAGGGCAAAGGCGGCAGCGGCAATGATGTAATGGCTCATGGTGTGTTGGGGAATGGGGGCAGGGGTTGGGAACAGGGGTGTATTAGGTCGGTTCCATGGCGGGTTTGTCAATATGTTCACAGCTTTAACCTGAACCTGCGGATTCGGGTTTTTTGCCCTGGCAGACAGGGAATGCTCAATAATGTCCGTGATGTTGCCGATAGTGCCGTCAGATTGTCCTGAATCCGTAGGTCCGGGGCGGATGAAGCCTCCCACAGGCTGGTGAAGCCCGTGATCTTCAGGTAAGTTCGGGGAAAAACAGAGCAAAGAGGAGGCGGGTGCAGGGTAACGATATCGCTGAGGGTCGCTGCGGAGGGTTCTTTATTGGGACATCCCGAGCGGGCAGGCAGCCGGGATGTTTGCGCCGGATCGAGACGCCAGCATGCCGTTGTTTCACCTGAACCCACGGGTTCAGGGGTCAGGCAGATACGCTTGCCAGGGCCAACGATGACCAGGCCTGCCGAAGGGGGCTGGCCATCGTCCGCCCCGGTCAATTACACGGCTTCCGCGCCATGGGTGAATTATGAAATTGCGCGTGCTGGGGTGTAGCGGCGGTGTTGGCAATGCACTGCGGACCACCTCGCTACTGATTGATGACGATATCCTGATCGACGCCGGCAGCGGCGTGGGTGAGCTGTCGCTGGAAGAGTTGCGCAGGATTCGTCATGTTTTCCTGACCCACTCCCATCTGGATCATTTTTCCTTCCTGCCCCTGTTGGTGGACAGCATCTTCCCCAGCATCAGCGAGGCCGTGGTGGTGCACGCCCAGCCGGTGACGCTGGAGGCCCTCAAGACACATGTCTTCAACTGGACCATCTGGCCGGATTTCTCCCAATTGCCAGAGCCCGCCAACCCGGTGATGCGCTACGCGCCGCTGGTGCCGGGGGATATCATCGAGCTCGATGGACGCCGCATCGAAATGATCGCGGTGAAGCATATCGTGCCCGGCGTCGGCTACCGGGTCGAATGCGCCAGCGGTGCCTTTGCCTTCAGTGGCGACACCTCCACCAACGACAACCTCTGGCAGGTGCTCAACGCGCGCCAGCGGCTGGATCTGCTGCTGGTCGAGGCCGCCTTCTCCAATGCCGACGAGGATCTGAGCCACAAGGCCGGGCACTACACGCCGCGCTTGCTGGCGGAGGACCTGAAAAAGCTGAAGCACTCGCCCGCCATCCACATCAGTCACACCAAGCCCGGACAGGAAGATCTCATCCTGCGTGAATGCCGCGAGGCCATCCGCGACCGCGAGATCCATTCCCTGCACAGCGGGCAGGTCTTCGAGTTCTGAACCCCGCCCGCCACACCTTGCGGATTCAGGTATAATTCCTTGCCTTCCGTTCCGCGATTCCACGCGGGCGACATGAATACACAGGAATTCGAGCCATGTTCGACAGCCTTTCCGAGCGGCTAAACCGCACCCTGAAAAGCATCCGCGGCCAGGGCCGCATCACCGAATCCAACGTCAAGGACACCCTGCGCGAGGTGCGCATGGCGCTGCTGGAGGCCGACGTGGCCCTGCCGGTGGTGCGCGAGTTCGTCGACCACGTGCGTGAGCGCGCCCTCGGCGAGGAGGTGATGCAGAGCCTCACCCCCGGCCAGGCGCTGGTGAAGATCGTTCGTGAAGAGCTGGAAAAGGTTATGGGCGAGGCCAACGAGGAGCTGGACCTCAGCACCCGCCCGCCGGCGGTGATCCTGATGGCCGGCCTGCAGGGCTCGGGCAAGACCACCAGCGTCGCCAAGCTGTCGCGCTGGCTGCGTGAGCGCAAGAAGAAGTCGGTGCTGGTGGCCAGTGCCGACGTCTACCGCCCCGCTGCCATCGACCAGCTGGAGACCCTGGCGAAAGAGGTTGGCGTGGACTTCTTCCCCAGCGATCCCTCGCAGGATCCGGTGACCATCGCCACCGCCGCCATCGACCAGGCGCGCAGGACGGCCAAGGACGTGGTGATCATCGACACCGCCGGGCGCATGCACATCGACGACCAGATGATGGACGAAATCAAGCGCCTGCACGCCGCCATCGATCCCGTCGAGACCCTGTTCGTGGTGGACAGCATGACCGGCCAGGACGCCGCCAACACCGCCCGCGCCTTCAACGAGGCCCTGCCGCTCACCGGCGTGATCCTCACCAAGACCGACGGCGACGCCCGCGGCGGCGCGGCCCTGTCCATCCGCCATATCACCGGCAAGCCCATCAAGTTCCTCGGCGTGGGCGAGAAGACCACAGCCCTGGAGGCCTTCCACCCCGACCGTCTCGCCTCGCGCATCCTCGGCATGGGCGATGTGCTCAGCCTCATCGAGGAGGCCGAGCAGAAGGTCGACCGCAAGGAAGCCGAGAAGCTGGCGAAAAAGGTCGCCAAGGGCAAGGGCTTCGACCTGGAAGACTTCCGCAGCCAGTTGGTGCAGATGCAGAACATGGGCGGCATCGGCGCGCTGATGGACAAGATGCCGGGCATGGCCAATGTGCCGGACGCGGTGAAGAACAACGTCGACGACAAGCAGTTCAAGCGCCTGGAGGCCATCATCAACTCCATGACCCCCCACGAGCGCCGCTTCCCCCAGGTCATCAAGGGCTCGCGCAAGCGCCGCATCGCCCAGGGCTCCGGCACCCAGGTGCAGGACGTCAACCGCCTGCTCAAGCAGTTTACGCAGATGCAGAAGATGATGAAGAAGATGTCCAAGGGCGGCATGGGCAAGATGCTGCGCGGCCTCGGCGCCATGAAGGGTCTCAAGGGCGGCATGCCGCCGGGGATGCCGTTCAAGTAGCGGCGACCCGCTCCAGGCCGTCCTGCGCCAGCCTGCCCAGCTGGATGATGGCCGCCTCCAGCCGCTCGTCCCAGGGTTGCGCGCAGTTGATGCGGATGAAGTTGGCGTATTTTTGCGAGGCGGAAAAGATCGGCCCCGGGGCGATGCTGATGCCCTTCGCCAGCGCCTGGTGAAAGAGGGCCATCGCCTCCGCCCCTTCGGGCAATTCCACCCAGATCACGAAACCACCCGCTGGCTGCGTCACCCGCGTGCCGGCGGGAAAGTGCTGGCCGATGGCGCGGGTGATGCGCGCCACCTGGCGCGCATACTCGCCGCGCACCTGGCGCAGGTAGCGGTCGTAGGCGCCGCGCTGCAGGAACTCGGCGATGGCCAGCTGCGGCAGCGTGGGCGCCGCCAGGCTGGTGATGTATTTCTGGTATTCGATGGCTTCCTGATATTTCCCCGGCGCCACCCAGCCCACCCGCAGGCCCGGCGACAGGGTCTTGGAAAAGGAACTGCAATAGAGCACGTTGCCTGCCGTGTCGAAGCGCTTCGCCGCCGGCGGCCGCCGGTGGTCGAAGGCCAGATCGCCGTACACGTCGTCCTCGATGAGCGGAATGGCGTGCGCGGCGAGCAGCTCCACCAGGGCCTGCTTGTCCGCCTCCGGCATGCAGTAGCCCATGGGGTTGTTGAAGTTGGCGACGATGGCGCAGGCCTTGACCGGCCACTGTTCGATGGCCAGCGTGAGGGCCTCCAGGCTGATGCCGCGCCGTGGATGGGTGGGGATCTCCAACGCCTTCATGCCCAGCGATTCGACCACCTGCAGCAGGCCGTAGAAGGTCGGTGACTCCAGCGCGATGACGTCGCCGGCGCTGGCGACGGCGCGCAGGCCGAGGGCCAGGGCTTCCTGGCAGCCGCTGGTGACGACGATCTCCCCCGGGGCGATCCGGCAGCCGGCGTCCAGCATGCGGCGGGCGATCTGCTGGCGCAGTTCGGCGCTGCCCGGGGGGAATTCATAGCCGGCGCTGCGCTGCTGCCGGTGGCGGGTAACGCTCAGCAGGGCCTGGTTGATGGCCCGGGTCGGCAGAAAGTGGGGGTGCGGGATCGCCGCGCCCAGCTGGATCATGCCGGGCTGGCGCGTCGCTTGACTCAGCTGCATGGCCATCTGCTGCCCGGTGATGCGGGCTGGCCGGGGCCTGGGATTGGTCATGGCCGGTGGTTCCGGCAGGCGCCCCGGGGCTGCGCGCACGTAGTAGCCGGAGCGGGGGCGGGCCTGGATCAGGCCACGGTCTTCCAGTAACTGGTGGGCCCGCATGATGGTGGAGATGCTGACGCCGAATTGCGCGGCCAGCCGGCGCACCCCCGGCAGCCGCTCGCCGGTCAGGTAGACACCCTGTTCGATCTGTTCGGCCAGTTCCCTGGCAACCCGTTCATAGCGTTTCATGGATGCCGCTTGCCTCGCTTCATGACAGTTCCCTCTGAAAAGTGCGGTACAGATCCATGCAATGAAGATCTGTGCTGCATCAGTATCCGTATTTCTGAGTCTGTATCGTTTTCAGTGTGGCAGCTAGAGTGGGGGAGATCAAAACGGTATCGGAAAGGGGGGGATGAACGGATGGCATGCAACGAGAGCGGCCCGGGCGCCGCCGCATCGCTGTGTTGGCTGAATGGCGAGATCATGCCCACGGCGCGGGCCCGTATCCCGGTCGCGGATCACGGCCTGCTGTATGGCGACGGGGTGTTCGAGGGCATTCGCTTCTACCGCCGCCGCGCCTTTCGCTTGCGGGCGCACCTGCGGCCCCTGCGCGATTCCGCGGTGGCCATCGGCTTGCCGCTGCCGCTGGACCAAGGGGCGCTGGAAGCGGCGGTGGCCGACCTCGTCGCCGCCTTTGGCGCGCCCGACGGCTATCTGCGGTTGGTGGTGACCCGCGGCGAGGGGGCGCTGGGGCTCGATCCGGCGAGCTGCCGGCGGGGCAACGTGTTCATCATCGCGGCGCAGATGGCGCTGGTCGATGCGGATGAGCGCCACCGGGGGATTCGCGTCGTCATCGCCGCCACCCGGCGTCTGCCGGTGGACGGGCTGGACCCGCGCATCAAGAGCCTCAACTATCTCAATCATATCCTGGCGCGGATGGAGGCCGGCCATGCCGGTGCCCAGGAGGCGATCCTGCTCAATGCGCGCGGCCACGTCTGCGAGGGGAGTGCGGACAATGTCTTCATCGTCAGGGACGGCGCCCTGCTGACGCCGCCGCTGAGCGACGGTGCGCTGGACGGCGTCACCCGCCGCGTGATCCTGACGCTGGCGGCGCAGGCGGGCATGGCCTGCCGGGAGGAGAGCCTGGCCCCCTATGACCTGTACACCGCCGATGAGTGCTTCCTCTGCGGCACCGGCGCGGAACTGATCCCCGTGCGCGACATCGACGGGCGGGCGCTGCGGCAATGCCCGGGGCGCGTGTACCGTGATCTGCAGGCGCAATACCGGGCGCTGATTCAGCGGGAAACGGCGGCATGAGGCCGCGGCCATGATCAGGGCGGGCATCGTCGGCGCCTCCGGCTACATGGGCGGCGAGGTCCTGCGGGTGCTGATGGATCACCCGGCGGTGGAGATCGCCTGGGCGACCAGCCGCGCCGGCGGCCGTATCGAGGCATTTCATCCGAACCTCTACGGCAGCGGTATCACGCTGATTCACCCCGACCGCGCCAGCGCCTGCGACGTGGTGTTTCTGGCCCTGCCCACGCAGGCCTCGATCCGCGCCGCGGCCAGGTTTCTGGCGCTGGGCGCCCGGGTGATCGATCTGGGCTCGGCCTTCCGCCTGCGTGATCGCGCCACCTGGGAGCGCGTCTATGGCCAGGAGCACGGTCACTGGGCGCTGGCGGAGCAGGCGGTGTACGGCATCAACGAACTGCACCGGGGCGCTATCGAACAGGCCGCGCTGGTGGCCAATCCCGGCTGTTTTTCCTCGGCGGCCATCCTGGCCCTGGCGCCCCTGGTGGCGGCGGGGCTGGTGGAAACGGATACCCTGGTGGTGACCGGCATCTCGGGCACCGCCGGCGCCGGCGCAGCGCTGTCCCGCGCCGTGCACCATGCGGAGATCGGCAACAACCTGGTGCCGTACAACGTGGTCGGCCACCGCCACAGCGCGGAGATGGAGCAGGAGCTGTCGCAGCTGGCGGGGTGCCCGGCGCATGTGCACTTCACGCCGGTGTATGCGCCCCTGGTGCGCGGCATCCTCGCCGTGTGTCATGCCTTCGTGGCGCAGGACACCGACCGGCAGGCACTGCTGGAACACTACCGCGCCTGGTATCGGGACGCGCCGTTCGTGCAGGTCTACGATCAGCCGAAACAGGCCGACGCCGCCTGGCAGTACCGGCCCTACCCCTGGGTGAGCGCGGTCGCGGGCAGCAATTACTGCTTCATCGGCCTGGACTACGATGCCGAACGGGGGCGCATCTGCGTGCTGAGCGTGCTGGACAGCCTCGGCAAGGGCGGCGCGCTGGTGGGCATCGAGAACATGAATCTCTTGTGCGGCCTTGCGCGTTCAAGCGGCTTGCAAGGCCGGGGGCTGCACCCGTAGCGCCATTTAAAGTCTGGACAGGCATTTCATTTCGCGGCGATTTCCCGTAGAATACGCCGCCTTTAGCGGACCGCCACCCTGAGGTAGGCGGTTTGTTGTTTGCGCAACTGTTTTGAATGCTTGCGTTGAAACAGTCTTGAATCATGAACTTATTTCGGGGAATGAAAACGTAATGGTAACCATTCGTTTATCTCGTGGCGGCGCCAAGAAGCGTCCCTTCTATCACATTGTCGTCACCGACAGCCGCAACAAGCGCGACGGCCGTTTCATCGAGCGCCTGGGTTTCTTCAACCCGGTGGCGCGCGGGCAGGAAGAGACCCTGCGCATCGACACCGACCGCGTGGAGTACTGGCTGTCCCAGGGCGCCAAGGCCTCCGAGCGCGTCAGCGCGCTGCTCAAGCAGAACGCCAAGGCCGCTGCCTGAGCCTGATCTGGCGCACGGCGCCGGTGGATGTGCATGAGCAAGTCTGATCCGGCATGGATCACGGTGGGCCGCATCGGCGCACCCTACGGGGTGAAGGGCTGGGTGAAGATCCAGTCCCATACCGAGATCCCCAGCAACATCCTGGAATATGATCCCTGGTATCTGCGGCCGGAAAAGGCCGCGGACGCCGAGTGGCGCGAGGCCCCGCTCGACGAGGCGCGCGAGCACGGCAAGGGTATCGTCGCCAAGTTCACGGGCTGCGACGACCGCGACGCCGCCGCGCGGATGCGCGGTCAGGAGATCGCGATCCGGCGCGAACAGCTGCCGGCGCCGGAAGAGGGTGAGTACTACTGGGTGGACCTCATCGGCCTGCGCGTGGAGACCCTCGATGGCACCGACCTGGGCACGGTGAGCGACCTGATGGCCACCGGCGCCAACGACGTGCTGGTGGTGCAGGGCGATCGGCAACGGCTGATCCCCTTCGTCATGGGGCCCATCGTCAAGGCGGTCGATCTGGACGCCGGCCTGATCCGCGTCGACTGGCAGGCCGACTATCTGGAATGACGTGAACGGGAGAACGGCATGCGCATCGACGTCGTGACCCTGTTCCCGGAGATGCTGGATGCGGTGACCGAATCCGGCATCACCCGCCGCGCCGTGGAGCGCGGCCTGTTGACGGTGGGG